>Ga0207789_1000029_pt1 | contig 183577 bp, 181 predicted proteins | sample HigsolmetaGSP12D_FD_184840 | JGI IMG/M metagenome (GOLD analysis project Ga0207789, IMG submission 184840) | High solid enriched microbial communities from the Joint BioEnergy Institute, USA - SP1-2-D (SPAdes) | ecosystem: Engineered > Bioreactor > SSF (Solid state fermentation) > Aerobic >... | reverse complement strand
ATTGCAGATTTCTCATTACGCGTTTTCGCTCTCTTGTACTGATCAGCCAAGGCATGGATCACTTCACGTCGTGTTTTCATGCTCAATTTCAACTCACATCCCCTCGGTAACATTTCGATGTGAGTGATCCGATGCCTCTTCGGTAACATTTTAGCTGAGTGATTGCGAATTCTTGACATCCGTTCGGCGCCATGGTATAGTCATGCTAATTTCATAAGCTCAAGCCCGCTTCGCGCCGTACGGCGCGGGGCGGGTCGGAAGTCCACTAGGGGTGCCTGTCGGAGGCTGAGACAAGGCGGACGCCTTGATCCCTTTGAACCTGATCTGGGTCATGCCAGCGTAGGGAAGTGGTCCTGAATTCGATTGTCGCGCGCTTTTACGCGAGGAATTCTGAAACCGTTCCGTGCTGGGACGGTTTTTTTCGTTCGTGATTCAGAAAGGATAAGTTGCACGCTTATCCTTGCTGAATCGCCAACGCTAAACGTCCCGCCGTCCATGAAGACGGCGAAGCCGTTGATGCTTGCGTCCGCGCGAGAACGGGAGCGTCGGCACTTTCTCCTCCGGCGGCACGCCTTGTGGCTTCCTTAAATTCCATTTAAGGAGGCTTTTTTGATGCGTGATTTGCAGAGGACTTTTCCGGGAAGCCGGAAGGTGTACAAAACCGGGAGCAGGCCGGACATTCGGGTGCCGATGCGCGAAGTGGCGCTGTCCCCGTCCTCCGGCAGGTACGGCGGCGAGCCGAACGATCCGGTTCTGCTTTACGACACGAGCGGGCCTTACACCGATCCGGCGCAGCGCGTGAACCTGGAACAGGGACTGCCCCCGATCCGGGCCGGCTGGATCCGGGAGCGGGAGGATACCGAGCCGTACGAAGGGCGGCCGGTTCAGCCGCGGGACGGCGTCCCGGCCGGAGGCGCGGCGATGCCCGGCACGGGCCGCAGGCCGCTCCGGGCGAAGCCGGGGCGCAATGTGACGCAGATGCACTACGCCAAAAAGGGAATCGTCACGCCGGAAATGGAATTCGTCGCCATCCGCGAGCAGGTCGATCCCGAGTTTGTGCGAAGCGAAGTCGCCGCCGGCCGCGCGATCATCCCCGCGAACGTGAACCATCCGGAAAGCGAGCCGATGATCATCGGCCGCAAATTCCATGTCAAAATCAACGCGAATATCGGCAACTCGGCCGTCGCTTCCTCGATCGGGGAAGAAGTGGAGAAGATGGCGTGGGCGATCCGCTGGGGAGCGGATACGGTGATGGACCTCTCCACCGGCCCCAATATCCACGCGACGCGGGAATGGATTATCCGGAACGCGCCGGTGCCGGTCGGAACGGTGCCGATCTACCAGGCGCTGGAGAAAGTGAACGGCAAGGCGGAAGAGCTCACTTGGGAACTCTACCGGGACACGCTCATCGAACAGGCCGAGCAGGGCGTCGATTATTTCACGATCCATGCCGGCGTGCTGCTGCGATACATTCCGCTGACCGCCAAACGGGTCACCGGCATCGTCTCGCGCGGCGGATCGATTATGGCGGCCTGGTGCCTGGCGCACCATCGGGAAAATTTCCTGTATACGCATTTCGAAGAAATCTGCGAAATCATGAAAGCATACGATGTCACGTTCTCGCTGGGCGACGGGCTGCGCCCGGGCAGCATCGCCGACGCCAACGACGAAGCGCAGTTCGCCGAGCTGGAAACGTTGGGCGAGCTGACGCGGATCGCCCGCAAGCACGACGTTCAGGTGATGATCGAAGGACCGGGGCACGTTCCGATGCATCTCATTCGGGAGAACGTGGAGAGGCAGATGGAGGTGTGCGACGAGGCGCCGTTCTATACGCTGGGACCGCTGACGACCGACATTGCTCCCGGGTACGACCATATCACGTCGGCGATCGGCGCCGCGATGATCGGCTGGTACGGGACGTCGATGCTGTGCTACGTGACGCCGAAGGAGCATCTCGGACTCCCGAACCGGAATGACGTGCGCGAAGGCGTGATCGCCTACAAAATCGCCGCCCATGCCGCGGACCTGGCCAAAGGGCATCCCGCCGCGAGAAAGCGCGACGATGCGCTGTCCAAAGCCCGCTTCGAGTTCCGCTGGCGCGACCAGTTTCATTTGGCGCTCGATCCGGAGCGCGCAATGGAATACCACGACGAGACGCTGCCCGCCGAAGGCGCCAAAACCGCCCACTTCTGCTCGATGTGCGGCCCGAAGTTTTGCAGCATGCGCATCACCCAGGACATCCGGGAATACGCCGCCGCGCGCGGACTGGACGAAGCGAAGGCGCTGGAAGAAGGCATGAAGGAGAAATCGGCTGAGTTTCTCGCCCAAGGGGGGAGCCTCTATGGCTAAAGACTTGGCGGATTGCCGCCTGTACGCCATTACCGACGAGCGGCTTCACCCCGGACGCGATCTGATCGCGGTGATGGAGGAAGCGCTGCAAGGCGGCGTCGGCATCGTTCAGTTGCGGGACAAAACCGGCTCCAAAAGGGAGATTCTCGGCAAAGCGAAGGCGCTGCGGAGCCTGACCCGCCGGTACGGCGCCCTCTTCATCGTCAACGACCATATCGACATCGCGCTGGCCGCGGACGCGGACGGCGTGCATCTGGGCCAGGACGATCTGCCGCTCCCGGAAGCCCGCAAGATCATGGGGAGCAGAATCGTCGGCATTTCGACGCACAGCATCGAACAGGCGAAGGAAGCCGAGCGGGGCGGAGCGGACTACATCGGGGTCGGTCCCGTCTTCCCGACCCGGACGAAACCGGATGCCGCTGCCGTTACCGTCAGCCTCGTGCGGCAAGCCGCCCGGGAAATCCGCATCCCCTTCTTCGCCATCGGCGGCATCAAGCTGGGCAACGCGAACGAGGTGCTGGCCGCCGGAGCGAAGCGGATTTGCGCGGTCAGCGAAATCGTCGGCAGCGCGGACGTGAGGGGCACGTGCGAAGCGTTTCTGCGCATGATGGATGCCTATAAGCCGGGGGGAACGCCATGCGCGTCCGAGTGAACGGGGAATGGGAGCAGACGGAGGACCGGACCGTCGGAGACGTTCTGCGCCGCTGGGGCCTGGAAAACAAAAAAGTGGTCGTGGAAGCGAACGGAACGATTCTGGAGCCGGCGGCGTGGGATGCGACGGCGTTGACCGACGGCATGATTTTGGAAATCGTCCACTTCGTAGGCGGGGGGTAATGGGAATGAGCATTTATGCCATCGGGGGAAAAACGCTTCGCTCCAGGCTGTTTCTCGGAACGGGGCGTTTTCCGAATCCGCAGGCGCTGAAGGAGGCGATCGCGGTCTCGGAAGCGGAAGTGCTGACGTTTGCCGTCAGGCGGGTCCAGCTCGACGCGATCGACGAGGACGCGGTTCTGCAGCATGTGGATTCGCGGCGGTTCACGTTCCTGCCCAATACGTCCGGCGCCCGCACGGCCGACGAGGCGGTTCGCATCGCGAAGCTGGCCCGGGCGGCGGGCATCGGCAACTGGATCAAAGTGGAGATCAGCGTCGCCGATGAAACGCTGCTCCCGGATCCGCTGGAGACGCTGAAGGCGACGGAGCGGCTGGCGAAAGACGGATTCGTCGTCTTCCCGTACGCCTCGGACGATCCGGCGCTGTGCGGGCGCCTGGAAGAAGCGGGAGCGGCGGCGGTCATGCCGGGCGGCTCACCGATCGGCAGCGGCCTCGGCATTCTCAATCCGTACAACCTGGAGCGCATCGTGGAGCGGGTGAACGTGCCGGTCATCGTGGACGCCGGCATCGGCACGGCCAGCGACGCGGCGCTGGCGATGGAGCTGGGCGCCGCCGCCGTGCTGGTCAACACGGCGATCGCCAAGGCGAAGGATCCGGCGGCGATGGCCCGCGCCTTCAAGCTGGCCGTGGAAGCCGGACGGGAAGCCCGCGTCGCCGGACGCATTCCGAAGAAAAAATACGCTTCGGCGAGCAGCGGGTACGAGACGCTCATATCCCGCATTCCGCCGGGTGAGCCCGTTGGCGGATGACGCGATCATCGTGGCCGGCGGCGGCGTCATCGGCCTCGCCTGCGCGCTCGAATGCCGCCTGCGCGGCTTCCGGGTCGCCCTGGTGGAGAAAGGCCGCTGCGGCGGCCAGGCGTCGGGAGCGGCCGCGGGCATGCTCGCCCCGTTCTCGGAGAACGGCGAGCAGCCGGACGCGTTCTACCTCTTTTGCCGCGACAGCCTGGACATGTACGAGGCGTGGCTGCAGCGGCTCGGAGAGTGGTCGCGGATTGACGCCGAGTGGGTGCGCTGCGGCAGCCTGAACGTCGTCTGGCATGAGGCCGACATTCAGCCGATGCTGAACCGCATGGCGTGGCAGCGCGCGGCGGGCGCGAAGGTCGAGTGGGCGGACGCGGCGGCGGTCCGGCGGATGGAGCCTTCCTTGGCCCCCGACGTCGTCGGCGCCCTGTATTACCCGGATGAAGCCCACCTGTACGCGCCCGCCTACGTCCGGGCGCTGGAGGAGGCGTGCAGGCGGTCCGGCGTCGCGATCTACGAAGGGATCGACGATTGGACGGTCAAGGAGTGGCGGCAAGGCGTCGCGCTGCAAGGGAACGGGCTTCCGGAGCTGCGGGGAGAGCGGCTCGTCGTCTGCACCGGCGCCTGGTCCGCCGCATGGCAGGAACGGTTCGGCATCCGCCTGCCGGTCTACCCGATCCGGGGGCAGATCTGCGCGTTTCCGTCGGCGTTCGGCGAGGTGCGGCACATGGTGTTCACGAGCCAGGGGTACGCGGTCGGCAAGCGGAACGGATCGCTCGTCTGCGGCGCCTCGGAGGATGCGGCCGGGTTCGACGCGTCCGTCACCGACCGCGGGATCTCGCGGCTTATGCGCTGGAGCCGGCGCCTCATTCCGGCTTTGCGGGACAGGGACGTGCAGCTCGCCTGGGCGGGACTGCGCCCCGCCACCCAGGACGGCTGTCCGCTGCTCGGCCCGATCGCCGGCGCGGAACGAATCGTGTGCGCGTTCGGGCACTATCGCAACGGCATCCTGCTCAGCCCGGCGACGGCGCGCGCCGTCGGCGACTGGGCGGAGGGACGCGAGCCGGCCTCTTATCTGAAATCTTTCGATCCGATGCGTTTTACCGCGGAATACGCGGATTAAAAGGAGAGGTTCCGAAATGGTCGTTCCGAAGGTGCTGACCGTGGCCGGATCCGATTCCGGCGGCGGAGCGGGGATTCAGGCCGATTTGAAGACGTTTCAGGAATTCGGGACATACGGGATGAGCGTCCTGACCGCGGTAACGGCGCAAAATACGCTCGAAGTGCGCGCCGTCTATCCGATGGCGGCCGACGCGGTGGAAGCGCAGCTGCGGGCCGTGCTGGACGATATCGGCGCGGATGCGGCGAAAACGGGCATGCTGGCGAACGGCGAGATCGTTCGGCACGTGGCCGGGCTGCTGGACGAATACGGCGTGCGGCAATTGGTGGTCGATCCGGTGATGCTCTCCAAAGGCGGCACGCCCCTGCTGAACGAAGAAGCGATCGGGGCGTTGAAGGAGAAGCTGTTTCCGCTCGCCCGGATCGTGACGCCCAATATCCCGGAAGCTTGCAAGCTGGCGGGAATGGATGAAATCGCCACGCCGGCGCAGATGGAGGAAGCGGCCCGGGCCATCTATCGTTTCGGCCCCCAAGCCGTGCTGGTCAAAGGCGGCCACCTGCGCGCGGACGAAGCGGCCGATCTGCTCTACGACGGCAAGAAGACGGTTCTGTTCCGGTCGCCCAGATCGGCCAACCCGCACACGCACGGAACCGGATGCACGCTGTCGGCGGCGATCGCCGCGGGGCTGGCCGGCGGCAAAGATGCGGAAACCGCCGTCCGGGACGCCAAGCGGTACGTCGACGCCGCAATCCGGTCGGGCCTTGCCGGAATCGGCTCGGGCATCGGGCCGCTCGACCACGCCGCCTGGCGGCGCGGGAAGGAGGGGATCGGGGCCGTATGAACGACGGGATGGACGACCGATATTCCCGGCAAATCCGGTTTGCGCCGATCGGCAAGACCGGGCAGGCGAAGCTGCAACACAAGCGGGTGCTCATCGTCGGCGCCGGCGCCCTGGGAGCCGGCAACGCGGAGGTGCTGGCCCGCGCCGGCGTCGGCCGGCTGACGATCGTCGACCGCGATTATGTAGAGCCCAGCAATTTGCAGCGGCAGGCGCTTTACACGGAGGCGGACGCGCGGCGGCATCTGCCGAAAGCCGTCGCCCTGAAGCATCGGCTGGCCGCGATCAACGCCGACACGGCGGTCGAGGCGCACGTGGCCGACGCTTCCGCCGGCGAACTGGCGGCGCTCGCCCAAGGGGCGGATTTGATCGTGGACGCGACGGACAATTTCGAGACCCGCTTTGTCCTCAACGATGTCGCGCACAAATACGGCGTGCCATGGATTTACGGCGCTTGCGTCGGCAGCAGCGGCGCCAGCTACACGATCATTCCCGGACGGACGCCGTGCCTGATCTGCCTGATGGGGGACCTTCCGCTTGGCGAAGCGACGTGCGACACCGCCGGCATTATCGCGCCGGCGGTGTACCGGGTGGTGGCGCACCAGACCGCGGAAGCGCTGAAGTGGCTGACCGGCAACGAAGGCGCGCTGAGCGGCCGGCTCGTTTTTTTCGACGAATGGACGAACCGGCAAGCGGCCATCCGCGTGGACGGGTTGAAGAAGCCGGATTGTCCGTCCTGCGGACCGCAGGCGGCGCACCCGTATTTGTCCCGGGACCGGCTGACGAAGACGGCCGTTCTGTGCGGGCGGGATGCGGTGCAGATCCGGCCGCCCGGCGAGCTCCGCCGCGACCTCGCGCGGCTGGCGGAACGGCTTCGGGCCATGGGCGGAACGGTGGAGTCGAACCCTTATCTCCTCCTGTACACCAACGGCAAGCGCCGGATGGTTTTTTTCCGGGACGGACGGGTCTTGGTCCACGGCGCGCGCGACGCGGCGGAGGCGCGGAGCTGGTACGACCGGATTTTCGGGTAGCGCCCGCCATTTGACCTTGCGCCGCTTTTCGTTCATGATAGAAGAAGCGAGGAGGGAGTCGCATGCTCCGCCGGCTGCTGCAAGCGCCGATCATCTTCTACCGGACGTTCATCTCGCCGCTCAAGCCTCCGACCTGCCGGTTTGCGCCGACCTGTTCGGCATACGCGCTGGAAGCGATCGAAGTGCACGGGCCGGCCAAAGGGTTGTGGCTGGCGATCAAGCGCGTGGCCAAGTGCCATCCGTTTCATCCGGGCGGGTTCGATCCGGTTCCGCCGCGCCGCGCGGGCAAGCGGGGCGGACCGAACGCGGCCGGCGGGCCGGGCGCCGCTTGACACCGTCCCCCCGGCTCCGGTATATTGAGGCCATACGAATCGCATAGCGCTATTTTCCGATGAAGGGATAAGTACTCGGACCGTACGCCTATTCCAGAGAGCCGGAGGAGCTGGGAACCGGCATGGGCGCTCCTTGGAAAATGGTCCCGGAGGACCGCTTTCGAGCCGAGCCGGCGTCTGACGGCGCACCAGGCGGCAAGGGAGCGGCGCGGTGTCCGGCGTTAACGGGACGGCCGAGCGGATCGGCGAATGAGCCTTCGTCTTCGCGGACGAGGGGAATTTGGGTGGTACCACGGGGTGTGCGAACTCTCGTCCCAAGCGGGCGGGAGTTTTTTTGTTTAACCGAGCGACGCAGCCGTCTCAGACCGTGCGACCGCATTCAGCGTTGCAGAGCAATCGCGGTGCGGTTGCACGGGGAATGTGCAATCGCGGGAAAGCAACCCCATGCGTTGCGGCGCGGTTGTACTCGGTACCGAGCGACAAAGTCGATCAAGGTAAAGGAGCGATCTGGAGCGATGACGGAAGCGAACAAAACGTTCTACATTACGACGCCGATTTACTATCCGAGCGACAAGCTGCATATCGGGCACGCCTACTCGACGGTGGCCGCCGACGCGATGGCCCGCTACAAGCGGCTGCGCGGATACGAGGTGCATCTTTTGACCGGCACCGACGAGCACGGCCAGAAAATCGAGCGCAAAGCCCAGGAGGCGGGCGTGGCGCCGCAGCAATTCGTCGACGGCATCGTCGCCGGCATCCGGGAACTGTGGCGCAAGCTGGAAATAACGCACGACGATTTCATCCGCACGACGGAGCCGCGGCACAAGCAGGCCGTGGAGCGCATTTTCGCCCGGCTTCTGAAGCAAGGGGATATCTACAAGGGCACCTACGAAGGCTGGTACTGTACGCCCTGCGAGTCGTTTTTCCTGGAGCGCCAACTGGTGGACGGCAAATGTCCGGACTGCGGCCGCCCGGTCGAATGGGTGCAGGAAGAAAGCTACTTTTTCCGCATGAGCAAATATGTCGACCGCCTGCTTGCCTATTACGAGGAAAATCCGGACTTCATCCAGCCCGAGTCCCGCAAAACCGAGATGATCAGCAACTTTATAAGGCCGGGCCTGGAAGATTTGGCGGTGTCCCGCACGACGTTCGACTGGGGCATTCCGGTGCCCGGGGATCCGAAGCACGTCATCTACGTCTGGATTGACGCGCTGACCAACTATATTACCGCCCTCGGCTACGGCACCGACCATGACGAGCTGTTCCGGAAGTTCTGGCCGGCGGACGTCCACCTGGTCGGCAAGGAGATCGTCCGCTTCCATACGATTTATTGGCCGATCATCCTGATGGCGCTCGGCTTGCCGCTCCCCAAAAAAGTGTTCGGGCACGGCTGGTTCATTACGAAAGAGGGCAAAATGTCCAAGTCGAAAGGCAACGTCATCGATCCGGTCAAGCTGATCGACCGCTACGGCCTGGACGCGCTCCGCTACTTCCTGCTGCGGGAAGTGCCGTTCGGCGCTGACGGAACGTTCACGCCGGAAGGCTTCATCGAGCGGATCAACTACGACCTGGCCAACGATCTCGGCAACTTGCTGAACCGGACCGTGGCGATGATCGGCAAATATTTCGACGGCGCCGTTCCCGCCTGGGAATCGGGCGCGACGCCCTACGACCGCGAGCTGGAGGAACTGGCGCTGGAGACGGTCGGCAAAGTCGAGCAGGCGCTGGACAGCATGGCGTTCTCCGTCGCGCTCGCGGCCATCTGGCAACTGATCGGCCGCGCGAACAAATACATCGACGAGACGCAGCCGTGGGTGCTGGCCAAGGAAGAAGCCAGCCGCGGAGCGCTCGCTTCGGTGATGGGCCACTTGGTCGAAAGCCTCAGGTTCGCGTCGATTCTCATTCAGCCGGTGCTCGTTCACGCCCCGCGCCGCATCTGGTCGCAGCTCGGCATCGCGGAAGGGGAGGCAACCTCTTGGGAGAGCCTGCGCAAGTTCGGCGGCCTGGCGGCGGGCTGCCGCGTCCGCAAGGAGGAGCCGCTGTTCCCCCGCCTGGAGATGGCCGAGGAGATCCGCTGGATCGTGCAGGCGATGGGCGGCGGCGCTTCCGGTTCGGAGGCGGCGCAAGATAAGCCGGCGCAGCCGGATTCGGCGAAGAAGGAGCCGGCGGCCGCGGGCGGCGAAGCGTCCAACGCGGAGCGCCGGCCGGAAATCGCGATCGACGACTTCGCCAAAGTGGAGCTGCGGGTGGCCGAAGTGATCGCTTGCGAGGCGATTCCGAACGCCGACAAGCTGCTGAAGTTGCAGCTCGACCTCGGCTTCGAGCAGCGCCAGGTCGTCTCCGGCATTGCGAAGCACTACAAGCCGGAAGATCTGATCGGCCGCAAAGTGATCTGCGTGACCAACCTGAAACCGGTCAAGCTGCGCGGCGAATGGTCGCGCGGCATGATCCTCGCCGCGTCCGAAGGGGACCGGCTGACGCTGGCGACGGTGCCGGACGGGATGCCGAACGGCGCCATCGTGAAATAAGGGCGGCACCATCCCGCATTCGCATCCCGCATTCGCGCTTGCGCGAAGCGGGATCTTTGTTTATAATCGTTCCTGTTCGTAATTATAACGATTAAGAGGCTGTGACGAAACGAATATCCTCTTTTTGTCGGCAAAGTCCGAAGCGCTTTGCTTTAATGAAACGAGTGAAGACGACCTAAGGTGGGACGAATGCGCATGCGTACTGGGGGAAAACGGCCGCGTCCGGCAATCGCGATCGCGGCCGCGGCGGCGGCATTGCTGCTTACGGCGGGACTCGCGCTGTCCGGCTGCGGCCGCGGCGGAGATCGGGCCGGAGATGGCAAGCTGAACGTCGTGACGACCTTTTATCCGCTCTATTACATGGCCGAGCAGATCGGCGGCGACGACGCGCATGTCGTCAACCTGATTCCCGCCGGGGTCGAGCCGCACGACTGGACGCCGAAAAGCCGGGATCTGCAGACGGTGGAGCAAGCCGGGCTGCTGCTGTACAACGGCGCCGGTCTGGAAGGCTGGATGGACACGTTTCTGAAAGGGCTCGGCTCCGGGTGGAACCGCGGGGAGAAAGCGGTGGAGGCGAGCAAGGGCATCGACCTGATCCGGACAGATGCCGCGCCGGGCCAGGAAGGGACGATCGGCGTCGATCCCCATACGTGGGTCAGCCCGAAATCCGCGCTCGTCATGGCGAAAAACATCCGCGACGCTTTCGTTCGGGCCGACCCGGCGCACCAAGACGGCTACGACGCCCGCTACAAGGACCTGTCCGCGAGCCTGTCCGCCCTCGACGCCGAGTACGCCGAGCGGCTCGCGCCGTATCGGGGCCGGGACATCGTCGTCTCCCATCAGGCGTTCGGCTATTTGTGCCGCGATTACGGGCTGAACCAGCAAGCGATCATGGGGCTGTCCCCCGAAGCGGAGCCGCGGGCGCAGGACTTGCTCAAGCTGGCGCAATTCGTCGAGGAGCGCGGCATCCGGTACATCTTTTTCGAGGAGCTCGTATCCGACGAGCTGGCGCAGACGCTTGCGTCGGAGACGGGCGCGCGCACGATGGTGCTGCATTCGCTCGAAGGGCTGACGCCGGAGCAAGAGCGGCAAGGCGAGACCTACTTGACGCTGATGCGGCAAAATTTGCAAAACCTGACGAAGGCATTACAATAGAGAGGAAAGGAAGCTTGATCGGCCATGAACGGTTCGGAAGTATTGGATCTCCCGCGCGCGCCGGATGCCGCCGCCGCTTGCCACCGCGAAATCGTGGCGCTGGACCGGATCTCGTTCGCCTTCGGTTCCCAGCAGGTGCTCCGGGACGTGTCTTTCACGATCCGCGAACGGGATTTTGTCGGCCTGATCGGCTCCAACGGCGCCGGCAAAACAACGCTGCTCCGGCTGATCGTCGGCCTGCGCAAGCCGCAGCAGGGGGAAATCCGGCTGTTCGGCGTTCCGATCGGCAAGTTCGAGGACTGGCACCGGATCGGCTACGTTCCGCAGCGCAACCAGTTCAACCCGCTGTTCCCGGCGACGGTGCGGGAAGTGGTGCTGTCGGGGCTGTACGGCAGACGCAAGCTGCTCCGCCGGCTGTCGCGGGCCGATCAGGCGCGCGGCGAAGACGCGCTGGACACGTTCCACATTCGCGACCTCGCGGACAAGCGCATCGGCGAGCTGTCGGGCGGCCAGCAGCAGCGGGTGTTTCTGGCGCGGGCGCTGATCAACAACCCGCAGCTGCTCATTCTGGATGAGCCGATGGTCGGCATCGACGCCGAGACGCAGGCCGATTTTTTCCGGCTGATCCGCCATCTGCACCAGAAGCACAACATCACTTTTATCATGGTATCCCACGATATGGACATGGTTCGCTCCTACCTGGGGGCGGAGCCGGTCGCGCGGCACGGCAAGCTGTCTTTCTACGTCCGCCATTCGCACGATCTGGAAGACTGCGGAGAGACCGATCTGCTGCATACGTTGCGAAAGGAAGGGTGACGGCGTGGATCTGCTTGCGGCCGAGTTTTTCCAGCGGGCGCTGCTGGGCGGCGCCTTGATCGCGGTGACCGCGCCGCTGATGGGGTTGTTTCTCGTCTTGAGGCGGCTGGCGATGATCGGCGACACGCTGTCCCACGTCAGCATTGCCGGCGTCGCGCTCGGCTTTCTTGTGGGCGTCTATCCGGTCGGGGTCGGGCTCGCCTTCGCCATCGCCGCCGCCTTTGCCATCGAAGCGCTGCGCAGCGCGTACCGCAGTTATGCCGAACTGTCCATCGCCATCATTATGTCCGGCGGCATCGCGCTCGCTTCGATCTTTTTCACGCTCGGCAAAGGGTTCAATCTGAACGTCGGCTCGTATCTGTTCGGCAGCATTTACACCTTAGGCGCCGTCGACCTGGCCGTGATCGGCGCGGTGACGGCCGTCGTGGTCGGGCTGGTGCTGGCGCTCAAGAAGGAGCTGTTCCTGCTCGCCTTCGACGAGGAAGCGGCTTCCGTCGGCGGGCTTCCCGTCCGCTTTCTCAACATCATGATCAGCGTGTTGACCGCGCTTGTCATCAGCGCCGCGATCAAGATCGTCGGCGCGCTGCTCGTCTCCGCGCTGCTCACGATTCCGGCGGCATGCAGCCTGGCGCTGTCGCGCAGTTTCCGGCAGGCGATCGTCATCGTCGTCGCCGTCGGCGAGCTGGCGGTGCTGCTCGGGCTATGGCTGGCCGGCGTATGGAATCTGGCGCCGGGCGGCACGGTCGTGCTGCTCTTGATCGCGATGCTGCTCGTCGCGCTGACGGTCCGCTTTCTGCGAACGTAACTCGCATAACCGGAGGTGGCTTCGTTGTCGAATCTGAACGCGGGAATCGCTTTTGCCGCCGGGCTGGCTTCTTTTATTTCCCCTTGCTGCCTGCCGCTGTATCCGTCCTATTTGTCCTACATCACGGGCATTTCGGTCAGCCAGCTCAAAACCGATTCCAGCCGGGAAGTCCGCCTGAAGACGATGGCCCACGCCTTCTGCTTCATTCTGGGGTTCTCGTTCGTGTTCTTTACGCTGAGCTATACGGCCAACGCGTTCGCCGCCGCTTTCCGCGACTACCAGGACCTGATCCGGGAAATTTCGGCGATTCTGATCATGCTCATGGGCCTGTTTCTGATGGGCGTCTTCCAGCCGCGCCTATTGATGAAAGAGATGAAGCTGAACGTCGGCTGGCGGCCGGCGGGGTATATCGGCTCGTTCATATTCGGCATCGGCTTCTCCGCAGGTTGGTCGCCGTGCGTCGGCCCGATTCTGATGTCGATCATCGGACTGGCGGCGTCGCAGCCGGGCACCTGGTTCCAGCTGACGACCTTTTACTCGATCGGGTTTGCGGTTCCGTTTTTCGCGCTGGCCTTTTTCATCGGGTCCACCCGCTGGATTTTGAAATATTCCGGCAAAGTGATGAAAATCGGCGGCGGGCTGCTCGTTGCGATGGGCGTTCTGCTGTTTACGGACAAAATGACCTCGATCACGATCTGGTTCAACAGCGTGACGCCGGATTGGCTGAAATTTTGAAGGAATCAGGTAAAATATTCGATCTTCGCGCCGGGAAACGTCTCAAAGATGCGCTCCGTCAGAAATTCGCGGAGCGCATCGGCCTTCTCGTCGGGGTAGACGTATTTGTTCTGGCCCCAGCGCCCCCACTTCTTTTTCCGCTTCTCCTCGTCCATCTCCAGCTTCGTTTTCGGATACCGCTTCAAAATGACCGTTTTGGCCGTTTTCGTAAACCGGTGCTGGATCAGCTCGAACGTCAAATCGCGCGAGGCTTCGGCCGGAAGCGCCTCGCCCAGCTTGCGGAGCAGTTCGGCGTAGCCTTCCTGCCAGCCGTCGTACCAGATGATCGGCGCGATGATGAAGCCGAGCGGAAATCCCGCCCGCGCCACCTTGGCGGCCGCTTCGATCCGCTCGGCGAAGCGGGAAGTGCCCGGCTCGAAGCTGCGGATGACGTAGTCGGCGTTGACGCTGAAGCGAATGCGGGTGTGGCCGTTGTGGCGCACCCCAAGCAAGGAGTCGACGTGATGGTATTTGGTGACGAAGCGAAGGCGGCCGAGCGGCTGGTCGGCCATGAACGCGATCGTCTCGGCCAGCGAGCCGGTAATGTGCTCGATGCCGACCGGATCGGACGTACAGGCGGCTTCGAACCGCGTAATTTCAGGCGCCCGCTCTTCGATGTAGACTTTCGCCGCGGCGAAAATGTCGTCGGTGTTGACGTAAGCCCGCACGTACGGCTTGGCCCCGAGCGTCGTCTGCAAATAGCAGTAATGACAATGCCCCAGGCAGCCGGTGCCGAGCGGCAGGGCGTATTCCGCGGATGGTTTGGACGTATCGAACTTCAGCGTTTTGCGCACGCCAACCACGAGGGTGCGCTTGGCGATTTTGTACTGCTCGTTTTCGGTGTTCCCCGGCAAATTCGTAATCCGGTTGTGCGAAGTCGTCATCCGGTAAGGCAGGCCGCGCTCCTTCGCCCATTCGAAAATGCGCTGGCCTTTCGGATAGTCGAGCGCGGCAGGTTCGAAGTAGACCAGTTCGGGCATGAACAGCGGCGTCTCGCGTACTTTCCGCGGCGGCTCCTTGGCGAGCGTATCGTTTCTCACGTCGCACTCCTCCTTAGGGTTATTGTGCGGCGGAGCGCTTCGGCGCACACATGGCCGTTTGTGCCATTTTGCCGCTTACCTTAAGCCTTCCGGACTTGCTCGCGACGCTCGTTGCAGTGTATGATACTAAGAGCGAACTGACTGGAAAGGGGGATTATGTCCGATGCCGACCCCAAGCATGGAGGATTATTTGGAACGCATCTACCGGCTGATCGACGAGAAAGGATACGCGCGCGTTTCCGACATCGCCGAAGGGCTGGAGGTTCATCCCTCTTCCGTTACGAAGATGATCCAGAAGCTGGATAAGGATCATTATTTGATTTACGAGAAATATAGGGGACTGATCCTGACCCACAAAGGGAAAAAAATCGGGAAAAGGCTCGTCGACCGCCACCACTTGCTCGAGTCTTTCCTGAAGATGATCGGCGTGCAGGAGGAGAATATTTATCGCGATGTCGAAGGGATCGAGCACCACCTGAGCTGGGATTCGATCACCTGCATCGAGACGCTGGTCGAATATTTCCGGCGCGACCGAAGCCGGGAGGAAGAACTCCGGCGCATCCGCGCCGAATTGGACAACGAATAGCATAGAACGCCTGTCGATCCGCTTGCCGCGGATCGTTTTTTTTATGCGCGACTCGCGCCGCAAAGCTTCGCACGGCTTGCCGGGATGCACGGTTCGGGCGGCTTTGCCGTCCGATGCATCAGGACATTCCGCCGCCGCATACGCATGGGTTAGCGGCAGGCGGAAGGAGAGATCGGGATGAAGGTCAACGCGGTGTTCGAAGGCGGCGGGGTCAAAGGCATTTCCCTGGCCGGCGCGGTGAGATCGGCGGAGCTGGCCGGCATTACGTTCGGCAAAGTGGCCGGCACGTCGTCGGGAAGCATCGTCGCTTCGCTGCTGGCAGCCGGGTATACGGCTTCCGAGATGAAGCTGATTATCGAGGAGACGCCGTTTCGCTCTTTTTTGCAGCGGGCGCCGATTTTCAACACGAAGGTGATCGGACCGGCGGTGCGGCTTTTGGTCCGCAAAGGTCTGTATTCCGGCCAGGCGCTGGAGCAGTGGGCCAGGAAGCTGCTACTGGCCAAGGACGTCGTCACGTTCGGGGATTTGCCGAGCGGCAAGCTGCAGATCGTCGCTTCCGACATTACGAACGGCAAGCTGCTCGTGCTTCCGAAGGACATCGCCCGGTACGGCGTCGACCCGAAGCGGTTTCCGGTGGCAAAGGCGATCAGGATGAGCACCAGCATTCCGTATTTTTTCGATCCGGTGCTGATCCGCCAGCCGGTCGGAGAGGGAAACCGCTCCCGCAAAAGGAAGCTCCGTCCCCAGTTCGCCTACATCGTCGACGGCGGCTTGCTCAGCAATTTTCCGCTGTGGCTGTTCGAGAAAGAGGTGGACGAGAACCGTTCGCCCATACCGGTGCTCGGGTTTCAAATGGTCGGCCGCAACGCTTCGAAATCCCATCGGATCACCGGGCCGATCACGATGTTTCAGGCGATGTTCGAAACGATGCTGAGCGCCCACGACGAACGCTACATCGAGCAGGAGTACCGGATGCGGACGATCAAAATTCCGACGCTGGGCGTAGGGACGACCCAGTTCGACATCGATCCGGAGACGAGCGATCGGCTGTACCGATCCGGGCTGGAGGCGGGCACGAAATTTTTCAAGCAATGGCTGGCGCATGAGCGGCAAAAAACCGAAACGCCCGAGTGACCAGGCGCGTCGCTCGGGCGTTTCGTCCTTTCAATGATAGGGGGGCGGGTTGTCGCCGCCGCCGCGGTCCTTGTTGCCGTCGATCACTTTGAACGGCGACGGCCGCCGCTTCGGCTTCGTCTCGTGGCGGGTTCCGGCGCGCTGTCTCGGGATGGACGAGCTTTTGCGGACGCGCACTTTCGGTCCGAACCAGCGGTCCGGCGGGAACTTGTACAGCAGGTACACGATCGCGATGAGAACGACCGGCACGATCAGCGCCTGGCCTCCGTTGACGATCTCGCTGATCAGGCCGATTGCGATGAGCGGGATCAGCACGTAGAACAACGGATGGAAACGCGTAGTTCTCATCGAAACTCCTCCTTCGCTTGAATCAGATTGGGCTAACCTGCCGGTCCAGTTCCCTCATCCGGTTAAACGATGCAATCGACACGGCCACCTGGTCGTCGGTCGGCTCTTTCGTCGTAAGCAGCTGCAGCCACAGCCCCGGATACCCGAGATACCGCAGCACCGGAACATCCCGCACGGCGTTCGTCAGCCGCAGCACTTCGTAGGAAACGCCGATGACGACCGGCAGCAGCACGATGCGCAGCCAGATCCGCTCCCATATGGAATCCCAGGAGAAAAAGGAATAAACAATGACGCCGACGATGACGGTGAAGATGATGAAGCTGCTGCCACAGCGGTAATGCAGACGGCTGAATTTCTGGACGTTCTCGACGGTCAGCTCGGCCCCGGCTTCGTAGGCGCTGATCACCTTGTGCTCGGCTCCGTGATATTGGAACAGCCGCTTGATCAGGGGCGTCTGCGAGATAAACCACAGGTAGGCGAGCAGAAGCGCGACTTTGATGACGCCTTCCAGCAGGTTGTGCAATATCATATTCCGAAACGCGTGTCCGAAGATCAGGCTTTCCAGCAAAGCCGGAACCAATGTAAAAATCAGCTTGCCGACGATGAAGGACAGCACGCCGACGACCGCGACGCCGAGCACCATCGACAGATTCCAGCGCTCTTTCTTTTTCGGGTCGGCCGCTTCTTCCGGACCGGCTTCGTCCTCCGCGTAGGCTTCCGCGGAAAACGTCAAATGCTGGGAGCCTTTGGCGGCCGATTCCACAATGCCGATGAGCCCGCGAAGGAACGGAATTTTCTTCAGCTTCTGCAGCCGGGGCGAGTTCGATTTCGGAACTTCGTAGTAAGCGATTTCGCTGTTTTTGCGCCGGACCGCCGTCACATTCACGTGCTTGCCGGCGAACATCACGCCTTCGATTACGGCCTGTCCGCCGTACAGGGCGGCGCGTTGCTGGGCCATGCGGCTCACCTTCTTTCCGGATTACCGAGCGACGAAGTCGGCTCGGAATGTGCAATCGCAGGAAGCAATGCCGTGCATTGCGGTGCGGTTGTGCGAGGATTACCGAGCGACGAAGTCGTCTCGGAATGTGCAACCGCGGAAAGCAATGCCGTGCATTGCGGTGCGGTTGCGCACGAGATGCGTTTTCTACTCCTATTTTACAGGAACGTCAAGGAGAATGCCACAGGTAACCGAGCGACGAAGTCGGCTCGGAATGTACAACCGCAGGAAGCAATGCTGTGCATTGCGGTGCGGTTGTGCGAGGATCACCGAGCGACGAAGTCGGATCGGAATGTACAACCGCAGGAAGCAATGCTGTGCATTGCGGCGCGGTTGTGCGAGGATCACCGAGCGGCGAAGCCGTCTCGGAATGTGCAACCGCGGGAAGCAATGCCGAGCGTGCCCGCTCGGCTAAAACCTTGGGCCCAGAGGCATACTAGCTGCCAGGTATGGAAAGGGGCGGAATGCCATGAGCTTGATGGAGGCCGGCGCCAGGCAACGCCCGGAACAGCATCTGAAGCGGAATCCGCTCGCCTTTTCGGCGATGGTCGGCTTTTTTGCCGGAATTTGGTTCGGTGCGGTTCGCAGCCTGGCCTATGCGCTCCATTTCACGAAGGTGCCGCCGGCGTTTCTGGCCGATCCCTGGCTTCCCCGGCGGCAGCTTGCGGGAATGTTCTGGGGCTGGGCCGGCTACGGCCTGTTCATCCTGATGTCCGTCCTCGCGGCGCTGCTGTACTGGATGGTGCTGGGCCGGCTGCGGGGGCCCTGGCCCGGGCTGCTGTTCGGGGCGGCCTGGTGGCTGTTGCTGTTTGCGGGCGGACCGTGGATCGGGCTGGTCGTCCCGCCGAACCGGCTCGGCTGGAACAGCCTGTGTACGGAAGCGTGCCTGTACGTGCTGTGGGGGCTGTTCATCGGCTACAGCATCGCCTTCGAATTTCACGACGAGAAGCGGAGGGAGCCGGGAAGCTTGCCCGGGCAAGGCAAGCCAGGGCCGTCCTGACGCGTCCGGCGCCGTTCCCTTCTCATGGAGCGCCCGGCTGTGTTACAATATCCGGTGTGCTTTCGATATGGAAGATTCCGGTTCCGGCTGAGGGAACCGGCGCTGGAGGCGAGGGCCGATGCCCAAAATACTGGTCGTCAACGGGCCGAATCTGAACATGCTCGGCATTCGCGAGCCCGGCGTGTACGGCACGGCGACGCTGGCCGACATCGAGCGGACGCTGCGCGAGAAGGCGGAGCGCTTCGGAGTGGAACTGACGTTTGTCCAGTCCAACCACGAAGGGGTGCTGCTCGACGCGATTCATGCGGCCTACGGGAATATGGACGGCATTCTGATCAATCCCGGCGCGCTGACCCATTCGAGCTACGCGCTGCGGGACGGACTGGCGGCCGTCGGCTTGCCGGTCGTCGAAGTGCACTTGTCCAACATCCATAAGCGTGAGCCGTTTCGCCACGTTTCGCTGACCGCTCCGGTCGCGATCGGGCAAATCGCGGGCTTCGGCGTGCACGGCTACGAGCTCGGACTGGAAGCGTTGTGCCGGCATTTGGGGATCGAGGAGAAAGCGCGGAAAGGGTGAGGAAGATGCCGAACGAGAGGGTAGGCAAAGTCCGCGAGCAGCTGGCCGCCCGGGGAGCGGACGCGCTGCTGGTGACGAACGCCGTCAACCGCCGCTACTTGAGCGGCTTCACCGGAACGAGCGGCGTGCTGCTGATTGACGGAAGCCGGGCGGCGCTTGTGACCGATTTCCGCTACCGCGAGCAGGCGGGAAAGCAGGCCGCCGGGTTTGCGGTCGTCGAGCACGGTCCGGAGCTGTACGAAACGGTAAAGCGGCTGCTCGTCGAATGGGGCGTGTCCCGGCTGCTGTTCGAAGACCGCGACGTCACGTTTGCCGCGTATCAGGACATCCGCGACAAGCTGAACCCGGCGGAATTGATTCCGGCGGGAGAGCTGGTCGAAACGCTGCGGATGGTCAAGGACGAGCGCGAGCTGGCCGTGATGCGGGAGGCGGCCGATCTGGCCGACCGGGCGTTCGAGCACATCCTGCCGTACATTCGACCGGGCGCGACCGAAGCGTCGATCGCGTTGGAACTGGAGTTTTACATGCGCCGCAACGGAGCTTCGGGCCCCTCCTTCGACACGATCGTCGCTTCCGGCGAGCGTTCCGCGATGCCGCACGGCGTAGCCAGCGATCGCGTCATCGGCAAAGGCGAGTTCGTCACGCTGGACTTCGGCGCCTATTACAAAGGGTACTGCTCGGACATTACGCGCACCGTCGTCGTCGGCAAGCCGAGCGACAAGCAGCGCGAAATTTACGCCATCGTGCTGGAAGCGCAGCAGGCGGCGCTGGACCGGCTGGCCCCGGGAATGACCGGCAAGCAAGGGGACGCCTTGACGAGAGATGTCATTACGCGGTATGGTTATGGAGAATATTTCGGTCACGGGACGGGCCATGGCTTCGGCATGGAAATTCACGAAGCGCCGCGGCTGTCGCGCACCTGCGATACGGTTTTAACCCCCGGCATGACCGTGACGGTCGAACCCGGCATTTATCTCCCCGGTTTCGGGGGTGTGCGGATCGAGGATGACGTTGTCATAACGGACACCGGGATTGAAATACTTACCCGCTCCCCGAAGGAACTGATCGTTCTGGATTAGGGAGCTAGTTTCCACAGGAGGGAATTGGTCAGTGATTTCCGTCAACGATTTCAAAACCGGCTTGACGATCGAGGTGGACGGCGAGATTTTCACCGTTCTGGACTTTCAGCACGTCAAACCGGGCAAAGGCGCGGCGTTTGTCCGCTCCAAGCTGAAAAACCTGCGCAACGGCAACGTCGTCGAGAAAACGTTCCGCGCCGGCGAGAACGTGGGCCGGGCTCATGTGGAGAACCGTGCCGTGCAGTACCTTTACAACTCCGGCAACGAGTATACGTTTATGGACAACGAGACGTACGACCAGTTTACGCTGGACCGCAAACAGCTGGAATGGGAACTCAATTTCCTGAAGGAAAATATGACGGTCAACATTTCCAGCTACCAGGGCGAAATTATCGGCATCAGCCTGCCGAACAGCGTCGAGCTGAAGGTGGTCGAGACGGAGCCGGGCGTCAAGGGCAACACGGCCACCGGCGCGACGAAGAACGCCAAGCTCGAAACCGGCCTGAACGTGCAGGTGCCGCTGTTTATCAACGAAGGCGACGTGCTGCTCATCGACACGCGCGATGGCCGTTACATCTCACGGGCTTAAGGCGGCCGAATCCTTGGCGGCATCGGAAGGTGCCCGTCAAGGATTTTTTTTGCATCGTAATCTTCATCTCGCCCATTCCCGCCTTCGTGTCGCCAGGTACCCAAATACACTTGTTTTTTAAGAAAAAGACGATCCGAACCGATTTTTTCGGAAAATAAGTGCACTTGGGCACCTCGACGAGACCAATTTTCCATTTCAACGAAAATAGGTGCAGTTTTGCACCTCGTTCAATTTCCCCTTCAACTTAAGGAACCGTGAACCGTGTCTGCCTCCCCTGACCCGACGGGGTAACCCCGTTTCCAGCGATTGGCGGCGGCCGCTTCCAAAATGCGCATTTCTGGGGCGCAATAAATATGATATAATAATTTGCTGTATTCGAAGATGCATGGGGAGTGACCGCGTTGTCTTTAATCGTGATGAAATTCGGCGGCAGTTCCGTCGGCACGACGGAACGAATGCGGCGGGTGGCGGAGCGGATCGTCGATGCCAAGCGGCAAGGCAACCGCGTCGTCGTCGTCGTGTCCGCCATGGGGGATACGACCGACGATTTGATCGACAAAGCCAGGGAGCTGACCGACGAGCCGAGCGCCCGCGAGATGGATATGCTGCTGACGACCGGGGAGCAGATTTCCGTCGCTTTGCTTTCGATGGCGATCCAGCATCTGGGCGAGCGAGCGGTGTCGCTGACGGGATGGCAGGCCGGCATCCGGACCGAACCGGTGCACGGCAAAGCCCGCATCACCGGGATCGACCCGGCGCGCATCTACCGGGAGCTCGATGCGGACAACGCCGTCATCGTCGCCGGCTTTCAGGGGATGACGGAGGACGGCGAGATTACGACGCTCGGCCGGGGCGGCTCCGATACGACCGCCGTCGCGCTCGCGGCGGCGATCCAAGCCGACCGTTGCGAGATTTATACCGATGTGGACGGCGTCTATTCGACCGACCCCCGCATCGTCAAAAACGCGCGGAAGCTCTCCTCCATCTCCTACGACGAGATGCTGGAGCTGGCCCACCTCGGCGCGGCGGTGCTGCATCCCCGCGCGGTGGAGTACGCCAAGCACCACCGCGTCCATCTGGTCGTCCGGTCCAGCTTTACGAATAACGAAGGCACGTTGGTGAAGGAGGAAGCCGAAATGGAGCAAGGCGTCGTCGTGCGCGGCATCGCCTATGACAAAAATGTGACCCGCATCAGCATTATGGGCGTCGAAGATGTGCCGGGCGTGCTCGCGAACGTGTTCGGGGCGCTGGCGGCGGAAGGGATCGACGTCGACATCATCGTGCAAAGCTACGTGCAAAACGGCAAAGCCGACTTTTCGTTCACCGTCTCCTCGAACGACCGACCGCAGGCGATGAAAGTGATCGAAAACGTGCGCAGCGCCGTGCCGTACCGGGAAGCGGGATACGAAGACGGCCTGGTCAAAGTGTCGATCGTCGGGGCCGGCATGGTGTCGAATCCCGGCGTGGCCGCCCGCATGTTCGACGTGATCTCCAAGCAGGGCGTCAGCATCAAAATGGTCAGCACGTCCGAAATCAAAGTGTCCTGCGTCATCGAGGCCGAACCGCTGCAGCGGGTCGTGCGGGCGCTGCATACCGCTTACGGCCTCGACACTTCGGAAGCGGCCTTTGTCGGAGGACCGCAGGAACGGCGGTAATCCGAGCGCCGGCCGGGCTCCTTCGGTCCCATCTGATATGCCCTCGTTCGCCGGACGGCTGAACGGGGGCTTTTTATGTCGTTTTATATGTTTGTTACCGCTGCGCGAAGAACTGCACGATTTTCAATATGAGCGCGGTCAAGCCGGCCGCCATCAGCGGACCGACCGGGATGCCGCGCAGAAAGACGATGCCCATGATCGAGCCGATGACGAGACCGACGATCAGCTGCGGGTCGAATTTCAGCAGTTCCAGCCCTTTGCCGTTCAGATAGGTCGCGGCGGCTCCGCCGATCAGAGCGATCCAGCCCGTCCAATGGGTGAACAGCCCCAGCATGTCCTTGACCTGCACCCGTCCGGAAGCAAACGGCACCAGGACGGCGATTGTCAGAAACAAAATGCCGAATTCCAGCCCCCGCCTCTCGATGGACGGCAAATACCGCTCCAGATGAACGAGCTTCACGATCAGAAGCAGGCAGGCCGCCGTCGTAATGATGGGTGAACGTCCCGCCAGACCGACGATGATCAACAGCAACAGAATCCAATCCCCGTTCATGCGGCAGACACGCTCCCCATGATCGCCTCGGTCCGCTCCGGCGGCTCCCGTTCTTTACAACATACGGAACAAGCCCCGCGTTTAGAACGCGGGGCGGCGGGACCAAAGGCGGCGGACAGCCGCGGCCCAAACGGTCGGGCAACGCAGTCCGCGGCGCAGGAACGTTCAGATGACGTAGTCCGAGACCGGACGCTGCAGCGCGAACGTGTCGGAACGGAGGCCCCGGCGCATCGTTTCCAGGGCGATGACGTCGGCGACCGGGATGTTGCCGAGATTCGCCCAGGGGCCGATTTTGTGCAGCAGCACGACCTGCTGTTCCTTCAGCGGCGCCTCCCAGATGATTTTCCCGGTATCGGGCAACTCCTGCAGAATCAGGTCCAGTTCTCTCTCGCGGCAGGCGCCTTTCTCGTCGAACAGCCCGACGCCGACGCCGGATTCGCGCGCTTCCACGGTCACCCGCTCCGCTCCGGCCCGCAGGTCCCTTTCCGCCGTCTCCGCCAAATCGCGAATATCGATGCGCGAGCCCGGCTTCTTTTTCCCGTACTCCGTAAATACGCGAAGTCCCAGTCCGGCCGCCGTCCGGATCAGTTCGTCGCGCTCAGCCCGGCTGAGTTCGATCGTGCCGTCCGATATCTCCACGCCCGTGAAGCCGAAAGCCAGCACCGAGCGGAAGAATGCGGGCGCGACGTCCTGCCGCACGGCGGATTCCAGCAGCGTGCCCCCCGGCATGACGACGATGCGGCTGCGTTTGGCCAGCTCGATTTTGTCCCGCAGCAGGGAGGCGGGATAGAGCGGCGACGTGCCGAAGCCGAATTTGACAATATCGATGTACTCGCCCGCTGTCGCGAGCATATCCGAAAACGCGCTCCATCCCAAGCCTTTGTCGATCACCATCGTCAATCCGGTCTGCCGCGGTTTGGACGCGCGCAAGCCGCTCGGATCGGTCAACTGCGGGTGCCACGTGGCGTTGGCAGTCAATTCCATGTTCAGCTCTCCTTACGTGCCCTTGTCGAAATTCGAAAACCGATTTTTCAAAACCAATATATGCACCGGCAACAGGGCAGGTGCCCGGTCATCCGGCTTGCGCGCGTTCTTCTTCGCCCGGCGCACATTCCGGGAAAGTTCCTGCCGCCGGACGCATACAGTGGAATATCGGACAACCTGCGGAGCAAGGGGACAGGATCGATTCGGGAGGGATTGACCGTGGACAAAACGGTGCTCAGCATGGCGCTGCTGCGCATGCTGTCGGGTTGCCTCGAGCTGACGGCGGCGATGATCATGCTGAAATTCAACGACGTGCAGAAATCGCTGGTCGTCAATTCGATGCTGGCGCTCGTCGGCCCGCTCGTGCTGATCTCCACGACGACGATCGGCTTGGTCGGCTTGTCGGACAAGCTGTCGCCGGCGAAGTTTCTGTGGGTGGCGGCCGGCGTCTGCTGCCTTTTGATCGGCATTTTGAAAAAATGACCCGCATTCGCCGTTCCGGCCGCTTCCCGAAGGCATAAATAAGTCGTCCAAGCATACATATGGAACCACAAAGGACAACTTCTACACTTTACGGTTAAAGGGGGCTGCCGATGCTGCACAAGCTGCTCGAATGGCTGCCGCCGGCGCTGCGGTCGGTTTTGGAACGGCTGCCGCCGCAGATCGCGGACCGGCTGGAGGAGATCCGCATCCGCGAAGGCCGGCCGCTGGAAATCGGATACGCCGGTCTCTCCGTCTTTGTCCGGCCCGACGGCGCCTGTTCGGAAAATTACCGGGACGCTTATGTGCCGGACCGGGAACAGTGCCGGACGCTGCTCGAGCGGATTACGCGCCATTCGCTTTACGCGGCGGAGGAGGAGCTCCGCAGGGGGTATGTGACGATTCCCGGCGGACACCGGATCGGCCTGGCCGGCCAGGTCGTGCTGGAGGACGGCCGCGTCAAGCGTCTGCGCGACGTCGCCGCTTTCAACGTCCGGGTCGCCCGCGCCCAGCAGGGCTGTTCGTCGCAGGTGCTGCCGTCGCTGCTCGACGTCGCCGGGCGCACGATCCGCCATACGCTGATCGTGTCGCCGCCCCAGCAGGGCAAGACGACGCTGCTGCGCGATCTGGTGCGCGCCATCGGCGCCGGCGACTGGCGCCATCCGTCCGCCGCCGGCTGGCGCGGACGCAAAGTCGGCGTCGTCGACGAGCGGTCGGAGATCGCCGCGTGCGAGCGGGGCGTGCCGACGTTCGACGTCGGCCCTCGCTGCGACGTGCTGGACGCCTGTCCGAAGGCGGAAGGCATCATGATGCTGATCCGCTCGATGTCGCCGGAGGTGATCGCCGTCGACGAGATCGGGCGGGCCGAAGACGCGCGGGCGATCCGCGAAGCGCTGCACGCCGGCGTCCGCGTCATCGCCACGGCGCACGCGTCCGATCTGGCCGACGTGTTCGCCCGGCCGGTGCTCGCCCAATTGGCTCGCGAAGGCGTGTTCGGCGCTTACGTGCTGCTGTCGCGGGAAGGCGGCCGGACGGCGCACCGGGTGTTCACGCGCGAGCAGGCGCTGGCGGCCGCCGCCCGCCAGCCGGACGGCCGGCCGTTCGCAGCCCGGGATGCGCCGCGGGCGTCAAGGACCCGGTCCCCTTCCGGAGGAGGGAGCGGTCCATGATTCGATGGCTCGGCGCCGCGCTCGTGCTGTTCGCCGGCACGATGATCGGCTTCATCCAGGCGGCCCGCTATGCCGAAAGGCCGCGGCAAATCCGCCATCTGATCCACGCCCTGCAGCGGTTGGAGACCGAGATCGGTTTCGGAAGCACGCCGCTGCCCGAAGCGCTGGCCCGAATTGCCCAAGCCCTTCCGGCCCCGCTGTCGGAGCTGTTCGCGGACGCTGCCGGACAGCTCGAGGAAGGCCGGGGGGAGACGGTGCAGGTCTGCTGGGAGCGGGCGGTGACCGAGCGATGGCCGGCGACGGCGATGCGCCAGGGAGAGCGGGAGGCGATGCTGCGGCTCGGCGCGTCTCTGGGCGGAAGCGGGAAGGAGGATCAGCAGAAGCACATCCGTCTCGCAATGGCCCACCTGCAGGCGGAAGAAGCGGCGGCTCGCGAAGACCAGCAGCGCTACGAGAAGCTGTCACGGAGTCTGGGGGTGCTCGGGGCGGCTCTGGTCGTCATCCTGATGGTCTAGGCGTTAAACTGGAGCAGTTACGCTGATTAAAAAGAAGAAGGGATCTCCGCCAGCTTAACGCCTAGTAAGGGGGCCGTACCGATGGATATCGACGTCAGCACCATCTTTCAAATCGCCGGCATCGGCATCATCGTCGCCATGATCCACACCGTTCTGAAGCAGATGGGCAAGGAAGATATGGCGCATTGGGTCACGGTCATCGGCTTTGTCGTCGTTTTGTTTATGGTGGTGCGTCTGCTGAACGATTTGTTCCAGGAAATCAAAACGATCTTTCTGTTCCAGTAGGTGATCCGGATGGAGATGTTGCAAATCGTCGGCGTCGGGCTGCTGGCGACCGTTCTCATCCTGGTCATCCGGGAACAGAAGCCGATCTTCGCCTTTCTCTTGGCCGCCTTCGTCGGCATCGGAATCTTTCTCGCGATGATCGGCAAAATCGGCAGCGTCGTGTCGGTGCTGGAAGATTTGGCCGACCGCTCCGGCATTCCGACCGTCTACCTGAAGACGATGCTGAAAATTATCGGCATCGCCTACATCGCCGAATTCGGCGCGCAGATCGTCCGGGATGCCGGGCTCGAAAGCATCGCCAGCAAGATCGAGTTCGCCGGCAAAATGCTCATTCTCGTCATGGCGGTGCCGATTATCAGCGTCATTATCGAGACGGTGCTCAATTTGCTGCCGGCCTGACGGCCCGAAGACAGGAGGGAGGCCCTTGCGCCGGAACAAGCTCGGAAGCGGCTGGCTCCCGCTGCTGCTGTTCGCGGCGGCGCTGGCCCTCGGGTTCGCGCCGTCTCCCGCCGGAGCGAAGCCCGCCGATCAGCCGGCGGCGGGGGCTGGCCCGGACGGCGGCGGACTGGCCGGCACGCTGGCCGGCGAGCAGGCCGGGGACCTCGATTTTACGCAGATCGAGCAGTTCTGGACCCGCCTCAAGGGCCAATACGGCGGATATTTTCCGGAGGGCAAAGTGCCGGAGCTGCGCGACCTGATGTTTCCGAAAGGAGAGCCGTGGAGCATTGGACAGGCGCTTAGCGGGCTGGCCCGGTTTTTCCTGCACGAGGTGCTGTACAGCGGCAAGCTCATCGTCACGATCGTCCTGCTGACCGTGTTCACGATGATTCTGGAGACGATGCAGAACGCGTTCGAGCGGAACACCGTCAGCAAAGTCGCCTATGCCATCGCGTACATGGTGCTGCTCGTCCTGGCGGTCAACAGCTTCCGAACGGCGACCGGCTACGCGGGAGACGCGATCGGCAACATGGTCCAGTTCATGCTGGCGATGGTGCCGCTGCTGCTGACGTTATTGGCAAGCACGGGCACGGTGACGACGGTGGCGGTGCTGCATCCCTTGATCGTGTTCATGATCCATACGATCGGCACGCTGATCCACCTGGTCGTTTTCCCGCTGCTGTTCTTTTCGGCGGTGCTGCACCTGGTCAGTTCCATCACCGACAGGTACAAGGTGACCCAGCTCGCCAACTTTCTCCGGACCGTGGGCGTCAGCCTGCTCGGCGGCCTGCTCACGCTGTTTCTCGGCGTCCTGTCGGTGCAGGGAGCGACCGGGGCGGTGGCGGACGGCGTCGCGCTTCGGACCGCCAAATTCCTGAGCGGCAACTTCTTGCCGGTCGTCGGCCGGATATTCTCCGACGCCGCGGACACCGTCCTGTCGGCAAGCCTTCTGGTCAAAAACGCGGTCGGGCTGGCCGGCGTCATCATCCTGCTGTTTCTGTGCGCGTTCCCGGCCGTCAAAATCCTGACGCTGGCGATCATCTACAATTTGTCGGCGGCGGTCCTGCAGCCGCTCGGGGATTCTCCGATCGTGACGTGCCTGCAGACGATCGGCAAGACGCTCGTCTTCGTCTTCGCCGCGCTCGCTTCGGTCGGACTCATGTTTTTCCTCGCCGTGACGATCATCCTGACCGCGGGCAACGCCTCCATCATGATGAGATGAACGCGCGCCGAAGGAGGGGTGTCGATGAACGGACTGGCTGAATGGCTCCGACACATCGTCGCGGTCGTGCTGCTCGCCGCGCTGGTCGATCTGCTGCTGCCGAACCGGACGATGCAGCGGTACGTTCGGTTCGTGGCCGGACTGATCGTGCTGCTCACGATCGCCTCGCCGCTCTTGCTATGGATCAAGGGCGATTTCGGGACGCAGCTGGCCGCCGGACTCGTGCGAGGCGGCTTCACCGCGCAGGAAGTATCGGCCGACGCCGAGCTTCGCAAGATCGAGGAAGCCGGCGGCCAGCTCCGGCAGCGCCAGAACGAGCAGGCGGCCCGGCTCGTTGCTTCCCGGATGTCCGAGGAGATCCGGGAAGCGGTGGAGCAGAGCGAGCGCCGCCCGGTCGACCGCGTCGAGGTCGAGACGGACGACGGCGGCGGCGCGCCCGCCGTGGCGAAAGTTACGGTGGTGCTGGCGGCTCCGGCCGCGGGAGGCCGGGCGGACGGGAAGGACGACGGACCGAAGCCGATCGCCGACGTCGAGCCGGTGGCGCCCGTCGCGATCGACGTCACGGCCGAAATGTCCGCGGAGGGCGGGGAGCGGCCGGCCATGTCGGCGCCGTCGCCGCCGGATGAGACGGAGGCGGACGGTTCGACCCGGCAGCGGATCGCTGCGCTTATCGAGAGCCGCTTCGGGGTGCCGCAGACAAGCGTCAAGGTGCTGCAGGCGGCGGGTGCCGCGAATTGAAAGGGGAGGCGTCATGGCCAAGTGGCTGCAGCAGTTGGAGTCGTTTATCGGAGGAGGGCCGAGCGGGCCGCGCCGCGTCAAGGCGTTCCGCTGGCTGGTGCTCATCGGGCTGGCCGGCGCCGCCCTGCTTCTGGCCGCTTCGCTGCTGAACGTGAAGACGGTCGATCCGAATCCCGCGCCGGACATCTCGCCGCCCGGGGACGAAGACGCCCCCCAGCAGGAAACGTTCTTAGGGGGAGAGGCGAAGCCGGACCCGTTCGCGGACATCGAGCACGAACTGGAAGGCCGGCTCAAGTCGATGCTGGAGACGATGGTCGGCGTCGGCACCGCGGATGTCATGGTGACGGTCGATTCCACGGAGGAATCGGTGCTGGCCGAGAACGACAAACAGACGCAGCAGATTACCGAGGAGACCGACAAAAACGGCGCTTCCCGGCACATCACCGACGTGACGAGAGACGGCCAGGTGGTGCTGTACGAAGTGTCGGGCAACCAGTCGCCGATTGTCGTCAAGAAAGTGAAGCCGAAGATCAGAGGGGTCATCGTCGTGGCGAAAGGCGCCGAGAACGCCACCGTCCACAAGCTGATCGCCGAAGCGGTCTCGCGGGGGCTGGACGTGCCGATGAACCGCATCTCGGTCGTTCCGCGCAAAACGTGACCGGCGTTCCATTTTAATCCATTGGGAGGTTTGTCAAGCGATGAACAACAAAAGGCAAACGATTTGGCTCGTGTCGATGCTGAGTCTGATGGTGATTTTATCCGCCTACTATCTGTTTACGGAAGACGTGAACCCCGCCGGCCAATCGGTCGGCCAGGCGGAGCAGAGCCAGCCGCCCGATTCGGCCGGCGCCTCCGTCACCAATCCTGACGGGGTGGAGATTACCGAGGTCGATCCGTTGGCTAGCGACTCGGGCGCATCCGCCCAGCCGACTTCCGGCCAGGCGGCTTCGGGGCAGACCGGACAGGACGAAGGCCAGAAGGACGCCGCCGCTTCCGAGCAGACGGACGGCCAAGCGGACCAAACGACGGACGGCAAGGCGGACAGCGAGGCGCAAGGCGCCGCAACCGGCGGCGATTCGGCGATTTCGCCGGGCGACCAGCAGGTGCTCGATCAGATGAACGACCTGTCCGGCGACAACTATTTCAGCAACGCCCAATATCAAAGAAAAGTGAACATGGACAAAGAATTCGAGAAATACAACGCCATCATCTCCGATACGAAAAATCATACCCAGGATGAAGCCGTGGCCGCGCAGGAGACGCTCAGCCGGCTTCAGGACACGGAGGAGCGCATCAACAGCCTGGAGGAAAAGCTGCTCGTCGATTACGACAACGCCGTGGTGGAAGAGGAAGAGAACAATAACTTCAAAGTCGTCGTCATGGCCGACAAGCTGGAGAAAAAGCAGGCCGTCAGCATCGTCGACATGGCGGTCAAGGAACTGAACGTAACGCCCGACCGCATTACTGTGCGCTACATTCCTCCGCAAAGTTGAGCGGCGGGCGCGGCTGACCGAGCGCGCGCAATCGCGCGCAATGCATGGCATTGCTTTCCGCGATTGCACATTCCGAGCCGACTTTGTCGCTCGGTTTGCCGAGCGCAACCCCACCGCGATTGCTTCGCAACGCTGAAAGTCCGGCTTCGGCCGGACTCTTTCCATTTCTTTTGATTATGGTATATAATAGTTCCGTTATCTGACAGGCGTTACGACCGGGAAACCCGCATTCTGAGGAGTGACCAACTTTTGTTCAAACTCAGCGAGATTAAAGAACTGATCAAATTGGTGGACCAAACGTCCATTCACGAATTGGAAATCGAAAACGAAGGAGCGCGCCTGTCCATCCGCAAGCCGGGCCGCGTCGAAGGGGTCAGCGCGCAGCCCGTCCCGGCCGCCGCTCCGAGCGTTCCCGCAGCGGCAACGGCACCCGCGCAAGCCCCCGCGCCCGATGCGGCGGGGCAGGGCGAGCAGCCGGACCGGTCCGGTCTGCACGCGATCGTGTCGCCGATGGTCGGCACATTCTATCGCGCGCCGTCTCCGGATGCCGCGCCGTTCGTCAATCTGGGAGACAAAGTGACGGAGAAGACCGTCGTTTGCATTTTGGAAGCGATGAAACTGATGAATCCTCTGGAAGCGGAAGCAAGAGGCGAAATCGTCGAGATTCTGGCCGAGAACGGCCAGCTGGTGGAGTTCGGCCAGCCGTTGTTCCTTGTCAAGCCGGAATAAACACCGCCCCTGTTTCGGCCGCTTGACCACCGGCGACACGAAGGAGGATTCGAATCTTGAAATTTCATAAAGTATTGGTGGCCAACCGCGGGGAAATCGCCGTGCGCATTATTCGGGCCTGCCGCGAAATGGGCATCTCTACCGTTGCCGTTTATTCCCAGGCCGACCGCGATGCGCTGCACGTTCGCCTGGCGGACGAAGCCTACTGCATCGGGCCTACCGCGTCCAAGGACAGCTACTTGAACTTGACCAACATCATGAGCGTCGCCACGCTTACGGAATGCGACGCTATTCATCCGGGCTACGGATTCCTTTCCGAAAACGCCGATTTCGCGGAGATCTGCGAAACGTGCAATATCGCTTTTATCGGTCCTTCCGCCGAAGCCATCAGCCGCATGGGCGACAAATCGGCGGCCAAGCAGACGATGATGGACGCCGACGTGCCGGTCATTCCGGGATCGAACGGGCTGGTCCACGATGAGGAGGAAGCCGTTCGCATCGCCCGCGACATCGGGTATCCGGTCATCATCAAGGCGACCGCCGGCGGCGGCGGCCGCGGCATCCGGTTGGCGCACGACGAAGAGACGCTCATCCGGGAACTGGCCACCGCGCGGCAGGAAGCGCAGAAAGCGTTCGGCAATTCCGGCGTCTACCTGGAGAAATATTTGACCGGCATGAAGCACGTCGAGATTCAAATTATCGCCGACAAGCACGGCAACGTGTGCCATCTCGGCGAACGGGACTGCTCGGTGCAGCGGCGCCGCCAGAAGCTGGTGGAGGAAGCGCCCTGTCCGGTCATGACGCCCGCGCTGCGGGAGCGGATGGGACAGGCGGCTGTTCGCGCCGCCAAGGCGGTCAACTACTCCGGCGCCGGCACGATCGAGTTTCTGCTGGGCCCGGACGGGCAGTTTTATTTTATGGAGATGAACACGCGCATCCAGGTCGAGCATCCGGTCACGGAGATGATCACGGGCATCGACCTGATCAAGGAAATGATCGCGATCGCGGAAGGCGAGCCGCTCTCGTTCACCCAGGATGAAGTCCGCTTCAACGGATGGGCGATCGAATTCCGCATCAACGCGGAAGACCCGGACCGGGATTTCATGCCTTCCCCGGGCCGGATCGGCTTCTATCTGCCGCCGGGCGGACCGGGCGTCCGCGTCGACAGCGGGGCCTACCCGAACGGGTTCGTATCCCCCCATTACGATTCGATGATCGCCAAGCTGATCGTCTGGGGACCGAACCGCGACGAAGCGATCGCGCGGGGCAGACGGGCGCTCGGCGAATTTCTGGTGGAAGGCGTCAAGACGACGATCCCTTTTCATCAGAAATTGCTGGATCATCCGATTTTCCAAAAAGGAACGTTCGACATCAAGTTTCTCGAACAATACGACATTAACAATCCTTCCGCCGGAACGGACTTCGACATCTGAAGCGGCCGGACGTTCGGGCTTGCTCGCAATCGCACCGCAATGCACGGCATTGTTGTCTGCGGTTGCGCATTCCGAGACGACTTCGTCGCTCGGTTTTTCGAGACGATCTTCGATCGCTCGGTTTGCCGAGCGCAATCGCACCGCAATGCATGGCATTGCTGTCTGCGATTGCGCATTCCGAGACGACTTCGTCGCTCGGTAGGCCAAGTTTGTCATAAATCTCCTGCGATGCTATAGTTATATTATTGGCAAGCGAATGCATGACCGATGGCTGGCAACATCTTAAGGAGGTGGGTGACAGTTGGAAACGGCGGCGCCCGATTATGAACGGACCGAGATGGGAACGATTCAGATCGCTCCCGAAGTGATTGAAGTGATCGCGGGCCTGGCCACGATCGAGGTCGACGGAGTGGCCGGCATGAGCGGCGGCCTTTCCACCGGCATAGCCGAACTCCTCGGCCGCAAAAACTTTTCCAAAGGCGTGAAAGTCGAAGTCGGCCAGCGGGAGGCCGCGATCGACGTTTCGATTATTGTGGAATACGGACGCCGCGTGCCGGATATCGCCGCGGAGATCCAGCGGAACGTCAAGCGGTCGATCGAGACGATGACCGGACTTCACGTCGTCGAAGTGAACGTTCATATTCACGATGTCCACTTCAAAGCGGCGGAGAAGCCCGAAGAAGAAGAAGGGCCTCAGCGGGTCCGGTAAAAGGCAGGCATCATCGGCCGAAAATTCGGCCAATTCCGGCGGGAAACGGAAGCCCTTGGGGAGATCGGCCGGCCGGCGCCGTGCTTGCGGCTTTGCCGGCCGAAAGTCTTCGCTTCCGTTTTCCCGCATCATGGCCCGGTCCGGCCGGATTTCTCGTCGGAGCAGACAGGAGGATGTCCACGTTGATCAAAGTGTTGGACAGGCTGTTGTTGTTATTGTACAGCATCGCGATAGGCGCCGCCGCGGTTGTGGCCGTCGTTGCGGCAACCGGAGGATTCCCGAGGGATCGGCTTGCCGAAGCCGTCGATCTGATGACGGGCGGGTCCAGCACCGTTCGGGCGGTCGTCGTCGCCGTGGCCATTATCCTGTTTCTTGCCAGCCTTCGTTTCCTCGTCGTATCCGTTCGGCCCGCCAGCGGCTCGTCATCCCCCTCCATCAATCAGAAAACCGATTTCGGGGATATCCGCATCTCCATCGAGACCGTCGAAAATCTGGCGCTCAAGGCGGCTTCCCGCACGCGCGGCGTCAAAGATTTGCGGGCCCGCGTCCGGGTGGCGGAATCCGGGCTGCAGATTTTGATCCGCGCTTTCGTAGACGGGGACGCTTCGATTCCGTCGCTGTCGGAAGAGATGCAGCGGACCGTATCGGAGCAGATCGAGGAATACACCGGAATCCCCGTCGCCGAAGTTTCCGTCTATATCGCCAACGTAACGCAATCGCCAGCGACGTTCAAGAGCCGCGTGGAGTAGGGGGGGATGCCTCCGATGTGGAAGGAATGGTGGCAGACCTACGGCGGAAGGGCCATCGGCGTATTGGCCGGGCTTTTTTTCGGTTTTATCTATTTAATCCGCGGGTTTTGGGATATGTTGTTTTTCGCTCTGCTGGTGGGCGTCGGCTACTGGGCCGGCAAACACAAGGACGAGAAGCTGGGGCCGCTGGTGCCGTGGGATCGATTGGCCGACTGGATCTCCGATCGCTGGCGTTGGCCGCGCTGACCGACCTTTAGTCGTTTCCCCTCGCCTCACCTTCCTGCGATTCGGGCCGCGGAGCGAATTCCGGATTTTTTGACGCTTTATTCGAACGACATTCTCGGTCCTTGCCGGACAACAGAAGTCGTTTTTGCTCGTACCAACTCATTTCGCTGTCGCGAATAGCGGCTCCAGCCAAGTCGGCCCTAACCAGGAGGTTCCATGAAACGGAGACAGGCAAGGGAAATTGCCGTGCAAAGCTTGTATCAAATGGAGATGAACGGCGTTTCGAGCGAAACGGCCGTCGATACCGTGATGGCCGAAGCGCGGGAAGACAACGAATCGGGCGTGGATATTGCCGGCCTGGATCGCATCGAGGCGTATACCCGCGGGCTGGTCGACGGGGTTTATGCCCGCCGGGAAGAAATCGACCGCTTGCTGGCCGAATATTTGACCGGGTGGCAGGTGGACCGGCTGTCCCGCGTCGACCGGCAAATTTTGCGTCTGGCCGCTTACGAGATGATCTACAGAAGCGATGTGCCTCCCAAAGTGGCGATCAACGAAGCGATCGAGCTGGCCAAGCATTTCGGCACCGAGGAATCGGGCAAGTTCGTGAACGGCGTGCTGGGACGCCTGTTGCGGGAGCGGGAGAAACAAGCCGATCCGGCCGGGGGCCGGACGGCCGATGCGGAGCAGGAGGGAGAGCGGCCATGACCGCCAAACTGATCAACGGCAAAGACATATCCGATTCGATCAGAGGAGAAATCGCGAGAGAGACGGAAGCGCTCCGGTCCAGGGGATTCCGGCCCGGCCTCGCCGTCGTGCTGGTCGGAGAGGATCCGGCTTCCCAAGTGTATGTGCGCAACAAAGCGAAGGCGTGCGACCAGCTCGGCTTTTATTCGGAAGTGCACCGGCTTCCCGAGTCGACGATGCAGGAGGAGCTGCTTGCGCTCATTCGCCAATTGAACGGCAAGCCGGAAGTGCACGGCATTCTCGTGCAGCTGCCGCTGCCCCCGCACATCGACGAGAAAGCGGTCACGGGCGCGATTGCGGTGGAAAAGGATGTGGACGGCTTCCATCCGGTCAGCGTCGGCAACCTGACGATCGGAGAAGATGCGCTGCTGCCTTGCACCCCCGCCGGCGTCATCGAGCTGTTGAAGCGCACCGGCAACGAGCCGGGCGGCAAGCATGCGGTCGTGATCGGGCGCAGCAACATCGTCGGCAAGCCGGTGTCGCTGCTGCTGCTGCGGGAGAACGCCACGGTCACGATGTGCCATTCCCGCACGCCGAACCTGCCCGAGATGGCCCGGCAAGCGGATATCCTGGTCGTCGCCGTCGGCGTGGCCAAGCTGGTGAAACGGGATTGGGTCAAGCCGGGCGCCGTCGTCATCGACGTCGGCATGAATCGTCTGCCGGACGGCAAGCTGTGCGGGGATGTCGATTTCGACGGCGTGTCGGAGACGGCCGGCTGGATTACGCCCGTTCCGGGCGGCGTCGGCCCGATGACGATCACGATGCTGATGGCGAACACGCTCAAGGCGGCGAAACGGCAGAACGGATAGCGGCATTCGCGCTCATGGGGAAGCCGGGCCGGAGCCTTCAGGCGGGCGACGGCGCTTGCGCCGGAGAGGGGGAGCGGCGTTGGATGCGGCCAAAGTATTGACGATCCGGGATATCAACCGATACATCAAGATGAAGCTCGAAGGGGATGCGGCGCTGCAGGACGTATGGGTCCGGGGCGAAATCTCCAATTTCACGCATCATTCCAGCGGCCATATGTATTTTACGCTGAAGGATGAGAGCGGCCGGCTGAAAAGCATTATGTTCGCCTCCCACAACCAGCGCCTGCCGTTTGCGCCCAAGGACGGCATGAAGGTGCTGGCCCGGGGAGGCGTCTCCGTTTACGAACGGGACGGGCAGTACCAGTTCTACGTCACGGCCATGCAACCGGACGGCGTCGGCAGCCTGTACCTCGCTTTCGAGCAGCTGAAGCGCAAGCTCGAAGCGGAAGGGCTGTTCGACGCGCGGCGCAAGCGGCCGCTTCCCCGCTACCCCCGGACGATCGGCGTCATCACTTCGCCAACCGGAGCCGCGGTGCGCGATATTATTACGACGCTGCAGCGAAGGCACCCGGCGGTGCCGATCTTGCTGCATCCGGTGCAGGTGCAGGGGGCCGGGGCCGCCCGTTCGATCGCGGCGGCCATCGAGGCGATGAACCGGCTCGGCGAGGCGGACGTGCTGATCGTCGGACGCGGCGGCGGCTCGCTGGAAGAGCTGTGGGCGTTCAACGAGGAGATTGTCGCCCGGGCGATCTTCCAATCGGCGATTCCGGTCATCTCGGCCGTCGGCCATGAGACGGACTTCACGATCGCCGATTTCGTCGCCGACCTGCGCGCCCCGACGCCGACCGCCGCCGCCGAGCTCGCCGTTCCGCATGTGGCCGAGCTCCGCCAGCACTTGGCGCATCTAAGGCAGCGGATGATCAAGTCGCTGGGGCTCATCGTCGGCAAGAAGCGCGAGCGATGGCGGCATGCGGCCCGCTCGCCGTATTTCACGCAGCCGCGGCGCTCGCTGCTGGCGCAGGCCGAGCGGCTGGATCGGCTGCGGGACCGGCTGCGGCACCGGGCCGAAGCGCATCATGCCCGCGCCCGCGAGCGCCTGGCCCGCTTAAGCGGCCGGCTGAACGCCGTCAGGCCGGCGGAGCAGGTCGGCTTCGCCCGCAACCGGGCGCTGGCCGCCGCGCGGTCGCTGGAGCTGGCGATGCGCGCCAGGCTGCGGGACAAGCAGGGGCAGCTCGGCGCGCTGGTCCGCCAGCTCGATGCGCTCAGTCCGCTCAAGGTGATGGCCCGCGGTTACAGCCTCGTCTACGACGAGGCGGAGCAGAGGCTGATCCGCAGCATTGAGGAAGTCCAGCCGGGCGATCCGATTCGCGTTCGGCTGCGCGACGGGCGGCTCGATTGCCAAATCTGGGGGATTCAAAAGGAGGAGGAAGGGCGATGAGCAGCGAACCTGAGGATGCCGTTCAGCCGGAGCAACCGCCCGTATCTTTCGAGGAAGCGATGGAAAGGCTGGAAAATATCGTCGCCCGGCTGGAAAGCGGGGACGTGCCGTTGGAAACGGCCGTCGAGCTGTTTCAGGAAGGCATGGCGCTGTCGCGCCTGTGCGGCCAGAAGCTGGAGCAGGTGGAACGGCGCATCGAAATGTTGGTCGAAGACGAGAACGGTTGGCAGCGCAAGCCGTTCGCTCCCGCCCGGGACGAGTCGTTCGGCGATAAAGGAGAATAACCGGCAAAGTGATCAAGTCTCCGGACATCCAAAGCTTTATGACGCAGCAAAGGGTCAAAGTGGAGGCCGCGCTGAAAACGGCGATTCCTTCCTCTTGGCGGGTGCCGCCCAGGTTGCGCGAGGCCGCCTTGTATTCCCTGGAAGCGGGGGGGAAAAGAATTCGGCCGATCCTCGTGCTGGCCTCCGCCGAGAGCGTGGCCGGCGATCCTGCGGCACAGGAACGGGCGCTGCCGTTTGCGGTGGCGGTCGAGATGGTCCATACCTATTCGCTGATCCACGACGATTTGCCCGCGATGGACAACGACGATTACCGCCGGGGCCGCCCGACGAACCATAAAGTTTTCGGGGAAGCGATGGCCATCCTGGCCGGGGACGGACTGTTGACGCATGCCTTTTATGTTGCGGCCGGAGCGGCGAAGCGCGGTGTTCCCGCCGACCGCGTGCTGGCCGTCGTCGAAGAGCTGGCCCGATTCGCCGGCTTGCCCGGCATGGTAGGCGGCCAGGCGGACGATATGGACGGGGAACAGGGCGCTACCACTTTGGCCCAGCTGGAAAACATTCATCAGCGCAAAACGGGCGATCTGATCGCTTTTTCGCTTCGCGCCGGCGGCCATGCGGCGGGCGCGAACGAAACGCAGTTAGCCGGCCTGGAGCGATACGGCCGCAGCCTGGGGCTGGCTTTTCAAATCCAGGACGACATACTGGACGTGACCGGCGACGAAGCCAAACTCGGCAAACCTTTAAACAGCGATGAGCGGCAGCGCAAAGTCACGTATCCGTATCTGGTCGGCCTCGACGAAAGCCGCCGTCTGGTTGCCCAATTGACCGAGGACGCGAAGGAAGCGGCGGCGTCGTGCGGCTTGTCCGAGCCGGGGCGGTTGCTGGATATCGCCGATTATTTGTTGTCCCGCGACCGTTGAAATGAAGAAAGAACGCCTCTTGCAGCGGCAAAGAGGCGTTTTTTTGCCGGCGGCGGACGATATCCCCTTCGCTCAGCGCGCAAGCCGCGGGCTTTTACGGGCAAATGGTCCCCCTTTTGCTTTCCTTCTGGAGAAATCCCTTCCGTTCAGGAGCGGTTTTGACGCGAATATGGGCAATATAAAAAGACAGTTCCCTTCGCAAGTCCATGGACAAGTTTCACTTTGGCCGGCAGCTTTCTGAATGAACGGGATATCGGACCGAGGCGGGAAGCCGCCATAAAGAGCCCTGACCGAACGGGATATCGACACAATCGCGTAAGGTGAGAGAAAGATCCGGTTCCTGAACGAGCGGGATATCGTCAGAAGGCATTCAGCCCGCACCGCGCGTCTCCTTCAATCGGCCGTTGTTTTGCCCGCTCGGCTTGGACGGACAAGCACCGGCCGGCGCCGCGTTTGGGCATCGAAATTCGGATGTGGTATAATATGCGTATTATCCCATTCGGGAAAGCGGGGAAACCACTTGCTGCTCGAACGCATCGACAGTCCGGCGGATCTGAAGCGGCTCAGCCTGTCCGACCTGCCGGCCCTTGCCCAGGAGATCCGTCATTTCCTGATCCAGAAACTTTCCGCGACCGGCGGCCATCTGGCGCCCAATCTGGGCGTGGTGGAATTGACGCTGGCGCTGCACTATTTATACGACAGTCCTCGCGACAAGCTCATTTTCGATGTGGGCCACCAAGCCTATGTGCATAAAATTTTGACCGGCCGCAAAGACCGTTTCGACACGCTGCGGCAGAAAGGCGGCCTGTGCGGGTTCGTCAAGCGAAGCGAAAGCGAGCACGACGTGTGGGAGGCCGGCCACAGCAGCACTTCGCTGTCGGCGGCGATGGGGATGGCGCTGGCCCGGGACCTGAAAGGCGAAGACCACAAGGTGATCCCGATCATCGGCGACGGCGCGCTGACCGGCGGCATGGCGCTGGAAGCGCTGAACCATATCGGGCACGAGAAGCGCCGCCTGATGGTGGTGCTGAACGACAACGAAATGTCAATCGCCCCGAATGTCGGCGCGATTCATAATTACTTGGGGAAAGTCCGTTCCGACAAGACGTACCTGAAAGCGAAAGACGAGTTCGAATCGCTGCTGCGCAAAATTCCGGCCATCGGCGGCAAGCTGGCCAAGACGGCGGAAAGGCTGAAGGACAGCCTGAAATATTTGATCGTCCCCGGCATGCTGTTCGAGGAATTCGGGCTGAAATATTTCGGACCGGTGGACGGCCACGATATCGAGAAGCTGGTGGAAACGTTCCGCCAGGCCGATAAAGTGGACGGTCCCGTTCTCGTTCACGTCATGACGGTCAAAGGAAAAGGATATTCGCCGGCCGAAGCGGATTCGCATAAATGGCACGGCATTACGCCCTACAAAATCGAATCCGGCCAGGTGCTCAAGCCGATCGGACCGCCGATGTACACCGAAGTGTTCGGCAACACGCTGATCGAGCTGGCGGAGAAGGACGACCGCATCGTGGCCATCACGCCCGCCATGCCAGGAGGCTCCGGTCTGCTCGGCTTCGCGGAGCGGTTTCCGGACCGGATGTTCGACGTCGGCATTGCCGAGCAGCACGCGGCGACGATGTCGGCGGCGCTCGCGATGGAGGGGCTGAAGCCGGTTTTCGCGGTCTATTCCACCTTTTTGCAGCGGGCTTATGACCAAGTCGTTCACGACATTTGCCGCCAGAATCTGAACGTCGTGTTCGCCATCGACCGGGCCGGACTGGTCGGCGCCGACGGGGAAACCCATCAGGGCGTCTACGACATCGCCTTTCTGCGCCATATTCCGAATATGACGCTGATGATGCCCAAGGACGAGAACGAGCTGCGCCGCATGCTGGTGACGGCGCTGGCCTACGACGACGGCCCGATCGCCGTCCGCTACCCGCGCGTGAACGGTCTGGGCGTCGCCATGGACGAACATCCGCAGCCGATTCCGATCGGCTCGTGGGAAGTGGTGCGCGAAGGAGAGCATGCGGCGATTCTGGCGATCGGGCCGATGGTGCAGACGGCGGAAGAAGCGGCCGAGCTGCTGAAGCGCGAGGGGCTGCAGGTTCGCGTCGTCAACGCCCGCTTCGTCAAGCCGCTCGACGAGGACATGTTGCTGCAGCTGGCCAAAGAGCAGATGCGGATGCTCATTGTCGAGGAGGGCTCGGCGCTGGGTGGACTGGGCGGCGCGATTCTGGAATTTTACGCCATGCGCGGCATTGCCGGGCTGTCGATCGGCCTGGCCGGCGTCCCGGACGAATTCATCGCGCACGCCAGCATCAAGGAGCAGCGGCAGATGTGCGGGCTCACGCCGGAATCGATCGCCGACCGGATCCGGCAGACGGCCGCCGTGCGCGTGCGGCAGCGGGCGACGTGATGCGGCCATGACCAAAGCGGACAAGGAGAGGCTGGACGTCCTGCTCGTGGAGCAGGGATACTTCGAAAGCCGGGAGAAAGCCAAGGCAGCCATCATGGCCGGACTCGTGCTGGTCGGATCGGAGCAGGTCGACAAGCCCGGGACCAAGCTGCCCCGCGATGCGGCGCTGACCGTCAAAGGAGCCCCTCATCCTTACGTCAGCCGCGGCGGCCTGAAGCTGGAGAAGGCGATCCGCCGGTTCGGCCTCGATCTGAACGGCCGGGTTGTCGTCGATATCGGCGCTTCCACCGGCGGCTTCACGGATTGCGCTTTGCAGCACGGCGCCCGCATGGTCTATGCCATCGACGTCGGATACAACCAGCTCGACTGGTCGCTCCGGCAGGACCCGCGCGTCGTCGTGATGGAGCGCACCAATTTCCGGCATGTGGAGCAGGAACAGCTTGCCGGACCGCGGCCGGATTTTGCCTCGATCGACGTCTCGTTCATCTCGCTCAAGCTGATTTTGCCGGCATTGGCGCGGCTTCTCCAGCCGGGCGGCGAGGCGGTGGCGCTGATCAAGCCGCAGTTCGAGGCCGGCCGGGAACAGGTCGGCAAGTCCGGCGTCGTCCGCGATCCGGCCGTGCATGCGGCGGTGCTGCGGGAAGTGCTGGCATTCGCCGAGGCGTCCGGGTACGCGTTCCGCAACCTGACGTTCTCCCCGATTACGGGCGGGGAAGGCAACATCGAATTTTTGGCGCACTGGCGGCTGCCGGACGGGAAGCCGGACGAGCGGGATCAGACGGGACCGACCGCGGATCAAGCCGAAGCCGGGTGGGCGGAACTGATTCCGGCCGTCGTGCGCGAAGCCGCCGCAGCGTTCAGGCGCGATGCCTGACGCCTTGCATTTTCCGGGAAGCACCCGGAGCCGCCGACAAAACCGCCGGACGCCGGTTTTGCCGAAGGCTTCGGGTTTTTGCATGCCGTTAAAGGAAAATCGTCCGTCCGCCGCGAAGAAAGTACCGTCCGAATTTCGCCGGCGGAGGGATGGACGTGGAGCGTTTCGGTGACGGGCTGCTGATGGTGATTGCCGCTGCGCTGCTCGCCTGGTGGCTGTGGCGCCGCTTCGACAATTGGCTTCACGAACCGGCCGACGCCCGGCTGCGGCGGCTGGCGCGCAGCGGCGGCATCGAGGAACCCGACGAGGCGGTGCAGCTCCTGGAAGAGCGGGGGTTCGCCGTGCTGTCGGGCAAGCACCGCATTCCGCTCGGCGTCGCCGTGGACGACGGGCCGGTGCAGACGACAAGGCTGTACTTCGATTATGTGGCCAGCAAGGACGATAAATTTTATTTGGTCAAAACGGAACGCACCCGCATGCCGATCGATTGGACGGCCAGCGGACTGAGAGAGAAGCTGCTCGTCTACGCGCTGCTGTTTCCCGAATGCGACGGCATCGTGGTGGCCGATGTGAGGGACAAAACGGTGCGAACGGTCCGGTTTCTGCTGGAGGTGGACAAAGAATGAAAGGACAGCGCCAACGGAAGATCCGGGAGCTGATCGGGTCCCGGGAAATCGAAACGCAGGAAGAGCTGGTGGAAGCGCTGCGCGAGGCCGGCATGCCGGTCACCCAGGCGACCGTGTCGCGGGATATCAAAGAGCTGCAGCTCGTCAAGACGCCGCTGGAAGACGGCCGCTACAAATACGCGCTGCCCCAGGACCAGCGGTACAACCCGGCGAGCAAGCTGAAGCGGGCGCTGGTGGATCATTTCGTATCGGTGGAGGCGGCGGAAAATCTGGTGGTGCTGAAATGCCTGCCGGGAACGGCCGGCACGCTCGCCTCGCTGATCGACGGCATGAACTGGCCGGAAGTGGCGGGCACGATCGGCGGAGACGACACGGTGCTGCTTATCTGCCGCAAAAAGCCGGAAGCCCGCCAGACGTCTTCCCGGATTCTCGAAATGCTCGAATGAGGAGGTTTCCCATCCGATGCTGCAACAGTTGTCCATTCGCCATTTGGCGGTCATCGAGAACGTAACGGTTTCCTTTCACCGCGGCTTTCACGTACTGACGGGCGAGACCGGCGCCGGCAAGTCGATCGTCATCGACGCGCTGGCGCTGGTGGCCGGCGGGCGCGGCTCGGCGGACATGATCCGCCACGGCTGCGACCGCGCCGACGTCGAAGCGGTGTTCGACCTGCCGGACAACCACCCGGTGTGGGACACGCTGGAGCGTCTCGGCATCGAAGCCGATCGGCAGGACGCCCTCCTGATCCGCCGCGAGCTGTCGGCGCAGGGCAAATCGGCGGCCCGCATCAACGGCCAAAGCGTCACGCTGTCGATGCTGCGGGAAGTCGGCGAGCATCTGGTCAACCTGCACGGCCAGCATGAGCATCAGTCGCTGCTTCGCACCGATCGCCATTTGGACTGGCTCGACCAGTTCGCCGGCGAGCCGCTGGCGCAGCGGAAGGCGGCGTACGCCGCGCGGTTCGCGGAATATCAGCGGGTAAGCCGGGAACGCCGCGAGCTGGAGGAAACTTCCCGGCAGCAGATGCAGATGCTCGACTTGTACCGGTTCCAGCTCGAGGAGATCGCGGCGGCGCGGCTGAAGCCAGGCGAGGATGAAGCGCTGGAAGACGAGCGGCGCAAGCTGGCCCACGCCGAGAAGCTGGCCGACGCGGTATCGGAAGCCTACGATTTGCTATACGGCGCCAAAGGTCTGGAAGCCGTGTCGCGGGCAATTTCGCGGCTCGAAGACATCGTCAAGGTCGATCCGGCGACGCTTCAGCCGTGGGTGGAGCAGCTGCAGTCCGCCTACTACGGCATGGAGGACGTCGCGTTTCAATTGCGGAACTATCGGGACGGCATCGAGTTCAATCCGGACCGGCTCGGCCGCATCGAACAGCGTCTGGACGTGCTGCACGGACTGAAACGGAAATACGGAGAAACGCTTGAAGATATTTTGGCTTATCGGGAGAAAATTCAATCCGAAACCGAGCGGCTGGAAAATCGCGACGAGCTTCTGGGCGAGCTGGCCCGGCAGGAAGAGAAGCTGCTGCAGGAGCTGACCGGGCTGGCCGAGGAGCTGTCGACCCTGCGCCGGGAAGCCGGAGAACGGCTGTCCCGGGCGGTCGTGCGGGAACTGAGCGAGCTGCAGATGGAGCGGCCGGTGTTCGACGTCCAACTGACTCGCGGGCCGCTGGGCGCCGCCGGGTTCGACCAGGCCGAATTTCTGCTGTCGACCAACCCCGGCGAACCGCCGAAACCGCTGGCCAAAATCGCCTCCGGCGGCGAGATGTCCCGCGTCATGCTGGCGCTCAAGGCGATTTTCTCGCGCATCGACCGCATTCCGGTGCTCGTCTTCGACGAGGTGGACACCGGCGTCAGCGGCCGGGCCGCGCAGGCGGTCGCCGAGAAGCTGTCGCGGCTCGCCTCCGGCTGCCAGGTGTTCTCGATCACCCACCTGCCGCAAGTGGCCTGCATGGCCGACCATCAGTACGAAATCCGCAAAGAGGTGCATCAGGGACGCACGACGACATCGGTGCGGGAACTGACCGATGACGAGAGGGTGGAAGAACTGGCCCGCCTGCTCGGCGGCGTGGAAGTCACGGAAAAGACGAGGCATCACGCACAGGAAATGCTCGGACTGGCACAGCGCCGAAAAAACGCGTAGCGGCGCGATAAACGGGCATGCAAGGAAGCTTTTCGGCAACATAAAAGCGGGGGGGCGCGGTTACCTTATAGGTACGTCGCCGGCGGTACCGCCATCGCCGGGGAAGCCTGCAAGGGAGCGTGAGATTTTGAAGCGACAGCCCTCCATGCGACGCCGAATCGGCTTCGTTCTCGTCCTTATTCTGTGTCTGCTCGTCTCGTCCGCGCCTTTCCGCCATTTTTCCGCTTTTCCTACGGAACTGCGCCTGTTTCAAGGGCAGGCCAAATGGCTGAACTACGGCATGCCGGTTCATGCGCAGGCCAGCGTCGATCCGCAGGTCGCTTCCATCAACGGAAGCGCCGGGGAGCGCGTGCCCGTCGATCTGAGCCGTCCGCTCGCCATCTGGCCCAAACAAAGCGGAACGACCGAGCTGAAGCTGCGCCTGTTCGGCAAAATTCCGTTCAAGACCGTCCGCCTGCAAGTCGTGCCCGATCTGAAAGTCATTCCCGGCGGCCAGACAATCGGCGTCAAAGTCAAGGCTGCCGGTATTATGGTTGTCGGTCATCATCTGGTTCATACCGCAGACCATACGAAACTTTCTCCAGGAGAAGAAGCGCATCTGAAATTGGGCGATTTGATCGTATCGATCAACGGCCAGCCGCTGAACGACGTCACGAAAGTGGCGAAGCTGGCCGAGAAAGCCGGCATGAGCGGCGAAGCGCTGCAGCTGGTCGTGCAGCGGGGCAAAAGCCGGTTCCATACGACGCTGAAGCCGGCTTACGACCGGGAAGACAAAGCCTGGCGCCTCGGCCTGTACATCCGGGATTCCGCCGCGGGGGTCGGAACGCTGACGTTCTACGCTCCCGACCAAGGGGTCTACGGAGCGCTCGGGCACGTCATTACCGATATGGACACGCAGACGCCGATCGTGGTCGGCAGCGGCAAAATTTTGCAATCCAGCGTCACCTCCATCGCCAAAAGCGAGAACGGCGAACCCGGAGAGAAGCGGGCCCATTTCGTCAAAGAAGGAAAAACGCTCGGCAACGTGGAAAGAAATACGCCCTTTGGCATTTTCGGCAAAATGAACGGCAATCCCGATCACGCTTTGCATCATACGCCGGTTCCGGTCGCTTTCGCGGAAGAGGTCGAGGAAGGGCCGGCCGAAATTTTGACGGTGGTCAACGGGCAGAAAGTGGAGCGGTTCAAGATCGAAATCGTCCATGTCGCCAAACAGTCGGTTCCGGCCACGAAAGGCATGGTCATCCGCATTACCGATCCGGAGTTGCTCAAGCGAACGGGCGGCATCGTGCAGGGAATGAGCGGCAGCCCGATTCTGCAGAAAGGAAAGCTTGTCGGCGCCGTGACCCATGTGTTCGTGAACGATCCGCGGTCCGGGTACGGATGCTTTATCGAATGGATGCTGCAGGACGCCGGCATTGTGCTGAAGCCCGACCAGGCAACGTCTAAGGCGGTTTGATCGCCTTAGATGTTTGTTTTGGCCCGCAAACCGAGTTAAACCCCGAACATTTGTCGAATTGCTGCGAAAAAGCGCGTGAAATGACGTAAATTTATTATTATATTCGATAACGCAAAAAAAATAAAGAAAAAATTTTAACCTAGAAGGATTTGGGTCCCGGATGTCGAAAACGGATATGCAGAGAAACGGCTGACGTTTTTCAAAAAATCTAATGATCGCCAGAAAGGGAGGACCAGACCTTGCAGCGGATTGAAGTGTTTCTTGCGGACGACAACCGGGAATTTACAAATTTGTTATCGGAGTACATCGAGCAGCAGGATGACATGACAGTCATCGGGGTGGCTTACAACGGCGAAGAAGTCATCCGACATCTGGAGGAAACCCGCCACGTGCCGGATGTTATGATTCTCGATATTATTATGCCTCACCTGGATGGTCTTGGCGTGTTGGAGAAGCTGCGCGACATGAATCTGTCCCCGATGCCGAAAATCATCATGCTGACGGCCTTCGGCCAGGAGAATATCACGCAGCGCGCGGTGCAGCTGGGCGCATCTTATTACATACTGAAACCTTTCGACATGGACGTGCTGGCGAACCGGATTCGGCAGCTGGCCGGATACGCGGCGGTCGGCGCGGCGTCCAGCGCGGCTGGAAGCAGCGGAAGCCATACGGTCCGCTCCAACATCGTTCCCCTCGGCAAGCCGAAAAATCTGGACGCCAACATCACCAGCATCATTCACGAAATCGGCGTGCCTGCGCACATCAAAGGGTACCAGTACCTGCGCGAAGCGATCACGATGGTGTACAACAACATCGAAATTCTCGGCGCGATCACGAAAACGCTCTATCCGGCCATTGCCGAGAAGTTCCGCACGACGCCGTCGCGCGTCGAGCGGGCGATCCGCCACGCGATCGAAGTCGCCTGGACGCGCGGCAACATCGACTCGATCAGCCATCTGTTCGGCTACACGATCAACATCGCCAAGTCGAAGCCGACGAACTCGGAGTTCATCGCGATGGTGGCGGACAAGCTGCGCATCGAGCACAAGGTGTCGTGAGGCTTGCAGCGCAAGGGATTGAGCAAATGGGAAGCCGACCAATTACCCCAAAATACATATGGATGAGTTGGTTAAAAGGCAACTAACTTCCCATCATCAAATCGATAAACGTCACTTATCTATTGGTTGCAAAATTACCAGTAGAGAGGTGACGTTTTTTTGTATGACAGACTTTGAATTCCAGCTAGACAACTTTATGTTGTACTGCACAAGCCGCAATCTCGCCAAAAAGACGCTTGCCAGTTACGAACAATCCCTTAAATTGTTCGGCCTATATCTTCAGAAGGCGTTTCAGATTGAAGATGCGCGAAAAGTACAATCGGGTCACATTCGCCAGTACGTTCGCTATTTGCAAGAGCGGGGCAAGTATTCTGTGGTCGTTAATCAAAGCACCAAGAACAAAAATTATCCAGAAAAGCGGACGGATTTCGGTCAGCAAATCAGTACAACAACAATTGCCAATTATATAAGAAATTTGAAGGTATTTTTTAACTGGTTATATGAGGTCGAGCGCGAAATATCAAAGAACCCCTGCGAAAAAATCGAGAACCCTAAAGTACACCGCAAGGCCAAGAAAACTCTTACACCCGAAGACATCAGCAAGGTTTTGAAACAGTTTGATGTTTCACGGTTTCATGATTATCGGAATGCAATCATTACAAAATTGCTGCTCGATACCGGAATGCGCGTCGGTGAATGTTTGTCACTAAGGCCAGAACATTTGGACTTAAATCACAAATCGATTCTACTCACAGACACTAAAAACAAGCATCAACGTTACGTTTATTTTAGTGCGAAAATGTCCGCAGATTTAAAGGCATGGCTCAGGTATCGAGATCGCTACATCACTAGCGCATATTTGTTTCCGACGACGAGAGGGACACAGCTAGATGTCCGCAACTATGAGAAGGCGTTAAAGGATGCCGGAAAGCGTGTAGGCGTTGAAATCCATCCTCACCAGCTAAGGAATAACTTTGCCAAGTATTACATTCTGAATGGTGGGGATTGGTTCAGTCTTTGTAAAATATTGGGGCATAGCTCGGTGGAAATTACGCAGAAGGCATACATGGATTTAACTGACGAGGAAATATCCCGCCAACATGCTAAATTCTCGCCGCTATCTCACATGGACATTTAAGGAGGCTAAAACGATGACCAGACTAACCGACCGCCAGATCATCATGCTCATGTCCGACGAAGACGCTGATATGATGCTGACGCTTGCAAAACGCCATCTTAAAGCCGCTAAACAGCTAACTGGAGTAATTGAGCCGACAATGGACAAAAACGCCTTACAGATCGAAATAGAAGCTTGTAGGCGTGAACGGGAGGAGATTTTAAGCAAGTATCGTTAAATGGTTTGTCCCTTTAAATTACTGGGTAACCTGTACTTTGTTCCTCGCCTTTGATCTACCCATCCATCCGTCTGTTTTTAACCGCTCCTCCAAAGTGGAAGGGGCGGTTAATCTTCTTTCTGGACACAAAATCTTCCCCTAAAAAATTATATTTTTTTGCTTTACGTTTGTAAAGAATTTATTATAATTCTTTTCTGTTAGAAAAACAAGAGAAATTTATTGACTTTGAAAAATTTTTTTGCTACATTTAAAACGATAAAAATTCCAAATCATAAAAAAGGAGAAGTGAGCAAATGGAAACAGTAAATGTAACGATCACCTTTAACCCGGATGATGAAAGAGAGTTCGAGGACATTATTTTTAATTTTGGGGAAAGCAAAGTCAACTTTATCAAATGGGTATATCTCATGTGTGCCGGAACCAAATGGGAAGCGGCAATCGTCTTGGCAAACGAGTTTATCCAAAATGACGATGATTTAAAGGAGTTTTGTAAATATTTTTCCGGCAGTCCTAATTCTGATGATATTTTTTGGGATTTGATGCGATTTGCAGAAAACAAATATATCGTTCATTAAATAAATTTAATGCACGCTTCTAAGGGGGTGGTTGTAGTTGCTTGTGTCGTTCGCTGATTTTTAATCAAATGAACTATTAATTTATACGAGCAAAGGAGTAATGCAATTGACAATATACAATTTTGAGGATTTAACAAACAAACGTCGTGCTTTAAAAAAACATCTGCAAGCTAAATACCAAAGGTCTTACGATAATAAATTGGAAAGCCTGAATTTGAAAAGTAAAAAAGTAATTGAAAAACAAAATGAAATTATCGATGAACTTTTGGGACATTTGAAAGAAGAACAAACTGCAAGGATTAAGTATTGGCAATTTTGTGAATTGCTTCTTGACGCAATCACTTTGAATGGCCTTAAAGATGTTGTCGTTGCTTTTATCGACGAAGAAGCAAAAATCGAACAAGAATACGAATACCCTCAATACAGTGAAAAAATTTTTAGCGAATTAAAACATGAAATCCGAACAAGATGGGACTTCATCAAAGAAGATTCTAGATAAGCGGGAAAAACTCGCTTGTCTACTTAAATTTTTTAATCCAAATCACGCGCCAATCAAGCGCGAAGGAGTGTCTAATATGACCATCCTACATTTAAACAAATCACAAAGGAGAGCGAAGCTTTACAGGTATGACGGAAACAGACCTAACACTAGCACCTTTAAACTACGTCTATGACCAAATTAACAAGTACCTTCTATTTAACAATTTTCCGACAACCGCCGCGCGGTTAAAACATGTTAAGCGATTGTTTGATGGTACAACAACATTTGGCGACATTAAATTGTTTAACGATCAATCAGTTTCAAGATATGATGGCGTTGTTGTATTAGATTGGTTTGTTGATTATTTGTCTGCTTATAGTAAGGATTTTGTAAGAACAACCCATAAACCTAATCAAAAAAGTATTGCTGACATTTTAAACATCATTTCTAATTACTTATTGCGTCAGGAAAAGGGCAAAAAGGGCAAAAATAATAATCATGGAATCTTAACGGATTATGCCGAAGATGAATACAGACGGAGGATGACCTTTCCCCAAAATTACATAAACGAAAAAAATATGGACGAAAACTTTTTCCTTGATTACATATTTAAAAGCATAAACGAATTTGAATATTGGTTACAAGAAATATACTACATACCCCAAAAGGCCAACAAAAAAGATACTATATCGTGGCAAAAACTTAATCGTCTGCGTGTGCCATATGAGCAACTGGACGATGAGCAAAAAGATATTTACGATCAAATATTAAATGTCCAGCAATTAGTTTTTAAAACAAGGCTAAACTTGGACAAAAAGACAATCGTCAAACTCGAAAAAATCATTGCTGACCTTAAATACAAATTAAATGCACTTGCCCAAAGTCCGAATGTTGGTCGAAGTGAGATCGAAGGAGTAAACAGGTTTGATGCTGACAATCACCAAGAGTATTTGCAACACGCAATTTTAGACATATTTGATTTCTCGAACCCTGTTCATATCAAAGCCTTGATTGAAAATTTTCATGATTTGTATGATAAGTATCACAACAAACCTGACAGTCCTATTTACATCATACTTACAGAGTTTTTGATGCATGTACATAACATAAAATTGTCAAAAAATCATCGTCTGATACTTTCGGTTTTTTTGACGCGAACAAGCGACAAAAAAGAGACAGTGGAATTGCTAAAAGGTATGTTGGACACAACAACCGAAAAAATGATGAGAACCCTAAAAACTACCATTTCGAAGAAAATTGCGAAATATTTTGAAAAGTATGTCGGAAAATAAAAAAAAGTCGCTATATATGGTGAAGGCTTTTGCCTTCAAAGCCTTTTAATTTAACAATTTCTTTTTTTCTCCTTCGTTATCGAAGGAGTTTTTTTGTTGGCTATTAAAAAAATTTAAAATGAAAAGAAAGGGTGTTGATTTTGTCAGACCAGACTTTCAGTCAAGAGCAAGTTGATCAAATGCTTGCCGAAGCCAAACAAAAATGGGAAGTCGAAATCCTGAATCCCATTAAAGCCGAAGTCGAACAACTACGGCAATACAAGCCAAAAGATGAAACGGACGCAGAAAAGGAAATCAAGCGTCTAAAGGCAGAACTTTTACAGCAAAAGGTTGTGTCCAGTCTACAGCAAATGGGAGCAGAGGATTTCGCGGATTTTATCACTGTTGCGGATGAAAATGAACTACAAGCAAAAGTTGCAAAGCTTCAAGAAGTGCTTAAAAAACGAAGCATTGACTCATCATTTAAACCGGACAATCACCGGCAGACTGATGCGTATACAGCCGCAGAAGCTAAAGGCGATGTAATCGGCATGATCGAGTCAAAGCTATCAAAATTTTACAATTAAAAGGAGTAGATTAAGTTGTTTAAATCAAATGCTTTTACACAACATGAAGCCATTAGCCTAGCACGCGAAATTTACAAAGTTGGAGATGCCAATGATACGCCGCTTTTATCCCTCTTACTTGCAAGGGGTCTAACAGGCAAAGCATCTGCGCCTCTCCATAGCTGGCGAGAGCGTAGTTTTAACAGCGACGACATCGGGCAAGGTGTGATTGAAGGAAATAAAAATCCGACGGTTTACCAATCCGGCAGGGCTGAACTAAACAATGTATGTCAAATATGGCAACGAGCAGCCGAAGTAAGCGGCACAGCCTTAGCGATGCAATCAACGACGCTAAGTCAGGAAATTGCTGATCGTCTAATCGAAGTTAAGCAGGGCATCGAAAAGAGCATTACAACTGGCGTTAGGAATGATGGGTCTACTAGTCCGTTTATCCGGCAACTTGACGGCATCGAGCAGTGGGCAGATGACAGCAACAAAATCAACGCCGCAACACCGAATCAGGTAAGCGAAGATGATGTTAAAGCACTCGTCAAATGCTTTTGGACGCAGGGGATTCCAGCCGGTCAATTTTTCGCGCTTGTCAACGCTGATCTAAAAGAGCAGATTGACAATATTTACAAAGATAGCTACAACTACATCCACGAAAACAACATCTTCGGCCTTGTCGTTGATGGGGTTAGGACAAACTACGGGACAGTATTTTTCTTGTTGTCTCGTTACGCCTCACCTGACAAAATCACTGCATTTGCGCCTGATTTCTTGTCAATTGATTATCTAAGACAGCCAATGTTTGAGCCATTGGCAAAAACAGGGGATGCAGTAAGCGGCCAAGTTGTCGCTGAGGCAACGCTAAGAGTTGGTAGCAAAAAGGCGGTAGCACAGCTTAGCGTTTAATGCTCAATCAAGAAGGAGTCGCGTTTGCGGCTTCTTCTTTTTTGTAAATCTTTAAAGTAATTTAAGATTGGAGGGAAAAACAGCATGAATGATGTGGTTGCATGGAAACTAAAACGTATTTCCAAAAAAATAAAGCAAAAAGATGTCGCGGCACATCTGGGGATTAGTGCAAGCTATGTTAGCTTGTTCGAAGACGGAAAGGTATCTTGGGATCAGCAATTGGTTAGACGGTATCGGAAATTTATCGAAGGCGAAGCGGAGGAACAAGAATGAAATTGACTTTTAATTTCGTCAAAGGCACTCAAGTTGAAGGTAAAATCATCGAAAAAGCAGAAGGTTGGAATGAATACACTTCTGAGCAGGTAAAGCAAATCATTGATAGCCTTTTAAATGGATATAAACTTAGCTTTAATTGTGACAAAAAAGAATTAATAATTGAATCATCACAAGTCGATTCGGTGACGATACATTTATGAGTATGATTTTTTATTTGGGTTATAATGATAAGGTTTATCTGTTTGGAGATACACGAGTTTCTGCGACGATTAACGGAGAGAGTTTTTTTATAAGAGACGGATTCGAGAAGATTAGGGTTTATGGTGACAAAATCGTTTTTTGTATGGGTTACCTGCCGGTAGTCGAAGAATTTTTCAAAATCATTAAACCAGATCATCAGGTCAGTGACATACAACAATTGGCAAAAACGACATTTATGAAATATCAACAAGGGGAACTAGGGGTATATGTTTTGACGATAGACAAATACGGTAGGTATTTGTTACATACTATGGGTAATCAATACGATTTTGAAATTATGACAGATACAATAAAAAATCGGGATATTGCGGCGGCAGGTGCAAATAGTGATAAAGCACTTGACTATGCTTGTAAATTTTTAGGCAAGATGAACCCCTTTGAAATCATCTATAAAGCATATGAACATGTAATTGATGAAAAAGTTGGCGGACAAATGATCGTTTATGAGTATGATGCTAATGACAAAATCAATCCAATAACAAAAAAATACGTTCGACAACTTGAAGATTCTAGACCAATAAGACGTTTTAATACACATGCTACATTAGACGGCCAAGCAAAGTTTAAAAAAGTAAGTATAACAGATGGTAATGATACGGTATTGATGGATTCAACAACAAAAAAATTTTATATGAATAATTGGGACATTGAAGGCATAGGTTCTCTTTTTGGACAGTATATCCAAACAGGCACACTAACAGCCGAAGATGGATTTATTAACGACCTGACAGTTACAGCACTAAAGACACTGGACAAATCAGATACAATAGGCGCAAGTGTCGATTATGTTGAGGCAAAAGACGATTACATTAAATTTATTACTGGAACCATTACAGACCGTATACAGGCTAAAGACGCAGGGGGTAATTTATTATATTGGACGGATGCCAACAAAACACAACTAACAACAGAGCCAACTTCATATCCATTTTATCAACTTGAATTTAATCCCATAGAAAAAATGAGCATTTTCCTAGAGGGCGAAGGGGTATCATCTTATCCGAAAATTGTTTTAGGAACTGGTGACGGGGTAACTTCGTTGTCAGGCAAGAGCGTCATTGAAAAGCCAAATCAAAAACTTAATATTGTTTATCATCAAAGCAATACGGAATCAATGAGGCAAATCGAATTAGCAGATATTGGGATAACTATTAAATCCGAAGGTGGCAAAATCGTTATTGAATCAACAAATGATGATATTGAGATCAGGGGTAAAAATATCAATTTGTCTGCGACAAGCAATATTAACTTTAACGGTCAACAATACAATTATTCATGATTTGAAGCAGCCTATTAAGGCGGCTTTTTTAATTTTCTATAACCCGCAAGAGGGGGAAAGGTTGGGTGACAAATGATCATTAATGCAGGCAGCACTACAACACATTTACAAACATCATCAAAACGGTGACGGATGGGTCACGTTAGCCAAAAAAGACAAAGGGGTATACAAACAATACCATTATAAAATAGATGAACTTCAAGACAAATTAACAGAATGGATTGGCGAGGACGTTTATTTTAGTCAAAACACATTTTATAGACCCCAGCGAAGAATTGAAAACCTGAGACAGTTAAGATCATTGTACTGCGATATTGATTTTTATAAAACTGGCCTAACAGTTAATCAGGTAATGATGGCTCTAGAATTGGATTATTTCCGGCAAACAATCCCTGAACCCAACTACATTATTTACTCTGGGCGCGGTATTGTGTTGGTATGGCTGATCGAGCCTGTTCCAATCATGGCGCTTCCAAGATGGCAAGCGGTTGAAAATTTTATCGTCAATCAGTTAAAGCCATTCGGAGCGGATACACAAGCAAGTGACGCAGCAAGGATTTTTAGACTGGCCGGAACGATCAACAGTAAAAACAAAAAGACAGTTACAGTAGAGTATAGGCATGATTTCAGGTATGATCTTGAACAACTTAAACTTGATTATTTGCCTGAAATAAAAAAAGAAAAGCGGCAAAAAGAGCAAAAACCCAAAACACAAAAGAAAATTGAAAGCATCTTTAACATATACACACTTCACTTTAATAGACTTCGGGATTTATGTAAGATAATCGAACTGAGGAATCATCACATGACCGGGTATCGAGAATTAACGCTTTTTTTGTATCGGTATTGGTCATGTTGTTTTTTATCTGATAAAGAAGAAGCGTTAAACCAGACGCTTTCGCTCAATGCTGAATTTACAGAGCCATTAAAAGAAAGAGAAGTTGAACGAGCCACGAAATCGGCAGAACGAGCATACGATCAATGGCTACTTAACGTAAGCAACGGTACATACAAACGTGGTGGCTACAATTTTACAAATCAAAAGATCATTTCGATGCTTGATATAACTGACGATGAGCAGAAACATTTAAAGACGATTATTAATAAGGATGAGAAACAACGAAGAAATACGATTGCGAAAAGAAACAATAGAAGAGAAAAAGGAACAATGGAACGGAAACGTTACATAGAATGCCAAAAAGATATTACATACCAAAAATTACAAGCATTGAGAAAATTAATTGCCGAGAATCCTTATCTTAAAAATAAAGAACTTGCTGAAATGTTGTCAGTTTCACCTGCTAGAGTATCGCAGCTAAAAAAGATGCTTTAAATGTTTTTGGTGTGGGTAGTTGGGGATGTGGTAAAGGGCATAAAGAAGGCGGGACAGGGTACAGGTTACCCCTTAATATAAGCGGACACACAATTTAATTTTTCCTTTTTATTCCATTTACCAAAATACAATCATATTATTTACTTGAAAGGGGACAAGATAGATTTGATTAATAGAGCAATGGAAATCGCTACAAATTATAATATAAAACAGCTACAACAAGCATTCAGGCATAATATTGATAAATACAAGCCACAAACCAAGGCCGAATGGGAACGTTTAATTGATGATACGATTATAGATTTACATGAAGACGCTTGGACAGTATTCAGGTATGATGAAAATCTTGATGAATTGGTTTTTGTAAATTTAAATGATGGATTAATGAAATATGAATGTACATTCGATAACCAAGAAATGCCGAAATATTTTGATCGTAAAACGAAGTGGTTAGATATTCAAAAAGGATATATGACGAGGAGGGTTAGAAAATGAACATTTACGACGCACTTAAACAAGTCCCGCATAAAAAGCGGCTTTATTTTTGCTGGAAGCATGGGATTACTTGGGATCAGACAAAGCCACCGAAGACCGAAGAGGAATTTTTGCGGAGTGTAGGCAACCAAACGCTAAACGGGTTTTTAAAATGGGAAAAAACTGAAGACTATCGCAGATTAACGGCCATTTATTTAAATATGCGATTTGACCATGATTTGGAAGAAATATATGATTCGCTGTCAAAGAAAGCGCGTGAAGGCGACGAGAAAAGTATTAAGCTTTTGTTGCAGCTAGGCAAGGATCTAAAGGGTTACGCCAAAACAGCTATGCGTGAATTGCAAGCCGAAGATGATGAAGACGATGACTTAGAATTGTGAGCAACCTAAACTAAACGGTTGCTCCTCTTTTCTTTTTTTGAGAGGGTGGTTTGATGGCAAGATTGGCAATGACCAAAAAGCAAAAATTACAGAAGGTTCTAAGTGACTTTTCTTTATTTTGTAAGAACTTTATAAAGATTGTTGATAATGACGGGAACCTTGTTTCTTTTGTACTCAACGAGCAACAGCAATTTTTTATTAATAATGCGGGAAAATACAATATCATACTTAAGCCTCGTCAGTTGGGATTTACTGTAATGAGCCTGGCTTACTGTTTGTGGATGGCATTAACGAATCCAAATACAAATTACCTTTTAGTCAGCTACAAAGGCGAGAGCGCAAAGGATTTATTTGAAAAAATCAAAAAGATGAACAGAACCATACCGAGGGACAAATATCCCGATACTTTCCCGCAACTAAAGCGGGAAAATCGGGATGAAATCGTATTTGACAACGGTTCACGAATCGTCAGCACGACAACGGGAAATAAAGACTTAGGACGTGGAATGACATTAATGTATGTGCTGCTTTCAGAAGCAGCTTTTTACGCTGATTTAAGCGGCGTATTGCTTTCATTGGAACCGGCACTCATGAAAACGGAACGGTCTAAAATTGTCTTGGAAACAACGGCTAACGGCTTTAATGATTTCCAAGTGATGTACGATCGAGCATCTAAGGGACAAAGCAAATACAAGGCGTTTTTCTTTCCCTTTTTTAGTTCAGCTTACGAAAAGCAATTTGCGTTTGATATACAAGAAGCGGTGACATGGTACAAGGCAAACAACAAAGGGAGACGATTAAGCGCAAAAGATTTGACGGATAAGGAGCAAAAACAACTATATGAAGCTGGTTGTAGTCTAAATATGCTCATGTGGCGGGAATACATGTTGCAAGACAAAAGCAAAAATCAGTTCTATCAAGAATATCCGGCAACGGACATTCAGGCGTTTATCAATACGGGTCAATCGGTCTTCGACCAAACGAAGATTGCCGAGCAAATCAATTACATATCGCCGCCACTGTCAAAGGATGAACTATTCGACTTGCCTGATACGCTGAAACAATATGTAGGCAAAGGACTGGATATATTTCGTTTACCAAAACCGCGAATGCGAATGTATGCGGGGATTGACGTTGCAAGCGGGAATGGTAATGACTACTCGACAATCAGCATTTTCGGGGCAGATGGTCAGCAATACGCTTCGTTCTATAGAAATGATATTCCGGTTTATAAATTCGCTGAAATAGTCCGAGAGATCGGACTGTTTTTTGGTTATGCGTTCTTGTGCGTCGAACGAAATGGATACGGAACGGCATTACTGGAACGATTGCGTGAGTGTGATAATCCATATTTAAACATATATAAGATGAAGCATTTTGACAAAGGGAAAGAGCGTTTGCGTCTTGGATGGAATAACAACGCAGTAACCAAGCAACAAGCGGTTTTAAACGCAAAGGAAATGTTTGAATGCGATCTGGTCAACATCGAATGCAAAGAGACATTAAAACAAATGCAAACGTTCGTGGACAAGGAAGGCAAGCTAGAAAACAAGAGTAAAACGCTTCATGACGATCTGGTTATTAGCTTTATGCTGGCAATTGTAGCCATGAAATCAGGAAAATACTACGTGGAGGTATGAATAGATGGAAAATACTTGGTTCTTGGAAGAAATTAATAAACCTTATCATTGGCAACGTGTCAATGAGATTCTAGACATTAAAGAGTATTTAAGCGGCAAGCATAAGATTTTAGGCAAGCCAAGCTACCAATTTAACGGTCAGATTTATGAGCCGCGAAAGATCGTGCTTCAATACGCTAAAGTGATTTTGGATTACGGCATTGGTTACGTCGTTAGCAATCCGATTACATTAACGGGGGATGACAAGGTTACAGATCAATACAAGCGGGTTTATAAGAGAGGCAAGTATAACAGCGTTGATTATGATGTAATGGATAAGATGAGCAAATACGGTTTTTGTGCAGAGTATGTTTATTTGGACAGCGACAATAATATCAAGTCAAAAGTCCTCGATCCTGCTGATTGCTACCCTGTTTTCGATGTGCAAGGCAATTATGTGTCTCTAATTGAGACATGGACGATTGACAATGTGACGTACTACAACATTTATTTTCCTGATAAAGTGGAACAATGGACAGATGAAGGCGGAAATCTGAAAAAGACAGGTGAGTATAGCAATCTTGGCGGTTTACCTGTATTGTATCGCAATCAAAACGAGATTGATATATTGGGAAGATCGGATTTGCTGGATATCCTGCCAATTTTGGACAACATGGAGGATTTGATTAGCAAGGCAACAGATGGGTTTTACCATTTTATAACAGGTATTCCGGTTTTGAAGGGGCAACAGCTAAAAGGCGATGGATTACCAAAGGATCTAGTTGGCGGTGGTATAGTTATTGACCACGATGCTGACTTTTTCTTTTCTAGGAATCAATTTGATCATCAGGCTTTTGAGACGTTGTACAAGACACTAACGAGTGCGCTGCTTGATATTGGGCATGTGCCTGCGGTCAGCATGAGCAAGACGGACATTAGCAATCTATCGGAGGTTAGTATTAGACTGTTGTTTAGTTTGGCAGACATAAAGGCATCGCAGAATGCAAAGTTCTTGCGTGAGGGCATGGAACAGCGTTTCGATGTGATTAGGAAACTGCTTGAGTTTAAAGGTGTGACATTTACGGATGATGAGTATGATACACTGGGAATTGTGTTCCATTATGCGCGACCCAGTAATGACAAGGAGATTGTCGAGAACATTACAGCATTGAGAGCGGCTAACTTGATTAGCGTTGAAAGCGCACTTGAAAGGAGTCCATATACAGTTGATGTGACAGGTGAGTTAGATAAAATCCATGCAGATAGGATTGAATCAGATATTAATTCAGGTGACAATTAACTAATACTTTAACACTTTAACGCTTTAGTGTACTAAAGTATTATGTCCCGAAAATCGCGCCTGTTACAATGGGATTTAGTACCAGGTACTAATTTTTTAAAAAAAGGTGGTTGGCATAGTAATTTTTTGTAAAAATTTAAAATTATTTGTTAATTTTTGGCAGTGTTGGTCTCGATTTTTGGCCTGATCCTATCCAGCAGCCATTTATGACCACTTCCTAGTGTAGGGAGTGGTCATAAAAGCCGATAAATTGTGTATTAGTCGGTTCAGATATTGCCAACTTTTAGGGGTATGTGGTATCTTTGGTGTGTCGTTTGTACTATTTGCATGATCCCGCATGATTCTTTTGGCTCATGAGAGGTGATGAAGCGGGTAGATACCCCTTGTTGATGATGGGCGGGGTTAGCATATCGTTTTTCACATGCGGAAAAAAAGGAGATTAAACGAATGAAAAAATTGCTATTGTTAATAATGATGCCGATCATTGTTCTATGTTTCAGTCCAGTTACATATGCCAACAGTTCTGCCTCTAATCCTATTTTGGTTTTTGTAGACAGTCATAGAGTTGTTTTTGATGTTGATCCTATAGTTGAGAATGGGCGAACACTCGTCCAATTTCGACCAATATTTCTAGCTCTCGGTTTGAATGTAAGTTATGATGCCGAAACAAAAGCAATTGTGGGAAGTAACGACGAATATAACATTGAATTAACGGTTGGTTCTAACAATGCAAAAGTTAACAATAAGAATATTTTGCTTGATAGTGAGCCTCAAATTTATAAAGGCTTTACTATGGTTCCCCTTAGGTTCATCACACAAGCAATTAATACGAGGTTGGACTTTTATCCAGATAAAAACAGGATAATTATAGGGTTAAGTTACAATTGGAATTTAGACAAATATTTAGATGTAAGTTGGAATATGAGCAAAGCAGATATAATGAAGGCAGAAAAAAATAAATTAGTTGATCAGGGTTTAGATATTGCGGGTTATGATAGTTTAACCTATGAGCATGGTCTAGGATATATTATCTATTCATTTGACAACTTGGGTTTAAGACAAATCTATTTAAATTATAGCGGCAACGATTTTGATAACATATATGCTCGATTTATGGATCTTTATGAAAATGCAAAAGGCTTGTATTATTCAAAAGATAATTTGTTTAACTTTGATTGGGATGATGATATTACAGAAAAGGCTTATGAAGATTTATATCCTAATTTAGATGAACAAATAGAAGCTGCTATAAGTAATAATGACTTAAAATTATCTGCTTCATTCGGAACTATTGATGAGGACACTGTTTATATTGAATTTTCGAATTCCGGTTCTTATATTAAACCTCAATATAGTGTTGGTGTTTTTTATGATAGGCCATCATTTTTATCTGAAGGTTCTAACCAAATATAAAATACAATTCTTAATTTAAGTCACTTTCAAAGTGACTTTTTCTTTTCCCAAAATCAAACAAAGGGGCAATCAAAATGACAAATATTGAGCGATTAAAACTGGAAACGAAGGGTTTCGACTATCCAGATGATGAATTGAGCGTCTACCTTCAAGAAAACGGACTTGATCCAAACGCTGACTACAACCCAACATCCAACGCGAACAAACGCGCTATCATCGCTACAGCATTAGCTTTGCTTGAGTCTTTAGCCAACCAGCCACAACTATTCAAAGATTACAAATTCGATGATGAAACAGTTTCAGGTTTCGGTGATCGTATCCAATCCCGAATTGACCAGCTATCGCGTTCGCTTCGCATGATGTCAGCAACAGACGATACTTCATCAAATGGCAACATGTTTATGTTGTTTGACTCTTAAAATCTAATATACAACTTATTTTTTGCAACATATCAAACAGGGGATATATAAATGTATTCCCTGTTTGATTTATTCTCAAAAATCTAATATCTATATAGAATTTTAACAAAACATGGGGGTGTTTGGGTGTTCAATCTTTTTGATTTTTCATCAAGCGATGACTACCAATATTTGCTTTCCATCATGGGTCAGGATGTTCTTATTAACGGCGAGTCAAGACGAGTTTTGATAACAAACACAACAATTCCATCATCTTCAATCGACAGACTTCATGATGATAGGCGTATTTCTTCTTTAGAAGAATTGAAGCGGGGGGATATCATTGAATGGGAAGGAAAAACATTCATGATTGTTTCCGAAGAATCATCCAAGCGATACACCAAGTGGAAGGGAATCATGCGGAGGTTGCCGTTTGAACTGATTTTCAATCACAATTGTTTTTTCATTCATACTCCCGCATACATTGAAGCAAATTCGTTTAGCATTGATAGCGATCAGTTTCTTCGTATTCCTGTCGGTCAAATCGTTGTATCTGTGCCGGACAATGAACAGACTGCGAAAATCAGTTTGGATGATCGTTTTTTGAAATTAGGTCAAGTGTTCAGGGTAACAGGTATAGACCGCTATTCGCGCGAGGGTATCATTGATATTACATGCGAAAAAGACTTGCTTGCAGGGAATGATGATGTTGATAACGAAATTGCCGGTTTAAAAAGCGGTTCAAGCTGTTCGATTGCAATTACCAATACGGAGCCTTTGACTGTTTCAGTAGGGCAAACAATACAAATTACCTATTCCGCAGTAGGCAATCCTCCTGTCGTGTTTTTATCGAGTGATGAAAATATTGCTATTGTTGATGAAAACGGATTGGTTACAGGCGTTTCCGCAGGTACAGCAACAATTACGGTAGCAAATGCCACTAATCCGCTATTTTTTGCCAGTATAAATATTGAAATTAATGAAGTGATTGAAAAATCAATTTCTATCAATTCAAATGCTTCAAATCCAATTGAAATATTCAATGGTCAATCGAAAAATTATATAGCACATGTTTTTGAAAATGAAGTTGAAGTTTTCAACCAATCGGTAATCTGGGAAATATTTGCAGATGATCAAGTATCGAGTACGAATTTAGCGACAATTGCACCAAATGGAAACAATGTCGTTGTGACAGCGACCGAAGAAAATAGAACCGGATTCGTTCAATTGAAAGCAACTCTTGAAAGTGATGATTCGGTTTTTGCGTGGTTTAGGATTCGGGTAAGGAGTTTGATCTAAAGGTAAGTATTGACATGTCTATCGGTTTGGCTAAAATATAATTGGAAAACAAAATTACCAACCAAGTTTTCCGTCGCAATCCAATAGATATTTGATGTTTTAAGTTTGATGACGACCGAAATCCCTTGTGGCACGCTAACTATCAAATGTATAGTTATGCGCAAAAAAAGACGAACTCGGAGTTCATCGCGATGGTGGCGGACAAGCTGCGCATCGAGCACAAGGTGTCGTGAGGCTTGCAGCGCAAGGGATTTCGGGTTTGGAACGCGTCTGATCCGAAATCGACCCATTTTTCTTAAGACCGATAAATTCCCCTGTTTATTGGTTTGCAGCCAAACCGGTGAACAGGGGCGTTTTTCATGACGGAATATAGTGACTCACAAACGGGGAGGCGTACAGCGATGAGCACCCATTCGCAGAAATCGGAGCCGCGCGAGGCCAATATCGCTCCATGGCTTGCCGTGCGTGACGCGGCGGAGGCGGCGGATTTTTACAGGGCGGCGTTCGGCGCGGCCGAGTTGTACCGCCTAGAGGACGACGACGGGAAGCCGGTGGTCGTTCATCTTTCCGTCGGGGGAGCGGATTTCTGGATTCAGCACGACCCTGACTCCAGTCCTGAGGCGTCGGACCGGGGAATGGTCCGGATGATCCTGACCGTCAAGGATCCGGATTCGGTGTTCAAGAAAGCCCTTGCGGCCGGGGCAACCGAAGTCGTTCCCGTCAACGAAAGCCATGGTTGGCGCATCGGACGCGTCGTGGATCCGTTTGGCCACCATTGGGAGATCGGCAAACCGCTCGGTCAGGACCCGTAGAATAAAAAGAAAAAGAATGGAAAGAATCAATGCTGTGGATCCCAACCGTGCGGAGGTTCGATATGCAAAGAAGGAATGAAGATCAGCGAAAATGGAGCGATTTGCTCCGGAAAGTTGACGAAGCGCTGGGTTCTCCTTCTGATTTGATTTGCAGGACCGTGTTGATGGAAGAAGACCAAACGGTACACTGCATGTATCTGGAATCTCTGGCGGATAAAACAGTCATCGACGATTATGTCTTGAAAGCGCTGATGGAAGGCACTTTTTTGGAAGTCGAACAGTCCGGTGTCACCGGCAATCATTTTGTTCAAGATTATTCATTTTCGTCCGCACGTCCTGAAGAGCTGCTGCAACAAGCCGTCGATGCGTTGCTTGCGGGTCAATGCGTCCTCGCCGATTCCGCGATGGACCGCATTCGTCTGATCCATGCGGTCAGTCTCAATCATCGCCAAATCGAGGAGCCGAAATCGGAATCGACGGTTCGCGGTCCGCACGAGGGATTTACGGAAAATATCGATATGAATGTCGGCCTGATCCGCAAAAGACTCCGAAACCCGCGCCTGCGGTTCGAAAAACTGAGCATCGGAGATCAGACCCGCACGACGGTGATGCTGGCGTATCTGGACAGCGTTGCTCCGACTTTCTTGGTCCGCGAGGCGAGACAACGGCTTCTGGCGATTCGGACAGGCAGCGTCCTGGAGAGCGCCTATATCGAAGAATATATCCAGGACCAGATCTGGAGCCCTTTTCCGACGATGACCAATACGGAAAAACCGGATGTGGTGACGGCGCATCTGCTGGAAGGGAAAGTGGCCGTCCTGGTTGACGGGACGCCGAGCGCCCTGCTTGCTCCGATGACGTTTTTCGAATTTTTCAGCTCGCCCGAAGACTATTACCAGCGGGCGGATATCGCCACGTTTATCCGCTGGATTCGTCTGTTTTCTTTTTTTATCGCCGTATTCGTACCTTCCATGTATGTCGCCGTCACCACGTTTCATCAGGAATTGCTGCCGACCCAATTGCTGATCAATATATCGGCGCAAAGAGAAGGAGTTCCTTTGCCGTCCCTGACGGAAGTTTTGCTGATGGAAACCGTGTTCGAAATCATCCGGGAAGCGGGGCTTCGCATGCCGAGGGCGATCGGTCAAGCGCTGTCCATTGTCGGGGCCATCGTGCTCGGACAAGCGGCGGTGGAAGCCGGCCTGATCTCTGCCGCGATCGTCATTGTGGTCGCCATCACCGGCATCGCCAATTTCGTCGTCCCGACCTACAGTTTCGGCATATCCCAGCGCCTGATCCGCTTTTCGTTTGTGCTGCTGGCCGGATTGATGGGGCTGTTCGGCATCCTGTGCGGCTTGCTCTTTCTCATCGCCCATCTGATCTCGCTCAAATCGTTCGGCGTCCCTTACCTGGCTCCCGCGGTGCCGGTCAGCTTTTCCGATTGGAAAGACATCTTCGTCCGGGTGCCGAGGCCCTGGATGAATGCCGGTTCGTTGCCCAGGTTTATGCAAAGATTGAAAGGAAAGAAGTGACCGTCGGGTGAAATCGGGGAAGGCAAGAGCGATCATGGGAACGTCCATCGCATCCGTATTGATGTCGTTCTTTCTGACGGCCTGCTGGGACAAAATTGAAATGAACGAGCTGGCGCTCGTCAGCATGGTCGGAATGGACAGCGATCCGGACACCGGCCAGAAAACGATCTATTATCAGGTCGTCAATCCTGCGAGCAGCGTTTCCGCCAAAGGGTCGCCGGGAGGAGATCAGGCGCCCGTATACACTTATGAAATCAGCGGGCCGTCTTTTGGGGAGATTCGATCGTTAGCCTATGAAGTATTGCCGCGAAAGCTTTTTGTCGCTCATTACAAAGCGATAGTCGTCTCGCAAAGAGCAGCCGAACAGGGGATGCGCGACATCATCAATTTTATCGAAATGCAGCCGAACGGCCGGGCTTCGGTTCCCATGCTGGTGGCGGACGGTCCACTGTCGCCGGTCATGCGGACATTCACTCCGCTGGAGCGGGTTCCGGCGGATGACGTCGAATCCAGATTGAAGCTGTTGACCAGGGAATCGCTCATGGTCGGCAAGCACATCCGGTTAAAGGACGTAGACGAGCGGATGCAGCAATCCAGGGCGGTTGTCTTGCCCATCATCCGGGAAAGACTCGGCAACAAACCTCAGGACAGCGGCGCAAGAGCGTCGGAAATCAACGCCAGCATCGGCAACTTGCAGATCGAAGAAGGGGCGGTCATTCAGAATTACCGGATGGTGGGGCGGCTAAATGATACGGATTTGATTTGGTACCACTTGCTGGTCGGCGATAAGGGGAAGCAGGCCAAACAGTTTCAAGTGAACGGAAAGCGTTTGACTTTGGAGATGGAGCAAGTGCGTTTTAACCGTTCGGCAACCTGCCGCAACAACAGGCCTCTTGTTTCGATCCGCATGGATCTCGAAATATCTTCGAGACTGGCCTCGGATTACGTTCCGCAATCTTGGAATGAAACGGCGCAGCTTCAAAAGCAGGTGTCGCAAACGATCACCCAAGAATTGGAGGACTTTTACGAGAAAACGAAAAAGAAAGGATGGGATTTGCTGGAGATCCGGGAGACGGTGAGAAGTCACTTGCCCCGAAGCGGTCCGAACTTTTTGGCCGGCGGCGATTGGAACGATGTGGATGTGAGCATCGGCGTGAATGTTCAATTCCGGCGTATCGGGAGCATTCACAAGCTGTGAGGAGGGAACGGGAATCATATCGCGCTTTCAGTTTTTTCTTCTGGCGGTCAACTTTATTCTGGGCACCACGCTGTTCGTGCAGATCCAAATCCTGATCGAACAAGGCAAGCAGGATGCGTGGCTGATGCCTTGGTGGGCGGGGGCGTTCGGCATCGCTGCCTCCCTCGTCTGGATTGTTCTGCATCGTCATTACCCCGGCAAAAGCTTGGCGCAAATCCCGATATTGGCGTTGGGACGCCCGCTGGGCATGGCGATTTCCATGCTGTATTTTCTGCATTTTTGCATTTTGGCCGGATGGGTGCTGCGCAATTTGAGCGATTTCCTGAACGGAACGATTATGCCGCAAACGCCGGGCGTCGTTTTTTACGTGATGTTTCTGTTCGTAGCCGCATTTACGGTGGCCCAGGGGGTCGAAACCGTTGCGAGGCTGAACCAGTTTGTCACCCCTTTTTTGTTTTTTCCGTTTTGGTTCGTTTTGCTGCTGGCATCCAAGGATTGGAGCTGGGACAGGTTTCAGCCGGCGCTGCATACCGATATTTGGGGAACGATCCTCCATAACCATTCGTTTTTGGGCTTCCCCTTCATGGAAACGTTGACGCTCATGATGTTCTTTCCGCACATCCAAAAAGACGGCGCGGGACGTTCGCTGATCCTGGGAATCGCCGCGGGGGCCGTGTCGCTAAGTCTGATTTTGTATATGCTTATCGGTTTGCTGGGCGTCGAGCGAGCCTCGAAATTGACTTATCCGGTATATACCGTCGTGCAGGAAGTTTCGCTGGGCGAAGTCGTCGAAAATATTCATTCCATCATCTCGGTTGTTTTGCTGATCCTGATTTTCATTAAAACCTTGGTGTTGGTTTACGGCGCTCATGCGCTGTTGAACCAAGTGTTCCGCACCGAAACGAACTGGCCCTTCTATCTTGCCATCTCTGTCCTCATGGCGGCCTCGGCCGAGTCGATTTACGTGAATCCGATTCAAAACAACGAGTGGAGCAGCCATTACACGTTTGTTTACGACACTTTCTTTGCCTTGGTCATCCCCGGCGTATTGCTTGCGGCAACGCGGGTCAAAAACGCGGTCCAAAAAGGGAGGAAGAGGTAGCGTGGTCGCGTTTCACGTCTGGTTCGTCCCTTTCGTCGCTTTTGTCTTCATTCGGCTGCTCGGGAAGAAGCATATCAAAGACGCGGTATTGTTTTTCGGCTTGACTCTTGTCGGATACGGATTATGGCTGGGGACCATCCTCCATCATCCGTTGATCATCACGATTTGCATGGCCAAAATCATCGACGCGCTAAAATGGTGGGATTAACCGTTGCAGTTCTTGTACGGACCGATATACGTGGACGGCTGAACGGGTGCAATCGCCTGCTTCCACAGATTTTCGTCCAGGCAGTACGTATGCGCCATGATGGAGGCGGGAGTCCGTTTCAACAAGTCCGAACCCAGGATCACCTCCGGAGTCGGCGCATTGAAGATGGCCAAAAGATGCGTATGGTCGACGGCGGCTACCTCATAGTGCCACCAAGCTTGCGGAACGTTGGCCACCTGTCCGGGGCGGAGCGTGTAATTGAGGATTTGATTGGTCGACGGGTTCAGGATCGACACGACAATCGAACCGGAGATGCAATAGACGAGCTCTGCCGCATTGGGGTGGTAGTGGGGTTCGACGACGTTGCCGGCGCTGAGGAAAATGTCCAGAAGCGACACGTTGTCGAGCGTATTCAGCTGTTGCAAACCCAATATGTTGATATAGTTTCTGCTGTCTTTCCTGAAAAAGAGACTGCTGTTGACGTCGAAAGCGAATTGGGCCGACGGGGACGCAGCATCGGGATTTGCGGCCATGATTCCGACACCTCGTTTGTTTTTGAAATTTCAAAATCATCTGCCTAGGCATGTTATGCGCCTGCGGTGCGCTGGGTGTCCGCTTCCGTTTTTTTTTTGGTTGCCAACCGACCCAAATTCCGCCATAATAAATAGTATAAATTTTATACTAATTGATCGTTTCCGGAGGGATGCCTATTGAGCAGCGAGGCGACAGCGTATAGAACGTTTCGGGCGGACCGGCTGCAGGTGCGGGTATACCGGACGCGCGCCGCCTTAGGAGCGGCGGCAGGATCGGAAGCCGCGTCGCTCATTAGACGGCTGTTGCAGGAGCAGGAGCGGGTTCGGATCGTTTTTGCCGCCGCACCTTCGCAGAACGAGTTTCTGGCGACGCTGGCCGGCCAAGAGGATTTGGATTGGCGGCGGGTCACCGCCTTCCATATGGACGAGTACATCGGCCTTGCGCGCGAAGCGCCGCAGCGGTTCGGCCGATATTTGCAAACGCGGCTGTTCGATAGGGTTCGGCCCGGCGAAGTGCATTACATCGACACGGATGCTCCGATTGAGGCCGAATGCCGCCGCTACGGAGATTTGCTGGCCGCCGCTCCCGTCGACATCGTCTGTCTCGGAATCGGGGAGAACGGCCACCTGGCCTTTAACGATCCGCCCGTCGCCGATTTTGCCGACAGCGTCCCGATGAAAGCGGTGAAGCTCGATGAAGCATGCCGCCGGCAGCAGGTGCATGACGGCTGTTTCCCTTCCCTCGACGAGGTGCCGGCGCGCGCGTTAACGCTGACCATCCCGGCGCTGATGGCGGGGAAGCATCTTTTTTGCATGGTCCCCGGGGCGGCCAAGCGCGAGGCGGTCCGGCGAACGCTGCAGGGCCCGGTCGCAACGGATTGTCCGGCCACGATTTTGCGCACTCATCCCGATTGCAAGCTGTACCTCGACAGCGATTCCTATGGAGAAGGGTAAAGCGGCCGGTTCCGGCCGAGTGCGGGGGCGGCATTACGAAACCGGCGAAGCGGTGGAGATCACCATGGCGGAGGGCAGAATCGTCCGGGTGGAAGCCGCGGAACCTGTCGGGCGAGAAGAATGGGAAGCCTGGCCGTGGATCGGACCCGGTCTGGTCGACCTGCAAATCAACGGGTATGCCGGGATCGATTTGAACACCCCTCCGCTGCGGACGGAGGATGTGCATGCGATCGCCCGCAAGCTGTGGCAAGAAGGCGTCACCGCTTTTTGTCCGACGGTCGTAACGAACGGGGACGAACAGATCGAGCGGACGGTGGAAGCCGTGGCCCGGGCTTGTGCGGAGGACCCGCTGACCCGCGATTGCATCGCCGGCATTCATCTGGAAGGGCCGTTCATTTCGCCGCAGGACGGGCCGCGCGGCGCGCACAGGCGGGAATACGTGAAAGCGCCGGATTGGGAGCTGTTTCAACGGTGGCAGCGGGCGGCCGGCGGCAGAATCAAAATCGTCACGCTGTCTCCCGAATACGAGGAGGCGCCGTCCTTCATCGAGAAGTGCGCGCAAACCGGCGTAGTCGCATCCATCGGCCATACCGCCGCCACTACGGAGCAAATCCGTCGCGCCGTGCTGGCGGGAGCCGCCATGTCGACCCATTTGGGAAACGGGGCGCATCCGGTCATCCCCCGGCATCCGAACTACATCTGGGACCAGTTGGCCGAAGAGAAGCTCGCGCCGTGCGCGATCGCGGACGGCCACCATCTTCCGGCGTCCGTTCTGAAAGTGTTTCTGCGCGCCAAGTCCGAGCAGCTCATGCTGGTCAGCGACGCCGTCGCATTATGCGGAATGGCGCCCGGAGAATACGAGGCGCACATCGGGGGGCGCGTCGTGCTTACGGAAGACGGCCGCCTGCATCTTGCGGACGATCCGAATCTGCTGGCGGGTTCCGTCAAGACGTTGAGGGCGGATATGGAGTATTTGGTCGCGGCGGGCATCTGCGCTTTGCGGACCGGATGGGAGATGGCTTCGGTGCGTCCCGCAAAGTTCATGGGGCTTCCGGCAGGCGCCGGATTGTCGGCCGGGGCTCCGGCCGATCTTGTGCGGTTGACTTGGGACCGCCACCGGCTGAAAGTCGTCGACGTGTACAAAAACGGCTGCCGCGTCGCTCATGCATAGACGTCCGCCGCGTCTTCCCAGCGCTGGATCACCGTCGCGGCCGCGCCGATGCAGCTGGTCCACGGGTACAGGCCGGAACGCACCAGCCGGATTTTGCCGTAAGTGGCGGGCAAGCATTTCTGCCGCAGTTCCGTCCGAATGACCGGAAACATCCAGTCGGAAGCCTGCATCAGCGGACCGTCGCAGATGATGAGCCGGGGATTCAGCAGGTTCGCGACGTAGCTCAAGGCTTGGCCGATGCTGCGGGCCGCTCGCTCGAACTGTTCCCGGACGGTTTCGTTGTGCCGGGCCAGTTCGGCGAGCATCCAATCCAGCGTGACGGGCGATTCTCCGCCGGGGCTCAGGCGCTCGCTGGCGGAACGGAGAAAGCCGGGAATCCCGACCGACGCTTCCAGGCATCCGCGATTGCCGCAGCCGCAGACAGGTCCGTGCGGATCGATGACGAAGTGTCCCAGTTCTCCGGCCAGGTTGGCTGCGCCGCGGACAACGGCGCCGTTCAGGATCAGGCTGCAGCCGACGCCGTTGCCGAAATTGCAGTATATAAAATGATCCACCCCTTGTCCTTGTCCGTGCCACAGCTCGCCGAGGGAAGCCAGTTTGACGCTGTGGTCGAGAAGGACCGGCAGGGAGAGGCGCTCTTCAAGCATGGCCGGCAGCGGAACATCCCGCCAGTTCAGGTGACTGGATTGAATGACGGAGGCGGCTCCGGTTTCCAGCAGCCCGGGAATGCCCAGGCATAGGCCGATGCAGCCGGCCGGGCCGTACTTGTCCGTCAGCAAGCCGATCCGGTCCGCCAGAACGCCGATCACGCCTTCGGGGTCGGAGCGGTCCAGCGGCGTGGAGAACGTTTCGTGCGGACGGGCGTACAGATCCGTCACCGCCCAATGAATGGCGGTGGAAGTGAGCTGCACGCCGATCGCCCATTTGTTCGCGGCATGAAATTCGATGACGATCGGTTTGCGTCCGGCCCCGGAGGCGCTCTGCCGGCCGATATCCCGCACGAAACCGGCCTCCGCGAGTTCGCCGACGATGGCGTTCACCGTATTTTTGTTCAAATGGAGCGCTCGGGCGACTTCCACGCGGGAGGTGCGAACCTTTTGCTTGATCGTCTTGTATACCAGTCGGCGGTTGATGTCTTTGGCCAGGGTAGGTCCCCGCCTGCGTGATTTCGGCATGAAAGTTCCTCCGCAATCCGATCGTGCTGTTTTCATCATAGCAAGTTTCCGGCATGGGAGAAAGGGGAAGCGCCATGTGGTTTGCCGTCGTCGGCTGCGAGCATGCGCACATCGGGATTTTTATAAGGGAGATGCAGGATTTGGGCCATGAATGCGCCGGCATCTACGAGCCGCGCAACCGGGATTTGGCCGCCGCGGTATCAGAGGAGTTCCGGGTTCCGATCGTCCGGGATTGGGAGCCGCTTCTGGCCGACGAGCGCGTCCGGGTGATCGGCAGTTCCGCCGTCAACCGCGACAAAATCGACTGGATCGAGCGCTGCGAGAAGTACGGGAAGCATGTCATGGTCGACAAGCCCGCGGTGACGAACCGGCGGGATTTGGAACGCCTGCAGTCGGTAGTGCGGCGCGGGGCGATCGAAGTCGGCATGCTGCTGACGGAGCGGTTCCATCCGGCCGTTTATACGCTGAAGCAGCACATCGATCAGGGGGCGCTCGGCCGGCTCGTTTCGATCGGCATGCGCAAACCGCACTTGCTGAACGCGGCTGCGCGGCCGGAATGGTTTTTCTCCAAAGAGCTGTGCGGCGGCATCGTCGTCGATCTGCTCGTTCACGACATCGACCTGCTGCATTGGCTGACCGGGCGGGGCATCGCGCGCATGGAAGGGTTCGCGGTCAAGCACATCCTGCCGGAGCATCCGGACTTCTTCGATGCCGCCGGTTTGCACATTGTGCTGGAAGGCGGAATACTGGCCCAGCTGTATGCCGATTGGCATACGCCGGAGCAAAGCTGGACGTGGGGAGACGGGCGCATCTTCGCGACCGGAACGAAAGGCGTTGCCGAGCTGCGGATCGCCGGCGACCCGTTCGCGGGCGGCCCGGGAGGCGAGGCGCTGATGCTGCGCACGACCGATGCCGAAGCGCCCCGGCGGATCGAGCTGTCGAATCCTCCGGCGACGATCACGGAAGATTTTTTGCGGCGGATCGACGGGCGGCCGGCGGTGCTGACCGGCGAGGACATCGTGCGCGCAACGGCGGCGACGATCGACGCGGACGAACGGGTCGCGCGCGTTGCGGCGCTGCCGCCAAACCAATGAAAAGGAAGGGAATGCGCATGGATCACCGGCAAACGCTCAAAATCGGCATCATCGGCTTGGATACTTCGCACGCCGTCGCGTTCACGGAACTGTTGAACGACAGCCGTCATCCTTACCATGTCCCGGGCGGGCAAGTGGTCTGCGCGTATCCCGGGGGGTCCGCCGACTTTCCGCTCAGCATCTCCCGGGTGGGGGACCATGCGTCGGCACTGCGCGACCGGTTCGGCGTCGAGCTTACGGATTCCCCCGAAGCCGTCGCCGCGCGCAGCGACGCGATATTGCTGGAATCGGCCGACGGCCGCGTGCATCCGGAGCAGTTCCGGCGGGTGGCCTCCTACGGCAAGCCGGTCTTTATCGACAAGCCGCTTGCCGTCTCTTCCCGCGATGCGGACGAAATCTTCCGCCTGGCCGAAGCGTACCGCGTGCCGGTCATGAGCTGTTCTTCGCTCCGCTATGCGGAAGGATTGACGCGGGCGCTGGCCGACGCGGACCTGGGGGACGTCTTCGGCGCGGACGGCTACGGGCCGATGCCGCTGGAGCCGACGCAGCCGGGCCTATATTGGTACGGCATTCATACGGTCGAGATGCTGTTTGCCGCGCTGGGCCCCGATTGCCGGCAGGTGAAGGCGACAACGAATGCGGACCACGATGTGGTCGTGGCCGAGTGGGCGGACGGCAGAATCGGCACGTTTCGCGGCAACCGGAAGGGCAACAGCCGGTTCGGCGCTTTGCTGCATCGGGAGAAAGGCACGCAATTCGTCGACGTGTACGCGCATCCGAAACCTTATTACGCCAGCTTGTTGGAAAAAGTGATGGCGATGTTTCTAACCGGCAAGCCGGATGTCGGTCCGGCGGAAACAAGGCGGATCATTCGCTTTATCGAAGCCGCCAATGAAAGCAGGGCCAGCGGAAACACGGTGATCCTGTAAGGTGGACGTTTCCAAAACGATGCGAAGGACGTGGATGGCATGAGCGACCGAAAAACGATCAGGCTGGGCATCATCGGGCAGGGGCGCAGCGGACGGAATATTCACGGCGCGCAGCTGGCGAGAATGAGCGGGTTATATGAAATCGCCGCCGTCGCCGACGGGCTGGCGGACCGGCGGGAGAGGGCCGCGCGGGAATACGGGTGCGCCGTTTACGCATCTTACGCCGAAATGGTGGAGAAAGAGCGGCTCGACCTCGTCGTCAACGCTTCTCCCAGCCATCTTCATTTTCCCATTACTCTGGATTTGTTGAACAGAGGGCTTAACGTTCTCTGCGAAAAGCCGCTGGCCAAATCGGCGCAGGAAGCGGACCGTCTGATGGAAGCGGCGGATAAGTCCGGCAGCCTGCTGGCCGTTTTTCAGCAATCGCGGTACTTGCCGGCCTTTGTCAAAATCCGCGACGTCATCCGGTCCGGCGTGCTGGGGCGGATCGTTCAAATCGATTTCACCAACAACCATTTCGCCAGACGGTGGGATTGGCAGACGCTGCAAAAAATGAACGGCGGCAATCTGCTGAATACCGGGCCGCATCCGATCGATCAGGCGCTGCAGCTTTTCGGCTTCGACCGCAAGCCGGAGATCACGTGCGTGATGGATCGGACCAACACGTTCGGCGATGCCGAGGATTACGTCAAGCTGATTCTGCGCGGGGAAGGCCGGCCGACGATCGATATCGAGATTTCTTCCTGTTCCGTATATCCGCGGGACAAGTTTATCGTGCAGGGAACCAACGGCGGCTTGCGCGGCAATAATGACAAATTGGAATGGAAATATTTCAAGCCGGAAGAGGCGCCGCCGCAGCGGCTGATCGAGGAGCCGCTTGTCGATCGGGACGGCAATCCCGCTTATTGTTCCGAGACGCTCGTTTGGCACGAGGACAGCTGGACCCGCGAGCTGCCGGACGGCATGACCGAATTCGATTTCATGACGGAGCAATTCTACCGAATGCTGCACCGCTCCCTGACAATCGGCGCCCCGCTTGAAGTAACGCCGCTGCAGGTTCGCCGCCAGATGGAAGTCATGGAAGAATGCCGCGCCCAAAACCCGCACATCTATGCTTAAAGATTGCACGGTTGAAAAAGCCCCGATTTGCAGGCACCCCGCCTGTAAATCGGGGCTTTTGGCTCTTTCATTTGGAGATCCGCGCCATAATTAAGGCAGTTAAATAAAAAAATATCCTTTCTAAAATGAGTATTATTGTTGAAAAAATCCTCCAAAATTCTTATAATGAAATCAATCCTATGCGCAATTCGAAACGATCATTCGGAAAGGGTGAAAGAATGAAAAAGCCGTTATTCAGCCTTCTGGCAGTCGTATCCTTGACCTCCCTCCTGATGGCCGGCTGTTCCGGCAAAAAAGAAGAAGCAACGTCTTCACCATCCGCTTCCGCTGCGGCGCCGTCCGCCTCCGCTTCCTCCGCCGCGGAAACGCAGCCCGCTTCGCAAGCGTCGCAGCCGAGCGGAACGTTCCGGTTCTTCATCAACAGCGGCGCCACATGGGACCCCGCCGCCTGGGACTGGGGCGGCCACCACGACCTGATCGGCATTTTCGAAGGACTCGTCCACTTCTCCCAAGGGAAAATCGTTCCCGGCGTGGCTGAATCCTGGAAGGAAGACGGTGCCACCTGGACGTTCAATCTGCGCAAAGACGCCAAATTTTCCAACGGCGATCCGGTCGACGCCAACACGTTCGTCTACTCGATCCGCCGGGCGATCGACCCGAAAACGCTGGAGGGGACCGGGAAAGTGTCCAGCTTCCTGGGCGACGTCAGCATCAAGAACGTGCAGGATGTCCAGGCCGGCAAAAAGACGCCGGACCAGCTCGGCGTCAAAGCGGTCGACGACTATACGCTGCAGTTCGAGCTGGACGAGCCGGATCCGCTGCTGCTGAACAAGCTGGCGATCGGCCAATGGGCGCTTCCGGTCGACCCGAAGGTCGTGGACGGCCAGCCGGCGACGATCTGGCAGGACGCCTCGAAGATCATCGGCAACGGCCCGTACATGATCGATACGCTGAACGTGAAGACCGGCCTGACGCTCAAGCCGAACCCGAACTATTACGGCAAAGTGTCGCTGGCCAGCATCCAGATGACGTGGTCGAACAGCCAGACGAAGCAGCTGCTCGTCTACCAGAACAACGAGGCGGACATGGCGCTGCTGAGCGCCGAAGACATCCCGGCGGTCAAAAACAATCCGGCGCAGTCGAAAGAGCTGAACTGGTTCGACACCGCCATCTCGTATGCGTTCCAAGTCCGCCACAGCAACAATCCGGCGCTGCTTGACCAGCGGGTTCGCCAGGCGTTCGAGATGGCCATCGACAAGCAGGCGATCGTCGACAAGGTGCTCCAGGGAGGCGGCGTTCCGTCTTACGACGCGCTCATTACGCCTTGGATGGCGGACTGGATCAAGACGACGGGCAATCCGTTCGACGTCGCCAAGGCGAAGCAGTTGCTCGCGGACGCCGGCTATCCGGGCGGCAAAGGCTTCCCGCCGGTCGTGATGCTCGTGCCCGGCGCCGACGACAAAGTCGCCCAGGCCGTCCAGCAGATGTGGCAGGACAACCTCGGCGTCCAGGTCAAATATGATGGCGAAGAATGGGGAACGTACATTACGAAATTCGACCAGCTGTCCGACGAAGGCACCGTCAGCTTCGCCCAGAACGGCACCGGCGCCCAGCTTCCGGACTGGACGTCGACGATCAAATATTCGGACATTACGAACAACGTCTTGCTGAAGGCGGCGCTGGACGGCAAAACGTGGCAAGGGTACTACGCCATTCAGACGGACACGAAGCTGGACGCGGGCGCGAAAAAGGCGAAGCAGATCGACTATTTGAACCAGCACGGCTCCAAGGAGATTTTGGACGCCTACAACAAGGGCGTGGACGCCTTCAGCAAAGGCGACGAAGCCGGCATGAAAAATTACGTGCAATACCGGCAGCAGTCCGCCTGGGTCATTCCGGTGTACCAGGTCCGCAACGCGGTGCTGCTGAAGCCGAACGTCAAAGGCTATTTCCCGCAGCGGATGTGGCTTTCGACGCCGCCGGACTGGCTTAACGACATCACCGTATCGAAATAAGCGATTTTCCGGCAAGGACAGGATCGATCGGACGGTCGATCCTTCCTGCCGAACGGGGAGGGATGCGGTTCCATGCTCAAGTATTTGGCCCGCCGCGTGCTCTATATGGCGATCGCCTTGTTCGTCCTCTCTCTGATCACGTTTTTCCTGATGAAAAAGGCGCCGGGCAGCTTTCTCGAGATCAACATCATGCAGGACGGCCTGCAGACGGCCGGCAACAGCTCGTTCAGCCCGGAGGTGCTGCGGGAATGGACGGAGCGCTACCATATCGGCGAGCCGTGGTACATGGAATATTGGGGATACATGAAAGGCATTCTGACCTGGAATATGGGAACTTCGTTCCAAAATCCCGGGACGCCGATCCGCGACATGATCTACCAGGCGTTCCCGATCTCGTTCGGAATCGCCGTCGCGTCCATCCTGCTCGGCCTCATCGTCTCGATTCCCGTCGGCATTCTGGCCGCGGTGCGCCGCAATACGTGGGTCGATTCGGCCACGATGTTTCTGGCGATGATCGGCACGAGCATCCCCGCCTACATTTTGGCCGTCTTTTTGATCCTGATCCTCTCCTTGTACCTGCATCTGCTTCCGACGATGGGGTACCAGCACGTGAAGGATTACGTCATCCCCGTGCTCGCGCTCGGCATCCCGATGATCGGCTCGATGTCGCGGTACATGCGGAACAGTCTGGTTGAAAATTTGAACAAAGACTACGTGCTCACCGTCATCGCCAAAGGCGGCGGCTCGAAAGACGTCATCTGGCGGCACGTGCTGCGCAACTCGCTCATTCCGCTCGTGACCGTGGTCGGTCCGCACCTGGCGGCGATGCTGATGGGCACCGTTTTCATCGAGTACATGTTCGTCATTCCCGGCATGGGGCAACTGTTCAACAGCGCGGCGGGCTACCGGGATTATCCGATGATCATGGTCGCGACGTTCCTGTTTACGTTCGTCATTATGGTGATGAACCTCCTCGTCGACATCGTCTACGGGTTTCTGGATCCCCGCATCCGCAAAACCGGCATGTCCGAGTAGCAGAAAGCGATTACACAAAGGAGGCTTCCGCCATGAATATGTCGCCGGCGGCCGGCATTCGGCTGCCGCATGCCGTCGCCAGGAAGCGCTCGCTATGGAGCATGCGCTGGCGCATCTTCTCGCGCAACAAGCTCGCCGTAGCCGGCGCCTGCCTGGTGCTGCTTGTCGTCATCGTCGCCGTTTTCGCGCCCTGGATCGCGCCTTACCCTTATGACAAGGGCAACGCCCTCGACGCCTTCACGAAGCCGAACGCCGCCCACTGGTTCGGCACCGACGCCGTCGGCCGCGACGTCTTGAGCCGGCTCGTCTACAGCTTGCGCAACGCCTGCATCGTCGGGTTCGGCGCGGAAGCGATCGAATTGACCGTCGGCCTGCTGATCGGCGCGGTCGCCGGCTATATCGGAGGCACGACCGATACGATTCTGATGCGCGTCGTCGATATCGTCTACGGGTTCCCGAGCTTTCTGCTCAGCATCATCCTGGTCATCATGCTCGGCCACAACATTCTCGCGGTGCTGGTTGCGGTCGCCGCCACCAGCTGGGTCGGGATGGCCCGGGTCGTGCGCGGCCAGGTCATGACCGTGCGCCAGTCCGAATACGTCGACGCGGCCCGGGCGATGGGGGCGTCCTGGTGGCAAATTTTGCGGCGCTACGTGCTGCCGAACTCGCTTGGCCCCGTATTCGTCGTGGCCGCCTTCGGCATTCCGGCGAACATGATGGTCGAATCCGCCCTCAGCCTGGTCGGCCTCGGGCTTCAGCCGCCGACGCCGAGCTGGGGAACGCTGATCAGCGACGGCCAGAAAGCGGTGTTCTCGTACCCGTATTTGCTCATCTTTCCGACGGTGCTGTTCGCCCTGACCTTGCTTTCCTTCACCTACCTGGGAGACGGTCTGCGCGACGCGCTCGATTCCCGCGAAGGTTAGGAGGCGCGATCTTTGTCCGATTTGTTGAGCGTGCAAGATTTGTGGGTCCGGTTCGTGTCCAAGAGCGGCGCCGTCCATGCCGTCAACGGCGCGTCGTTCTCGCTTGAGAAGGGCCGGACGGTCGGCATCGTGGGGGAAAGCGGCAGCGGCAAAAGCGTCACGGTCAAGTCCATCGCCAGGCTGCTGAGCCGCAACGCCGAGGTGGCGGGCGGAACGATCCTGTTCCAGGGGCGGAACGTGCTGGGGCTGTCCGAGAAGCAGATGCGCAAAATCCGCGGGCGCGAGATCGGCATGGTGTTCCAGGATCCGAACGCCTACATGAATCCGACGATCCCCGTGGGCAAGCAGGTGATGGAGCCGCTCTTGTACCACGCGCTCTGTTCGGCGAAGGAAGCGGAGCGGCGGGCGATCGAGATGCTGCGCCTGGTCGGGATTCCGAGTCCCGAGCAGCGCTTCCGCGAGTATCCGTTCGAGTACAGCGGCGGCATGCTGCAGCGGGCGCTGATCGCGATGGCGCTCATCGCGGACCCGGTGCTCTTGATCGCGGACGAGCCGACGACGGCGCTGGACGTCACCGTGCAGGCGCAAATTCTCCATCTGCTCAAAAAGATGAAAGAGACGCGCGACATGTCGATGATTCTGGTGACGCACGACCTCGTCGTCGCCGCCCAGGTGTGCGACGAGATCATCGTCATGTACGGCGGCATGGTCGTGGAACGCGCGCCGACGCGCGACTTCATCCGGCAGCACCGGCATCCGTACGCGATCGGCCTGATGGCTTCGACGCCGCGCGTCAACGGACCGCTGGAGCGGCTGAAGCCGATCGAAGGCTCGCCGCCCGATTTGCGCGGCGGATTGCCTCAGGGGTGCCTGTTCGCGCCCCGCTGCCCGTTCCGCATGAAGCGGTGCGAGATGGAACGTCCGCCGCTTGAAGAAGTCCGCCCGAACCATTACGTCGCCTGCTGGGCCGATCCGACGGAGGTGCGCCATGAAATCGCCATCAGCCAGTCTCATTGAGCTAAGCGAAATCCGCAAAGTGTTCCGGACGTCGCACGGACCGGTCACCGCCGTCGACGGCGTCCGCCTGCGGCTGTCCCCGGGAACGACGCTCGGGCTCGTCGGCGAAAGCGGCAGCGGGAAATCGACCGTCGCCCGCGTCATGCTCCGGCTCGTCCGGCCGAGCGGAGGACGGGTGCTGTTCAAGGACCAGGACATCACGGCGTGGAGCGAACGGCGTCTGAAGCCGGTGCGCCGCATGGTGCAATGGGTGTCCCAGCATCCGGCGTCCGCCTTGTTCCCCAATTTGACGGTCGGCCAGAACATTATGGAGCCGCTGCGGACGCACGGCATCGGCACGCGCGGCGAGCGGGCCGAGCGGGCGCTGCAGTTGATGCGGCGCGTCGGCATTCCGGAAGACGGCTTCCACGCGTTCCCGCACGAATTTTCCGGTGGGCAGCAGCAGCGGATCGTCATCGCGCGGGCGCTCGCGGTGCAGCCGGAATGCATCGTGCTGGACGAGGCCGTCTCCAGCCTGGACGTGTCGGTGCAGGCGCAAATACTCAATCTGCTGCAGGATTTGCAGCAGGAGCTCGGCATGGCCTACCTGTTCATCTCCCACAACCTGGCGGTCGTTCGCCTCGTGTGCAGCGAGGTGGCCGTCATGTTCCTCGGCCGGATCGTCGAGCGCGGCCGGACGGAGGACGTGTTCAGCCGCCCGAAGCACCCGTATACGCAGAAGCTGCTGGCCGCCGTGCCGTCGTTTACCGAAGACGGCGGCGTCACCCCGCTGGACGAGGCGAACCTGCTGCAGGGCGACCCGCCGTCGCCGCTGCGCATCCCTTCCGGCTGCGGCTTTCGCACCCGCTGCCCGTTCGCGACGGAGCGGTGCGCGAGCGAGCGCCCGGAACTGCGCCGGGTCGGCGCGCAGGAAGTCGCCTGCCACTACGCCGAGGAATGGGACCGCCCTTGACTCTTGACTGGAAGCCGGAAGCCGCCTCGGCGGCGGCTTCAAAGGTCGATCCTCTCCAGCGTCAAGGCGCGGCGGTCCCAAGCGAAGTCCCAGCCGCGCAGCCATTGCCGGCGAATATGATCGCGGATGCGCAGCACGATGCGGTCGTCGTACACTTCCACCCAGCGGGACTGGGAAGCTTCGTTGTGCAAGCAGCCGCCCCCCGCGTACAGGACGCCCCGGTCGGCCAGCAGCTGGTCGTCCCGGTCCATGCGGCAGTGGGTATGCCCGGTGAACAGCAGCGTCCCCGGATAGCGGAGCAGCAGGGCGCGCAGCTCGTCCGACCGCAGGCACGTTCCGTTCGACTCGGCGACGGTGCCGTCGACCGGCTGATGGAAAAACACGAACGCCGGACCGGAGCCGGACGATTCGCGGAGCCGCTCTTCCGCCCAGGCGAGCTGCCGGTCGGACAGCCAGCCCGCGTCATTCATGTCCGGCGCGTAACGCTCCGTGGACAGAAAGAGAAACGGGAAGCCGCCGATGCGCCGCTCGTAATAGATCGACTCCATTCCGGTGAAGGCCATAAAGCGCCGCTGGGCGGCGTCCATGCCGAAGCCTTCCGGGAAGTCGTCCGGCTCCCAATGCCCGTAGTATTCGTGATTGCCCATCGTGTAATAGACCGGCATCGGGCACAACTGCCGCATCGTCCGAACGGCCAGCCGGTAATCGCGCAGCTTGCCGTTGGTCAAGTCGCCGTTAATGACGAGAAACTTCGGATTCAGCGCCGCGAGATCGGCCAACGCTTCCTCCAGCCGGGGCACCCATTCGACGGGGGCGCCGGTGTCCTTCCAGGCCATGAAATGCAAATCCGAGGCGACGGCAAAAGCGAGCAGCGGTTGGGCGGTCGTCAAAGGATGCGCACCTCCATGCGTCGGTTTTCTTTTAGTCTATCACAACCCCGATATAGAAGAAAATATTCTTCAAAAATATATTTAGAAAAGGAATATCACGCTATATAATGGAATCGGGAACGATGCCGGCGCCGGTACGTTCTCTTACAAAACGATTTTTGAAAAGAGAAGGAGGAATGAATGATGACAAGATGGAAGTCGTCCGCTTCGGTCCTTCTGGGCCTGTCGATGCTGATGGCCGCGGCATCGTCCGCCTTCGCCGGGCCGGCCGCGGCGCCTGCCGACGGCAACCTGGCGCAGGGCCGTCCGTACGCCGTCACCAGCACGATCGTCGATTCGACGTTCCACGGCATCGAAACCGCCAGTTTCCCGGACGACGGAACGAAGCTCACCGACGGCGTCATCGGGCCGAACAGCTGGACGACGAACAGCGTATGGGTCGGGTATCTCCGTCAGGACAACCGCCAAATCGTGATCGACCTCGGGCAGGAGCAGACGATTCACAAGCTGGATGCGTGGTTTTTGCAAGACCGGGCTTCGGGCATTTATTACCCGCACGAGGTGGTCTTTGAGCTGTCCGACAACGGCGTCGCCTGGGCCCGGGTCGGCAGCGTCGCTTCCCGGACGCCGAACAGCGATCCGGCCCTGACGGTGCAGGATTATTCGCTAGGCGGGCTGAACGACGTCGCCCGGTATGTGCGCATCCGCTTCCATGCCGATGTGTTCGTCTTCCTGAGCGAATTGCAAGCCTGGGGATTGCCGGGGAAACAACCGGGCGCCCGGCATCCCATCCCGACGCCGCCGCGGGAACCAGAGCAGCTGAACTATCCGCGGGCGGGGTCCAAAGCGGCCGGCGGCAAAAAGGCCGAGGTGCTCATTCCGAACGGATATTACCCGAATTCATCGATCGGCGTCTGGCACGTCGACGACTTCCTGCCTTATGTCGCTTATCTGGGACCGGACCAATCGATTCGAGACTACCTGTTCGACAGCTTCCAGATGGACCCGTTCGGCAACGCGCCTTCCGGCCGGAACTACGGCAGCAACGCCCAGAAATCGGACTGGCAGTTCTACGCCGACCAGCTCTTTCAGACCGACGCGCAGCTCGGCGCGCTGGATCAGGCGGTGGCCAGAGCCAAGGCCGCCCTTCCGCATCGGAATTACGAGGCGCGGGTCGTCATCGGGATTCCGTATCCGGGCGTCATCAGCGACTGGGGCGACGGCCTCGACTTCAATCCCGCCGACGTCGGGGAAGCGCAGTCGCTCGCCAACCGGACTCAAGCGGTACGGTGGTACGTCGATTACGTGCTGGACAAGTGGCGCGCGGCCGGCTATAAGAACCTGACGCTCGGCGGCTTCTACTGGCTGAACGAAAGCATCCCGTACCAGACCAGCACGAAGGAGGAGGAGATCGTTCAGGCGGTCGGCCGGATCGTCCATCAAGCCGGTCCTTACACGTTCGACTGGATCCCTTACGTCCAGGCGTCCGGCTTTCACCGGTGGCAGCAACTTGGCTTCGACACCGCGCTGATGCAGCCGAACTATGCGTTCGACGCCAATCTGCCGCAGGACCGCCTGGAGAACAATGCGTATCTGGCCCGGAAATACGGGCTGGGCGTCGAAATGGAAATGCACTGGTACGTCACCCGCGACGACAGCCTGGGCGGGCAGTACAGACAGATTTATTACGAATACTTGGACGCGGCGTACAAATACCATTACCAGAACAGCTTCCTGACCTGGTATCAGAACACCGACACGCTTCGCGTCGCGGCCCGGAGCGACAATCCGGACATTCGCGCGCTGTACGACCAAACCTACCGCTTCATCAAGGGAACGTACGTGCCGACGTACCGGACGGCGCCGCACGATCGCGGCGCGGCGGACGGCGCGGACGCGGAGCCGGCGCGGCAGCTTGTTCAAACGATGCACCCGGACGCCGAATAAACGGAAACGAAAGGGCCTTGGCGGAAAGGCATGCGAAAGGCGGCAACCCCCCCTTAAAGGGCGGCAGCCGCCTTTTTGCGGCCGATGGAACGATTTTCGAACGTTTTTTATGAGAATTTAAGCTTTTCTTAAGGCAAGTTTCGCGAAACATGGTATAGTGGAAAAGTCGGGCTTATATAGAGAGGGGATTTGGCAAAAATGATCGACCCGGATAAGGAAGGAAAAGAATCGGAAAACAGCTTGCCGCAGGAAGAAAGCCGGGAGAGCGCGGCTGCGGCGGCATCGCCGGACGGATCGGACGGACAAGCCGCGGAGCGGGCGGAGGAGATCTTCTCCGATCCGGCGGATCGAGACGCGGCGCCCCGGCCGGCATCCGCGGGGAAGGCCGCTGCGGCGGCTACGCGGCGGGGAAGCAGCTGGCCGTGGATGACGGTCGCCGTCGTCGCCGTGGCGGCGCTGGCTTTCGTGCTCATCCGCAATCCGCAGGGCAGCGCCATGAACGAAACGGTCGGCACGATGGACGGCGTCACCTTCACCAAAGCCGACCTGTACGACGAGATGGTTCGCAACATCGGCCAGGACCAGGCCGCGTCCATGCTGGACTCGCTCATGACGCTGAAGCTGGTGGAGCTGGAGGCGGGCAAAAGCGGCGATATCACCGACGCCGACATCCAGAAAGAGCTGGACAAGACGAAAAAGCAGTTCGCGTCGGAGGAGGCGTTCAACCAGGCGCTGGCCCAAAGCGGCATGTCGCTGGAGTTGCTGAAGGAGCAGATCAAAACGCAGCTGGAGCTGCGGAAAATTTTCGAGCCGCAGATCGCGCCGAAAGAGGCTGATTTGCAGAAATACTATAACGACAACAAGGAAAGCTTCGGCACGCCGGAGCAGATCAAAGCTTCGCACATCGTGCTGGGCACCAAGGAAGACGCGCAAGCGGTGCTGAAGCAGCTGAAGGACGGCGCCGATTTCGCGATGCTCGCCCGCCAGAAGTCCGAAGACGCTTCAACGAAGGACAACGGCGGCGACATGGGCTACGTTTCCCGAGGCATGCTCGATCCGCAGCTGGAGGAAGCGGCGTTCAAGCTGGACAAAAACGAGTTCAGCGACGTCGTGCAGACGTCGAGCGGCTACGAGATCGTCAAAGTGACGGACAAGAAGCCGGCGCAAATTCCGCCTTACGACGAAGTGAAGGAAGACGTGAAGAACCGGTATATCGACGAGCAGATGCAGTCGAAAATTCCGGCCTGGCTCGAGCAGGCGAAAAAGGATTACCATTACGTCAACAAGCTGCAGTCCGCCGCATCCGAGCCCGCAGCCGGCGCCCCGGCTGCGTCCGCGCCGGCTGCGTCCGCGCCGGCCGGGTCCGCCCAGGCCGGGCAGTGACGGACCGCGCGCGGACCCGCGATACGGATTCGAAGTTGAATCTTTGAGCGGAATCCAGTATGATAGTGCAAGTTCCGACAATTGAATAGAGGGGGAACAGGTGCGCCGGCTTGCGCAAGCCGGCGCTTAAAAGGGAAGTCCGGTGAGATGCCGGCGCGGTCCCGCCACTGTAACGGAGGAGTCGAAGCGACCTGAAGAGCCACTGATCGCAAGAATCGGGAAGGCTGACGCCAAGACGAGGATTCCGAAGCCAGGAGACCTGCCTGTTCTGACAGCACTGCTGTACCTACGGGAGATAGGGAGGTGTTTCAAGATGGCTGCCGCCGTCAGGACGACTGGGAGGGCGCCTTTATCCTTATTTCGACGAGGGTAAAGGCGCTTTTTTTGTATTTGTTAGGGTTGAAACGATCGATCATGCAAGGAGGAGACCGGAATGGCGGTTATCGAAAGCGGCAATTTGGGATATCCGAGAATCGGCGCGGACCGGGAGTGGAAAAAGGCGCTGGAAGCCTACTGGGCGGGGGAATTGGAAGAAGAGACGTTCCGGTCCCGTCTCGCCGACATTCGGCTGGGACGTTTGGAGCGGCAGCGCAGCAAAGGCATCGACCGGATTCCCGTCGGCGATTTCAGCCTGTACGACCATATGTTGGACACGGCGGCGATGTTCGGCATCGTGCCGAAACGGTTCGCTTACGAAGGCGGGCCCGTTCCGCTCAAGACCTACTACGCGATGGCGCGCGGCGAGCAAGGGGCGGCCGCCTGCGAGATGACCAAGTGGTTCAACACGAACTACCATTATATCGTTCCCGAACTGAACGGCGCCGAGCCGGCGCTGGCGGAGAACCTCCCGCTCGTCGCGTATCGCGAAGCGAAAGCGAAGCTGGGTATCGAAGGAAGGCCGGTCCTGGTCGGGCCGTACACGTTCCTGAAGCTGTCCAAAGGGTACGAGCCCGGACGGATCGGGGAATGGGTCGAACGGCTCGTGCCTTTGTACGGCAAGGCGCTGCGGGAGCTGGAAAGCGAAGGCGCGCAGTGGGTGCAGATCGACGAGCCGATTCTCGCCACGGATCTTTCGGACGCGGATATGGAGCTGATCGAGACGATTTACCGGACGCTGCCGGCGGCGGCGCCGCGGCTCCGCATCCTGCTGCAGACGTATTTCGGAGCGGTGGACCGCTATGAACGGATCGCGGCGCTGCCGGTTCACGGCATCGGGCTCGACTTCGTGCACGGCCTGGAGCAAAACCTCCGGTCGCTGGAAACGCACGGCTTTCCCGCGGACAAGGTGCTGGGGGCCGGCGTCGTCGACGGCCGGAACGTGTGGCGCTCGCCGCTTCGGGCCAAGCTCGCGCTGCTGGAACGGATCGGCGCCGCCGCGTCCGCCGGCGGGATGATCGTGCAGCCCTCGTGCAGCTTGCTGCACGTGCCGGTGACGAGCGCGGCGGAAACGCATCTCGAACCGGCGCTGCAACAGGCGCTGGCGTTCGCCGACGAGAAGCTGGACGAAGTCGCGCTGCTGGCGAAAGCCGCCAGACTGGGCGCGGAAGCCGTCGTCGCCGAGCTGGACGCGAACGACGAAGCGCTGCGCCGGTTGGAGCGCATGCCCGGCCGCACCCGGCCGGAAGTTCGCGAAGCGGTCCGGAAGCTGCGCCGGCAGCCGGAAGCCGGCCGCGGCGACGGGGCGCAGCGGCAGCGCGTGCAGCGCGAGCGGTGGCGGCTCCCGCTGCTGCCGACGACGACGATCGGCAGCTTCCCGCAAACGGCCGAAGTGCGGCAGGCGCGGCGGAAATGGAGGAAGGGGGAGTGGAGCGAGGAGCGGTACGGCGCTTTTATCCGGGAGCAGATCCGGGAATGGATCGGCATCCAGGAGCAGATCGGCCTGGACGTGCTCGTGCACGGGGAGTTCGAACGAACGGACATGGTCGAGTTTTTCGGGGAGAAGCTGGCCGGATTCGCCTTTACCGCGAACGGCTGGGTGCAGTCGTACGGCTCGCGCTGCGTGAAGCCGCCGATTCTGTTCGGCGACGTCGCGTTCGTCCAGCCGATGACCGTGGACGAGACGGTCTACGCGCAGTCGCTGACTTCGCGTCCGGTGAAAGGCATGCTCACCGGTCCGGTGACGATGCTGAACTGGTCGTTCCCGCGCGACGATCTGCCGAGAGCGGAAATCGCGTGCCAGATCGCGCTGGCGCTGCGCCGGGAAGTGCTCGCGCTCGAGCAGGCCGGCATCGGCATGATCCAGGTCGACGAGCCGGCGCTGCGCGAAGGGTTGCCGCTCCGGCGCGCGGAATGGGCGCATTACCTCGATTGGGCCGTGAACGCGTTCCGGTTGGCGACTTCCTCCGTCCGCGACGACACCCAGATCCACACCCACATGTGCTACAGCGAGTTCGCGGACATCATGGAGGCGATCGACGCGCTCGACGCCGACGTCATCTCCATCGAAGCGTCGCGCAGCCACGGCGAAATCATTGATAGCTTCGAGCAGCATCGGTACGCGAGGGGAATCGGCCTCGGCGTCTACGACATCCACAGCCCGCGCGTTCCGCAGGTGGAGGAAATGACCGCCATGGTCGCCCGGGCGCTGCGCGTGCTCGATCCGCAGCATTTCTGGATCAACCCCGACTGCGGGTTGAAGACGCGACGGAAGGAAGAAACGGTGGCGGCGCTGGAAAACATGATGGAAGCGGCGCGCCGGATGCGGAAGCGGTACGCGGCGGACGACGGCCCCACGGCCGCGGGAGAGTAAGCGAAGGCAAGGACCGGCGGCGGCAGCCGCCGGTTTCGTTGTGCCGCCTGAAAATCACACGGCCCGCGGCAAAGTCCGGGTTACAGCGTTTGTCCGCCATCCACCGTGACGAGCTGGCCGGTCATGGACTCTTGCTCCAGGACGGCGCAGATCGCCTGGGCGATGTCCTCGGGCGTCGAGATGCGCTGCAGCAGGAGATGGGGAGCGAGCCGCTTCATGTCTTCCTCCCTTCCGGCCCACCACCTCGTCGCGACGGCCCCCGGCACGACGCAGCAGACGCGGATGTACGGCGCGAGCGCGCGCGCCAACGAGCGGGTCAGCCCGTGAACGGCCGCTTTCGACACGGCGTACGGAAGCGAGGAGCCCAGCCCCGTTTGCCCCGCGATGCTGCCGAGATTGACGATCGCTCCCCGCTTGTTCCGCTTCATGTAAGGGGCGACGGCCCGTGCGCAAAAAAACATGCCTTTGACATTCACGCCATAGAGCTCGTCCCAGACTTCCTCGGAAGCCGCTTCCAGATCGTCCAACGGGATATGCCGCGTCACGCCGGCGTTGTTGACGAGCATATCCACGGTCCCGAACCGCCGGACGACCGTATCGGCCATTTCCCTTGCCTCCCTGTCTTTGGAAACGTCGGCCCGAACGGCGATCGCGCTTCCGCCCGCTGTGCGGATGAGCCGCACGGTTTCCTCCGCTTCCGCTTCCGACCGCGAATAGTTCACCGCGACGGCCGCCCCCCGCTTCGCCAAGGCAAGGCAGGTCGCCCGGCCGATCCCGGTGCCGCCTCCGGTCACAAGCGCCACTTTGCGGTTCAATTCCATGTTCATTCCTCCCCGGATGGTCGTCTCTATGCTTCAAAGCCATTGTAACCGACCGCGTTCTATTTGTTCTGCTCATCACTTCGGCCACCTGCCCGTACCGGAGAAAGCTGGAGATGGCGCTGCAGGATGCCGGCAACGTCGCGCCGGACACGATGGAGATCGGAAGCATGACGGCTTTGAAATATTACGTCCAAAGCGGGCTGGGCATCGCGCTGGTGCCGGAGATTGCCGTCCGGCCGGTTCCCGAAGGAACCGCGGTGCGGACGATGACCGGCAGTCTCGTCGATATGACGATCGGCCTGCTGTGCAAACCGTCGGATATCCCGTCCCATCAGGCGGTTTCGAAGCTTTACCGGTTTTTCGTCCGGGAGCTCGCCGAACCTTCCGCCGGTGCGTCGTAGCCCCTCGTCGAGACCGGGGTCGCAAGGCGGCGCCGAAGCAACCCGGGACGGCCCCGTGTGCCGATCCGGCGCGAACGATGCTGAAAACGGCGGTGCAGGGATCGCCCTTTGCACCGCCGAATCGTTTTACAGCCGGATCTCCAGCTCGGCCGCGCCGGCGTCCGGCACGATGCGCACGCCTTCCGCGCCCGGTTCGGCACGCCCGCCCCGCACCGCCGCCGCCGCGGGGACGCCGCGCAGGACGAGCGACCAATCCGCGGCGCGGCCGGACGTCCGCACCCGGTACGCGCCGCCTTCGCGGCTGACGCTCACCGTGAACACGGGCTTGCCGTCGGCGCCGCAAACGTCCGCGGCCGTCTCCTTCCCTTCGCGCAGCGGGAACAGGTGGAACGCGGTGCCGCTGGCGTAGTCGTAGTCCGGCCGGCCGTCCTCGGCGCCGACGGGGATGAGCGAGCCTTCCCGGGCGAACAGCGGCAGTCCGAAATAGTCGTACGTTTCTTTCCGCCAGACGCCGCCCCGCACGCGCTCCCCGGTCAGGAAATGGGTCCATTCGCCTTCCGGCAAATAGTACAGCGCCTCGCCGTTCTCATTGAAGATCGGGGCGACGAGCAGCGAATCCCCGAGCATATATTGGCGGTCCAGGTAGTCGCACGCCGGATCGCCTTCGAACTCGAGCACCATCGCCCGCATGAGCGGCAGCCCGCAGCGGGCGCTTACCGCCGCCTGCGCGTACAGGTACGGCATCAGCCGGCACTTCAGGTTGGTGAAGAAGCGCACCACGTCCACCGCTTCCTCGTCGTAAATCCACGGCACGCGGTAGGAGCTGCTGCCGTGCAGCCGGCTGTGGCTGGACAGCAAGCCGAACGCGACCCAGCGCTTGTACAGGTCCGGCGATGAAGTGTGCTCGAACCCGCCGATGTCGTGGCTCCAGAAGCCGAAGCCGCACAGGCCGAGCGACAGCCCGCCGCGCAAGCTTTCCGCCATCGACGCGTACGTCGCCTCGCAGTCGCCGCCCCAATGGACGGGGAACTGCTGGCCCCCGGCCGTCGCCGACCGGGCGAACAGCACCGCTTCGCCGCGGCCGCGCTTTTCCTCCAGCACTTCGAAGACCGTCCGGTTGTAGAGCTGAGTGTAGTAGTTGTGCATCTGCTGCGGATCGGAGCCGTCGAAGTACACGACGTCGGTCGGAATGCGCTCGCCGAAGTCCGTTTTGAAGCAATCCACGCCCATGTCCAGCAGCGCGCGCAGCTTGTCGCCGTACCATTTCCGCGCGGCCGGGTTGGTGAAGTCCACGATGCCCATGCCGTATTGCCACAGGTCCCATTGCCAGACGCTGCCGTCCGGCCGCTTCAGCAAATAGCCGTTGGCCATGCCTTCGTCGAACAGCGGGGAGCGCTGCGCGATGTACGGGTTGATCCAGACGCAGATGCGCAATCCTTTCGCCTTGAGGCGCCGCAGCATTCCTTCCGGGTCGGGAAACACCCGCTCGTCCCACTGAAAATCGCACCACTGGTATTCCTTCATCCAGAAGCAGTCGAAATGGAACACCGACAACGGCAGCCGCCGCTCGGCCATCCCGTCGACGAAGCTTGTGACGGTCGCCTCGTCGTAGTTGGTGGTGAACGAAGTGGTCAGCCACAGCCCGAACGACCAGGCCGGAGGCAGCGCCGGCTTGCCGGTCAGATCGGTGTACCGCCCGAGCACTTCCTTGAGCGATTCGCCGCCGATCAGAAAATATTCCAGCATTTCGCCCCGGACGCTGAACTGCGTTTTGGACACGTTCTCCGAACCGACTTCGAACGAGACGAGCTCGGGGTGGTTGACGAACACGCCGTAACCGCGGTTGGTCACATAGAACGGAATGTTTTTGTAGGCCTGTTCCGAGGCGGTGCCGCCGTCCTGGTTCCAGATGTCGACGGACTGCCCGTTTTTGACGAAGGCGGTGAACCGCTCGCCCAGCCCGTAAACGGTTTCCCCGACGCCGAGGTCGAGCTGCTCGCGGATATGGGGGTTGCCGTCCTCCGACTGGATGAAAGCGGTGGAGCGGAATCCGCTGCCGGTCAGCTTCCTCCCTTTGTACGTATAGCGGATCGACATCGGGAACGTCTTCGAGATCGTCACCGTCGTGCCGCCGCTCGTCAGGCTGACCGCCTCGGCGCTGTCGCTGGTCCGCACCGGAGCGGGGCCATGGGCGAGCAGCGGGAACGAATCCGGCGCGCCGCGCTTTTTCCCTTTGTGGCGGTACAGCCGGACGCGGATGACGTCCGGCAGCGGCGAGCTGAATTCCATCGTCATGAGCGGTTCGTTCAGCGTGTTGCCGCGGTTCTCCAGCCGCCTGAAGGCCGCGTACACCGTCACCGAATCCGGACGGACGTCGGCCGCGTGCACTTCGTGCGGGGTCAGAATCCGGTAGCCGGGGCGGGTCATCCAGTAGCCGTCGGTAAATTTCATCGCTTTCATCCTTTCGCGGTGGAATCGGTAAGCGTTTCGGTTTAATATCATTATAATGAGATGAAAGTCCGTTATCTTGCAGGATTATGCTTATTCTTATCACGATTATGATGCGGAGGGGAGAAAAGATGAACGACGCCCGCTTGCGGGAAAACCGGCGCCACGGCACGGCGGAATTTCCGCTGGCGGTCTACCGGATGGAGCAGGGGGAAGGGGAGCCGATTCTCGATTTCCATTGGCACGAAGAGACCGAATTTCTGTGGGTGGAGAGCGGCCGGGCCGCGTTCCAGGTCGGGATGCGCGCCTATGAGCTGGAAGCGGGGGAAGGGGTGTTCGTGCCGCCGGGGGCGCTGCACGGCGGCGTCTCGCTGAACGGCTCGCCCTGCACGTACATGGCGGTCGTGTTCGACCTCATGTGGCTGACGCATCCGCAGGACGGCCTGTCGGCGCGGTACTTGCTGCCGCTGCAGCGGGGGCAGGCCGAGCTGCCGGCGGTATTCGCCCGGCGGGACCGGCTGGGCCGGACCGTGCTGCGGCGGCTTGCGCGGATCTGCCGGCTGGCCGGGTCCGCCGATCCCGCGCGGGACTTCGCCGTCAAGGCGGAGCTGTACGCCATTTTCGCGGCGTACGCCGCCGGCGGCAACTGGTCCCGGCCCGGACCGGCGGGAGCGGTCGACGCCCGGGCGCTGGAGCGGTTGAAAAACGTGCTGTCCTACATCGAGCGGCATTACGCGGAGAAGCTGACGATCCGGCAGCTGGCCGCCGAAGCCGGGCTCAGCGCCGGCCATTTCAGCCGGCTGTTCAAGACGTACATGCGCCGCACGCCGATCGAATACGTGATCCGTTGCCGCATCCGCGAAGCGGCGCGCCTGCTGGCGGAGACGGGATGGCCGGTGGGGGAGGTGGCGGGCGCGGTCGGCTTCGACCATTTCGGCTACTTCAGCCGGCGTTTCCGCGAAGTCTATCAATGTTCGCCTTCGGAATACCGCAAGCGGATCTGAGCGAATGCGAAAAAGCTCCCGTGGCGGCGTGTCCCGCCCGGGAGCTTTGCTATTTGCCGCTTTCGTCCCGCTCCGCTCTCGGCGGCCGAGGCCGCTTGGGACGAAACCGCGAGGCGACGTAATTTCGTTTCCGGTCCCGGAAAAAAATCCAGCCGCCGACAAAGCCGACGCCGGCAAGAAACAGAAGAAAGCCGATGAGGAAAGAAAGCCATGCAAAATGGGGATTCGGCACGTCCACATTCCCCAAATCCGCGAAATAATCGTAAACGGCATCCTTCATGAGCAGAAAACCGTAAGCGGCTGCGATGCCGGGGATAACCAACAGCAGCATGGCGATCAGTCGTGCGACAATCTGCCTCATGGGAAAGCCCTCCTCTTATAATTCTAATGATACTCATTTCCGGAGAGCCTGTCTACGAAAATGGAAAGGGTTACCGAGCGACGCAGTCGGCTCGGAATGCGCAATCGCGGTAAGCAATGCTATGCATTGCGGCGCGATGAGCGCGGAGTACCGAGCGACGCAGTCGGCTCGGAATGTGCAATCGCAGAAAGCAACGCTGTGCGTTGCGGTGCGATTGCGCGAGGTAAGTACCGATCGACGAAGTCGATCGGAATGCGTAATCCCGGTAAGCAATGCTATGCATTGCGGCGCGATGAGCGTGGAGTACCGATCGACGAAGTCGATCGGAATGCGCAATCCCGGTAAGCAATGCTATGCATTGCGGCGACGGATTTTTTGTATATGCGGGGAAAAACCGGTACAATAGGAGCGATTGTCCTTAAACATCGGTTTCTATCACGAACTCTTGCCTGCGATTGGAGGAACGATTCATGCCTATCGAAGTCGACGTCGCCGTGCTCGGCGGCGGACCGGGCGGCTATACGGCGGCCGTGAGGGCCGCGCAAGCCGGACGGAGCGTCGCGCTCATCGAGCGGGACAAGCTGGGCGGCACCTGCCTGCACCGGGGGTGCATCCCCAGCAAAGCGCTGCTTCGCAGCGCCGAAGTGTACGCCGCCGTCAAGAAGGCGGACGGGTTCGGCCTGCGCCTGCCGGAAGGGGAGGTCGCGATCCGCTGGGACGCCGTCCTCGCCCGCAAAAACGCGATCGTCGACCAACTGCACCGCGGGCTTCAGGCGCTCATGGCGCAGCATCGGATCCAGGTGCTGCAGGGCAGCGGAAGGGTGATCGGGCCTTCCATCTTCTCGCCGCGCAGCGGCGCGGTTGCCGTGGAATTCCCGAACGGGGAAGGGGAGACGGTCGTGCCGCGGCACCTGATTGTGGCGACCGGCTCCCGCCCGCGCCGGCTGGCAGGGCTGCCGTACGACGGCGTACGGGTGGCGACGAGCGACGACGCGCTGGCGTGGACGTCCTGTCCGTCGTCGCTGCTCATCGTCGGCGGGGGCGCCATCGGGGTCGAGTGGGCCTCGATGCTGAGCGACTTCGGCGTCCGGGTGACGCTGCTGGAAGCGGCGGAGCGGATTTTGCCGGGAGAGGACCGCGACGTGTCGGCCGAATTGGCGCGCGCGCTGGCGAGCCGCGGCGTCGAGATCGTGGCCGGCGCCCGGCTGAAAGCCGAAACGTTCCAGCCGGAGGACGTCGGCGTGGCGATCGAAGCCGAAGCGGACGGCGGCGTGCGGACGTTCCGCGCGGAGCGGATGCTCGTCTCGGTCGGTCGCGAAGGCAACGTGGAAGGGATCGGACTGGAAAATACCGACATCCGCACGCAGGGCGGATTCATTGCCGTCGATCCGGTGACGCTGCAGACCGGCGAGCCGCACATATACGCTGTCGGCGACGTGATCGGCGGCGTCCAGCTCGCGCACGCCGCCATGCACGAGGCGGCGGTCGCGGTGGACCATCTGCTCGGCCGGCCGTCCGGACGCGCGGCGGACCGCGACGTGCCGCGCTGCATCTATTCGCGGCCGGAAGCGGCCTCGGTCGGCTGGACGGAGGCGGACGCCCGGGCGCACGGCTTCGACGTGCGCGCGGCGCGGCTGCCGCTGCGCGCGACGGGCAAGGCGCTCGTGTACGGCGAAGCGGACGGCTTCGCGAAAATTGTGGCGGACCGCGCGACGGGCGATCTGCTCGGCGTCCATCTGGTCGGCCCGCACGCGACCGAGCGGATCGCCGAAGCTTCGCTGGCCCGGCTGTTGGACGCCGTGCCGTGGGAGCTCGGCCGCGCCATCCACCCGCATCCGACGCTGTCCGAGGCGCTGCAGGAAGTGGCGCTCATGCTGGAAGGCGGACGCCCATAGGCGCGATAGGGCGGCGGATCGCGCCGGCATGCGGACCGGCCGGGCCGTCCGCCGGCCGGGAAACGGCCGCGGCAAAAAGTTTTTCGGCGTTTTTGCGGCCGCGGCATTTCCTTTTGCCGGAGGTCCGGGTATAATAGCTTTACGCCAAGTTTTAGGACCAGGTTATAGATTCTGCCCCAACATCGGGAGGGAAGCGCCATGATCTATGCGAGCACCGTCCGCCCCCCATTGCGGCATGCGGAACTCGGGCTGTCCGACGAGCGCGCGGTCGCCATGTACGAGAAGATGGCGGCGGCGCGGCAATACGATGAACGGGCTCTGCTGCTGCAGCGCGCGGGCAAAGTGAATTTCCACATCTCCGGCATTTTGCAGGAGCCCGGCCAGGTGGCGGCGGCGTTCGCCCTGGACCCGTCGAGCGACTGGTTTCTTCCGTATTATCGCGATTACGGGTTCGTCCTGTCGGTCGGCATGACGATGAAGGAACTGATGCTGTCGCTGTTCGCCAAAGCGGAAGACCCGAACAGCGGCGGCCGCCAAATGCCGGGGCATTTCGGCTGCAAGAGGCTGCGCATCGTGACCGGCTCCAGCCCGGTGACGACGCAGGTGCCGCATGCGGTCGGCTTCGCGCTGGCCGCCAAGATGCGGGGAGAGCGTTCCGTCGCCTACGTCTCCTTCGGCGAAGGATCGAGCAACCAGGGCGATTTCCACGAAGGATGCAATTTCGCCGGGGTGCACAAGCTTCCGGTTCTGTTCGTGTGCGAGAACAACCAGTACGCCATTTCGGTGCCGCTGGCCCGGCAGACGGCCGGCCGGATCTGCGACCGGGCGCTCGGATACGGGTTTCCCGGCGTCCGCGTGGACGGCAACGACCCGCTGGAAGTGTACCGGGTCGTCCGGGAAGCCCGCGAGCGGGCGATCGCCGGCGAAGGACCGACGCTGATCGAGATCATGACGTACCGCGGCGCCCCGCATTCGACCTCCGACAACGACCTGGCCTACCGGACGAAGGAGGAGATCGAGTTCCACCGGGCCAAGGACGGCATTCTTGCCTACCGGCGGTACTTGACGGAGGCCGGGCTGTGGAGCGACGAGCGGGAGCGGGAGCTGCAGGAGCGCATCCGCCGGGAGCTCGACGAAGCGACCGCGTACGCGGAAGCGGCGCCTTATCCGGACGCCGAAGATTCCCTCCGCCATGTGTATGCGGAAAGTGCGGAAGCGAATGGGGGGGACGGCCCGTGGCGGTGATGGAATATATCGACGCGATCCGGCTGGCCATGAAGGAAGAGATGGAGCGCGATCCCGACGTGTTCGTGCTCGGGGAAGACGTCGGGCTGAAGGGCGGCGTGTTCACGACGACGAAAGGGCTGCAGCCGCTGTTCGGGGAACTGCGCGTGCTCGATACGCCGCTGTCGGAATCGGCCATCGCCGGCGTCGCGATCGGCGCCGCGATGGCGGGGCTGAAGCCGATCGCGGAAATGCAGTATTCGGATTTCATGTTTCCGGCCGCCAACCAGATCATCAGCGAGGCGGCGAAAATCCGCTACCGCTCGAACAACGACTGGAACTGCCCGCTCGTCATCCGCGCGCCGATCGGCGGCGGCATTTTCGGCGGACTGTACCATTCGCAATGCCCGGAATCGGTGTTTTTCGGCACGCCCGGGCTGAAGATCGTCGCCCCGTCGACCGCCCGCGACGCCAAAGGGCTGCTGACCGCGGCGATCCGCGACCCGGACCCGGTGCTCTTTTTCGAACACAAAAAAGCTTACCGGCTCATCCGCGACGAAGTGCCGGAAGGCGACTACATCGTGCCGATCGGCCGGTCGGCCGTGCGCCGCGAAGGGACGGACCTCACCGTCATCGGCTACAGCCTGCCGCTGCATTTCGCCCTGCAGGCGGCCGAGGAGCTGGCCCGGGAAGAAGGCGTCGAAGCGCATGTCGTCGATCTGCGCACGCTGCAGCCGCTCGACCGCGAAGGCGTTCTGGAAGCGGCGGCCCGCACCGGCAAAGTGCTCATTCTGCACGAGGACAACAAGACGGGCGGCGTCGGCGCCGAAGTGGCGGCGCTCATTGCCGAAGAACTGCTGTACGACCTCGACGCGCCGATCCGCCGGCTGTGCGGTCCGGACGTGCCGGCGATGGCGATCAATCCGCCGGCCGAGAAGCGGTTTCTGCTGAACAAGGACAAAGTGAAAGCCGCTATGCTCGAATTGGCGCGGTACTAAAAGCCGCTGCGGCGAACGGGAAGGAGCTTGTGGGGACCATGGCCAAGCGTATCGCGGAAATCGTCATGCCGCAGCTGGCGGAATCGCTCGTCTCGGCGACGATCGACCGCTGGCTGAAGGAGCCGGGCGAGACGGTCGATCTGTACGAGCCGATCTGCGAAGTGATCACCGACAAAGTGAATGCCGAGCTGCCGTCCACGGTGCATGGGGTGCTGGTGAAAATTTTGGCCGGCCCGGGAGAGACGGTGGACGTCGGCGCGCCGATCTGCCTGGTGGAGACGGAGGCGTCCGCCGGGGCGGAGCCGGCCGCCGGGCCGGCCGGCGGCGAGGAGGCCGTGAGCGTCCCGGCCCCGGCGCCGCAGCCGCCGGAACGCGCCGCCGCCGCAACCGATGCGCCCGATCCGGCCGCGCCGATGCGCGGGCGCTATTCGCCGGCGGTGCAGCGGCTGGCGGCCGAGCACCGCGTCGATTTGCGCGGCGTGGCCGGCACCGGATGGGGCGGGCGGATCACCCGCCAGGACGTGCTGGCGCATATCGCCGCAGGCGCCGCCGCGTCCGCGTCCGCGAGTCCGGCGCCGTCCGGCGGCGCTTCCGGCGCGGCCGTCCCGGCCGCTCAGGCGCAACCGCCGGCGCCGGAGCGCCCGCCTGCGCCGACGCCGCAGCCGGCACCCGTCCGGCCCGCCGAGCCGGCGCACCTGCCGGCGGTGGAGGTGGAAGGGCAGGTCGCGCCCGGCCGCGAATACTTCATCGACGTGACGCCGATCCGCAAGACGATCGCCTCCCGCATGCGGCAAAGCGTCAACGAAATCCCGCACGCGTGGACGGTCATCGAAGTGGATCTGACGAATTTGACGCAGCTGCGGAACAAATGGAAAGAGGAATTCCGCAAGCAGGAAGGCATCAACCTGACCTACATGCCGTTCGTGCTGAAAGCCGTCGTCAGCGCGATCAAAGACTACCCGATCATGAACTCGGTGTGGGCCGGCGACCGCATCATCGTCAAGCGCGACATCAACCTGTCGCTGGCGGTCGGGACGGACCATTCCGTGCTGACGCCGGTCATCCGGAACGCGGACCAGAAAAACATCGCCGGCCTGGCGCGCGAAATTCACGAGCTGGCCCGCAAGACGCGGGAAGGCAAGCTCAAGCTCTCGGACATGCAGGACGGCACGTTCACGGTCAACAACACGGGGACGTTCGGCTCGATCATGTCCTATCCGATCATCAACTACCCGCAGGCGGCCATCATGACGTTCGAGGCGGTCGTCCGCCGGCCCGTCGTCATCGGCGACATGATCGGCATCCGCTCGATGGTCAACCTGTGCCTGTCGTTCGACCACCGGATTTTGGACGGCGTTATCTGCGGCCAATTCCACCAAAGGGTCAAAGAGTGCCTCGAAAGCTACACTCTCGATACGAGTCTGTACTGAATCGCGCGGAGCAGCCATCCGGGCCGTCCGACGCACCAAAGAAGGGGCTTGCCGCGGCAGCGCGTTTGCCGAAAGGCAAGCCCTTGCCGCGCAGCGGCCGTTCGCCCCCCGCGGACCCTCATCGCGCGCAAGGTCCGGTCGATTGTCCGACGACGAGCGAAGCGGGCAGCGACTGCCGGTTTTGAATGGGCTCTCCGTTTTTCAGCTTCAGGACGCAGTCCATCGCCAGCCGCCCCATTTCCTCCTGGTCCTGCAGCAGATGGGTGAAGAAGTGCTTGCCGAACGGGTCGGGCGGGCTGTCGAAGCAGAGGATCGACAAATCTTGCGGAATCCGCAGGCCAAGCTCCTCCGCCGCCGCCTTGACCAGCAGCGCGATATTGTACTCGATCGCGAACACGGCCGTGATCTGCCCGTTGCGACGCAAATAGTCCTTGATTTTCGCGATGTCCTTCGCGATGTTCGGCGGGTTGAACGAGTTCGGCAGCGTCGACGTGACGTCGTTCAGCCAGATGCTTTTGTCCACCGCGACGCCCCGTTCGGCATGCGCCTGGATAAATCCGTCCACCCGGTCTTCCACGGCGGTCGTATCGAGCGGCGGAACCGACACCAGCCCGATGTGCCGGTGGCCGAGATCGAGCAGATGATCGGTGCCCATCCGGGCCGCCGCGACGTTGTCCGTATGGATCGAAGCGGCTCCGACGCCTTTCAGGTAGCGGTCGATCAGCACGAGCGGGAATTCGTCGACGACCAGCTTCAATATTTCCGCGTTGAAATGCTCCCCGTGCGCCGGGAAAACGATCAGTCCGTCGACGCCGATGCGCAGCAGCGCGCGGATCGCCTCCTTCTCCTTCTCGTGGTCCCCGAACGACCGGCGCAGCACGACGAAAGCTTCGCGCTCGGCGGCCGCCCGCTCGATGCCGGACACCAGCCCCGTGCCGTAGCTGTCGGCGAAATCGGCCAGCACCAGCCCGATCAGCGGCGGCGTCTCCGCCGGCTCCCGGATTCCGACGGCCGCATGCGCGGACGCCTCGGACGGCGCTTGCCCGCGTTCGGCCACGAACGATCCCCGTCCCGGCTTCCGGATGATCACCCCATCGCTGGCCAGCATCTCCAGCGCTTTCTTGCTCGTAATGCGGCTGACGCCGTATTGCTCCGCCAATTCCTTCTCGGACGGGACGCGGTCCCCTGCTTTGAACCGCTGCGAACGGATCGCATCCAGCAGCGCCAAATACATCTTTTCGTACATCGGTCTAGAAGACTCGTTGGGATTCAACCGAACCATCCTTTCTGCAATCCAGCCCAAGCCCGTGCTATGCACATATGAATTAGCATATCATGTTATGTTATTTGTGTCTACAAAACCCGCCTCATTTTGCGAGTTATAGAGGCCGTTTTTTAAATAGTATATTGCGATTTAAAATTGTTATAAGATTTTAATATTGACATGACATTAAATAGGCTGATATACTTAACCCACGCCGACACGGAAGAAAGGGGAGAAGGAACGGACCCGGACAGATCGGGGCGCTGGTACGCAGGGAGCGGCATCGCGCCGCTTCGGGCGACGGATGCCGGATATATCAGCAAGAGGAGTGGAAGCATGTATCCGCAAGTGTATCGCAAAATCGAAGAGATCGCTTCCCGACTGGAAGCCCGCGACCCCGTCCTCGCCTCGATGTTCAGGCAGTGCTATCCGAACACGCTGGAGACGACCGTGGAATGGCTGGAGGACGGCACGACGTTCGTCATCACCGGCGACATTCCCGCCATGTGGCTGCGGGATTCCTCGGCGCAGGTGAGACCTTACGTCCGGCTGGCTGCGGAAGATCCCGACCTGAGGCGGACGATCCGCGGGTTGATCCGGCGGCAGGCGATGTACATTTCGATCGATCCCTATGCCAACGCTTTCAACAAGGAAAACAACGGCCGGGGTCACGCAAGCGACCGGACGGTGCGGAGCGGCTGGGTGTGGGAGCGCAAATTCGAGCTCGACTCGCTGTGCTACCCGGTCCAGCTGTGCCAGGACTATTGGCAGGCGACGGGCGATCCGGAACCGTTCGACGACCAGGTTCGCCGTATGTTTTACCGGATCGTCGAGATTATGCGCATCGAGCAGCGCCACGACCGCGATTCCGCCTACTCGTTCGAGCGCGACGACCGCTACCTGCCGACCGACACGCTGCCGTTCGGCGGACGCGGAACCCGCACGAACGAGACCGGCATGGTCTGGTCGGGATTCCGGCCCAGCGACGACGCGTGCACGTTCGGCTTCCACATTCCGTCCAACATGTTTGCCGCCGTCGTCCTGAGGCATATGGAGACGCTCGCCGCAACCGTTTTCCATGATCCGGTGCTTTCCGAAAGCGCCTCCAGGTTGCGCCGGGAAATCGAATTCGGCATCGAGACGTACGGCAAGGCGATCCATCCGAAATACGGGCTGATCTATGCGTACGAGACGGACGGCTACGGCAATTTCAACTGGATGGACGACGCCAACGTCCCGAGTCTGCTGTCGATTCCGTATTTGGGCTACCGTCCGGCGGACGATCCGGTCTACCGGAACACGCGGGCGTTCGCGCTGAGCCGCGACAATCCCTACTACTGCGCCGGCGCCTGCGCCCGGGGCATAGGCAGCCCGCATACGCCGGCCGGTTACGTGTGGCCGCTCGGCCTGATCATGCAGGGCATGACGTCGACCGATCCGGCCGAGCAGGACGAAGTGCTGCGGATGCTGGCGTCGACGACCGCCGATACCGGGTACATGCACGAAAGCTTCGATCCGAACGATCCGGACAATTTCACGCGGTCCTGGTTCGCCTGGGCGAACAGCCTGTTCGGGGAGTTCGTCTGCCGATGGCTGGAATCCGGGCAAGACGCCGGGAACCGCATTGCGATGGGGGGATCCATGTGAGCGCGATAAGCCGCAAACAGCTTCGCGGCTGGGTCAAAGGGTATTTGTTCATTTTGCCTTCCATCATCGGCTTCAGCGTATTTGTCGCCTATCCTTTGGTCTCGTCCGTCTATTACGCCCTGACGGAATGGGGCGGCTACGACCGTCCGCGCTTCGTCGGCTTTGACAACTTCAAGTACATCTTCACGGTCGACCCGGCGTTCTGGCCGTCGGTGCGGGCGACGTTCCTGTACGTGCTGATGAGCGTCCCTTCCTCGCTGGCGCTCGGGCTGCTCTTGGCCGTGCTGCTGAACAAAAACTTGCCGGGAATCAAATGGTTCCGCACCGTCTACTATTTGCCGACCGTCGTCCCGTCGGTCGCCACGCTGATGCTGTGGATGTTCATCTACGAGCCGCAGTACGGCCTCGCCAACACGCTGCTGCGCATGGCGGGGCTGCCGGAAGGCACCTGGCTCACCAGCGAAAAGACGGCGCTTCCGTCGATCGTGCTGGTCGGCTTGTGGCAGGTCGGCTCGGGCATGATCATTTTCCTGAGCGGACTGCAGTCCGTTCCCCAGGATCTGTACGAAGCGGCGGAGGTGGACGGCGCGGGCCGATGGCGCACCTTTTTCCGCATTACCGTCCCGATGATTACGCCGATTCTGCTGCTGCAGCTCATCCTCGGCGTCATCGGCGCGTTCCAGGCGTTCAACCAGGTGCAGGTGCTGACCGGAGGCGGCCCCAACTTCTCCACTTCGCTCTTGAATTTCAAAATCTACAACGACGCCTTCAACAGCAAAATGTTCGGGTACGCCATCTCCGAAGTGTGGATTTTGTTCGTCATCACGATGATCTTCACCGCATTGACCTATCTGTACTCCAACCGGTTCGTCTACTACGAAAGCGACAATTCCAAGTGAAAGAGGCGGAGGATGCGCATGGCTGGTCGGACCGCGCTGCGGACGGGGCGGCGCAAGGCAAAGTTTTCGGCATGGGACGCGGCGCGTTTCGCCGTGCTGTGCATCGGGGCGGCGGCGATGCTGTTTCCGCTGCTGTGGATGATTACGATCGCGCTCAAGAGCGACACCGAAGTGTTCTCGATTCCGCCCGAGTGGATTCCGAAAGAGCTGCATTGGTCGAACTTCGTCACCGGCACGAAGCAGATCCATTTCTGGCGGACGTTCGCCAACTCGCTGATCATCGCCGTGCTGTGCACGATCGGCCAGGTCCTAAGCTCGGTGCTCGTCGGCTACGGGCTGGCCCGGCTGCATTTTCCGGGCAGAAAGCTGTGGTTCTCGCTGTTTGTCGGCAGCCTGATGCTTCCCGGCTTCGTCGGCCTGATTCCTTTGTTTCACCTGTACACGGGGCTCGGATGGTACGATTCGTGGCTGCCGATCATCGTGCCTGCCTTTTTCGGCAACGCGACCTTCTCGTTTTTGTTCGTCCAGTATTTGAAAACGATTTCCGTGTCCTTCGACGAAGCGGCCAAAATCGACGGCGCTTCCGACCTGTATGTGCTGGCCAAAGTGCTGGCGCCGATGGCGATGCCCATCATCGTCACGATGATGATCTTCTCCTTCCAGGGTTCGTGGAACCAGTATTTGGAGCCGCTGGTGTACATCGTAAGCCCCGAGAAGTGGACGCTCGCGCTCGGCATGGCCTCGTTCCGGGGCACTTACGCCACCGCTTGGAACTTGTTCATGGCCGCGGACCTGATCTATATCGCGCCGATGCTGCTCCTCTATTTCTTCGGCCAGAAGTTTTTCATGCAGGGGCTGGGCTCGGTCAATTCCGCGGCGATCAAATAAAGCGCTTCCTTTGGAAGGGGGGATGCCGGCAACGGCGCCGGTTCCGGCACCAGGCCGTTTGCAAGGTGCAGGCAGCATTTCGGGTTCTGATCAAGCGTGCATTCGTTCAAGGGAGGTTTCATTCTATGAAGCAAGTCGTGACCAAATGGATATCCGTCCTTCTCGCGGCGGTGCTGGCGGCGGCCGCGCTGACCGCGTGCGGCGACGGTTCGGGGTCGGATTCCTCCGGTTCCGCGGGCGGCTCTTCACCGTCCGGTTCGCAAGAAGCCTCGGACGCCGGCGGAGGCAAGCAGAAGGTCGAAGTGACGATCATGACCTGGGAATCGACCGAGATGAACAACCGGATTATGGACGCGATGAAAAAGTTCGAGCAGGATCATCCCGACATTACGGTCAAGCTGCTCCCGACGCCGATCAACAACTACGGCGTCAAAGTGAACGGCATGCTGACCGCGAAGCAGGCGCCCGACCTGTTTATGACCGGCAACGACATGATGCTGGACAACGGCGCCAAAGGTCTGCTCTACGACTGGAGCGCGAAGGCGTCGTCCGATTCCGCCTTCATGGACGGGTTCTATTCCGGCGTCGTCGACAGCTGGCATATCGGCGACAAGCTGTTCGGCTTGCCGGGCCTGCTCAACACGTACGGCATTTTCTACAATAAAAAGCTGTTCCAGGACGCCGGGCTGGCCGAACCGAAAATCGGCTGGACGTACGACGAGTTTTTCTCCGACATGCAGAAGCTGTCCTCCAGCAAGGGCGGCGTGCAGCAGTTCGGCTACTACGCCACGCCGGATCCGTTCATCGCGTCGCTGTACGCCGCGTCGGCCGGGGGCGCGCCTTTCGCCGACTCGATCACGAACCCGACGAAAGTCGAGATCAGCCCGCAGTTCGTGGAGGGCGTCGAGAAATACAAGGCGGCGATCGCGGCCGGCTACATGAACCCGCCCAACTACGACCTGTCCAACGTCATGAGCTCGTTCAAGGAAAGCAAAGTGCCGATGACTTTCCAGGGGCAGTGGGTCGCCGACGACCTTATCCGCACCGCGCCCCAAGATTTGCAGTGGGGCTTCGTGCCGATGCCGGTCGTGCAGAGCCAGGCTGAAATTTACGACGCCGTCGGCTGGTGCAGCCCGGCGACGATCCAAAATCCGGACGCGGTCTGGGAAGTGCTGAAATACCTCGTTTCCGACATGTACAAGGAAGTGCTGCCGCAGACGCCGGTCGCCCCCGCAGCTTACAAAGACGCGGCGGACGCCTATTTCCAGACGCTGACGAAGGACGGCCATCCCGAGCTGGGCGAAGGCATCAACCACATTTTGCAGTCTCCGAAAATTTTGCCGATCCGCTTCCTGACGACGTGGGCGGGGAAAGCCAACCCGTTTATCGACGCGACCTGGAGAAACGTGCTGAGCGGCAAGGCGGACCCGTCGGAACTGAACAAGATGGCCGACAAGATCAACCAGGTCATCCAGCAGGCGCAATAGCCGTCCGCCGCGGCGGGGCGAGGCCGGCCGTGCGGCTTCCGCAGGCCGGCCCGTCCCGTCGCCGAATGGGCAACGCCAATTTTCCGTCACAATGGAGGGAATGTGATGAAACGGCCCAGCTTGAAGCCGGCCAGATGGGGAACGTGGGCGGTTGCGCTCGCGTTAACCTGTTCTTCCCTGTCCGCCGCCCGGCCGACCCCGGCGTCCGCATTCGCCGCGCCGGACGCGGATACGGCCATCGAAGCGTTCAACGCCGCCTTTTGGGACGGCAGCGCCAAGTTCTTCTGGTCGAACACGAACCATGACGGTTATCAAGGCTTCTGGGTGGAAGCGGAGCTTTGGGAAATGGTGATGGACGCGTATTTGAATACGTCCGACGCGAATTTGAAGGCGTCGCTCCGGGCGCAAATCGACGACATTTTCGACGGCGCGGTGGCTAAGTACGGCGAGGATTGGACCGACAACCCCTTCAACGACGACATCATGTGGTGGGCCATGGCATGCGCGAGAGCTTACGGCATCACCAAGGAGCAGCGCTACCTGGACAAGGCGAAATATTACTTCGACTTCGTCTACGACACGCAATGGAGCGACGACTTTGCGAACGGCGGCATCTGGTGGAAAAACAGCGAGCATACGACGAAGAACGCCTGCATCAACTTCCCGGCGGCCGAAGCGGCGATTTTCCTCTATAACGATACCGGGGACGCGCATTATCTGGAGGCGGCCGCCCGGATCTACCGCTGGGGCAAAACGATGCTGACCGACGGCAACGGGAAAGTGTTCGACCGCATCGAACGGCAGAACGGGCCCGTTCCGGATGCCACGCACTACAATCAGGGAACGTTCATCGGCGCGGCGGTCGGCTTGTACCGCGCGACCGGCAACAGCGTCTACCTGGACGATGCCGTGAAGGCGGCCGAATTCACCAAGAACCATCTGGTCGACGCCACCGGTTTGCTTCGTTACGAAGGGCCGAACGGCGATCTGAAAGGCGGCAAAACGATTTTGATGCGCAACCTGGCTTATCTCCAGCAAGCGGTCGACGAAAGCGGCGACGCCTATCGGTCGTTCGGCAGCGTACTGAACGGCTGGCTTGCGTTCAATACGGAGACGGCCTGGAGCAACCGCAGCACCGGCAACCTGGTGGACGGCAACTGGGCCGGCCAACGGCTCGCCGGCGTGTTCGACTCCTGGGGAGCGTCCGGCGCCGTCGAAGCGCTGAACGTCATTCGGCCGCAGACGGCCGAACGCCGTTATGCCGTTCATAATCCGTACGATAAAATCGAGGCGGAGAGTTTCCATACGGGCACCGGATTTATTCTGGAAGGGAGCCCGGAAGGAACGATGCAGCTCGGCGGCATCCAGCCCGGCTTCTACGCCGCATACAAGAACGTCGACTTCGGAACGTCCGGCGCGGCGGGTTTCATTGCCAGGGCGTCAAGCGGGACGGGCGGCGGCCGGATCGAGATCCGGCTCGACTCGTTGACCGGCCCCGTGGTCGGCACCGTCGACGTCACCGGAACGGGCGATTGGAACAATTACACGGACTTCCCCGCCGTCCTGCAGGACGAACAGGGGGACCCGGTCACCGTTACCGGAACGCACGACGTCTATCTTCTTTTCCAAAAGACGAACGATTCGTACTTATTCAACTTGAACTGGTTCAAATTCACCGCCGCCGACCCGACGCAGACCGACGCCTACGCCAGGCTGAAGGCCGGGAATTTCGCGGACGGCTCGGGGCTGAGCCGGAGCGCCGACGGGGGATACCTGGAGGGCATCCGCGACGGCGCTTATGCCGTGTACCGGGGAATCGACTTCGGAACCGGAGCCGCCGGCGTCACCGTCCACGTCTCGAGCGGCAACCGGGGCGGCTCGATCGAACTGAAGCTGGACAGCCTGAACGGGCCGACCGTAGGCACCGTCAACATTCCCGCGCTGGGAAGCTGGGACAACTGGACGGACATTCTGTCCGCGATCGACGACACGCAAGCCGTCGGCGTCCACGATCTGGTTTTGATTTTCCACGGCGCGGACGGAAGCGATGATCCCTGCCACCTCGACTGGTTCAGCTTCACGACGGTCAAAGGCAAAAAGCTGGACGCCGCCGGCAAGATTGAAGCCGAAAGCTACACGGCCGGCGCGCAATTCGGAACGGAGAACGGCGGAGGGCAGACGTACCTGGCGGGCATTTACGGCCCCAACAACCCGTATGCCGTCTACAATTTTATCGACTTCGGAAGCGTCAGCCCGGCCAAGCTCTATGTCAATGCGGCCAGCGCCACGAACGGCGGGACGATCGAAGCGAGGCTGGACAGCCTGAACGGTCCCGTGATCGCCTCCGTTCCGATCGCGGGAACCGGCGGCTGGCAGACGTTCCAGGTGTTCTCCGGAGACGTGACGGCTCCGGCGACCGGCAAGCACGTCGTCTATATGCTGTTCAAAGGGAACGACTATTTGTTCAACTTCGACAAGTTCACGTTCGGCGACCCGAGCGTCTTCACGAAGCCTGATGAACCGCCGCAGCCTCCGCAAGACGGCATTCCGCCGGGCGAGGTGGAGAACGTCGCAATAATCAGGGAAGACGACCGCTTGCAACTGCTCTGGGACGGTCCTTACGATCTTGACGCGCGGAAGACGATCCTGACGCTGTACCGCGACGGGCAGCAAGCGGGGGACCCCGTCGAAGTCGATCGCGGCATTCAAACGGCCGTTCTGAGCGGGCTCGCGAAAGACGAATCGTATACGATTGTGTTCCAAAACGCGGACGCGTCCGGCAACGTCTCCGCCGGCGTCTCGATCGGGACGAACAACGGCCCTTCCTTCTCGCTGTCCGCGGACGGGAAGGCGCTGAAGGAAGGCGATGCGGTCGGCGACAGCGCGCAGCTTCGCTTCGGCGTCCAGGACGGCGTCTCCGATCTCGTCGCGGCCGGCCTCGTGTTGGACGGTCGGTCGTATACGGCCGCCGGCGGCAGCGCAAATATCGACTTGGCCGGCCGTTTGGGAGACAAAGCGGCGGTTGTCACGCTGGCCGATCGGTCGGGGAACCGGTTGCGGATGACGTTCTCCTTCCGCGTCGTCACCAGCCTGGGCGACATCCGGCGGCTCATCGCCCGCTTTGCCGATTCGGGCGACCTGAGCGGCCCGCTCGTCCCCCAGTTGACAAGCGCGCTGGATCAGGCCGAGCATCAGCTCGACAAAGGGAACACTGCGCAGGCGGCCAAGCACATGAAAGATTTTGTAAAGCACCTGAATAATCCGGCGCTCCGCCGATATGTAAAGGACGCCGCCAAAACCGTTCTGAACGCCGACGCGCAATCGCTCATCTCCGCCTGGAAATAGCCGATCGCCGTCCGTTACAGGCGAGGCACAGGAAGAGAGCCGATCCGGGGCAACCGGGATCGGCTCTCTTCCGCTTAGGAGGAAGCGGATCGCGGCGATCGGTTATGGCGGACGCCGCGGAGCGCCGCCGACGGCGAAGGGATCCATCCGCGTTTGCGGCCGGTCCGGCGGTGCGTTAAAATGGGAAAAGGCTGGAACGAAAGAAGGGGAACGCGATGGAACGCGCGCTGGAAGCGGTCTGGCTGTCCCGCGTCGATTACGGGGAAGCGTGGGAGCTGCAGAAGAAGCTCGTCCGCGACGTCGACCGCGGCGACCGCCCGGACACGCTGCTGCTGCTGGAGCACCCGCCGACCTATACGATCGGCTCGGACCGCCATCCCGAACATCTGCTGCTCGGACCGGAAGAACTGAAGCGGCGGGGCATCGCCCTGTACGAAATCGACCGGGGCGGAGACATTACGTATCACGGTCCCGGACAACTGGTCGGCTATCCGCTCTTATATCTGAATCCGGCCGGACTCGACCTGCACCGCTACTTGCGGGACCTGGAAGAGGCGATCATCGGGCTTCTCGCCGAATTCGGGCTGGAAGGCGGACGCAAGCCGGCCTATACCGGCGTCTGGGTGGGGGACGAGAAAATTGCGGCGATCGGGGTCAAATTCAACAAGGCCCGGACCCGCAAAGGGTTCGTCACGAGCCACGGCTTCGCTCTGAACGTGAGGAAAAGCGTGGAGGAGGAAGGCTTCCGCGGCATCGTTCCGTGCGGCATCTCCGAATACGGCGTCACGTCGATCGAGAAGCTGACCGGCGAGAAGCTGACGCCGGAGGAAACCGGCCGCCGGCTGCTGCCGCATTTCGCCCGCGTGTTCGGCTTCGAGGCGCGCTACCGCACCAGCACTTCCAAGCCGACCAGCAGGGCGGAAGCCACCATGGCGAACAGCATAATATAAACGACGACCTTCATCAACCGGTTGTTCAAGGGATGCCCCGCTCCTTTCACGACCTTGCTTGTCCGTTTGTTCTATTGTACCGAAACCGATGCTGGGAGGAAAGAGACGATGATTCAGAAGGATCGGCTGGTCCGGGAGTTCATGGAGCTCGTTCGCGTCGACAGCGAAACGACGCATGAGCAGGAGATCAGCAAAGTGCTGAAAGCGAAGTTCGGCGGGCTCGGACTCGAGGTGACGGAGGACGACACGGCCGCGGAGACCGGGCACGGCGCCGGCAACCTGTTCGCCTGGCTGCCGGCGAGCTCCGGCAAAGAGAACGTTCCGGCGCTCATGTTCACATCCCACATGGATACGGTGACGCCGGGGCGGGGCATTCAGCCGCGGCTGGACGACGACGGCTACATCCGCAGCGACGGGACGACGATTCTCGGCAGCGACGACAAGGCGGGCCTTGCGGCGATGCTGGAAGCGATCCGCGTGCTGAAGGAAGACGGGCTGCCGCACGGGCCGATCCAGTTCGTCATCACCGTCGGCGAAGAAGCCGGCCTCGTCGGCGCGCGGGCGATGGACCCGTCCCGCCTGCGCGCCCGCTACGGATTCGCGCTCGACTCCAACGGCAGCATCGGGGACATCGCGGTGGCGGCGCCGACCCAGGCGAAGATCGAGATCGTCATCCGCGGCAAGTCGGCGCATGCCGGCGTCAATCCGGAGGACGGCATCAGCGCGATCCAAGTCGCGGCCAAGGCGGTGTCGCGGATGCCGCTCGGCCGGATCGACGCCGAGACGACCGCCAACATCGGCCGCTTCGAAGGCGGCGGTCCGACCAACATCGTATGCGACTACGTCAAGCTGGACGCGGAAGCGCGCAGCATCCGGCAGGAGAAGCTGGACCGCCAGGTGGCGGCGATGAAGGAGGCGGTGGAAAGCGCCGCCGCGGAATTCGGCGCGTCGGCCGAATTCGCGAGCGAAATCATCTACCCGGCTTTCTCGTTCGGCGACGACGACGAGGTCGTGCAAATCGCCAAAGCCGCCATCGCCGCGATGGGCCGCTCGCCGCGCACGTTCCCGTCGGGCGGAGGCAGCGACGCCAACGTGTTCAACGGCAAGGGCGTGCCGACCGTCAACTTGGCCGTCGGCTACGAGGACATTCATACGACGAAGGAGCGGATCAAAGCGGACGACCTAACCGCCGCCGCCGAGCTGGTGCTCGCGATCGTCGCGGAGACGGTGAAGCGGGGCTAACCGGACGTCCGAAGTCGAAGGAGACCGGATAAAACCGGTCTCCTTCGACTTCATGATGAATATCGGCAGTACGAGCCTGAAAACAGCCGGTTGGCGGCGAAATAAAGGAACTGTGTTCCGCTATTTCGCCAAAATATTCACACTTCGTCCAAATAAAGGAACTGTGTTCCGTTAATTCGCCAAAATAACCGCGCTGCGTCCAAATAAAGGAACTGTGTTCCGTTAATTCGCCAAAATAACCGCGCTGCGTCCAAATAAAGGAACTGTGTTCCGCTATTTCGCCAAAATATTCGCACTTCGGCCAAATAAAGGAACTGTGTTCCGCTATTTCGCCAAAATAACCGCGCTGCGTCCAAATAAAGGAACTGTGTTCCGTTATTTCGACAAAACCGTCGGAAGGTGACCTAGGACGACCGCGTCGTATACGGGAAAGAATTTCGTTCTCGAACGGGTCGGCAAGATCGACCCGGCTTATACCGTTTCGTCCGAATGAAGCGCGAAAGCCGCTGAACCTGTTTCGGTTCAGCGGCTTTGCCGATTGTATAGCCGCCCGCTCCTGCCGGATTACGAGCGCGAGCGGATTTCCTGGCGCATGAACAGCACGTAGGAAGCGGCGAACGACAGCGCCGTTTCCGCCACCAGCGCCACGACCTGCGGCCAGACGAGCAGCAGGCTCTGCCCGAACGGAAGCGGGGCGTTGATGGCAAGGTACGCCTGGTCCTGCGTGATGAACGGGTTCAGCGTCCGCACGTCCGGCAGCAGCAGCGTGGAAGACGCCTCCTGGAACAGATAGGCCGGCGACAGCCGCGACAGCAGCTGCAGCCAGTCTTGCTGGCGCAAAATGGCGGCGGCGTCGTTCGGGTCGGCGGGCGCGGTCGCCTGGCCGATCAGATTGACGATCATGCTGTAGAAGACGAGGAAAAAGATCCACAGCGCGATGCCGCACAGCGCGGACGTGGCCGCCTGCTTGAAGCGGACGGAAAACAGCAGCGACAGGTTCAGCCACAGGCCGACGTAGACGGTCGTGATGACGAGGGTGACCAGCACCCGGCCGAACTCTTCCGGCGTCGGGGGATAGCCGATCGTGAACAGCCCCATGCCCATGACCAGAAAGCCGAGCGAGAAAATGACGACGGCGATCAGCAGCAGGCCGGCGACGAATTTGGCGTTCAGAAAGTCGTCGCGGTACACCGGCTGCGACATGATCCGGCTCAGCGTCCCTTTGTTCCGCTCCGAATTGACGGCGTCGAAGCCGATGGCGATGCCGATCAGCGGCGCGAGAAACGAGATGAACGTCAGGAAGTTCGGCAGCGTGCCGTCCGAGACGGTGAACATCTGCAGGAACAAAAACTCGGTCGAGATGCCGTCGCCGTTGTCGCCGCCGGTCTGCACCCCGCTTTTCAGCGCGGTGATGGCGGTATAGATCGATCCGATGCACGCCAGCGTGACGATGGCCAGCAGAATGATGAACCGCCAGCTGCGGATATGGTCGCCGAACTCTTTCTGGACCATGACCCAGAAAGGAGAGAGCACCCGTTCAGTCCGGTCGCGCTCCGACTCGGAGGCGCGTCCGGTGAACGGCCTTCGCGCCGCCTGGCCGATTTTCCCGATCCATTCGCTCACGGATTACCCCCTCCTTCGAAGTAGCGATGGTAGATGTCGTCGAGTCCGTAGCGGACGGGCCGCAAGCCGTGCAGCCGGACGCCGGCCTCGACCGCCGCCTGGGCGAGGGCGGGGGTGACGTCGGAAGAGCCGGTCACTCGCACCGTGATCCAGGACTCCTTGCCGGAAGCGAGCGCGTCGCCTTCGATCGTCTCGGCGGACAGGACGCCTTCGACGGCGGTCAGCCGCCGGGCGACGTCGTCGTCCCATCGGCTCAGGTCGAGCTCGACCGCATAGGCCGGCCCCTGATCGAGTTCGCGCGACAGCGTGTCGATATCGCCGACGGCGATCAGCTTGCCGCGCACGAACAGGCCGACGCGGTCGCAGATTTGCTGGACCTGGTGCAGATGGTGCGAGCTGAGCAGCACGGTCAGCCCTTCGTTGCGGCTCAGATCGCGGATGAGCACGAGCAGCTCGCGCACCCCTTCGGGGTCGATGCCGAGCGTCGGCTCGTCGAGGATGATGACTTCCGGCTGCTTGATCAGCACGTCGGCCAGCCCGAGACGCTGCCGCATCCCGCGCGAGAACGTGCCGACGCGCTGCTCCGCCGCAGCCGCCAGCCCGACCCGGTCCAGCAGCGTGAGCGCCCGCTCCCGCGCTTCCGCCGCCGGGATGCGGTTGAGGCGCGCGGTGTAGATCAGGTTGTCGAGGGCGGTCCGGTCCTCGTAGAAGCCGACGTCGTCCGGCATATAGCCGACCCGGCGCTTGACCTGCATCGGATGGCGCGTGGCGTCGATGCCGCACACGGTCGCCGAGCCGGACGTCGGTTCGGTGAGGCCCAGCATCATCAGAATCGTCGTCGTTTTGCCCGCTCCGTTCGGTCCGAGGAGTCCGAAAATTTCACCCGGCTCGATGCGAAGCGACAGGAAATCGACAGCGGTGAAATCGCCGTATTTTTTCGTCAGTTGCTTCAGTTCGATGGCGGGCTGCTGCTCCGGATTCGTTGCTGCGAGCGCCACGGCTTACCGCCTCCCGTACTTGCGGAAGAGGGCGTACACCCCTGCCAGCACCGCAAGGATAATGAGCACGCCGACCCAGCCCCACAGCACGGACGTTTTCACCGTGACGCGGATGGCGGCGTCGTGCGACTTTTCGGCCGAAGCGGCGGTCAGGTTGACGACGTAGTCGCCGGCGAGCGCCTTGCTGGACGATTTGATCGTGGCCGTCACCGGCACCGACTGGCCGGGCTTGATCGACTTGATCGTTTTCGGCTCGAACGTCACTTCCCAATCGGTCGGCGCCTGGCTCGACAGGTTGACGTCGGTCAGCTCGGCCGAACCGGTGTTTTTGACGACCATATTCAGGTTCCGGCTGCCGCCGGCGGTCAAGCTCGTGCTGAGACGGCTGTCGGACGTCGTGAAGTCGATGCCGTAGGTGCCGGTAATGACCGCTTCCACTTCGAGGCTGGCGGACGTGCTGTTGTTCGAAGCGTGCACCGGAATTTTGTACGTGTCGGCCTTCGCGTTCTCGGCCGGCGTCAAGTTGAGCGTGATCGACTGGGATCCGTTCGCGTCGACGTCGACCGCGGTGACGCTGTTGCCGCCGACCGTAAACTTGGCGTCCCATCCGGCCGGCGTCTCGGCGGTGAGCGCGTATTGCTGCTTCGTCGCCGTCCGGTTGTTCAGCGTCAAATTGTACGTGAACGTCGAATCGGTATGGCCCTGCATGTTCGGCTGGTCGGTTTTGAACTCCGTTTTGAACGTCCCTTGTTCCGATACGTTCACTTTCAGCGTCAGCGAGCCGAATGCGCCGGCGTTGACATGGAACGTATATTGGCCTTTGTTGATCTCCAGCGGCACTTCCAGGTTCAGATTGACCGTCTGCGAATCGTTCGGCTTGACCGATACTTGGCTGACGGCGTGGCCGCCGGCGGTCAGTTCGGCTTTCCAATCGTTGCCGCCGTTGTCGAAGCTGATGTCGGCGGTCTGGATGTCCGAGCTGTTGTTGATCAGGTCGATGTCGTACGAGATCGAGTCGCCGGGCGAGGCGGACAGGCTCGTATACGGCGTGTAGATTTTGACGGCGGATGCCGCCGACGCCGGAGCCGAGAACGCGATCGCCCCGGCGCACAGCAGCAAGGCCAGGCTTGCGCTGAGCGCGCTGCGAAACTTCTGTTTCACGGAAAACCCCTCCTGAACGCATGAATGGTTACATATCGACTACGCTCCAGAAGGCGGGGCGGATTTAAAAATTTTTAATAAAAAATAGCTTAGCGCATCCTTAAAAGAACATAAAAAATGGCGCGGGGGCGTTTCCGCCCGGCGTGTTTTTTGCTATTTATAAAAGATAGAAAAGGGTTTGGGCAAAGTCGAAAGCAACCGGGGGGTGCCTGGTTCGTGGACCGGACGGGTGGCGCAAAAAGAAACAGCGAGATGGCCGAATGGCTGCAGCAAATCCGCGAAGGGTCGGTGTCGGCGTTCGACCGCTTCTACGAGCGGGCCGCGCCGATGCTGATGCCGATCGCCTGCCAGATGCTGGGGGACCGGATGGAGGCGGAAGACGTCTGCCACGACGTGATGATGCAGGTGATCACGCACCCGGAGCGGTACGATCCGGCGCGCGGCTCGGTGGAGGCGTGGCTTCTGGTCGCGACCAAAAGCCGCTGTCTGGACCGGCTGCGCCGGCGCAAGCGGATGGTGCTGCAGGACGCGCCGGATGCGGAGCGGACGCCGGCCGTTCGGGTTCCGCTGCCGGAAGAGACGGTGCTGGCGAAGATGGAGGGGGAAGCGGTCCGGCTGGCGCTGAGGCAGCTTCCCGCGTCCCAGCGCAAGGCGCTCGCCGCGGCGTTCTATTCGCTGCGGTCGCAGCGGGAGCTGGCGGAGGCGTGGCAAGTGCCGCTCGGCACCGTCAAGTCGCGGGTGCGCTACGGCCTCAACCATATGCGCCGGGCGCTGCTGCGCCTCGGTTGGGCTGAAGCGGAAGGAGGCGAGCCCCATGGCTGAAGCCGGATGCGGCATTCCCGAGGAGCGGTGGGTCGACTGGCACGCCGGCCGGCTGTCCCCGGAGGCGATGCAGCGGCTTGCCCTGCACCGGGAGCATTGCGCGGCGTGCCGCGAAGCGAGCCGCCAGTGGGAGGCGCTGCTTGCGCCCGCGGGCGCGGGCGGCACCGCGGCGAGCGCCGCGTCCGCGCCGCCGTCGGCGCGGCAGCGCCGGCAGCGTCGGCGGCTGCGCGCGGCGGTGCGACGGCGGGGCCTGCTGCTCCCGCTGCGGCGCTATCCGGCGCTGGCGGCGGGCGGCGCCGCGGCGCTGCTCATCGCGCTGGCGCTGCTGCGCTACATCGCCGCGGGAAGCGCGGCGCAAGCGGAGCCGCCGGTGGAATACGCCCAGCGCCACGAGCCGGAAGGCGCGGCCGTCATGCAGCGGCCGGACACCGTCGTCTATTCGCTGGACGGCAACCTTTCTCCCGGCGCGGAGGACGGCCTGAGCGAAGGAACGCACGGCACGGTGTGGGTCAACGTGCGGACGCACGAGATCTTCGTCTTGCTGCAAGGACTGCTTCCGTCGAACAGCCGCGATGTGCAGGCGTGGGCGGTCATCCGCCACGACTGGGCCAATCTCGGGCTGCTTCAGTTCCACGAGCGGCAGGGCCATCTGTACGCGCGCGACAGCCGGATCGACGAAGCGGACGAATTGTCTTTTACAATCGAACCCAAGGGCGGGAGCGTCCAGCCGACGGCGCCGGATAGCGCGAAGGTGCGGCTGGCGAAGCTGCCTTGAACGGCGCGGCGGGAACGCGTCCGGCCAGCCATTCGGCCAGCGGCGCGTTCCCGCCTTTTGCCATGCCCTGCTGCCGGAGCAGGCGGCGGATCTCCCACGCTTTGCCCGCATACATTACGCGGGATGCGTTCACGTAGCATTTCGGCATTCGGCATCTTTCCTTCCTTGTCAAGTGTCGGACGGCTTCCGCTCGGTACACCGCGCTTATCGCGCCGCAATGCTTGGCATTGCTTTCCGCGGTTGCGCATTCCGAGACGACTGCGTCGCTCGGTACCTCCTCGCACAACCGCGCCGCAATGCTTGGCATTGCTTTCCGCGGTTCCGCATTCCGAGACGACTGCGTCGCTCGGTACTTCCTCGCACAACCGCGCCGCAATGCACGGCATTGCTTCCCGCGATTGCGCATTCCGAGACGACTGCGTCGCTCGGTACTTCCTCGCACAACCGCGCCGCAATGCATGGCATTGCTTCCCGCGATTGCGCATTCCGAGACGACTGCGTCGCTCGGTACTTCCTCGCACAACCGCGCCGCAATGCTTGGCATTGCTTTCCGCGGTTCCGCATTCCGAGACGACTGCGTCGCTCGGTACCTAGTAGTCCTTATATGGACAAAAGCGCTATAATATACGCACGACAGGAGGTTTGTCCGACATGAGCGACAATGAAGCGCCCAACCATCCGTTTTATGAAGAAACGATCGCGTCGAAGCCCGTCTACCGGGGCAGGGTGATTTCTTTGCAGGTCGATACGGTGCGCCTGCCGAACGGGAAGACGTCCGAGCGGGAAATCGTGCGCCATCCCGGCGCGGTCGCCGTTCTCGCCCTGCGCGGGGACCGCATGCTGGCCGTGGAGCAGTACCGCAAGGCGCTGGAGAAAGTGCAGCTGGAGATTCCGGCCGGCAAGCTGGATCCGGCAGAGGAGCCGCGGGAAGCGGCGCTGCGCGAATTGGAGGAGGAGACCGGCTGCCGCGCCCGGTCGTTGCAGCACGTCTGGTCGTTCTCGACGTCGCCGGGATTCGCCGACGAAGTGCTGCACCTGTTTTTCACCGACGATCTGGAGCCGGGGGAAGTCCGCCTGGACGAGGACGAGTTTCTGACCTGCAGCGAGCTGACGCTGGAGGAAGCGGAGAACGCCATCCGGGAAGGGCGGATCTGCGACGCCAAGACGCTGCTGGCCGTCCAGTTCTGGAAAAACCGCCGGCTGGCCGGACAGGCGATCCGATGACGGCGGCCCTTACGCCGGTGTTCGCCGACCTGCACGTCCACATCGGGCGGACCGACGCCGGCGAGCCCGTGAAGATCAGCGCCAGCCGCGGCCTGACGTTCCGCGCGATCGCCGAGGAAGCGTCGGACCGCAAAGGGATCGGGCTCGTCGGCATCATCGACTGCCATTCGCCGGCCGTACAGGAAGACATCGCGCGCTGCCTCGATGCCGGCGAAATGACGGAAGTGCCCGGCGGCGGCATCCGCTACCGCGATACGGTGCTGCTGCTCGGCTGCGAGGCGGAAATCCGGGAGCCGGGCGGCGGCCCGTTCCATCTGCTGGCGTTTCTGCCCGACCTGGACGCGATGCGCCGGTGGACGGCGTGGATCGCGCCGCGCATGGCCAACGTCCGCCTCAGTTCCCAGCGCATCCGGGTGTCCGCCCGCGTGCTGCAGCGGGAACTCGCCGCGTTCGGCGGCGCGCTCGTGCCGGCGCACGTGTTCACGCCGCATCGCGGCCTGCTCGGCTGCTCCGCCGACCGCTTGTCCGACCGGCTCGACCCGGACGGCATCGCCGCGGTCGAGCTCGGCCTCAGCGCCGACAGCGCGATGGCCGGGCGCATCTCGGAGCTGGACCGCTATCCGTTCCTGACCAATTCCGACGCGCATTCGACGGGCATGATCGGGCGCGAATGCAACGAGCTGCTGCTCGAGACGCCCAGCTTCGCCGAATGGGTCAAAGCGCTGCGAGGGGAGGACGGGAGGCGGATTGTCGCCAATTACGGCCTGCATCCCGAGCTGGGCAAATACCACGCCACTTTCTGCGCCTCCTGCCGCAAGGCGCTGCCGAAAGAGGCGGAAACCGCCGCCGTCTGCCCGTCTTGCGGCAGCCCGAAGCTGGTGCGGGGCGTGGCCGGGCGCATCGAGGCGATCGCCGACCGCGCCTTCCCCGCTTCTCCCGCCGGCCGGCCGCCTTACCGCCGCCAGGTGCCGCTCAATTTCTTCCCGGGCATCGGTCCGGTCATGCGCCGCCGCCTGCTGACGGAAGTCGGAACGGAGATGCACGTTCTGCACCGGGCGCCGCGGGAGGAGCTGGCCGCCGTCTGCGGCGAAGCGCTGGCGGAGACGATCGTCGCCGCCCGGGAAGAGCGGCTCGCGTTCGTCCCCGGAAGCGGGGGCGGTTACGGAAAAATTGTCGCCGGCACATAAAACCGGCTTGTCCGTCATACATATAGGGAGCAGACCGGCTCGGCGGACAAGGAGGGGATGCCGGTGAGCTTCCGCCCGTGGAACTTGGGGACCCGGGACAACTTGAATCTGTATTTGTTCATGGGCGTGCTGGTGATCGTGGGAGCCGTGTTCGGCGCGCTGCTCGTCAACGCCCTTACGTTCGAACAGCAGCAGGACTTGGCCGACGAGCTCGGCGCCTATGTGGGCAAGCTGGGCAGTCCGGCCGCCGGGGACGCGGGGGCGGCGTTCCGGGAAAGCTTCTTTTTCTATGCCAGGTGGATCGGGCTGATCTGGCTGCTCGGGGTGTCGGTCATCGGCTTGCCGATCGTGCTGGTGCTCGATTTTCTGAAAGGGGTGCTGATCGGCTTCGCGGTCGGGCTGATCGTCCGGCAGATGGCGTGGAAAGGCTTGCTGTTCGCCGCCGCGGCCGTCGCCCCGCAGAACGCTCTGATCGTGCCCGCGCTGCTCGTCGCCAGCGTGTCGGCTTCCCGCTTTGCCTATTTTATCGTCCGGGAACGGTTGTTTCGCAGAAAAGGCCAGCTGCTTCCGCCGTTTCTCGCGCATATGTCGGCGGCACTATTGATGATCCTGATGACGGCGTGCGCCGCCTTGTACGAAGCCTACGTCGCTCCGGCGCTGCTGGCGCGGGTGTCCGCCGCTCTGCTGCCGGCCTCCGCTTTGGCCGTGCCCATTTTCTAAAATTTGGCAATCCGTTTGACTTCGCGCCGCCCCTGCTCCTATAATGAAAGCAAGCGCGTGAACCGGACGGAGGGGAGACTATGGAAGCCCGGATCGAGAAAATCAAACAGAAGCTGCAATCCCAGGGCTACAAGCTGACCCCGCAAAGAGAAGCGACGGTTCGGGTGCTTCTGGAGAACGAAGAAGACCACCTCAGCGCGGAAGACGTGTTCATGCTCGTAAAAGACAAGGCTCCCGAGATCGGGCTCGCCACCGTGTACCGGACGCTCGAGCTGCTGAGCGAAATGCATATCGTCGAGAAGCTGAACTTCGGAGACGGCGTCGCCCGCTACGATCTGCGCACGGACAGCAGCAAGCACCATCATCACCATCTCATCTGCGTCAAGTGCGGCTCGATGCAGGAGATTATGGAAGATTGGCTCGGACCGCTCGAAGAACGGCTGGCCGGCGAGTACGGCTTCAGCGTCGTCGACCACCGCCTCGATTTTCAGGGCGTATGCGCCAAATGCCAGGCGGCGGACGCCGCGGAAGCCGAGAAAGAAGCCGCCGTGAAATCGGATGCCTAAGCTTAAGAAACGCCCTTCCTGTCCCGGCCGGGTATAGGAAGGGCGTTGCCGCGTTACAGACAGTCGCGAATCGATTGTTCAATACGCTCGGGAGGCACCGACGGAGCAAAACGGCGGACGACCCGGCCGTTGCGGTCGACGAGGAATTTGGTGAAGTTCCACTTGATCGAACGGAGTCCGAATGCGCCCGGCTTTTGCCGCTTCAAGTATTGAAACAGCGGATGGGCGTTCGGGCCGTTGACGTCGACCTTGGCGAACATCGGGAACGTAACGCCGTAATGAAGCTGGCAAAATTGCGAGATTTCCTCGTTGCTGCCGGGGTCTTGCCGGCCGAATTGATTGCAGGGAAAGCCGAGCACGGCGAAATCCCGGTCGCGGTACGTCTCGTACAGGCTCTGCAACCCTTGCAGCTGCGGCGTAAAGCCGCACTGGCTGGCGGTATTGACGATGAGCAGCACCCGGCCGCGGAATTCGGCGAGCGAACGGTTCCGCCCCGTGATATCCACGGCATTCAGGTCATACAGGGACATTTATCCTACCCCCTTTGCCAGCAGATCGTAGACTAGAATTATTATACAATAAGAGCATATCCGAATACCAAGCCATTCGAATGGAGGAAAGGAAGATGGCGACGAAGGTTTACGATTTTCCGCTCCGGCTGCTGAGCGGGGAACCGGCCGACTGGGACGATTACCGGGGCAAAGTGCTGGTGATCGCCAACACGGCCAGCAAATGCGGTTTCACGCCGCAGTACGCCGATTTGCAGAAGCTGTACGAGCGCTATCGCGAGCGGGGCTTCTCCATACTCGGCTTTCCGTGCAACCAGTTCGGCGAGCAGGAGCCGGGCGGCCCGGCGGAAGTGCAGCAATTTTGCACCGCCCATTACGGCGTCTCGTTCCCGCTGTTCGAGAAGACGAACGTCCGCGGTCCGGACGCGCATCCGCTGTTTAAGTTTCTGACCGCCGAAGCGCCTTTCGAGGGGTTCGACCAGAGCGATGCCGGGGGGAAAATGCTGCACGGATTTCTGCAATCGAAGCTTCCGGAATATCTCGAGGGCGACGACGTCAAGTGGAACTTCACGAAATTTCTGATCGATCGCGAAGGGAAGGTCGTCCGCCGCTTCGAGCCGTATGTCGGACCGATGGATATGGAACCGGCCATCCAGGCGCTATTGTAGGCAGCGGCCCACGGACCGCACATATTTGCCGACCTTCCCGGAGACGGTAAGAAGGAAAAGGCAGATTGCGCGAAGGGCGGGAATGGCAGGATGATCGTCGGATTGCCGAAAGAGATCAAAAACAGGGAGTTTCGCGTCGCGCTCACGCCGGCCGGCGTCGGCATGCTGCGGGCGCACGGGCATCGGGTGGTCGTTGAGCGGGGAGCCGGCGAAGGAAGCGGCTTCGCGGACGCCGAATACGCCGATGCCGGGGCGTCGCTCGAGCCGAAGCCGGACGCGGTCTGGGCGCAAGCCGACCTGATCGTGAAAGTGAAGGAACCGCTGCCCGAGGAATACCGGTATTTCCGCTCCGGCTTGCTGCTGTTCACGTACCTCCATCTGGCGGCGGTTCCCGAGCTGGCTCGGGCGCTGGCGGAATCGGGCGTCACGGCGATCGCGTACGAGACGATCCAACTGCCGGGAGGCGGCTTGCCGCTGCTGACGCCGATGAGCGAAGTCGCCGGGCGGATGGCCGTTCAGGTGGGGGCGCAGTTTCTGGAGGCGTTCAACGGCGGGCGCGGCGTGCTGCTCGGCGGGGTGCCCGGCGTTCCGCCGGCACAGGTCGTCATCGTGGGCGGCGGCGTCGTCGGCACGAATGCGGCCAAGATGGCGCTCGGCCTCGGCGCCGACGTCGTCGTGCTGGACAAGAGCAGCGACCGGATGCGCTACCTGGACGATGTATTCCAGGGTCGGCTGCGGACGCTGATGTCGAACCCCTACAATCTGGCCGGAGCGGTGCGCAAGGCGGACCTGCTGATCGGCGCGGTGCTCGTGCCGGGAGCGCGGGCGCCTCGGCTCGTCACCGAGGAGATGGTCCGCACGATGAAGCGCGGTGCCGTCATCGTCGACGTGGCCGTCGATCAGGGCGGATCGATCGAGACGATCGACCGGCCGACGACCCACGACCAGCCCGTGTACGAGAAGCACGGCGTCCTCCATTACGCGGTCGCCAACATGCCGGGCGCCGTTCCGCGAACGTCGACGCTGGCGTTGACCAACGCGACCATCGACTATGTGCTTCAGCTTGCGGACCAGGGCTTCGACGTCGCCGTCCACCGCAGCCCGCCGCTCGCCGCGGGCGTCAACGTCCATCGCGGGGCGATCACGCACCCCAAAGTCGCGGAAGGCGTCGGCATGCCTTACGCGCCGCTGGACCGAACGATTTCGGACATGTTCTCCGCCCCCGCGACATAAGGTGGGATTAAGACGGTCCGAAAGGAAGATGCGCCGATGAACCCTCCGCCGAACAAATGGCGGGAGCGCCTGGAATTTACGCTCCTGCTGCTCGTGCTGACGGTGCTCGCGCACCGCCTCTACGGGTGGGCGCAAAGCTGGGTGGAGCCCGCGGATCCGTACAAAGTGCCGGAAGGCCGCGCCGAGAAAGTGATCCGGGCGGAAGATCCGGCGTATGGGCGTCCGGATCCCGCCGACAGGCTCCGCCTTTTTTACTGGTACGGCGAATGAGCGTTCGGGGGTCCCGCAAGCAGGATTCGGTTTCCCCGTTGTGGAATTTCTTAAACGCGAAAGATTGACGGGGAAAAGAGGAACTTTACCCACATGAAAAACGAACTGCCTGGCTTTCTGCGCTATTTGAAAGAGGAACGGGGGCTTTCCGAACCGACCCGGGACAGCTACTTGAGCGACCTTGGCGATTTCCTGCAGGCGCTGGCCGAATCGGGCGTCACGTCGGCGCAGGATACGATGCCGCATCACGTGTCGGCTTATTTGCAGCGGCTCCGCGAGCAGGCGAAATCGCCCGCCACGCTGACCCGCCGGCTCGTGTCCATCCGCGCCTTTTTCCATTATTTGAACCGGCGGCGCGTCGTCGTCCACAACCCGGCGCTGCTCGTCGACAGCCCGAAGCCGGACCGCCGGCGGCCGCAGACGCTTTCCGTCGAGCAGATGCGGCAGCTGCTCGACGCGCCGCCGCCGGACACCGCGCTCGGCGTCCGCGACCGCGCCATTCTGGAGGCGTTCTACGCGGCGGGCTTGCGCGTGTCGGAAGTCGCCTTGCTCGACGTCGACCGCCTGCATCTGGATTACGGCTTCATCCGCTGTCTGGGTCCCGGCGGCAAGGAACGGCTCGTGCCGATCGGACCGGTCAGCGCCGAGCGGCTGAAGCGGTATTTGGAAGAGGCGCGTCCGCATCTGCTCAGGCAAGGCTCCCCGGAACGGGCGCTGTTTTTAAGCCGCGGGGGAACCCGGATGACGCGCCAAAGCTTGTGGAAGCTGATCAAGAAATACGCCGCCGCCTGCGGCGTTGCGGATCCGGTTACGCCCCATACGCTCCGCCATTCCTTCGCCGCGCATCTTCTCGACAACGGCGCCGATCCGCGGGCGGTCCAGGAGATGCTCGGCCATGCCGATTTGTCCACGACGCAAATGTACAGCCAATCGGTCCGGTCCGGCATCAAGGACGCTTACGACCGCGCCCACCCTCGGGCCCGGAAATAGCGAAGAGACGCCGGGCCGGCGGCGAAGAGCCGCAAACCGCGCAAAAAACCGTCCGAACAGGAGATTCCGGACGGTTTTTTTGCGCTGTTTAACGCAGCACGGGTCGGGCGAAAACGTCAGCTCAGCTGCTGGGCGCTGAATTGCGGATTGTGCGCGGTCGCGCTTTGGCCGATGCCGCTTTGGGCGGAGCTTCCGCTGCTGTAGCTGCTGCCGGCCGCGCTGCCGCTGAAACCGCCGGACAGCTGCTGGGCGCTGAACTGCGGATTGTGCGCGGTCGCGCTCTGGCCGATGCCGCTCTGGGCGGAGCTTCCGCTGCTGTAGCTGCTGCCGGCCGCGCTGCTGCTGAAACCGCCGGACAACTGCTGGGCGCTGAACTGCGGATTGTGCGCGGTCGCGCTCTGGCCGATGCCGCTTTGGGCGGAGCTTCCGCTGCTGTAGCTGCTGCCGGCCGCGCTGCCGCTGAAACCGCCGGACAGCTGCTGGGCGCTGAACTGCGGATTGTGCGACGTCGCGCTTTGCCCGATTCCGCTCTGCCAGCCGAAGGAAGAGGGCATTTGGGTCTGGTAGGCCGACTGAGTATTCATGTTGCTGAAGTTCATCTGATGGGTCATGCTTTCCATCTGGCTGCAAACCTGGGAGATTTGCTGCAGCTTCTGGACGACTTGCTGATGGCCGTTCAGCGCGTTCTGGATCATCTGAACCGCATGGCGCTCGCGCTGTGCGAGCTGCTCAAGCTCCCGGGCATTTTGCTGTTCCTGCTGCAGCATTTGCTGATACTGCTGGGAAGCCTGATGCGTTTGGTTGATGAGCTGCTGAACGCTTTGCTGGCATTGTTGAAGTTGCTGATGCATGTGGATGCTAGCCTCCTGAATGTTGTGTTGTATTTCCTACAACCTTTGTTATTATGCCGGAAGTTTTCCGAACCTATTCGCGCCGGACGGCCGTTTTCCTTGATCCGTCCGGGGAAGGCTGGAATGCGGCCGCAAATTGGAATATTTTGTTCCCCCCTGGACAAAATGAAAGGAAGAAGAACCCAAGATGGTCCGATTCGGGCCGCCAGGAGGGGAAACCCATTTTGAATCCGATTCAGTTCTGTCGCCGAATTGTCGCGCAGCGTTTGTGGATTGCCGGTGTCGCCGCTGTTCTGGCCTCGCTGCTGGTTCCGCCGCAGGCCGTCCGGGCGGAAGAAAGCGCGAAGCCCCGGACCGATCTTGCGGCCAACGCCCGATCCGCCATTCTGATGGATGCCGACAGCGGTACGGTCATTTACGAGAAAAACAGCCACCAGGCGCTCCCTCCGGCCAGCATTACGAAAATTATGACGATGCTGCTCATCATGGAGGCGATCGACGACGGCCGCCTCAAGCTGTCCGATCCGGTGCAGGCAAGCGATTATGCCGCTTCGATGGGAGGCTCGCAAATTTTTCTCGAACCCGGAGAGACGATGTCGGTCGAAGACATGCTCAAAGGGGTCGCGCTGGCGTCGGGCAACGACGCGTCCGTGGCGCTCGCCGAGAAGCTGGCCGGCAGCGAGGAAGAGTTCGTCCGGATGATGAACGCCAGGGCGAAGGAGCTCGGAATGACCGATACGAAATTCGTCAATTGCAACGGATTGCCCTCGGAAGGGCACGTATCGTCGGCCCACGACATCGCCATCATGTCGCGGGAGCTGCTCAAGCATCCGAACATTACGAAATATACCGGCCTGTACCAGGATTATTTGCGCAAAGACACGCCCAAACCGTTCTGGCTGGTCAACACGAACAAGCTGGTCCGCTTTTACCACGGGGCCGACGGGCTGAAAACCGGATTTACGTCCGAAGCCAAATTTTGCCTGTCGGCGACCGCGAAGCGCGACAATTTGCGGCTGATCGCCGTCGTCATGGGCGAGCCCAACACGAAGATCCGCAACGCCGAAGTATCCCGCATGTTCGATTACGCGTTCGCCCAGTTCACGAACGTCTCAATCTACAAAGCCGGGGACCCGATCGGCACGCTCGCCGTCGAGAAAGGGGCGGTCGCCAAGCTGCCGATCGTGGCCAAGCACTCCTACAGCGTGCTCGTCCGGAAAGGCGACGCCGGCAAGGATATCCGGCACGAGCTGCTGCTGAACAAAAACGTGACGGCGCCGGTGAAGGCCGGACAGCCGGTCGGCAAGCTCGTCGTGTACCGGGGCGGTCAGGTGATGGCGGAATTCCCGATCGAAGCGCCCGCTTCGGTCGAACGCGCCGGCTGGTGGAAGCTGTTCAAGCGGTCCGCGGCCAAGCTGTTTTTCGCGGATTAAGATAAGCGCCGGGCGGTGGGACGCGGAAGCGTCGCCGCCTCTTTGCCGTATTTTGTCGCCTTGGGGAATGTGGCTTCTAGTTTTGTCGGGGGGCAGGAAAGCGGAAGGCGGCCGTAGAAAACACTGTCAGAGCGGATCCCCGGGATGGGGAGCCGCTTGGGTTCACCGGGGAGAGGAGGAAGCGGCATGGGCCTGCAGGTTGAACTGGAGCAGCGGCGCAACGTGCTCATCGTTCGTCTGAAAGGGGAACTGGACCATCACACCGCGGATGTCGTCCGTTTCAAGATGGAAGACGCGCTTTTGCGGGGGCGCTGCGATCACGTCGTATTGAGTCTTGGCGAGCTGCAGTTCATGGACAGCTCGGGGCTCGGGGTCATTCTGGGACGATACAAGCTGGTCAAAAGCCGGGGCGGCAAAATGGCCGTCTGCGGCGCGGGGCCGAGCGTCAGAAGGATTCTGGAACTGTCCGGTTTGTTCAAGATCCTTGCGCTTTACGATTCGGAAACGTCGGCATTGGCCAGTTTGGAGGTCGTATCATGAGCGGTCGCAATTTCATGAAGCTGTCGTTCGCCAGCCGGTCGGAGAACGAAGCGTTCGCGCGGGTGGCGGTGGCGGCGTTCGTATCCCAGCTGGACCCGACGATGGAGCAGCTCGACGACATCAAGACGGTCGTGTCCGAGGCGGTCACCAACGCGATTATTCACGGGTACGAGAACGACCCCGATGGCGTCGTCACCGTCGAAGCCGAGATCGAGGGCGACGTCGTCTCGCTTTCGATCTCCGACGAAGGGCGGGGCATCGAGGACCTCGAGCTCGCGAGGCAGCCGCTGTTCACGTCGCGACCGGAGCTGGAGCGGTCGGGGATGGGCTTTACGATCATGGAAAATTTCATGGACGAATTCGACGTGTCCAGCGAGCCGGGCAAAGGAACCCGCCTGCTCATGAAGAAACGGATCGAATCCAAAAAGGCGCTGTTCAATTGAAACCGCGCGGCAGGGGTTGGTGGCATGGACCTGGAATGGAAACGTTCGTCGCCGCCGGGGTATTTGGACGATGCGGAAGTCAAACGGCTCATCGCGCTCAGCCAATCCGGCGACAAATGCGCGCGCGACACGCTGGTGAACAACAACGTCCGGCTCGTCTGGTCGGTTGTGCAGCGCTTCGCAGGCCGGGGATACGATCCCGAGGATCTGTTCCAAATCGGCTGCATCGGCCTGCTCAAGTCGGTGGACAAGTTCGATCTCGGCTATGACGTCAAATTTTCCACCTATGCCGTTCCGATGATCATCGGCGAAATCCAGCGTTTCTTAAGAGACGACGGGACGGTCAAGGTGAGCCGTTCGCTGAAGGAGATGGCGAACCGAGTGCGCAAGGCGAAGGACGAGTTGTCCAAGCGGCTCGGCCGGCTGCCGTCGATCGGCGAAATCGCCGAGGAGATCGGCGTTCCCGCGGAAGAAATCGTGTTCGCGCAAGAAGCCAACAAGCCGCCGACCTCGATTCACGAGACGGTATTCGAGAACGACGGCGATCCGATCACGCTGATGGACCAGATTGCCGACGACGACCAGGAGAAATGGTTCGACAAAATGGCGCTCACCCAAGCGATCCAGGGCTTAAGCGAGCGCGAGCGGCTGATCGTGTTTCTACGCTATTTCAGGGATCAGACGCAATCGGAAGTGGCCAGCCGGCTCGGCATTTCGCAAGTTCAAGTCAGCCGGCTGGAGAAGAAAATTTTGCAAAACATCAAGGAGCAGATCGCCCAGTGAAGGGCCCAGGCGCGGACGCGCGCGGACGAAGGATGCCGCGCGCGTCCGCGCATTTTTGCCGCCGCGTTGCTCCATACTAACCGGAAAAGGACGTCCGCAGGAGGGAGCGCATGGCAGCAGGCACCGTCTACGTGCGTCTTCGCCGCCGGGCGATGGCCGCCCCCGGGGCGGCCGTCACGCTGGGGGACGTCGCCCGGCTGGCGGCGGATCCGACCGTCGAGGAGCGCCTAAAGTCGCTCCCGCTGCATCAGGTCCGCCCGGAAGACGGCCATTACATCGTCATCGACATGCTGCAGGTCGTACGGGCCATTCGCGGCCGGTACCCGGATTATACGATCGAGACGTACGGGGAGCCCCACGTGCTGGTGGAAATCGGCGAGCCGAAGCGGGCCCGGCCCCGGCGGGTGCTGCTCGTCCTGACGTGGGTGCTGCTCTTTTTCGGCTCCGGGATGGCCATCATGAATTTTCACGCCGACGTCGATATGCCGCAGGTGCAGCGGCGGCTGACCGAACTGCTCACCGGTTCGCCCGACCGGCATCCGTGGCTGTTCCAAATCCCTTATTCTTTGGGCGTCGGGCTCGGCATGCTCGTCTTTTTCAACCGGCTGTTCCGCCGCCGCTTCAACGACGAGCCGAACCCGCTCGAAGTCGAAATGTTCATGTACCAGGAGAACGTCAACCATTACGTCATTACGGAGGAATTCCGCAAACGGCAGGAGGCGGAGGCGAAGCGCGGTGAATGAGTGGCTGGGCGGAGCGGCCGTCGCCGTGATCGGTCTTGCCGGCGGCATTGCCGTCGGCAGCGCCTTCGTGGCGCTGCTCACCGTGCTGGACCTGGTGCCCCGGCTCGTGCAGCTGGCGAGGGCCAACCGGCGGTCCGGCGTGTTCGAGTCGGCGATCGTGGCCGGCGTCCTGTATTGGACGTGCGCCGATCTGTTCGGCTTCGGGCTGCGGCTGCCCGCCGCGCTGCTGGTGATTCCCGCCGTCTTTCAAGGGGTGTTCGTCGGCATGCTGGCGGCGGCGCTGACCGAAGTGCTGAACGTCATCCCGATTCTGGCCAAGCGTCTGAAGCTCGATCCGTATTTGTTCGCTTTGCTGATGGCGATGGTGCTCGGCAAAGTGGCCGGATCTTTGCTCGATTGGCTCGTATTTCGGCCGGATTGAACGATAGCGGGCCGCGCAACCGCGCTGCAACGCACGGCGTTGCTTTCCGCGCTTGCACATTCCGAGCCGACTTCGTCGCTCGGTTAGAAAGGGGTTGTTCAAGTGGAAACGACCGGACACGAGAACGCGCCGCAACCGGGCGAGGCGAAGCTTCCGCCGGTGGAGCCGGAACGGGAAGATCCGGCGTCGGGGAGCGCCAAAGCGAACCCGCAAGGATCGGCCGGCCGCGGGACCGGCTTGGGCGGGGGAGCGGACGCCCGGCCGGAAGCGAAAAAAGCCCGCGAAGCGAAGGTTCCGGATGATGACGAAATCCCCGCCGATTGGGACGCCTGGATGAAGGGGCTTAAGGAACGGATCGGTCTCGGCCGAAATTTTGACGTGCAAATCCGCGAAATGACCGTCGGCCGGAAACGGACGGCGCTTCTCTTTCTCAGCTCGCTTGCGAAAGATGCGGCGCTGACCGAAGTGCTCAAGCGGCTGACGTATCTGGATGCCGGCGACGTCGGCCGCGACGCGCTGCAAGCTTATTTCGAGCAGTACGTTCCGGCGATTCAAGTGCGCAAGAGCCGCTCTTTCGGCGAGATGATCGGCGAAGTGCTGGCCGGCGGCGCCGCCTTGTTCGTCGACGGCGAGCGGGGAGCGCTGCTGATCGACGCCAAGCAGTACCCGACGCGTACCCCGGACGAGCCCGTGCTGGAAAAAGTGGTGCGCGGCAGCAAGGACGGGCTGGTGGAGACACTGCTGACGAACGTGGCGCTCATCCGCCGCCGCCTGCGCGATCCGAAACTGAGGTTCGAGATCATGAAGGTGGGAGGGCGCACCCAGACCGACGTCGCCATCGGGTACATCGAGGACATCGCCGATCCGGAGCTGGTCGAGGCCGTCCGGGACAAGATCAAGGCCGTCCGCATCGACGGCCTGCCGCTTGCGGACAAACAGCTCGAAGAGATGACCGTGAACACGGGCTGGAACCCGTTTCCCCGCGTGCGCTACTCCGAGCGGCCGGACGTCGTCGCCGCGCAACTGCTGGACGGCAACGTCACAGTGATTGTCGATACATCGCCGAGCGCCATTTTGCTGCCGACCACCTTTTTCGATCTTGTCCAGCATGCCGAAGAAAACCGGCAAAGTCCGTTCATCGGCACCTATTTGCGGTGGGTTCGCTTTTTCGGCATTTGGTCGTCGCTGTTCCTGCTGCCTCTCTGGTACCTGCTCACGACGCAGCCCGCGCTTCGGCCGGACTGGCTGTGGGTGGTCGGCGCCCATCAGAACGGCCGTCTGCCGCTGATCGTGCAGTTTCTGCTGGCCGAGATCGGCGTCGACCTGATCCGGCTCGCGGCCGTCCATACGCCGGCGCCGCTCGTTGCCGCGATGTCGCTCATCGCCGCCCTCATGGTCGGCGATATTGCCGTCAAGACCGGGCTTTTCGTCAATGAAGTCGTGCTGTACATGGCGGTCGCCGCGGTCGGCATGTTCGCCACGCCCAGCTACGAGCTCGGCCTCGCCAACAGAATCGTCCGGCTGGCGCTGCTGCTGGCCGCTTTCCTGTTCCAGGTGCCGGGATTCGTCGTCTGCCTGACGGCCGTTGTGATCGGGCTGGCGCTGGCCCGGTCCTTTAACACCCCGTATCTGTGGCCGCTCATTCCGTTCAATCCGAAAGCGATCGGATCGATTCTGCTGCGGCGCCCGCTGCCGAGCAACGTCCACCGGCCGTCGCTGGTCCGCGCGCAGGACGACACGAAGCAGCCGACCTGAGCCGGCCGGCCGGCAAAAATACAAACGTTTCGGCAATTCCTCCATTTCCCCCGGGCTGATTTTCCGTTATACTCGAGAGTAACAAATGCGCCGGTTCTTCCGCACGCCGCGAGGATCGAAGAGCCGCTTTCGAAAATCGAGACAAGGGGAAATGGTTTCATGTTTTTGCATGGTACGAGCCGTATCAACGACCGCGGCCATCTGGAAATCGGCGGCTGCGACACGACCGAATTGGCCGAGCGGTTCGGCACGCCGCTGTACGTGGTGGACGAAGCGCTCGTTCGCCAGCGGGCGCGGGAATACCGCGAAGCTTTCCGTCGGACCGGACTGCGCCACCAGGTCGCCTACGCGTCCAAAGCGTTCTGCGTCATGGCGATGTGCCGGCTGGCGGAGCAGGAAGGGCTCAGCCTGGACGTCGTCTCCGACGGAGAGCTGTATACCGCGCTGCAAGCGGGGTTTCCGCCGGAACGGATCCATTTCCACGGCAACAACAAGACGCCTGACGAGATTGCCATGGCGCTGGACGCCGGCATCGGCTGCTTCGTCGTCGACAACTTCACCGAGCTGCGCCTCCTGAACGCGATGGCCGCGGAGAAAGGGCTGCGCACGAACATTTTGCTGCGCATTACGCCGGGGGTTGAAGCCCATACCCACGACTATATTTCCACCGGCCAGCAGGATTCCAAGTTCGGCTTCGATCTCGGCAACGGCACGGCGTTCCGGGCGGTGCAGGAAGCGATCGGACTGCCGGCGCTGAACCTGCTCGGCGTTCACTCCCATATCGGGTCGCAAATTTTCGAGACCGAAGGCTTCCGCCTGGCGGTGGACAAAGTGTCGGCCTTCGCCGTGGAAGTACGCGACAAGCTGGACCGGATTTTCAGCGTCATCAACCTGGGCGGCGGCTTCGGCATCCGCTACGTCGAAGGGGATGCGCCGCTTCCGGTCGGCGCCTACGTGGAGGCGATCGCGGACGCCATCAAGGCGAATTTCGCGGCGGCCGATTATCCGCTGCCGGAAATTTGGATCGAACCGGGACGCAGCATCGTCGGCGACGCCGGCACGACGCTGTACACGGTCGGCACCCGCAAAGACATTCCCGGCGTTCGCAGCTATATCGCGGTGGACGGCGGCATGACCGACAACCCGCGGCCCGCGCTGTACGGGTCGAAATACGAAGCCGTGCTGGCGAACCGCGCGAACGAACCGCTCAAGGAAACGGTCTCCGTGGCGGGCAAATGCTGCGAAAGCGGCGACATGCTGATCTGGGATTTGCAGCTTCCGGAAGTTTCGACGGGCGATTTGCTGGCGGTGTTCTGCACGGGAGCCTACAACTACGCGATGGCGAGCAACTACAACCGGATTCGCCGTCCGGCGGTCGTGTTCGTTCAGGATGGACAGGCCGATCTCGTTGTTGCACGTGAAACGTACCAGAATCTTACAGGCAACGACGTCATTCCGGAACGTTTGCGCAAGCAGCCGGTATCGAAATGACCGTCCTTTGTCGGTTGCCGGCGACTGCCGGAAGAACCGGCAGGACGGCGTCGGCTTTTCCCCTATATTATTCCGCCGAAGGATGGGATCCGTTTGAGCAAACAGGCAGTCATTACGATGGAAGACGGCAATGAGATCGTATTGGAGCTGTTCGAGAAAGACGCGCCGAACACGGTCGCCAATTTCGAGAAGCTGGCGAACGAAGGGTTCTACGACGGCCTCGTGTTTCACCGCGTCATTCCCGGCTTCGTCGCCCAAGGCGGTTGCCCGATCGGCAACGGCACCGGCGGCCCCGGCTATACGATCGACTGCGAGATCAACCCGAACAAGCACGAGCGCGGCTCGCTGGCGATGGCCCATCGCGGCCCGAACACCGGCGGAAGCCAGTTCTACATCTGCTATGCGCCGCAGCCGCATCTGGACGGCGTGCATACCGTGTTCGGGAAAGTCGTGTCCGGCATGGAGCACGTCGACGCCTTCCGCGGCCGCGACCGGATGCGGTCGATTCGCGTCGGTTAAACGCCACAATCGCGGGGAACGCTCCGCAAGGTCTCCGATCGGCCTTGCGGAGCGTTTTTGCGTTCGCACGCGTGCTTTTCCCGTATAAAAAATGCCCCGAATGGTCAAGTTATCCATAAAATGATCAGAAGGGAAAATGCGCGCGATGGTCCTTCCTCCATTTCCGGAATCGTATTGGCTGACGTCTGAGAGCCTCCCGAGCTTCCCCAAGCTGGAGCGGGACATCCAAGCGGACGTGGCGATCGTCGGCGCGGGAATATCCGGGATTACGACCGGCTATTTGCTGTCCAGGCAGGGGCTGCGGGTCGCGATTCTCGAAGCCGGCAAAATGCTGAACGGCACGACGGGGCATACGACGGCCAAAATTACCGCGCAGCATGACCTGATCTACGACGAATTCGTGTCGCACTTCGGCCTGGAGCGAACCCGGCTTTATTACGAAGCCAACCGGGAAGCGCTGGAATTCATCCGGCAGACGGTGCGGGAGCATCGGATCGAATGCGATTTCGCCGAGGAAGACGCTTATCTGTACGCGACTTCCGACTCTTACGCGGCGAAATTGGACGCCGAATTCAAAGCGTACGAGAAGCTGGGAATTCCCGGCGCTTACGTGGAGGAGACGCCATTGCCGTTCCCGGTTCGGGGCGCCGTCGTCATGCGCGGACAGGCCCGGTTCAATCCGGTTCCCTACCTCAAAACGCTGGTGCGCCATATCGCCGAACAGGGCGGCCAAATTTACGAAAACACCGCCGCCGTAAGCGTAGACAAAGGCAACCCGCAGGCCGTCGTCACCAGGGAAGGGCATAAAGTCGCCTGCAGCCATATCGTGTCGTGCTCCCATTTTCCGTTTCAGGACGGGTGGGCCTTTTACTTTGCGAGAATGTACAGCGAACGTTCCTACGTTCTCGCCGCCATCACCAAGAAGGATTATCCCGGCGGCATGTATTTGAGCGCCGAAGACCCGAAGCGGTCCCTCCGGCCCGTCACGGCCGGCGGGGAAACCATGGTGCTGATCGGGGGCGAGAACCACAAGACGGGACAGGGAATCGCCACGATCAAACATTACGAGGCGCTGGCGTCTTTCGGGGAAGAGCATTTCGGGCTTAAGGAAATCCGCTGCCGATGGTCCGCCCAGGATTTGACGACGCTCGACAAGCTTCCGTTTGTCGGCCCGATCGCGCCGGACGCGCCGAATGTTCTGGTGGCGACCGGATACAAGAAATGGGGCATGACGACCGGAACGGCGGCGGCGCTTCTCATTGAAAAGCTGATTGCCGGGCGGGACAGTCCGTATCGGGAGCTGTTCACGCCGGACCGTTTTCATGCCGATCCGGGACTGAAGACGCTGATCGTGCAAAATGCGGACGTGGCCAAACATTTGATCGCCGGCAAGCTGGAGATGGTTCATAGACAGCCGGAAGATTTGGGCCATGACGAAGGGGCCGTCGTCAGCGTCAACGGCAAGCGGGCGGGCGCGTACCGCGATCCGGAGGGCAAGCTCCATCTCGTCGATACGACATGCACGCATATGGGGTGCGAAGTGGAATGGAACGACGGAGAGCGAACGTGGGACTGTCCCTGCCACGGTTCCCGGTTTTCGTACGAAGGGGAAGTGCTGGAAGGACCGGCGAACAAGCCTTTGAAACGGATATGACCAAAAGTCGGGCAGCGGCTCCGGAGAGGGGACCGCTTTTTCGACGTTCATATCGCCCGGCTTGTACGCATAAAAATGAGGAAAGGCCCTTTCAGGAGAGGATGGATGCCCGCTATGATACAAGCGAATCCGAACGTTGCCATACTGGGGATCGGAACGGCCGTCCCGATTTACCGGATGGATCAGGAGGATACGTCGCGAAGGCTGGCGGAAGCGCTGGGGGAGAATTCCGACGCCGCCCGCTGGACCAGGCGGATTTTCCGGCAATGCGGCGTGGAAACGCGCTATACGTGCGAACCGAACCTGCTTGAACCGGCCTTCCGTTGCCGCTACTTTCCCAGCCCGTCGATGGAAGGCGTTCCGACGACCGCCGAGCGCATGGAGACGTACAAACGGGAATCCGTTCCGCTGGCGCTGCAAGCCGCGGGCCAAGCTTTGTCGGACGGAAAGGCGCGCGCTTCCGACATTACCCACCTGATCGTCGTCAGCTGCACGGGGCAGTTTCTTCCCGGGCTGGATGCCGTCCTCGTTCGCCGGTTGGGGCTGGCCGCCGACGTGAATCGGATTCCGCTTCACTTTCTGGGTTGCGCGGCCGGACTCAAGGCGATCTGCCTGTCGCGGCAAATCGTGTCGGGCGATCCGGACGCCAAAGTATTGGTCGTCTGCGTGGAGCTGTGCACGATTCATCTCCGGCCTTCCGGCGAGCGGGAGGTGCTGTACGCCGCTTCTTTTTTCGGCGACGGCGCCTCCGCCTGCATCGTCGGTTCCGCCGGACCGGACGATGCGGGCGTCCTGCTGTTGGACCGGCAGCTTTCGGTTCTTCTGCCCGACGGCGCGGAAGAGATGGTATGGGAAGTCGGCAACCACGGCTTCGATCTGTATCTGTCCCCCGATATTCCGAAGCGGATCGGCGCGCGGGTCCCCGCCGAGATCGAGCGGTTGCTGGGCGGCGGCGCGAAGCCGGATTTATGGGCGATCCACCCCGGCGGCCGGGGGATTGTCGACGCGCTGCAGCGCGAGCTGGGGCTGACCGCCGAGCAAACCCGGTTCAGCCGCTCCGTCCTTCGGCGCTACGGCAATCTGTCCTCCGCCACCATTCTGTTCGTGCTGGACGAAATGAGGCGGGAGCTTGCAGCAACCGGCTCCGGACCGGCGAGCGGCTTGTCTCTGGCTTTCGGCCCCGGTCTCTCCGCTGAAATGATCCGGTTCGACTATCTTCCCTCCGCGATTCGGCAGGAGGAGCCGGCAGGTGGCGCGGTTGTTTAGAACGCTGCGGCACCGGGCCGAACAGCCCGAAAGAATGGATGACTTCTCCCAGGGGGGAAGCGAATTGCGCGAGGCTTTGCGGCATCTTCGCAGGCTCAACCGCATTTTCGGCGCCGCCCCGCCCGCGCTGTACGGAGTGCGGCGATTGTGGTCGGAGGCCGGCCGGCCGAAACGGCTCTCGATTCTGGATGTCGGGTCGGGTTCCGGGGACGTGAATCGGCTTCTGCTGCGATGGGCGGATGCGAACCGGATCGATCTGCAGATCGTGCTGGCGGACGTTACGGAAGAGGCTTGCGAAGAGGCGAGGCGGTTGTTCCGCGGCGAACGCCGGGTACGGGTGATGCGAAGCGATCTGTTTGCGCTGCCGGATGCTTGCGCGGATGTCGTCACGGGGACGCAGTTCGTTCATCACTTCGGCGCGGACCGGCTGCCCGGCGCCGTCCGGCGCATGCTGCAAATCTCCCGGCTGGGCGTGGTCATCAACGACATTCACCGGCACTGGATTCCGTGGGCGGCGGTATGGCTCGCGACGCGCCTCGTCTCGGGCAACCGGTATATTCGAAGCGACGGGCCGCTGTCGGTGGCGAAAGGATTTCGTGCCCGGGACTGGGACGAGCTGGGGCAGGCGCTCGGTATGGCCGACAACATTTTTTACGCCTGGAGACCCTGGTTCCGGTATGTCGTCGTCGTTCGCAAAAGCCGGGCCGAATGCGGGCGGCGGAAATAAGGAGGATGGGCGCATGCGGGACGTGGCGGTTCTGGGGGCGGGGATGGCCGGCAGCAGCGTGGCCAAAGCTTTGGCGGACAAGGGCTGGGACACGCTGTTGATCGATCGCCGGCCGTTTCCCCGCCATAAAGTATGCGGCGAATTTCTATCCCCGGAATCCCGGACGGCGCTGCAAGCGCTGGGGCTATGGGAAACGGTGGAATCGCTCGGTCCCAGCCCGATCGAGCGGGTCCGCCTCGTCTTCGAGTCCGGGCCGCCTTTGGAAATTCCGCTGCCCGGGACGGCTTTGGGCGTCAGCCGCTATGCGCTGGATGCGGCGCTTCACCGCGCGGCGCAAAGGTCGGGCGCGGAAGTGCGGACCCGGGCGACGGCCATGTCCGTCCAGGCGGACGGCCGCGGGTATGCCGTCGAGACGAGGCAGGGGCCGGAGAGCCGAACCTGTCATGCGCGCGCCGTCATTGCCGCGTGGGGGGCCAACCGCCGCGCAGGCCTTCCGGGCGTCCGGCGTCCGGTCGCCGCAAGAAACCGGCATGTCGGCGTCAAATCCCATTTTGAAGGGGTGGAGATTGAGCCGGTCGTCGAGCTTTATTTTTGGGCCGGCGGCTATTTGGGCGTATCCCCCGTCGAAGGCGGGCGGATCAACGTTGCGGCGCTGCTGGGACGGCATGCTTTTCCCGATTCGGACCGAACGATTCTCGGCCTGATCGAAGCCGCGGTCCGCGGCCACCCGAAGCTGGAGCGCAAGCTGGCGCATGCCGTTCCGGTTCCCGGCACGCAGGCGGCGGTCGCGCCGGTCGATCTGGGCCGCAAGCCGGCCGCTTGGGACGGCATTCCCCATGTAGGAGACGCGGCGCTTCTCATACCGCCGCTTTGCGGCGACGGCATGTCGATGGCGCTGCGCTCGGCCGAACTGTGCGCATCGCTGGCCGACCGCTATTTGCGGGGGGAGCTTGCGCTTTCCGAGTGGCGTCGGGAATACGAACAATCCGTTCGGCGGGAATTGTACGGCCCCTGGCAGTGGGGACGCTTCGTGCAATGGCTGCTCGGGGTGCCGGCCATGCCGCGGCTTCTGCCGGCCGCGTTGCGGCTCGCGCCGGAATTGGCGTTCCGGCTGGTTCGGGCAACCCGGCTGAAGGAGGCGGAACGCTAGCCGCCCTATGGCGTTCGAGGACCGTGCGGCCGCATCCGGCGCTGCACGAGAGGGGAGCAAGGCTATGGGCTTCCGCAAGCTTGCCTTCATTAGTACGCGATATCCGAAAACAATTCTCCTAGCGTGGGTCTTGTTTCTGGTCTTTTTCGGATGGGACGCGCCGAAGCTGTCCGGCGTCGTGAAAGATCACGGCTTGACGCCGAACGGCTCCTCTGCCCGGGTTCAGCGGATGCTGTCCGCCGATTTCGGCATCCCGGAAGACCCCGTCATTCTTGTTTTCGCAAAAGAACCGTTCGTCTCCGAGCCGGCCTTTCGCGGTTTTATCGCGCAAACGCTCGAGCGGCTGCGCGGCATCGAAGGGTTGGGCGCGATCGCCTCCCCGCTGGATCGGGACGGAATGCTGCGCGGCGATTTCGCCTACGCATGGCTCGCTTTTCGACAGCGCGCCTATGAAATGAAGCCGGTTGTCGACGAGATCCGCAGACGCCTGCCGCAGAGCCGCGAAATTACCGTGAAAATGACCGGGAAATCCGTCGTCCAGACGGACGTGAACCGGGCGAGCCGGCGCGATCTGACCAAAGCGGAATGGGCGGGAATCCCGGCGGCCTTGATCATCCTGCGGCTTGCTTTCGGCGGATTCGTGTCCGCGATGATCCCTGTCGCGGCCGGCATGATCGGGGTCGCCGGGACGATGGGCGTCATGGCCCGGCTGGGGACCCGGATGGAGCTGTCGAACTTCGTGCTGGACGTCATCCCGATGGTGGGGCTGGCGCTTAGCCTCTTTCGCCCTGATGCTGGTCAGCCGGTTTCGCGAGGAACTGGCGCGCGCCGCTGCGGATGAGGCGTTGGCCGCCGCGATGGAGACCGCCGGAAGGGCGGTCTTCTTTTCCGCGGCCTGCTTCTTTCTGGGCCTAATGGGGACTTGGCGGATTCCGCTGCCGATTTTTTCGACCGTTGCCCTGGGGGCGATGACGGTATTGGCGGTCTCGACGCTGCTGGCGCTGACGCTGGTTCCGGCGCTTCTGGCGATGCTGTGGCCGGCGATACAAGCGGAAAGCAGAAAAGTTCCCGCCGATGGAAAAGCGACGGCGTGGCACGCCTGGGCGAACCTGGCGATGAAGAGGCCCGTCTTCGTGAGCTTGCTGGCGTCGTTGTTGCTCGCCGCCTGTTGGCTGCCCCTGGTCAAGCTGAAAGTGGCCATTCCGGACGCCTCTTCTTTGCCGCAGCGCTATGATTCCCGCACGGCCGCCGAAATGTATCAGGCTCAATTCGTTTCTCCGTCGAGCTCGCAAGTCTACATCGTCGCCGAGGGAGGGGCGAATCGCCTGCGGCCGGAAGATTGGCGGCAAGCGTATGCGCTCGTCGGGCGGCTGGAACGCGACCCGAACGTGCTGCGAGTCGATTCCGTGTTCTCGGGAATGCGCGCACCCGGGCAGGCCGGCCTGCTGCTTCGGAATCCGGACCTCGCCATGGAGCAGGAACCGGTGCTTCGGACTTTCGTGCACGGAAACCGAATGCTACTTCAAGCGACGATCCGGGGAAGCCCGGGATCGAAGGGATCGATGGATTGGCTTAGGCGTTGGGAGCGGGAGGGAGCGGCATCGGAACTTCGCTTCCTGCTCGGAGGAGAAGCGAAATACCAGCAGGAAGTTTTCGATGCGGTCTATTCTTGCGTCGGACCTGCGCTCCTTTTTATATTGGCAGCCGATTACATTGTGCTGTTCGCTGCGTTCCGGTCGGTTCTTCTCCCGATCAAAATCGTCGCGATGAATTTGCTGAGCCTGGGCGCGGCGTACGGGACGATGGCGTGGATCTGCGAGGGGGGACGATTCGGTATGGAACCGGGCAGCATCGCCATCATGATCCCGGTCTTTATTTTCGGACTCGTTTATGGCATCAGCATGGATTACGGGGTGTTTCTCGTCTCGCGAATCTACGAGGCGTACCGGGAGACGCGAGACAACGATCGCGCGGTACGGTCGGGCCTGGCCTCGGCCGGCCGGATCATCACATCGGCGGCGGCGATCATGATGGCCGTCACCGCGCCGTTTGCGCTGGGCGACGTGGCCGGGGTCCGGCAACTGGGCGTCGGCATCGCCGCGGCGGTTTTCATCGATGCCACCCTCGTCCGGATGGCGCTCGTTCCGGCGCTGATGAAATGGCTCGGCCGATGGAACTGGTGGGCGCCCGGATGGATGCGGTAACTGGAGGCCGCAACCGTGCAACCGGAATGCATGCAACCGGAATGCAACTTGCAATTTTCACGCCGGAATGCTACACTTTCTTTCAATCAGCAGCTTACCTTCGGGGCGGGGCGCAATTCCCCACCGACGGTGATCGGCAACACCCGATAAGCGGGATTGCCGTCAGTCCGTGACCCGTTTCTTCCAGCCGAAGAAGCGGTGGACCCGGTGCGAATCCGGGACCGACAGTAACAGTCTGGATGGGAGAAGGTGGCGCAGCGCGGCCTGTCCGCGCCTCATCGCAGAAAATGGGCGAACCGGTGCCGTTTGCATTGCGGGCGAATGATGAAATCACGCGCTTTATTTTGTTCGTTTTTTCACAATGCATGCGGGCGAAATACCGGGTTGCGCGACGCAGAAGGAGCGCGAATCGTGCCGGATTCCGCGCCGGAACGTCGTCTGCCGTTTTCTGATCGAGGCGCGATATGCGAGGCTTTCTTTGTTGCTGTGTCTTTTGGCCCCCCCGGAGAAGTTCCGGCGGGGGCTTTCGTATGCGGGCGGGCCCGGAGGCGCGCAAGGGCTGCGGACGGCGGGGGGATGCGAGGAGACATGTCCAATGGAACTGCTCAACGATGAATTTTATATGCGAACGGCTTTGCAGCTCGCCCGCAGCGCGGCGGGGCAGACCGGGGTAAATCCGGCCGTCGGCTGCGTCGTCGTCAAGGACGGCCGGGTCGTCGGGCTCGGCGCCCACCTGAAGCGGGGGGAAGCGCATGCCGAGGTGCATGCGCTGAACATGGCGGGGGCCGAAGCGGAGGGCGCGACGGTGTACGTGACGCTGGAGCCCTGCAGCCACTACGGCCGCACGCCGCCGTGCGCCGACCGGCTGATCCGGGAGCGGGTTGCCCGGGTCGTCGTCGCCGCGGCCGATCCGAACCCGCAGGTGGCCGGCCGCGGCATCGCCAGGCTGCGCGAGCACGGCATCGCGGTGGAGACCGGGCTGCTCGAGGCGGAAGCCCGCCGCCTGAACGAAGCGTTCAACAAGTATATCGCGACGGGGCTGCCGTTCGTCACGCTCAAAACGGCGCTGACGCTGGACGGCCGAATCGCCGCCCGCACGGGGGACGCCCGCTGGATCACCGGGCCCGACGCGCGCGAACGCGTCCATGCGCTGCGCCATCGCCACGACGCGATCATGGTCGGGATCGGCACGGCGCTGGCCGACGATCCGGAGCTGACGACGCGGCTTAAGGTGCCCGGCCTTCATCCGATCCCGGTGATCGTCGATTCCAGGCTGCGCATTCCCGAAGAGGCGAGGGCGCTGCACGGCCCTTCCCGCGCCATCGTGCTGACGACGGCGCAGGCGGATCCCGCCAAGAAGAGGCGGCTGCAGCAGGCCGGCGTGGACGTCGCGGAATGCGGCCCCGGGCCGCGGGTCGATTTGATGCAGGCGCTGCGCGTCCTCGGCGCCAAAGAAATCGCATCGGTGCTGCTGGAGGGCGGCGGCGCGCTGAACGGCGCAATGCTGGAAGCCGGGCTGATCGATAAAATGGTGCTGTTCTATGCGCCGAAGATCGTCGGAAGCGAGGCGCCGCCGGCTTTCGCCTTCCGCGGACCGGAGCGGATGGCGGGCGCTTTGCGGCTCGGCGAAGTGACGATCGAGCGCGTGGGCGACGATTGGTGCGTGGCCGGCTATCCCGAACCGGCCGGCCGGAAAGGGGGAGATGGACCGTGTTCACCGGACTGATTGAAGAAGTCGGGACGCTTCGCCGGGTATTCCGGCAAGGGGAAGCGATGATTTTGACCATCGCGGCGGAGCGGATTATGGACGACGTGCGGTTGGGGGACAGCATTGCGGTGAACGGCGTTTGCCTGACGGTGGTCGCCGCGGATCACGGCGAATTTTCCGCCGACGTGATGCCGGAAACGTTCCGCCATACGAACTTGAGCGAGCTTGCGCCGGGCAGCCCGGTCAATCTGGAGCGGGCGATGCGGGCGGGCGGGCGGTTCGGCGGCCATATCGTGCAAGGGCACGTCGACGGGACGGGCGTCATCTCGGAGCGGCGCGCGGAAGCGAACGCCGTCGTGTTTACCGTCGAGCCGCACCGCAAGGAGCTGTTTCGGCACATGGTGCCCCAAGGCTCGGTGGCGCTCGACGGGATTAGCCTGACGATCGTCGACGCGGACGCCGGCTCCGGCCGTTTCCGGGTGTCGATCATCCCCCATACGCTGCGGGAAACCGCGCTGCAGCGCAAGCGGCCCGGGGATACGGTCAACATCGAATGCGATGTGCTCGGCAAGTACGTCGACCATCTGCTGCGGACCCGCCTGCCGGACGCGGCTGCTTCCGGCGGCCTGACGGAAGCGAAGCTGCGGGAATACGGCTTTATGGCTTAAGAAGAGAACGGGGAGGGATAGGACCATGGCTGGGAAGGAACCGGATTTTCAGTTTGATCCGATCGAAGAGGCGATTTACGATTTGATCCGGGGCCGCGTCGTCGTCGTGGTGGACGACGAGGACCGCGAGAACGAGGGCGACATGATCGCTCTGGCCGAGAAAGCGACGCCCGAAGTGATCAACTTCATGATCACCGAGGGGCGGGGACTCGTCTGCGTTCCGCTGACGCCGGAGCGGGCCGAGGAGCTGGACTTGCCTCCGATGGTGAAACGGAACACCGATTCCCACGGGACGGCTTTTACCGTTTCGGTCGACCATATCTCGACGACGACGGGCATCTCGGCGCACGAACGGGCGCAGACCGTCCGGGCGCTGATCGACGCGCAGGCGCGGCCGGAGCATTTCCGCCGCCCGGGGCACATTTTTCCGCTGATCGCCAAGAAAGGCGGCGTCCTGCGGCGGGCCGGGCATACGGAAGCGGCAGTCGACCTGGCCCGGATGTGCGGCGCGTATCCGGCCGCGGTGATCTGCGAGATCATCAAGGAAGACGGCTCGATGGCGCGGCTGCCCGACCTGGTCGCGTTCGCGCGGCAGCACGAGCTGAAGCTGATCAGCATCCGCGACCTGATCCGGTACCGCAACGAGAAGGAAAAGCTGGTGAGGCGCGAGGTGGAAGTGCGGCTGCCGACCGATTACGGCGTCTTTCAGGCGATCGCCTACTCGAACGAAGTCGACGACAAAGAGCATATCGCGCTGGTCAAAGGCGCCATCGACAGCGCGCAGCCGGTGCTCGTCCGCGTCCATTCGGAATGCCTGACCGGCGACGTGTTCCACTCCCACCGCTGCGACTGCGGACCGCAGCTTGACGCCGCGTTGCGGCAGATCAGCGAAGCGGGCAGCGGCGTGCTGCTGTACATGCGCCAGGAAGGCCGGGGCATCGGCCTGATCAACAAGCTGCGCGCGTATCAGCTGCAGGAGCAGGGATTGGACACGGTGGACGCGAATATCAAACTGGGGTTTCCTCCGGATTTGCGGGACTACGGGATCGGCGCGCAAATTCTGAAGGATCTCGGCGTCCGCCGCATTCGCCTTTTGACGAACAACCCGCGCAAAATCAAAGGGCTGGAAGGCTACGGACTGACGGTCGAAGAGCGGGTTCCGCTGCAAATGGCGGAGAACGAAGACAACGCCCGCTACCTGCACACGAAAAAAACGAAGCTCGGCCATTTGCTGTCGTTCGAGGACGATCCCGAAACCCGGACGGAAACGGTTTTGCAGCCGAAGAGAGGATGAGAAGCCATGGCAAAAGTATATGAAGGAAATCTGGTCTCGAACGGACTGAAGTTCGGCATTGTCGTCGGCCGATTCAACGAATTCATTACGGCGCGGCTGTTGGGCGGCGCGCTGGACGCGCTCAAGCGCCACGGCGCGCAGGACGACGACGTGGAGATCGCCTGGGTGCCGGGCGCTTTCGAAATTCCGCTGATCGCCCAGAAAATGGCGGAAAGCGGCAAATACGACGCGGTCATTACGCTGGGGGCGGTCATCCGCGGTTCGACGCCGCATTTCGATTACGTGGCGGCGGAAGTGGCCAAAGGGGTCGCCGCCATCTCGCTGAAAACGGGCGTGCCGACCGTTTTCGGCGTGCTGACGACCGACAGCATCGAGCAGGCGGTGGAGCGCGCGGGCACGAAAGCCGGCAACAAAGGCTGGGAAGCGGCGACCGGCGCGATCGAGATGGCCAACCTTTCCCGCGCGCTGAAAGGTTGACAACGGCGCTCCGCTGCGGGTAAGGTGTTGGGGGAAGGTGGGAAAAGGGCGTGACGATACTTTACAAGCTGGAGACGTTCGAAGGTCCGCTCGACTTGCTGCTGCATCTGATCGACCAGGCGGAGATCGACATTCAGGATATATCCGTCAGCGAAATTACCGATCAATATTTGGCCTATCTGGATGCGATGCAGGAGCTGGAGCTGGATGTCACCAGCGAATTTCTCGTCATGGCCGCAACCCTTCTCTCGATCAAAAGCCGGCATCTGCTGCCCAAGCCGCCGGCGGCGGAGGAGGACCCGTGGACCGGCGGCGAAGAGGAAGAGGGCGAAGATCCGCGCGAAGAGCTGATCCGCAAGCTCATCGAGTACCGCAAATACAAGCTGGCCGCCGCCCAGCTCAAGGAACGGGAGCGGGAGCGCAGCCTGGTATACACGCGCGAGCCGGCCGACCTGACGCCGTTCGTGCCGGAAAAGCGGACGAATCCGGTTGAAGGCCTGCATGTCGACGACCTGGTCCGCGCCTTTCGCAAGGCGCTCCGGCGGGCGTCCGGCGCGGGCCGGGTCGCCGCCATCCGCCGCGACGAGATTTCGGTCAAGGATCGGATCCGGGACATGCTCGAAGCGCTGAAATCGAAAGGCCGGGACGGCAAAATGCTTTTCTCCCAACTGATCGGAGATACGATGGACCGCCAGGAAATCGTGGTGACGTTTCTCGCCCTGCTGGAGTTGATGAAGCGGCGGTGGGTGTCGTGCCACCAAAGCCGGCTGTTCGACGAAATCGTCGTGTCGTGGACGGGAAGGGAGGAAGAGGAAGCAGATGGACTACCAGACGCTGAAATCGGTTCTTGAAGGGCTGCTGTTCGTCTCGGGCGACGAAGGCATCGGCGTCCGGACGCTGGCCGAAGTGGTCGGGACGGACCCGGAGGTCGTGCGGGACGTGCTGTACGATCTGCAGAGCGATTTCGTCCGGGACGGACGGGGCATGCGGATCGCCGAGGTGGCGGGCGGGTTCCGCCTGACGACGGTGCCGGAGCACGCGCCGTACTTCGAGAAACTCGCCTACTCCCCGTCGCGTTCGGTGCTGTCGCAGTCCGCGCTCGAGACGCTGGCCATCATCGCCTACCGGCAGCCGATCACCCGCGTCGAAATCGAGGAGATTCGCGGCGTCAAGTCGGATCATGCCATTCACACGCTGGTCGCGAAGGATCTGATCGAAGAGAAAGGCCGCGCGGACGCGCTCGGCAGGCCCATCCTGTATGGGACGACGAAAGCTTTTCTGGACTATTTCGGACTTCCGGACCTCGCCTCCTTGCCGGATCCGGTCGTGCCGGACGGAGAGGACGAGCTGGAGGAGCAGACGAAAATGTTGTTCGAGCGCACTTACGCCCGGCAGCTTTCGCTGGAAGACGTGGAGCGGGAACTCATGCGGAATCGGGAGCGGCCGCCCGGCGGAACGATCGCATGAAGCGTCATCGATAAGCCATACTAACCGTTGGAAAGGCGGGAAAGGTATGGCTTTTTTATTTTGGACAATCGGCGCCTCCCTGCTTGTCTTGCTGATCTCAGCGGCGGCCGCTTCGCACATCCGGGTTCGGATCCGGTACTCCCGCAGCGAAGAGCAGGACCGGCTGGTCATTATCGTTCACGCCTTATACGGCCTGATCCGTTCGCGCAGAACGGTGACTTCGATCATGGTTCGCGGCATGAGCCTATTTTTAAGGGAAAATCGGACGAGCGGCTGGGCGATCGGCGTCAAGCGGGAAGAGAAGGAAAGGAAAATCGACTGGACTGCGATGCGCCGCAGCCTGCGCGCCTTTCGGGCGGTCAGGCGCTATACGGTCGGCTTCCGGCCGTGGGCAGCCTCCGTCCTTCGCCGCGTCGAGTGCACCCGTTGGCGGCTCGACCTAAGGGTCGGCACCGGCGACGCCGCATCGACCGCGGTCGTCGCGGGACTTTTGTGGGCGGCGCTCGGATGCATGACGGCGGCCGCCGGACAGTGGATGCGGCTGCGCGCCCATCCGCATGGGGAGGTGCGTCCCAACTACGGCGCCGAGGAAATGACGATCGTCTGGGAAGGGGATTTCCGGGTTCGGCTCGGGACGATGATCGTGGCGTTCGTGAAGCTCGGCAAGCGAACGGTGCATCTGCGCCGCGCCTGGTCGGCGTGGAAGAGCTGGCTGTCGGAACCGGAGCGGGCGCAGCGTCCGCATTCATAAACCGCATTCGAACGGAGCATGCTAAGGCATGCAAATGCCAGCATTTCGGTGCAATAAAAAGGAGGCAAATCCATGTCCGAGCACCCGATTCAAGGCCTAATGCAGACCGCCCTGGAAAATATCAAGGAAATGGTGGATGTCAATACGATCGTTGGCGAACCTGTGGAAACCCCCGACGGCAGCGTCATTCTGCCGATCTCCCGGGTCGGCTTCGGCTTTGCCGCCGGCGGCAGCGAATTCCAGGCCGCCGACGAGAACGGCGCCCATTCGGGCGCTGCAGGGACGGACGCCCAGCGCGCGACGGTCAGCCTGCCTTTCGGCGGCGGCAGCGGCGGCGGCGTATCGATTACGCCGATCGCTTTTCTCGTCGTCGGCCAGCAGGGCGTCAACATTGTGTCGCTCGACCATAAGACGCATCTGTGGGAGCGCATGATCGACGCGGCGCCGCAATGGGTGGACAAAATCCAGGCGATGTTCCAGCGCGGCGACAATGCGGCGGCCGGGACAGCCGCTCCTGCGGAAACGACGGTTTCGGCGGGATCGACGGCGCCCCGGGACAACAACGTCATGTAAAAGCGGCGACGTGCCGGCCCCCAGCGGGCCGGTTTTTTTCGTTGCGTTCGCGTCTCCCGGCCGTTCGGCAAGCCGTTCGCAGCCGGCACATACTTTCGGACACGCCCTCATAAACTATAAGGAGCATTTTGCCAGCAAGGTAGCGACCATGTACAGCTTAAGCCTGAGGAGGTCCTATGAACACCGCTGCTTCGTTCCGCCGCCTGATTCCCGCGGCCTTTGCGCTGCTGCTATTCTCCGCGTCCGCCGAAGCTTCCCCGGCTTCCGAGCCGTCCGCGTCCGCGGCGGCGCAGCCGCCATCCGGGCCGCAGCCGCCCGCCACGCACGCCAAGGCGGCGGCGCTTGTCGACGTCTCTTCCGGACGGCTGCTGTACAGCCTGAACGGGGACGAGCCGATGAAAATCGCCAGCCTGACGAAAATTATGACCGCGATCGTGGCCATCGAGCACGGAAAGCTGGACGACGTCGTGCAAGTCAGCAAGCAGGCGGCCGGCAAGGAAGGATCCTCGATCTATTTGCGGGTCGGGGAGAAAATAACGCTGCGCAACCTGCTGTACGGCTTGATGCTCAGGTCCGGCAACGATGCCGCGACGGCCATTGCCGAGCACGTCGGCGGATCGGTCGGCGGGTTCGTCTACCTGATGAACTGGAAAGCCGAGCAGATCGGATTGGCGCATACCCGTTTCGCCAATCCGCACGGGCTGGATGAGCCGGACCATTATTCGTCGGCCAACGATCTGGCCAAGCTGGCCGCTTACGCGCTGCACAACCCGGTGTTCCGGGACATTGTCCGGACGAAGGTGAAAACGGCGCCCAACCCGAACGATCCGTGGGACTACAAATGGGTGAACAAAAATAAAATGCTGTCGCTGTACGAAGGGGCCGACGGCGTCAAGACGGGCTATACGCGGCAGGCGTTCCGCTGCCTGGTCAGCTCGGCGACCCGGGGCGGCCAGCAGCTCGCCGTCGTCACCCTGAACGACGGGGATGACTGGCGGGACCATGCCGCGCTGCTCGACTTCGGGTTTGCGGCGTATCCGCTGCAAAGCGTCGTACGCCGGGGGGAGCCGGTGCCGGGCTATCCGTACGAAACGGCCGCCGCGTTCTCTTACCCGTTCGCGGAAGGGGAGCGGCAGCAGCTCGGCGTCCGCCTCGTCCCGCTGTCCGCGCGGTCGGCGGACTATGCGCTGGGGTACCGCGGCAAGCTGGTGTTCGAGCTGGGCGGCCGGACGATCGGATCGGTGCCGCTCGTCGGCCGGCCCGGCCCGCGAACGGGCGCGGAGCCGGCGCCCCCGCCCGCGCGGGATGTCCCCGAGTCGGCGCGCCCGACGTTCGCGCAGGCGTTGCGGGCTTCGTTGCGCGCGGCGCTGACGGTCGGGGCCGCCGGCGGCCGATAGGCGGACGCCGGATGGAGGGAAGGTGCGGTTGTCGACGCACATGGGAGACGAACGGAGAAAAGGAGGACGGACGCCATGGTCAACTGGATTTGGCTGGGCATGATCGTGTTCAGCGTCGTGTTCGCCGCCTTGACCGGACGGGTGGAGCAAGTGGCGCAGGCCGCGTTCAGCGGGGCGCAGACCGGGGTTACCGTCTGCTTCGGCCTGATCAGCATTCTCGTGTTCTGGATGGGGCTGATGAAGATCGCCGAGACGTCCGGTCTCGTGCGCAAATTGTCCGGCTGGATGGCGCCGCTCGTCCGCCGCATTTTCCCCGACGTGCCGCCGGATCATCCGGCGATGGGCTATATTTTGTCCAACATGAGCGCCAACGTGCTCGGCCTCGGCAACGCCGCCACGCCGATGGGCATTCGCGCGATGCAGGAGCTGCAGAAGCTGAATCCGCATCCGCATACGGCCACCCCGGCGATGTGCACGCTGCTGGCGCTCAATACCGCCAGCATTACGCTCATTCCGACGACGATGATCGCGATCCGGATGAATTTCGGCTCCGCGCAGCCGGCCGACATCGTCATGCCCACGCTGCTGGCCACCGCGGTGTCGACGGGCGCCGCCCTGCTGGCCGACCGTTGGTATCGCCGCAGGAGCGGCCCGCCTCCGGCGCTGACGCCGCCGGCGAACGACGCCGGCGGCTCTGACGCCAGCCGCCGCCGGTTCCGTCCCGCGTCTCCCGGAACGTCTGCGGCGCCGTCCACCGCGGCCGGACAAGGGGGGCGGGCCCCGTGATCGCAGCGCTGCATGCGGCATCGACGTGGGCGATTCCGATGTTGATCGTGCTCATCCCGCTGTATGCCGCTTTCCGCAAAGTCCCCGTCTACGAAACGTTCGTCGACGGGGCCAAGGACGGCTTCTCCACGGCGATCGGCATCATCCCGCACCTGGTCGGCATGCTGACCGCGATCAGCATGTTTCGCGCTTCCGGCGCGATGGACACGCTGGTGGGCTGGGTCCGCCCCTGGATGGAAGCGGTCGGCGTGCCCGGCGACGTGCTGCCGCTCGGCTTTCTGCGCCCGATTACGGGCGCCGGATCGCTCGCCTACGCGACCGACCTGATCCGCTCGCACGGCCCGGATTCGCTGGTCGCCCGCATCGCCGCCACCATTCAGGGCAGCACGGACACGACGCTGTACGTGCTGACCGTCTATTTCGGCGCGGTCGGCATCCGCAACTCGCGGTACGCGCTCAAAGTCGGGCTGTTCTCCGACGCCGTCGGCTTCTTCGCGGCCGTGGCCGTGTGCCGGCTGCTGTTCGGCGTCGCCTGAGCGCGTCGCTCGCTTTGCCGAGCGCAATCGCACCGCAATGCACGCATTGCTTACTGCGATTGCACATTCCGAGCCGACTACGTCGCTCGCTTGTGCTTCGGTTTGGCAGAGGGTAAGATGGGAAGGTGAGGTGGTCTTCCCGTGGAACGATTGCAGAAAATTCTTGCCCACGCGGGGGTGGCGTCCCGCCGCAAGTGCGAGGAGCTGATCACGGCGGGGAAAGTGGCCGTGAACGGCGTGACGGTGACCGAGCTCGGCGCCAAAGCCGACCCGGCCCGCGACGTCATCACCGTGTCCGGCAGGCGGATTGGCGCAGAGCGCAAGCTGTACCTGATGATGAACAAGCCGAAGGGCGTTATTACGAGCGTGCGCGATCCGCAAGGGCGTCCGGTCGTGACCGACTATTTGAAAAACGTCAAGGAGCGGGTGTATCCGGTCGGCCGGCTCGACTACGATACCGAAGGGCTGCTGCTATTGACGAACGACGGCGACCTGGCCAACCGGCTGACCCATCCGCGCCATCACGTGCCGAAGACGTACCACGCGACGGTGGAGCGGGTGCCGCACGGCAGCGACCTGGAGAAGCTGGCGCATGGAATCCGGCTGGAAGACGGCATGACCGCGCCGGCCGAAGTCGAATACGTCGACGTCGATCCGGACGGCAAGTTCGCGACGATCTCGATCACGATCCGCGAAGGCCGCAACCGGCAGGTGCGCCGCATGTTCGAGGCGATCCGCCACCCGGTGATCCGGCTGAAGCGGGTGGCGTTCGGCGGCGTGACGCTGGACAACCTGCAGCGGGGCAAGTACCGGGCGCTCACGCCCGAAGAGCTGGACGCGCTGCGCCGGGCCGCGGACGCGGCCGCGGAAAGCCGCTGACGGCGGCCGCATTCGGCCAGCGCTGCCCCCGCGTCACACAATGTTCAAAACCGGTGGTTCGGACGGCTGTCTGCGCCCCCGGTATTTTCGTTATAATGAGGGTAGGCTGGCAGAAGGAGGACGGAAGTTGAAGCGTCACCGCAGAGCGATCCAATACCTGATTTTGACTGCCGTTCTGATCATCGGAGGATTGGCGATCGGCCGATCCTTTTACCATCCGAGCGCCGTGCTGAAGCCCGGAAGCGACGCTCCCGCCTTCAAGCTGCTCGGGCTGGACGGACAGGCCCACGCCCTGTCGGATTATCGCGGAAAACCGCTCGTGCTCAATTTCTGGGGGACCTTCTGCCCCCCCTGCCGGCAGGAAATGCCGACGCTGCAGAAAGAATACGAGAAATGGCAGGGACAAGGGGTGCAGTTCGTCGGGCTGAACCTCAGCGAGGACCGGATCTCGGTGCAAAATTTTGTGGACGGCTACGGGGTCGATTTTCCCATCTTGCTGGACCGCAACCGTGAAATCGAGCGTCTGTACGGTTTGAGGGAATACCCGACCACGTACTTCATCAAGCCGAACGGCCAAATCGAAGACATCATCGTCGGCGGACCGATGACCGCGCAGGACATCGAGTCCCGGGTGCAGCGGCTGCTGCAGCCGTAGGCGCCTTTTCAGTCAGGAGGTTCAAGGTTGCTTCAGAATACGAAATGCGAATGCGGCCACCAAAATCCGATTGGGACGATTCTGTGCGAATCGTGCGGCAAGCCGCTGGTGGACGATCTGCCCGCCGATTTGCCGCTGGAGATGCGCTACGACGGCGTGGCCCGAAGGTCCCAGAAGCAGCAGCCGAACTGGCTCGACCGCGTCTGGAACTTTTTCTCGTCGGTCAAAGTCGCCGTCATCCTGATCGTCATTACGCTGATCGGCGCTTCGCTCGGCTCTATTTTTCCGCAGGAAGACACGCTGGCCAGCTCGGTCGATCCGTCCGAATTTTACCGGGATCAATACGGAACGTGGGGCGCGATCTACCATGCGCTCGGACTGTCGAGAACGTATCAGTCGTGGTGGTTCATCGGGCTGCTGACGATGATCGGCGCTTCGCTCGTCATCTGCAGCCTGGACCGGGTGCTCCCGCTGTACCGGGCGCTGTCCAAGCAGCAGGTGCGCAAGCACCTGCAGTTCATCACCCGCCAGCAAGTCGTGTACATCGGCGAGGTCGACGCCGATCCGGCCGAATGGGTCCGGCAGGCGTCGGAGCTGCTGAAGCGGAAGCGATACCGGGTATGGACGGAAGGCGACGCCCTGCTGGCGGAGAAAAACCGGTTCAGCCGGTGGGGGCCGTACATCAACCATATCGGGCTGATCGTTTTCCTGCTGGCGGCGCTCATTCGCGTGATGGCGGGATGGAGCATGGACGAATTCGTGCAGCTCGACGAAGGCGAGACGAAGCAAATTCCCGGCACGGACTTCTATGTGAAAAACAACCGGTTCACGCTCGAGATGTACTCGAACGAGGAGATGCCGAAGGAGCTGCAGGGGGCCAGCGTGGTCAAGCTGTATGAAACCGATGCCACCTTGTACAAATGCACCGCGAACTGCGACGATCTCACGAAGGAGCCGGTGCTGGAGCAGGTGGCCACGCACAAAATCCGCGTCAACAGCCCGCTATCGTACGGCGGATACAGCATTTACCAGAACAGCTATCTGCAGTATGCCGTTCCGAAGCTCGTGTCGGTTCGGCCCACGCTGGTGGACGCGAAGACGGGCAAGTCGTACGGTCCGTTCGACCTGCCGATGCAGAATCCTCCGTTGACTTATAAAGTCGGGCCTTATACGCTTAAATTGATCGACATTTTTCCGGAATTCGGTCTCGACGACAACGGGCAGCCGATGTCCAAGTCGCGCAGCCCGAACGATCCGGCGTTCGTGTTCCGCATCACGGGAGGCGATCTGCCGAAAGAAGGGGAGACTTACTTCTACTTCGCCTTGCCGAAAAGCAAAGGCATCGAGAAGCAGATCAACGAGGCGGCAGCGAAGCAGCACCAGAATTCGGGGCGGTTCTCGTTCGAGGTCCGCATGGAAGACACGACCCGGTCCAATTTCATGAGCGGGCTGGAAATCCGCAAGGAGCGGGGCATGCCGTTCATCTGGGTCGGCGCCGGCATCTCGATGGTCGGCCTGATGATGGGCTTTTACTGGCAGCATCGCCGAATATGGCTGCGCTTCGACGACCGCAGGCTGTCGCTCGGGGCCTACACGAACAAAAATTCTTACGGGCTTCGGGCCGAAGTGGCTTCCTTTCTTCGCGGCATGGACATCGATGTTTCGCCGAAAGCGCTCGATAACAGGAGGAGTACACGTTGAATCAGTGGTTGGAGGTCAGCAGCAACGCGTTTATCGTCGCCTTTTTCCTCTACTGCGCCGCTTTTGTCGGCTTCGCGGTCGCGATCGCCGGCAGAAGATGGAGCAACCGCGACGTGCAGGCGCACACCCGCCGCTGGAGCCGCATCGGCTTCGCCCTGGCGGCGCTCGGCTGGCTGGCCCATTTGACGTTTTTCTTTACGCGCTGGATCGGCGGCGGACATATTCCGACCAGCAACATGTACGAATTTATGACGTTCCTCGGCATGGTCGCGATGTTTGCGTTCATCATCGTCTATTTGATCTATCGCAGCCCTTATCTCGGGGCATTCGCGCTGCCGGTCGTCGTGATCATCATCGCCTACGCGTCCGTCTTTCCGTCCGAAGTGCAGCCGCTCATTCCGGCGCTCAATTCGGTCTGGCTCCGAATCCATGTCACGACGGCGGCGCTGGGCGAAGGCTTCTTCGCGGTCGGCTTTGCCGCGGCGCTCCTGCATCTGCTGCGCGTCGTCGACTTCTCGCGCACCGACAAGGCGGGCCGGCGCGCCCAGTTCTGGACGGAGTTCACGCTCGTCGTCATCGTCGTCGTGATCGGCTTCCTCGTCTCGGTGTTCGGCTTCCGCGCCGCCGGCTACGAAGCCTCGTTTCGGCAGGAACTGGTGACCATCGACAACAACGGGCAGGAGCACACTTCCGTCCAGCAGGTGAACTATGAGCTGCCGCCGATTTTCAAGCCGTACAACAGCGATACGATATCGATGGAACCGTTCCTGGGCCTAAGGCAGCCGCTGTTCGAAACGCCGTACTGGATGAACGGCGTGAGCGCCGGCCGCAAGCTGAACACCGTCGTCTGGTCGATCGTGTCCGGCCTGATCCTGTACGGCCTGCTGCGGCTCATCGCGCGCAAGCCGCTGGCCGCGGTCGTTCATCCCCATCTCGACGGCATCGACCCGGAAGATCTGGACGAGATCAGCTACCGGGCGATTGCGATCGGCTTCCCGATCTTTACGCTCGGGGCGCTGATCTTCGCGATGATCTGGGCCCAGATCGCCTGGTCCCGCTTCTGGGGTTGGGATCCGAAAGAGGTATGGGCGCTCATCACCTGGCTGTACTACAGCGCCTATTTGCACCTGCGGCTGTCGCGCGGATGGCAGGGGCAGCGCTCCGCCTGGCTGGCCGTCATCGGCTTTATCGTCGTCTGGTTTACGCTGGTCGGCATCAACCTGGTGATCAAAGGCTTGCATTCGTATGCAGGCGTGTAGCCTTAAGGGCATAAACGATTCCGTCCCGCGACGCGGGGTTCGAAAGGAGAGTTGGCAATGGCGAGCGAATCGGGCAGCCGAATCCTGGTCGTCGACGATGAAGAAAGGATTCGCCGTTTGCTGCGCATGTATCTGGAGAAGGAAGGCTATCGGATCGAGGAGGCCGAAGACGGGGAGACGGCGCTGCGCAAGGCGCAGCGGGAAGACTTCGACCTGATCGTGCTGGACCTGATGCTGCCGGGCATGGACGGCATCGAAGTGTGCACGCGCCTGCGCCAGACGAAGTCGACGCCGGTCATCATGCTGACCGCCAAAGGCGAGGAAGTGAACCGCGTGCAGGGCTTCGAGGTCGGCGCCGACGATTACGTGGTCAAGCCGTTCAGCCCGCGGGAAGTCATATACCGCATCAAGGCCGTGCTGCGCCGCTCGTCGGCGACCGCCTTTCTGTCGAAGGAGCATCTGGCCAGCAACAACATCGTCTTCCCGCACCTGGTCATCGAGCACGACGCGCACCGCGTCACCGCGGGCGGCCAGGAAGTCAACCTGACGCCGAAGGAGTACGAGCTGCTGCATTATTTGGCCAGTTCGCCGGACAAGGTGTTTTCCCGGGAAGAGCTATTGAAAGACGTCTGGAATTACGATTTCTTCGGCGACTTGCGAACGGTGGACACGCACGTCAAGCGGCTCCGGGAGAAGCTGAACCGGGCTTCCGCCGAAGCGGCGGCGATGATTACGACGGTGTGGGGCGTCGGCTACAAGCTTGAGGTGTCGAAATAAGCATGGCCATCTGGAGAACGATCGTCGGCAAGCTGTGGCTGACGATCATCGCGCTGGTGGCGGTCGTCATCGGAACGGTCGGTTTGTTTCTGCTGGAGTTCATCGACCTTTCGTTCACCAACCCGGAGAAGGTCAAGCACCTGTTTATTTATACCGGCGTGATCGGCTTTCTGCTGACGACGTTTTTCGCTTTTTTCCTGCTGACCAAGATTACGCAGCCGCTGCGCGAAATGAAAGAGGCGGCGGACCGGATCGGGCAGGGCGAATATTCGACGCGCGTGCATATCCGCTCGACGGACGAAATCGGTGAGCTGGCCAACACGTTCAACCAGATGGCGTCCGAGCTGGAGACGCTGATCCGTGATCTGCAGCACGAGCGCAACCATCTGAGCAGCGTGCTGCGCAGCATGACCGACGCGGTCATCACCTTCGACGCCCAAGGGGAGGCGATTCTGACCAACCCGCAGGGCGGCCATCTGTTGGAAGAATGGAAGACGGTGCAATGGGACGAGGAGGAAGGCGGCGGACCTTACGCCAACGTGCCGGGACCGCTGCGGGAGACGTTCCGTACCGTCATCGGAGAACGCCGGGAGCTGACGGCCAAGCTTCACGTCCGAAGCGGCGTCTGGTCGGTCGTCATGACCCCGCTCGGGGACGAGGATGCCGTCCGCGGCGCCGTCGCGGTGCTGCGCGACGTGACGGAAGAATACCGCGTGGACAAGATGCGCCGGGATTTCGTCGCCAACGTGTCGCACGAAATCCGCACGCCGCTGTCGATGGTGCAGGGGTACAGCGAAGCGCTGCTCGACGACATATCCGCTTCTCCGGAAGAGCGGCGGGAGCTGGTGCAGATCATTCACGAGGAATCGCTGCGCCTCGGACGGCTGGTGAAAGACCTGCTCGATCTGGCCCGGATGGAAGCCGGCCATATGGAGATGACGCTGCGGCCGGTGGACGTCAGCCAGTTGATGCAGCGGGTGTACCGGAAATTCGCCGCCATCGCCAAGGAGCGGGGGATCGTGCTGGAGCGGCCGGCGGAGCGCGATTCGCTCGTGCTGGAGGCGGCGGACAACGACCGGCTCGAGCAGGTGCTGACCAATCTGATGGACAACGCGCTCAGACATACGCCGCCCGGCGGGAAGATTACGCTGCAGGCCGAGCGGCAGCACGGAGCGAAAGGGGACTGGCTGGAAATCGTCGTCGCCGACGAAGGGCAGGGGATTCCGCCGGAAGACCTGCCCTACATTTTCGAGCGGTTCTACAAGGCGGACAAAGCCCGCAAGCGGGATGCGAGCGGCGGGACCGGCCTCGGCCTGGCCATTGTCAAAAACCTGGTGGAAGCGCACGGAGGCCAAATTTCGGTCCGCAGCGAGCCGGACGCCGGAACCGCTTTTACGATCACGCTGCCGGTAGGCGGCAAGAAAAAGCCGGCCGCCAAAGGAAGCCGAAAGTAGCCGGTTCAGCGGCCGTCATGACTGCAACGACAGCGAAACAGCGAGATCATGAGCCGTGGCTTGCGGGTGCCCGCAAGCCTTTTTCGTGTTATACTGGCGTCGAACCGATTGAATCGGCCGAAAGGAGATATCGCCGCGATGGAACGGACTCTTCTGATCGTCCTGCTGGCGCTCGTCGTTTTGCCCGCCATGGTGCTGTTCGGCTACCTGTATCTGTTGTCCCGCAAGCCCAAGCATTCGATTCTCCGGTCCCATCCTTACCTGGGGTGGGTCCGCTATTTGCTGGAGAAGCTCGGCCCCGAATTCCGCCAATACTGGTTCGACAGCGATACCGAAGGCAAGCCCTTCTCCCGCGCAGATTACGTCGGCGTCGTCTTCGCCGCGAAATACCGCAGCGATCTGATCAGCTTCGGCTCCAAAAGGGACTACGAGCAGCCCGGCTTCTATCTGTCCAACGACCTGTTTCCGAAGCTGACCGAAGAACTGCGGGCGGACAACCGCGACCCGGCGCCGGGCCGCAAGTACGAAATCGTCAAGGAGGGCCTGTTTACGCGCCGCGAGCGGATGGAGGCGGACGTCGCCCGCCGGTGGCTGTACGACGATCACGACGCCCTCGTGATCGGGCGGGAACGGCAACATCCGTGGCGGCTGAAAGGGATGTTCGGCGCTTCCGCCACGTCTTACGGCTCGGTCGGGGAGCATTATATTCTGTCGACGGGCCGCGGTGCGGCGATGGCCGGCGGCTCCTGGATCAATACCGGCGAAGGGGGCGTCGCTCCCGAGCATCTGGCGTCCGGCGCCGACGTCGTCGCCCAGATCGGGCCCGGATTGTTCGGGTTCCGGGACGACGAGGGCGGGTTCTCGTTGGAGGCGTTCCGGCAAATCGCGGCGGAACCGAACGTCAAAGCGTTCGAGCTGAAATTCGCGCAAGGGGCGAAAATTCGCGGAGGCCATCTGGAAGGGGCGAAAGTGAACGAGAAGATCGCGGCGATCCGCAAAGTGCCGGTCGGACAAACCGTCAATTCCCCCAACCGGTTTCCTTTTCTGCACAACGCGGAGGAGGCGCTTCGGTTCGTGCGGAAGCTGCAGGACGAAGGCGGCAAGCCGGTCGGGATCAAAATCGTCGTCGGCGACGAAAGCCGTCTTGACGCTTTGTTTCAGACGATGGAGAAGCTCGGCATCTATCCCGATTTCTTGACCGTGGACGGCGGGGAGGGGGGATCCGGCGCCACCTTCAAGGCGATGGCCGACGGCATGGGCCTTCCGCTCTATCCCGCGCTGATCGCCGTCGACGATGCGGCAAGGCGTGTCGGGGTGCGGGACCGGCTGGCCCTGTTCGCTTCCGGCAAGCTGGTGACGCCGGACAAAGCGGCGATCGCGCTGGCGCTGGGCGCCGACGCGGTCAACTCCGCGCGCGGCTTTATGCTGGCGAACGGCTGCATCATGGCGATGCAGTGCCATACGGGCAAATGCCCGGCCGGCATTACGACGACCGATCCGAAATATATGAAGTCGCTCGTCCCCGAAGAGAAAATGTGGCGGGTGATGAACTACATTCTGCATATGCGGGAAAGCCTGTTCGCGCTTGCCGCCGCTTGCGGCGCGGACAGCCCGCGCCGGCTGACGCGGGAGCACGTCGTGTACAAGAACGAGTTCGGGCGGACGGTGCGGCTGAGCGAGCTGTTTCCTTATCCGCAGCCGGCCCGTTCTTCCTCCGGAGCGGCGTTGGAGGAGATCGGCTGATCCCCTTTGTCTTGTCCTCCGGCGCTGCGGCGCGGGCGATAACAAAAACCTCCCGATCCGGCAATGAAACGGGAGGCAGGCGAATGAACGCGGTTCGGCCGATTACTGCAGCTGAATTTCTTTGGCGCTGTTCAAGTCCGGAAGGGCGACGATCTCCGTCAGCACGTCTTTCGGCACCGCCTTGTCGACGCCGAGCACCATGATGGCGGCGCCGCCGACCAGCTTGCGGCCGACCTGCATCGTGGCGATGTTGATCCCGCTGTTGCCGAGCAGCGTGCCGACGCGGCCGATGATGCCCGGCTTGTCGAAGTGCGAGATGAGCAGCAGGTGGCCTTGCGGCTCGACATCGACCGGGAACCGGTCGATCTGCGTGATGCGGGCGCCGAAACCGTTCAGCAGCGTGCCGGCGACGAGGCGCTCTTCCTTGCCGGTGCGCAGCGTTACGCTGATCTGGTTGGTGAAGCCTTTGGAGGCGCGGTCCTTGGTGATGACGACGTTGACATCGCGCGTCTTGGCCAGGTGCATGGCGTTGACGATGTTCACCTGATCGGCGCCGAGATGGTAGCCCAGCACGCCTTGCACGATGCAGCGGGCGAGCGGCTGCGAATCGACTTCGGCCAATTCCCCGGCGAACGTGACGGAGATTTCCTTGACCGGCCCTTCGGCGATTTGCGCCGCGAAGCTGCCGAGCGTGCGTCCGAGCGAGAAGTACGGCTCCAGCTTGGACATGACGTCGGCCGGCACCGGGGGCATGTTCACCGCGTTCTTGAACGGCTCGCCGCGCAAAATGTGCAGCAGCTGCTCCGAGACGTCGATGGCGACGTTCTCCTGCGCTTCCACCGTCGAAGCCCCCAGGTGCGGAGTGACGATGATTTTCGGATGGTGCAGGAACGGATGATCCGGCTTAGGCGGCTCCTCCTCGAACACGTCGAAGGCGGCTCCGGCCACCCGGCCGGCGTCGATCGCCTCGACCAGCGCCTGCTCGTCGATAATGCCGCCGCGGGCGCAATTGATGATCCGCACGCCCGGCTTGATCTTCGCCAACTGTTCGGGACCGATCATATGCCGCGTTTCCGGCGTCAGCGGCGTGTGCACCGTAATGAAATCGGCCTCGGCGATAATGTCGTCGACGGTGGCGATGCGGACGCCGAGCTTCTCGGCGCGCTCTTCGGTCAGGTAAGGATCGTAGCCGAGCACCGTCATGCCGAACGCTTTGGCCCGGGCCGCCACTTCGCTGCCGATGCGTCCCATGCCCATAATGCCGAGCACTTTGTTGCGCAGCTCGACGCCGACGAACGATTTGCGGTCCCAGACGCCGCTCACCGTCTTCAGGTAGGCTTGCGGAATGTGGCGGGCCAGCGCCATCATCATCGCGAACGTATGCTCGCACGTCGTAATCGTGTTGCCGTCCGGCGCGTTGATGACGATAATGCCGCGCCGCGTCGCGGCGTCCAGATCGATGTTGTCGACGCCGACGCCGGCGCGGCCGATCACCTTCAGCCGCTTGCCGGCGTTCATGATCCGCTCCGTCACCTTCGTCTGGCTGCGCACCAGCAGCGCGTCGTATTCGCCGATCACGGCAACCAGTTCGTCTTCCGAAAGCCCGGTTTTTTTGTCGATGGTCACGTCCGGAGCTTCGGCCAGCAGCGAAATGCCCAGATCGCTGACCGGATCGGATACGAGAACCTTATACATGAGGGTTCGCCTCGTTGTAGCGCTTCACGCATTCCTCGTAAAGCTGCTTGGCGAACGCTGCGTCCTTCCAGCCTTCGATTACGGTCTTTTTGTTCTCCAGGTCTTTGTACACTTGGAAGAAATGCGCGATTTCCTTCAGCGTATGCGGCGCCACGTCTTCCAGGGTGTTCACGTGCTTGAAGCGGGGATCGCTGGTCGGCACGGCGAGAAGCTTCTCGTCCTGGCCTTTGTCGTCGGACATGATGAGAGCGCCGATGACGCGCGATTCGATCACGCAGCCCGGGAACGTCGGGAACGTCGTCAGCACGAGAATATCGAGCGGGTCGCCGTCGAGGGCGAGCGTGCCTTCCAGATAGCCGTATTCCGTCGGATAATGCATCGGGGAGAACAGCACGCGGTCGAGCACGAACCGGCCCTTATCCTTGTCGAATTCGTACTTGTTCTGACTCCCCGTCGGAATTTCGATCAGGGCGTCGACTACCAGATTGGACATTGCAGAAGCCTCCTTGTTCGGTTCCCAAAAAATCCCGTCTTCGGATGCGGGATTTCTGTAGACCCTACTATTTTATAGCAACGGGACGGGCGTTTGCAATGCCGAGCGGTGAAGTCTTTGCGCGCAAATGTCGATTTTTCGGCTTGGCGGAGCCCTGAAGAACCGTGCCCTTATTGGTTCGGGAAGAAAAAGGGGAGCTGCGGCAGCAACTCTTTGCCGTACTGCTGCGTCTTGAGAGCGAGAAAATCGCCGCTGCGCACCGCGTCGGTTCCGGCCAGCAGCTCGCCGATGGCGCCGATCGTCTTCGTTTTCATTTTGTCCGCCTGGCCCGATCGGATGAAATGGTCGATCTGCGCCGTCAAATCTTGGGGCAGGTAGTCGGTCATCAGCTGATGCTGCATAAGAAAATCGGCGGCGACCTGGTTTTTGACCAGCAGGGAAAGGTTTTGCCACTTCTCGGTGGAAAGCACCGCCGGGCTCTGATAGTGGTCCGGGATGTCGGGGTTCACCGACGCGCCCCATTTCAGCATGGACGCGAAATAGGCCTGCTGTCCGACCAGCATCTGCTTAAGCCCCTCCTTGTAGTAGGCGTCGGCCTTCAGCTTGGAGAGAACGGACGAGGGGGCGCCCTCGTTGGCGCCGTTGACCGCGCCCCGGAAGCTTTGCGCAAACAGCTTCAAGCTTTTCAAATAGCTGTCCTGGGCCTGCTTCAATAGCGGCGACAGCGGATTGACATAGGCTACTTTGGCCGCTTCGTACTGGCTGTCGGCCAGCCGGGCCAGCTGCTTCAATTCGGAGGCGCGGTCCGCCGAAGGGTCGGCCAGCCAATTCTGCTGGGTTTCGAGCCAGCGGGTCTGAAATTCACGATACGGCAAAAATACGGTATGATAGAAAGAGACGAGATCTTGCTGCTGGTAGGCGCGGGCAGGAGCGGCGGCCGCGGTCGTCTGGCGGTCTGCCGCGTAGCGGGCTTCGGTCCGGTCGGCACCGACCTTGACGCCGTAGAAGAAAGCGGCGACGGCCACCACCAGCATGAATAGAAACCCCAGCGAGAAAGCGAGATCGGTTCGCGTCAAACGTTTGTCCATGTGCGGCTCCTCTTTACTTGGGTTGAGATCAGTAGTCCTGGCGCAACCGCGCCGCAATGCACGCATTGCTTCCCGCGGTTGCACATTCCGAGACGACTTCGTCGCTCGGTACCTCGCGCAGCCGCGCCGCAATGCACGCATTGCTTCCCGCGGTTGCACATTCCGAGACGACTTCGTCGCTCGGTACCTCGCGCAACCGCGCCGCAATGCACGCATTGCTTCCCGCGGTTGCACATTCCGAGACGACTTCGTCGCTCGGTACCTGGCGCAGCCGCGCCGCAATGCACGCATTGCTTCCCGCGGTTGCACATTCCGAGACGACTTCGTCGCTCGGTACCTCGCGCAGCCGCGCCGCAATGCACGCATTGCTTCCCGCGGCAGCACATTCCGAGCCGACTTCGTCGCTCGGTACCTAGTATAAAAAACTTAGGGCCAAAAGAACATCCTAAAATTCGATTCGATCCGAGGCATTATGAGAAAATTCGACATCCGCAAAATCAAAATTCGCCCCGTGCCGGCCGATCGGATCGGCGACCGGATGCTGCTGGCCAATCTGTATGCCACGCAGCTTGTCACTTTCATTATCGGATTGGTTTGGACATTTTTTCAGAGGCGCAATCCGTTCGCTTTGTTCCGGATGCCCGATCACGCGTCTGCATTCGGCCTGGCGGCCGCTTTCGCGGCGGCGGTGCTGGCGGTCGATCTGCTGCTGTCGCGCTGGGTGCCGGAAGAAGCCGCCGACGACGGCGGCGTGAACGAGCGCCTGTTTCGGAACCGGCCGGTGTGGCATATCGCGCTGATCGCGCTGGTCGTCAGCCTGTGCGAGGAACTGCTCTTCCGCGGCGCGGTGCAGTACGCGATCGGGCCGTACTGGACCAGCGTCCTGTTCGCGGCGATTCACGTCCGCTATTTGCGGCACTGGGTGCCGACCGGGCTCGTGTTCGCCATCAGCTACGGGCTCGGCTGGCTGTATGGCTGGACCGGGACGATCTGGGCGCCGGTGGCGGCCCATTTCCTGGTCGATCTGACCATGGGACTCATCATTCGTTTTCGGAGGGAATCTTCGGCATGAGCGAAGGCGAAACCGAAACTTCGTCGGTCTGGTCGCGGTTTCAGGAGGCCAAGCGGCGCGCGATCGGAGACGGGAAGGAAGCGGAGCCGCAGACGCTCGAGGAACTGGAAGCGGCGATCGCCGAAGCCGCGGCGGCCGTCGGCATTCCCGAGACCGGGCTGCCGCCGCGTTCCACCGTCCATCCTTCCAACAAGCGGAAAGTGACGCTGTGGTTCTACCGGGTTCTCGTGGCGCTGTTCGCGGTGTTGGTCGCCGGCCTCATCTGGTGGGGGCAGCGAATGTACGGCCGGTTATGAGCCGGCCGTTTTCGTCTCGATCGTCGCCGGATCGACGAAGCCGTAACCTTTCTGTTCCAACACCGTCAGCAGCCGGTCCAGCGCTTCTCCCGTCCAAGGCAGCTCGTGCATCAAAATGTTGCTGCCGGGACGAAGCTGCTTCAGCACGTTGTCGATCACCTTTTGCGGCTTGTCCGCGTCTTTTGCGCCGAGCGTCCAGTCCAGCGAGCCGTTGGACCAGGTCATGTAGAGAAGGCCGTTTTCCTCTGCGATCCGGTGGACGTCGGCATTGCCCGAAGCGTACGGCGGGCGGAAAAAGACCGGCGTGACTCCGGCGACGTCCTTGACGATCGCCTGCACGTCCTCGATCTGCTTGCGGATTTTGTCGGCTTTCTCCTTGCCGAGCATGATATGATCCCAGGAGTGGTTGCCGATCGTCTGCCCCCGCTCGCGAATTTGCTTCAGCAGTTCCGGATGGGCTTTGACCCGGTAGCCGTTGACGAAAAAAATCGCTTTGGCCTTATGCTTGTCGAGGGCGTCCAGCAGCGGTTCCAGCGTCTTGCTGTCTTTCGGGCCGTCGTCGAACGTGAGCAGCACGACTTGAGCGCTCGCCTTCGTCTTGTCGATGGGAACGATGTCGTACGCCTTGTTCATCCGGTACAGAATCTTTGCCGGCTCGCGAGCCGCCGGAGCGCCGTCCGCGGCCGAAGGCGCGGGAACGGCCGTTTCGGCGGCGGTCTGCGAAGGCGCCGGGGCGGAAGATTGCGCTGCGGTCGGCGACGGGGAGGCGGCGCTCCCGGCCGACGGAGAAGGGCCGGCGGCGGGCTCGCTGCCGCAGGCGGCAAGCGCGGCACCGAGCAGGAGGGTCAGAGCGGCGGCGGACAGACGTTTCATCCAAGGGGCTCCCTTCAAGTTCTTTTTCCTGAGTGTAGCATATCCGCGTTTATTCGACACCGGGTCCGCGCAAAGTCTGTCCGCGCGCCATCGCGCCGCAATGCACGGCATTGCTTACCGTGATAGGCGCATTCCAAGCCGACTTCGTCGCTTGGTACTTCCTCGCGCCATCGCGCCGCAATGCACGGCATTGCTTACCGTGATAGGCGCATTCCAAGCCGACTTCGTCGCTTGGTACCTTCCTCGCGTCATCGCGCCGCAATGCACGGCATTGCTTACCGCGATGGGCGCATTCCAAGCCGACTTCGTCGCTTGGTACTTCCTTATTTTGTTCGGGCATGACTTTCGCGTGAAAGGCCAAAATAACGGATGTCGACATCTTTCGTTCACCAGGAACAGGAGGAAGCGTATGAAATTCCGGACATTCATGCTGGGCGGTCTGGCAGGCGCCGCCGTGGTGCTGCTGATGCAGCAGCGCAACGTGAAGATGGCGGGCATGGCCGGCAATCTCGGCCAGAAGATAAGGCAGCGGATGAACGGCCTGAAAGACGACGCCATCGGCAAAATGCTGAACATGCGCCCGGGAAGCGGCCGGCGCTCGTCCGAAAGCGGCGGGCTGGACAAAGTGTCCGAGCTGGCTGCTCAGGACGCGAACGTCCGCCGGGAAGTGGATTCGGTTCTGGAAGAAAGCGGCCGGCATCGCAACTAGAGCGGCTGCGTCCGAACGCATGCATCGGCTTCTCCCGACCCTACGGGAAGGAGCCGATGCATTTTTTCGCATTTCAATTGTTTTCCCTAGTGCATTTCGGAGCCAAAAATGATAACATGTTGTCAAAGTAAAATTCGATCACACATTATATGACGCATCATACGCTGTTATCACCATCGTGCGGAAGGAGGATCCTGTCATGAGGATGGAGCGGCTGAGCCAGGACAAAATAAGGATTTTCCTTACATTCGACGACTTGTCGGAGCGCGGAATCCAGAAGGAAGACATGTGGCGGGAGATTCCGAAAGTCCATGAGCTTTTCAGCGAGATGATGGATCAGGCTTACAACGAGCTTGGCTTCGACGCTTCGGGGCCGCTTGCGGTCGAAGTGTTCGCGATGCCCGCGCAAGGCATGGTCGTCATCGTGACGCGGGGCAAGCTGGACCGCGATGCGGATTCGCCTTCCGAGGAAGAGCTGGACGAAGACGTATACGAAATGGAAGTGACGCTCGAGCAGAGCGAGGCGATCATATATCGATTCCGCGACATCGACGACGCGATCGGCGCGGCCAAGCGGCTCGCCGGCAAATGGACCGACGAAGGGCGGATGTACCGGTATCAGGACCAATGGATTCTGTGCTTCGATCCGGCCGGCTGGGATGCGGCGGGCTACCATGCCCTGATCTCCGTGCTGGCCGAATTCGGCGAGGCGACGTCGGTTACGCCGGCGGTGCTGGAGGAATACGGCAAGCTCATTATCGCGGATCATGCGGTGAAGACGCTGGCGGAACATTTCGGTTGACCGGTTTTTCCGGTTCGGGCGAAGCGCGTTCATGAAACGGACACGATGCGGCGCTGCGGCGTTCGCAGAATGTTCGTTTTTTGATGATCGGGATTTGTTTCCTCGGGGTGATGCAGCGGCCGCAACCCTGTATAATGGAGATGAAAGGAGGGAAACGGAACGTGCTGATCGTCTCCGTGCTGGCTGCCGCCGTTGCGCCGGGCATTGCGCTGCTCGCCTATTTTTACTGGAAAGACCGATACGACGCCGAACCGCTGTCCATGGTCGTCAAGCTGTTTCTGACCGGCGCCCTGATCGTCCTGCCCGTCATGGTCGTTCAGCGGGCGATGTCGGTATGGTGGGGAGAGACGCCGTTTCTGTTTCCGTTCGTCAACTCCTCTGCGGTCGAGGAATTTTTCAAATGGTTCGTGCTGTACCACATCATTTATAATCATACGGCATTCGACGAGCCGTACGACGGCATCGTGTACGCGACGGCGGTGTCGCTCGGCTTCGCGACGCTGGAGAACGTGCTTTACGTCTTCGTCGAGCCGGCCACGTTCGGCACGCTAATGATGCGGGCGCTCCTCCCGGTATCGGGACACGCGCTGTTCGGCGTCTTCATGGGCTATGCGCTCGGACGAGCCAAATTTGCGTCCGGACGCCGGGCGAAGCTCCATTTGGCGATGGCGTTTGCCGTTCCGTTCCTGCTGCACGGCCTGTTTGATCTGCTCATGTCCACCGCTTCTTCATCCTGGATGTGGCTGGTCGTGCCGTTCATGTTCCTGCTGTGGCTTGGGGGCATCCGCTTCGTCAACCGCGCGAATGCCGTATCGCCGTTCCGCCTTCTCAAACGGGAGGAGGAGGTTAAATCGCCGTAAAACGGTCGATACTTCATGATGTTGAGAATCGGTCAGGGGGGACTTCAAGGTGGCGGCCCGTCGGGTCAAAGTGACGATTCGCTGCAACCGGTGCGGCGAGAAATACGTGCTGCGCGGCCGCAAAGAGAAAGGGCGCGTCGACACCGGGTTCAGGCAGTGCGTCTGCAACAACGCAAGCGATTTCGAAATTCAGGAGGAATAAAATTGCGCCGCGCATAAAGCCGGCCCCATCTTCCCAAACTAACGGCAAATCGCAGGTTTGGGAATGAAAGGGGTCGGCTTCGCATGTATGCACGTTTAAGCGCGGTGCTGTTTCCGGTCGCCGTCGTGTTTTTGATCGGAGCGATCGTGTGGGGGTATCAGGAGCACCAGGAGAAAAACACGGTTCTCATCAAGGCCGAGAACCAGTATCAGCGGGCTTTTCACGATTTGTCCAACCATATGCAGCGTCTGCACGACGAGATGGGACAGACGCTGGCCGTGTCCGCCACGTCGGACGGCTACCAGCGCAGGGGGCTGGTCAACGTCTGGCGGCTGACGAGCCAGGCGCAGAACGAGATCAACCAGTTGCCGCTGGCGATGCTTCCGTTCAACAAGACGGAGCAGTTTCTGTCGCGGATGTCCGACTTCGCGTATCGGACGGCCGTCCGCGATCTGAAGAAGCAGCCGCTGTCCAGCCAGGAGGTTCGAACGCTCAAAAGCCTGTACGCGGAAACGTCCGAGATCAACAAGGAGCTCGGCAAAGTGCAGGACGCCGTGCTGAAGGACCGACTTCGGTGGATGGACGTCGAAGTGGCGATGGCTGCCCAGCGCAATCCGCACGACAACACCATCATCGACGGCTTCCGCGCGGTGGACAAGAAGATCGGCGCCTACCCGGAGAACGACTGGGGACCGTCCGCGCTGTCGATGGCCCGGAAGCGGTCCGACGATCAGCTGTCCGGAAGCGAGGCGACCGCCGACCAGGTGAAGCAGCAGGCGCTGGAATTCGTCGGCATGGGCGTTCATGCCGGACCCGGCCACGAAGTTCGGGTGATGGAGAACGGCAAAGGGACCGACCTTCACGGGTATACGGTAACCCTGAAATCGGCGTCCGGGGACACCATCCGGATGAACTTCACCCGCAAAGGCGGACATCTGCTCTGGTACATGAACCCGCGGGAAGTGAAGACCCGCCGGCTCGATGCCGCGGCGGCGCGCACCAAGGCGGTCCAGTTTCTAAAGACGCACGGATATCCGGACATGACGCCGGTGACGTACGACGAATACGACAACGTCGCCGTGTTCACGTTCGTCGGCCTGAAGAACAACGTCCGCATCTATCCGGACAAAGTGACCGCGCGGATCGCGCTGGACAACGGCGAGGGGGTCGGCCTGCAGGCGGCCGACCACGTCTTCGCCCCCCGGGTGCTGGATCCGGGCAAGCCGAAGCTGACGCGGGAAGAAGCGCGCAAAAAGCTGCATTCCGATTTCCGGGTCGACGGCTATAACTTGGCGCTGATCGAGAACGAGCAGCGTCAGCAGGTGCTGTGCCACGAGTTCACCGGACGGATCAACGGCAACCGGTACCGCATCTATGTGAACGCCGACAACGGTCTGGAAGAGACGATCGAGCGGATTCCGGACACCGGCAAAGCGCTGCTGCATTGAAGGACGGCTTTCTTCGCCGGCCGCCCGCCGAATTTCGGCAGGCGGCCTGCTTCGTTCCCGGCCGGCCTTTCGAATGAGGCTTTCTTTTGCGTCCCCGCAGCGCCCTTCTTTTGCATCCCCGCAGCGCCTGTGATATAATTTGGTCATTCAAGCGCAGGCTCCGCCTGCCTGCTTTTTTTGACCTGTGCCGACAGGCAGCGCAGCATATGATACCGGGAGGCAGCCCTTTTCTTGATGAATCCGCAATCGACGCCCCGCATCAACATTGCGATCGACGGTCCGGCGGGGGCAGGGAAGAGCACGGTCGCCCGGCTCGTGGCCGGCGCCTTGAAATATGTATATGTGGACACGGGGGCCATGTACCGGGCGGTGACGCGGCTTGCGCTGGACGCAGGCCTGCGGCCGGACGACGAGCGGAGCATCGGGGAGTTGGCCGGGCGGCTGGACATCAGGCTGCTTCCGGGCGAAGAGGGCCAGCGCGTGCTGGTTAATGGCGAAGACGTCAGCTCCCGCCTTCGGTCGCGGGAAGTGAACCGGAACGTCGCGCGCGTTGCGCAGATTGAAGCGGTGCGGAGACGCATGGCCGAACTGCAGCGGCGGATGGCCGAAGCGAAGGGCGTCGTGATGGACGGTCGGGACATCGGCACGCATGTGCTTCCCGACGCCGAATTGAAAGTGTTTTTGACCGCATCCCCGAGAGAGAGGGCCAGGCGCCGCTATCTGGAATCGGGAGGAGAGCGGTCCGGCGTCTCGCTGGACCAGCTCGAGCGGGAGATCGAGGAGCGCGACCGGATGGACCGCGAGCGCGAGTTCGCTCCGCTCGTGCAGGCTCCGGACGCGAGGCTGCTCGATTCCACCGGCAAGACGGTCGAACAGGTCGTCGCCCAAATTGTGGAATGGGGCCAGGCGCTGACACGAACCAATTCGGCGGAGGAGAAGTAGATTATGTTGTACCGGTTTTGCAGGATGCTGGCCATCGTCCTGTACACGCTCGTGTACCGCCTGGAGGCCCGGGGCACCGACCGCTTCCCCCGCGAAGGCCCGGTCGTGCTGTGCAGCAACCACAGGACGCTGCAGGATCCGATCGTCCTGGGCGTGCGGCTCCCGCGCCAGGTGCATTACATGGCCAAGGAAGAGCTGTTCCGCATTCCGTTGTTCGCGCCCTTGATCCGCGCGCTGGGGGCGTTCCCGGTCAAGCGGGGCGGCGTCAGCAAGGAAGCGGTCAAGACGGCGATCCGCCTGCTGCAGGAGGGCAAAGTGCTCGGCATCTTTCCGGAAGGCCGGCGGAACCAGACGATCGGCGTCGGCAAGCGCGGCGCGGTGATGATGGCGCTTCGCGCCAACGCGCGGGTCGTGCCGGTCGCCATCGTCGGCAGCTACCGTCCTTTTGCGAAGATCGTCGTCGTCTACGGCGCGCCGATCGAGCCGGAGCAGCTGCGGGCCGCCGGCGCGGACGAACCGTCGGATGCGGCCACCGAGCTCATCATGTCGCGAATCCGCGAAATGGCCCGGACCGGCCAGCCTTCCGCTTGACGGCATGCATGATTTGGCGCGGTATCCATCATACTACAGGTAATTACAGGCAATCTTCGCGGACTTATGCGCATCTGACAATCGGGATTTAAACGCCGCTCTTGGGCGGGTTTAAATAAAGTTGGGGTAGAATCGAGGAGGTTATTTTCATGTCGGAAGAAATCAAAACCCAGGAAACGGCGACTGCGGAAACGGTCGGCCAGGAGGCGATGGACAACATGGTGTCCCTGAAGAAGGGCGACATCGTCAAGGGGACCATCGTCAAAATCGAGGACAACCAAGCATTCGTCAGCCTGGGATATAAATATGACGGCGTCATTCCGCTTCGGGAATTGTCATCGGTCAACCTGGAAAGCGCATCCGACGCCGTTCAGATCGGTCAGGAGATCGAGGCGAAAGTCATCAGCATCGACGACGAGAAGGAGCGGCTGGTGCTTTCCAAGCGGCAGGTCGACAGCGCCCGCGCCTGGGACGTACTGAAGGCGAGATTCGAAAGCGGCGAACCGTTCGAAGTGACCGTGGCCGACGTCGTCAAGGGCGGCCTCGTCGCGGACGTCGGCGTGCGGGGCTTCATTCCGGCCTCGATGGTGGAGCGGCACTACGTGGAAGACTTCAGCGGCTACAAAGGCCGGACGCTGCGCGTGAAAGTGAAGGAGCTCGACCGCGAGAACAACAAGGTCATCCTTTCGCAGAAAGACGTGCTGGAAGCCGAGTATGAGGAGCAGAAGCAGCGCATCATGGCTTCGCTCGAGCCCGGCCAAATCATCGAAGGCACCGTGCAGCGGCTGACGCCGTTCGGCGCGTTTGTCGACATCGGCGGCATCGACGGGCTGGTGCATGTGTCCGAGATCGCCTGGCAGCACGTCGTCCATCCGGCGGATGTCGTCTCCGTCGGCCAGAAGGTGAAGGTGAAAGTGCTGAAGGTCGACCCCGCCGCCGGCAAAATCAGCCTGAGCATCAAAGCCGCCCAGCCGGGTCCGTGGGAAACGGCGGCCGGCCAGTTCCACACCGGCGAAATCGTCAGCGGCGTGGTGAAGCGGCTTGTCAGCTTCGGCGCGTTCGTGGAGATCGCCCCGGGCGTCGAAGGACTGGTGCACATTTCGCAAATCGCCCATCGCCATATCGCGACGCCGCATGAAGTGTTGAAGGAAGGCCAGGAAGTGAAGGCGAAGATTCTGGACTTCAATCCGGCCGAGAAGCGCGTATCCCTGTCGATCAAAGAGACCGAGGAAGCGCCGGCGCGCGCCGAACGCGGCTCCCGCGGCCAGCGGGAAGATTCGGGCCTTCCGGCTCCGGAAAGCATGAGCTTCACCCTCGGCGAGAAGTTCGGCGACAAGCTCAGCAAGCTGAAATAGCAACATGGCGTCGCCTGCCGCCCCAAGGCCCCCGCGGTCCTTTGGGGCCGCTTTTTTTGTGCTGGGGCGGAGCTCTTGCCGGCAGGGCGGCAGGCGGGCGCCCGGCGGCGGAATCCGCTGGGGCGGTTGACCGCGGCGGGTTCCGCCGCAAGGGCGCAAAGCGGCTTGTGCCGACCGTTTTTTTGGCGGTGCCGGGCGGGCGAACAGGAATTTTCGGACCGGGAGTCGAAGAAAAGAAGAGTAGAATTGCGGCGAAGCGGTAGAAAGCGGTAGATGGAAGACTTGGAGGCAAGCAAGAAACGGTTTCGTCGTCTTTGGGGAACACGGAATGTCGTTGTGATCGGATGAAACTTATCAAAATCCGAACGGCGAACAAAGGAATAGAAAAGGAGCGAAGGAATAGGTATAGTGTAAGAAGGCGCAGTTTTCCCTGCCGAGTAAGCGCAGGCTGCAGTCTGCTTGCCGGTTGATCGGCGGAGTCCGATCCGCCGCGGACGATCGGATTTCTACCGGAAAACCGGCAACAGAACCAATAGAAACGGGAGAGGTAGAAGCCATTGAAGAGATTGCTGATTCGACCCTTTGACGGCTCGCTGAACGGCACGGTCCGGGTGCCGCCGTCCAAGTATCATCTTCATCGTGCGCTCATTTTCGGCTCGCTGGCCGAAGGACCCACTCTGATCCATGGCCGATCGGAGGCCGTTCATATCCGGGATACGCTGCGCTCGCTTCACGATTTCGGCATCGCGGTCAAGCCGACGGACAACGGCTACATCGTCAAGGGAGGAGCCTATCGTCCGGCGAACGGACGCATTCGGGTCGGAAGCTCCGGTTCGACGCTGCAGTTCATGCTGGGGCTCGGAAGCCTGTCCGAAGGCGCGGCGCCGACGTACGTCGGCCACAAGGCGCTGCGGGAGAGACCGATCGGACCGCTGCTGGAAGCGCTGGGCGACATGGGCGTCCGCTGGGAAGCGCAGGACCGCAAGCTGCCGGTGACCATTCATCCGGGAAGGCCCAAGGGCGGCCATATCCGCATTCCGGGCACGCTCAGCCAATGGATTTCCGGCTTGCTCATTCTGGCTCCGTTCGCCGAGCGGGACACGGTTATCGAAGCGCTGCCGCCGCACAACGAGCTTACATACGTCCGATTGACGATCGAAATGCAGCGCCGGTTCGGCATCGAGGTCGAAGAGCTTCCGGACGGCCAAATGTGGAGAGTCCGCGCCGGACAGAAATATCAGCCGGCCGAGGTGCACATCGAGCCGGACTTGTCTTCGGCGGCGTTTCTGCTGGTTCTGGCGGCCTTGTATCCGTCTGATATCGCGCTGCTCGATCTGCAAGGCATGGGGACGCACCCTGAAGGCAAAATCATCGAAATCATCGAGCAGTTCGGCGTGTCCGTGGCATACGACGACAAGCTGGGCGGAATTCGCGTCCGCCATAAGCACGAGCAGCCGGTCGGCGGCTTCGACATCGACATGCGCCACATCCCGGATCTCATTCCGGCGCTGTCCGTGCTGGCGGCGCTGTCCAAAGGAAAGACGGTGCTGCGGAATATCGGGCCGGGGCGGATGAAGGAGTCCAACCGGGTCAAGGCGATGCTGCAGCTGAACAAGATGGGAGCGCGCGTCCGCGAAGTCGGCGACGATCTCGTGTTCGAAGGGGTAAACCGGCTGACCGGGGCTTCGATCTCGACCTACAACGACCATCGCGTGCAGATGGCGTTCGTTCTGGCCGCGCTGAGGGCGGCCGAGAAGCCGAGCGAGCTCACTTTTCCGAATGCCTACCGCATTTCTTATCCTGAATTTTTCGATCATCTCGCTCTTCTGGGCGTCGATATCGGACAAGCCGCGGCGCCGTCGGGAGAGGATCTGTGGAAAGAGGAGGCCGTGCGCGCATGATCACCGCACCTTACGCCGACAACACCGACAGCGAGCGGCTGTTTCTGAACCGGCTGGCTCTGGCCGATCCGAAAAGAACCGCCGTCGTCGACTTGCTGAGCGAAACTTCCAGCATCGCGCTTACCCACGGCGAGCTCGACCGCCTGTCCGACCGGGTCGCGCAGGGGCTCCTCGATCTGGACGTGCAACCGGGCGAGAATGTCGCCTACCTGCTGCCGAACGGCTGGGAATTCGTCGTGCTGACGCTGGCCGTCTGGAAGATCGGCGCCGTCGCTTGCCCGCTGCTTCCCGCCTTGCGGGAGCGGGAAATTCCGTTCATTATGGGCAAGTCGAAAAGCAAAGTGCTGGTCGTACCGAAAGAGTACCGCAAGTTCCAATATGAGCCGTTGATCGAGAAAATCCGGCCTGACTTGCCGGGGCTTAAAACGCTGATCACCGTCGATTCCCGGGACCCCGCCGATCTGGCGCATTGCGTGGGCGGATTGGCCGCCCGCGAGCCGGATCTCGAAGCGATCGCGCGCCGTCGCCCCGGCCCCCAATCGCCGGCCCAGCTGCTGTTCACGTCCGGCACGACCGGCGAGCCGAAGGGCGTCGTCCACACGCACGGCTCGCTCGGGCACGGCGTGGCCGCGCATGTGCAGGAGCTCGGCCTGACCGCGGAAGATACGATCTGGGTTCCGTCTCCGATGGCGCATCAGACCGGGTTCCTGTACGGCATGTCGATGGCGCTGTATCTCGGCGCCAAGCAAGTGTGCCAGGCGGTGTGGGACGTCAGGACCGCCCGCGCCGCCATCGAGGAGCACGGCGCGACGTTCGTCCAGGCGGCGATGCCGTTTCTCGCCGATCTGACCCGGGAAGAGCGTCCGCCGCAAGGCCTTCGGATTTTCGTCGCGACCGGCGCGCCGGTGCCGCGCAAGCTGGCGCAGGAAGCGGTCAGCCGGCTGAACTGCAAAGTCGCGGGCGGTTGGGGCTCGACCGAGACATGCATGATCAGCGTCGGGTCGGTGCGGAACTACTCGGACGCCTCCTGGAACTCGGACGGCCGCGTCATCGCCGGCCGGGAAATGAAAGTGACCGACGAGGAGGGCCGCACGCTTCCTCCCGGGCAGGAAGGGCTGTTCAAGGTGAAGACGCCGGCCATGTTCGTCGAATACCTGGATCATCCCGAATGGTACGAGGCGGCGGTCGACAAGGACGGGTTTTTCAATACCGGGGACCTTGCGGTGATCGACGAGGAAGGCAATCTGCGCCTGACTGGGCGGGTGAAGGACATCATCAACCGGGGCGGCGTCAAAATACCGGTGGCCGAGATCGAGAACCTGCTGTATCAAATGGACAAGCTTCGGGACGTCGCCGTCGTCGGCATGCCCGACCCGCGGCTCAACGAGCGGATCTGCGTCTACGTCACGCTGATGAATCCGGAAGATTCGATCCGGCTGGAAGACGTGACGTCCTTCCTGCAAGAGCAGGGCGTCACCAAAATCTATTGGCCGGAACGGCTGGAGGTCATCCCGGAAATGCCGCGCACGACGACCGGCAAAATCCAGAAGTACGTGCTGCGGCAGATGATCGCGGACAAGCTCAAATCCGAATGAGACATCATTTTCTTATGCGAGGAGAAGATTCATGCCGATGAACGACGCCGCTTTTCAGCGATTGAAAGAAGAAGTGAAAGCGTATGTGAACGGCCGGCTGCGCGAGCTGTCCGAGCGCATCGAAGAAACTGGGCAGTGCGGCCCGGACGTCTGGGACGAGCTGCGGGAGCGCGGCTACTTGCGTCTGGCGGCTCCGGAAGAATACGGCGGCTGGGGGCTCAGCTTCACCCAGTATTTGCAGCTTTTGGAACTGTTCTCCCAATCGCACGGCTCCATCCGGATGATCGTGCACGTTATCAACGGCATCTGGCGGCCGATCGACTTTCTGGCGAACGAAAGCCAGCGGGAGCGGTTCGTGAAGCCGCTCGTGCGCGGCGAGATCACCGCGGCTTTCGCGCTGACGGAGCCGGACGCCGGCTCGGGCGCCGACATTCGCACGTCCGCCCGCAAGGAAGGCGATACGTACGTTCTGAACGGCCAGAAATGGCTCATCACGTTCGGGGATACCGCGGATTACCTGATGCTGTATGCGCGGATGGAAGGAACGCAAGGCTACGACGGCACGATGGCTTTGCTTGTGCCCAGAACGGCCGAAGGCGTCGAGATCCGGCCGATGCCGCCGACGCTCGGCCTGACCGGAACCGGGCACGCTCACATCGTGCTGAAGAACGCCCGCGTTCCGGCCGACCATCTGCTCGGCGAAGTCGGCCAAGGGCTGGCCAGCGCGCTGAACGGGTTCCTCGATCCGAGCCGCGTATGCGTCGGCATGACCTGCGTCGGTCTGGCGCAGCGCGCCTTCGACCTGGCGGTCGAGCGCAGCCGCGAGCGCGTGACGTTCGGCAAGCCGCTCAGCCAGCGCCAGGTCGTTCAGACGTGGGTCGCCGAGATGGCGACCGACATCGAGGCGGCCCGCCAGCTCGTCATGTACGCGGGCCGGCTGAAGGACGAAGGGGCGCTCACGCCGCCGCCGGCTTCGATGGCCAAGCTGTTCGCGCTGGAAATGCTGCAGCGGGTGACGGACAAGGCGCAGCAAATCTGGGGCGGCATCGGATATTTCAAAGGCTATGAGATCGAGCGGATTTACCGCGACGCCCGGGCGCAGAAATTCGAAGAGGGCACGGCGGAAATCCAGAAGGCGGTCATTGCCAAGCACATCTACGCGGGAGCGTGAGGATCGGGCATGGAACGTTCGCTGCTGCTGCGCCCGGGCCGGATCGGCTCGCTGGAGCTGAAGCACCGCATCCTGATGGGCGCGATGCATCTCGGGATCGAAGGGGACCGCGCCCAGCTGCCTCAGCTCATCGCCTTCTATACGGAGCGGGTTCGCGGCGGTGCGGCGCTGATCGTGACCGGCAACGTAGCCGTGCTGCCCGAAGGCGGCGGACACGGCATGTTCTGCCTGACCGAGCCGGACCACCGCAAGCAGCTGGAGGAGCTGGCGGCCGCGGTCCGGAAGGCCGGCGGCCGGCTGGCGCTGCAGCTCGCCCATCGCGGGCGGTACGCCACCAGCGCCGAGACGGGGCTTAAGCCCTGGGCGCCCAGCCCGATCGCTTCGCGGCTGACGAAGGAGACGCCGGCGGAGATGACCGCCGCGGACATCGCGCGGCTGCAAGAGGCGTTCGCGGACGGGGCGGCGTTCGCCCAGTCCGCCGGCTTCGACGCGATTGAAATCATGGGGTCGGAAGGGTATCTGCTGAACGAGTTCGTATCGCCGCTGACCAACCGGCGCACCGACGAGTATGGGCAAGGCAGCGAAGGACGGATGAAGCTGTGCCTGGAAATCGTCGAGCGCATCCGGGAGCGGGTCGGCGCCGGCTTTCCCGTCATTTACCGCATGTCCGGAGACGACTGCATGGAAGGCAGCACGACGCCGGAGGAGACGCTGGAATTCGCGCGCCTTCTGGAGAAGAGCGGCGTCGACGCGCTCAACGTCGGCATCGGCTGGCACGAGTCCACGATCCCGACCGTCGCGGCGATCGTGCCGCCGGGCGCGTTCGCGCATGTCGCCGCGGCGATTCGCGCCGCGGTATCCGTTCCGGTCATCGGCGCCAACCGCATTCATACGCCGGAAACGGCCGAGCAGTTGCTGGCGCGGGGCGACCTCGACTTCGTCGCGCCGGCGAGGCCGTGGCTGGCCGATCCTTCCTTCGCGGACAAAATCGTCCGCGGCGAACGCGAAAGCCTGAAGCTGTGCGTGTCGTGCAACCAGGCGTGCCTGGACCATACGCTGGGGCATCCGCCGAAACCGGTCGGATGCTTGGTCAACCCGCGCGCCGGCCGGGAAGCGTCGCCGGTTCGGCCGGCGGTTCGGCCGCTGGCCGTCGCCGTCGTCGGCGGCGGCGTGGCGGGGCTGCAGGCGGCCCAGACGGCGGCCGAGCGCGGACACCGCGTGACGCTGTTCGAGGCGGCCGGCGCGCTGGGCGGGCAGTTTCTGCTCGCCTCGCGCATTCCCGGCAAGGAAACGTTCCGCGACACGATCCGCAGCTACGAGTTCGCCTTGCGGCGCCTCGGCGTGGACATCCGGCTGAATACGGCTCCTTCCGAGCGGGAATTGGCGGCGTACGACCGCGTCGTGATGGCGACCGGCGTCTTGCCGTACGTTCCCGAATCGCTGGAAGGCGCTGATCTGCCCCACGTCTGCACGTACGCCGAGCTGCTGTCGGGCGCCCGGCCGTTCGGGCGCCGCATCGTCATCGTGGGCGGCGGCGGCATCGGGTGCGACGTGGCCCACTACCTGGCCGAGAAAATGCGGCTGCGGCCGGAGGTAGAAGCCTTTTTCGCGGAGCGGGGCTGCGAGGTCCGGCACCCTTCGCAGGCGCGCATCACGCTCGTCTCCCGCTCGGAGAAGGTCGGCAAAGGCGTCGGCCCGACTTCCAGGTGGGTGCTGCTCGGCGAGCTGAAGCGCCGCGGCGTGGACATCCGCAAAGGCTATCGATGCACCGCGATCACGCCGGAAGGGGTATGGATCGAAAGCGGCGCGGACCGGGCGTTCGTGGAGGCCGACCAGGTCGTGCTGTGCACCGGCCAGCGGCCCAACCGGGAGCCGGTCGGCGGGCTGCGGGCCGATTGGATCGGCGGCGCCTTGGATGCGGCCGAGCTGAACGCCGCCCGGGCCATCCGGCAAGCGCATGAGCTGGCCGCCGCGCTGTAGCGGAGAGCGGTTCGCAGCGGGCTTGACGCCGCCCGAACCGATCGCAGAACTTTTACTTCTCTATTTTCCGAAAGGATGAGATGGCATTGTCTTCCTCGCTTCAAGGCAAAAAAGTGCTTATCACCGGCAGCTCGCGCGGCATCGGACGCGCAACCGCCCTGGCGTTCGCGCAAGCGGGCGCCGACGTGGTCATCCACTACCGCAGGGATGAGGAGGCCGCCCTGGCAACCGCCGAGGAGGTTCGCAAGCTGGGCGCGCAGGCGCTGGTCTGCAAAGCCGAGCTGGAATCCCCGGAAGAGATCGACGCGATGTTCGATACGGTCGCGAAAGAGTGGGGCGCGCTGGACGTATTCATGGCCAACGCCGCCGCCACCGCGTTCAAGCCGGCGCTGGAGACGAAAGGTTATCATATCGACCGGACGTTCGAGGTCGTCTTCAAAAGCGTGCTGCACGGTGTGCAGCGCGCGGTGCCGCTGATGGAGGGAAGAGCGGGGCGCATTTTGACCGTCTCCAGCCTCGGTAGCCGCTTCGCGCTTCCCAACTATTCCAACATCGGCTCGGCCAAGGCGGCGCTGGAAACGCTGACGCGCTATTTGGCGGCGGAACTGGGGCCGAAGGGCATTACGTGCAACTGCGTCTCTCCCGGCGTGGTGGAGACGGATTCGGTTCGATTCTATGCCAAAGACGCTTTCGAGACGTTCAAAGCGAACGTGACCGCCCGCACCCCGCTCGGCCGGCTGACCCAGCCGGAAGATGTGGCCGCCCTCGTCCTGTTTCTGGCGAGCGAAGCGGCGGGCTTCATCACCGGACAGGTCATCGGCGTCGACGGCGGCTTGACGCTGATCGCTTACGGGCCCGACGGCCGGTAAAGCGGACCCGCGTCGGCTTCGCCAAGTCGGTGCGGCCGCAGGCGAAGCTTGCGGGCTTGATACAAGCGATGGGGGCTGTCCCAAAAGGTCTTGAAAAGACCTGAGGGAAAGCCCCTCTTTTTTTGTCTTAGTAAAACAAAAAGAAACCACTCTTTGGTAAAATGGAAGTGCGACCCACCACTTACGAAAGGAGCGGTTTCTTTGTACATCAAATATACCATGGACCAACTCTGCCTGCCAATGGACCTGGAGGAGGACATCCCTCAAAATCATTTGGTTCGCGTCGTCAACGCAGCCGTGAATCGGCTGGACGACGCTATTTTTGCATCCGCTTATCCTGGCGGCGGCAGAGACAGCTACCATCCTAAAATGCTGACCAAGATCATCATTTACGCCTACACCCAGCGCATTTACTCTTCCCGTCTTATTGCCAAAGCCGTTCGAGAGAATGTCATGTTTATGTGGATCGCCGGTAGACAAAGACCGGATTTCCGCACCATTAACCGGTTTCGCTCCGAGCGGATGAAAGATGTGCTGGAGAAAGTGTTCGCTGCCGTTTTGCAATTGTTGGTGGAAGAGAAGTATGTGCAACTCGAGCATTATTTTGTCGACGGTACCAAGATCGAAGCCAACGCCAATCGGTACACGTTTGTATGGGGCAAGGCGGTCGTCAAGCAACAGATGAAGCTGCAGGAGAAGGTCAAAGCGCTCTTTAGCACCATTGAAACGATGGAAAAACAGGAAGAGCTGGAGCATCGCGGCAAGGACCTTCCCGAGCTGGGAGAAGCAGCAGAAATCACGAGTGAGAAGTTAGAAACGGCGGTTCAACAACTTGAGTGTCTGCTGCAAGAGAAGCCAAAGGACAAGCCCCTTAAGAAAGCGGTTCGCCAGCTTCGCCGCGATTTGCTCCCCCGTCTGCGTAAATACGAAATGCAGCGGGAGATCCTCGGGGAACGAAACAGTTTCAGCAAAACGGATCCGGACGCAACCTTCATGCGGATGAAAGAGGACCACATGAAGAATGGCCAGCTTAAACCCGGTTATAATGTGCAGATTGGAACGGAAAATCAGTTTATCGTTGGATACAGCCTTCACCAGCGTCCCACCGACACCCGCTGTCTGAAGCCCCACTTGGAGAAAGTCAAATCCATACTGGGCAAGATACCGGCAACCGTCATTGCCGACGCCGGTTACGGCGGGGAGGAAAACTACGCTTATTTGGAGAACGAACAGGTCGAGGCCCTGATCAAATACGGAACGTACCATAAAGAAAAATCAAAGGCTTGGAGAAATGACATCGGTAAGCTCGACAATTGGCATTACGACGAGGCTGAGGATACATGGACCTGCGCGGCCGGACGCAAACTGACTTTCCGACGGGAGAGCAAGGAGCAGACGGAAAGCGGGTATGAGATTCACTACCGTCATTATCGCAGCCAAAGTTGTGAGGGATGTCCGCTGAAGTCCTCCTGCACGAAAGCAGAGGGCAATCGGGAAGTGAAAGTCAGCTTACGCTATTTCCATTACAAACAGCAAGTGCGGGAGAAACTCAGCAGTCAAGAGGGCTGGGAGTTAGCGGTCCGCCGGATGACCGAACCAGAAAGCGTGTTCGGGGATGTGAAAAACAACCGAGGATTTAGACGGTTCCTGCTTCGTGGCTTGCCGAAAGTAAGCCTGGAAGTCGGGTGGCTTTCGCTTGCCCATAACTTGCTGAAGAAGGCGGCGGTGGATCAAAAAAGAAAAATAATGGTGGCGGTATAACACCCGGTACCACCGCCTTTTTCAAAAAACGTGCACGAAATCAAGAGAGAGGCTGCCCTCCAAGCAGAATTAATCTGCTTTTGGGACAGCCCCTTTGCGTTGGCCGGGGGTCCGCCCGGTTCCCGCACCGGCGCCAGCCGCGCCAGTCGCTTATCCGTTCATCTTGAAGCCCGTCCGTCTCCGCGCTCCGCCCATCCCGCGCTTATCGTTCCCGGTCCGGAAACCCGCCGCTTACCGCCGCCGTCCGTCATAGAATTCCCTCCTTTGGGCGCATACTACCAGGGGGGTGAATGGGATGGCTGCAGGGTACGTCGCGGGGCTGCTGTGGCTGTCGGCTTGCATACTGTGGTGGAGCGGATGGCGCGAGGAGCTCGCCGACCGGGTGCCGCCCCGGGCGGTCGCGCTGTTTTTGGCCGGTTGGCCGCTCTTGGCGATGTGGTCGCCCAGGTTCGGATCGGCGAGCGTGAACGGCGCGTTCGTCTGGACGGGGGCGGCCGCGCTCGTCCTTTCCACCCGTCTCGGCGGGCGGATATGGACCGTCTGGTCGGCCGGAGCGATGCTCGGGGCTATCGCCATGTTTGTCCGCGAGCTGCCGGTATTGTTTCCGGACGCGCGGGGCGTGCGCTTCGCCTGGGAAAGCCCGGCCGCGATGGGCGCGGCCGCCGCGCTCACTTCCCGCCGGACCGCCGACCAGTTCGTGGCGCTTACGATCGGAGCGGCGGTGCCGGAAGCCGCCGCCATTCTGGCGGCTACCGGGACCCGCGTGGGCTCCGCCGTCTGGATGGACGACTGGTGGACGGCGGGGGCGGCGTCGCGGGCGCTCACCGTGACGATCGCCTATATCGGGGCGTGGATGAAGCATGCGGTCTGGCGCCGGGAAGGGGAGCAGCCCTGATGTGGCACGCGATCTGGCTGCACCGGGATTTGACCGGCGTGGCGATGGGAACCGCGTTTGGCGTCGCCGCCCGGCTGCTTCTGCTGCGCAGCGATTACCGCCAATACCCGGCATACCCGCACGGACGCATCATCCACCTGGCGCTCGGCCTCATCGCCGCCGCGCTGGGAGCGGTCGCGGTGCCCGCGCTGTTCGCCAAAAACTATACGGCCATCACGTTTCTGGCCTTGGCAGCCCAGCAATTCCGCGAAGTGCGGAATATGGAGCGGAACACGCTGCTGGCCATCGACAAGCAGGAGCTGGTGCCCCGCGGGGCGGCTTATATCGAAGGCATCGCGGTCGTGTTCGAAGGACGCAATTATTTGGCCATTTTCACGGCGCTTTTGACCAGCTTGTCCGTCTCGCTGGAGGGCTGGATCGCGGGCCTCGCCGTCGGGTGCGCGGCGCTTGCCGTTGCAATCCGGTTCAAGCAGGGCACATCGGTCCACGACATCGCGGAGGTGGAGTTAGCGCCGGTTCATCTGAACGGGCCGGACCTGCGCGTCGGCGACATCTACATGATGAACGTCGGTCTTCCCGAAGACCGGGAGGTCATCCGGCAGCAGGGCTTTGGTCTGATATTGACGCCGCGCGACGACAACGCGCGCGTGTCGATCGCCAACCTCGGCCAGCGTCAGGCCATTCTGCACGATCTGTCCACGCGGCTCGGCGTCTACCGCGATACGGGCGAGCCGGCCCTGCTTCCGATGGCCAAGCTCGACCTGCGCACCGGCCGTCTCGGCATTCTGTTGCTGCCGCGGGAGAAGGACCGCGACAAAATCATCCGGTCCGCCAGCAAAGTGCCGCTTCTGGAAGCGATCGTCCGCAAGCCGACGATCGCGAACCGCCGCGGAAAGGGGGGAAGGTCGTCATGAGCAAAATCGTTGCGGTCGTCACGACCCGGATGGACGGCGTGGCCGGAGGCGCCCCGATCTTTGCGGCGGCCGACCGAAGCCAGGCGGCGGAAATGGCGAACCGGATCGAGAAAATCATGGACTGCATGGTCCACCAATTGAGCGAAGAGGTGTATATCGTCGTCGATCACTCCGTTGCGGACTAGCATGCTTTCCGCGATTGCACATTCCGAGCCGACTTCGTCGCTCGGTACACCGAGTACAATCGCACCGCAATGCACGGCATTGCTTCCTGCGATTGCACATTCCGAGCCGACTTCGTCGCTCGGTACACCGAGCGCAATCGCACCGCAATGCACGGCATTGCTTCCTGCGATTGCACATTCCGAGCCGACTTCGTCGCTCGGTAGCGCAAAAGACCGTTAGCCAAGCCGGCCGATTTTTGCTATGATGGAGGTTGTGAATATTCGCACCGCCGCAAGGAGTGAATCGAGTGGCAAGACCCGTCGTCGCCATCGTAGGTAGGCCCAATGTCGGGAAGTCTACGATTTTCAACCGGATTATCGGGGACCGGCTAGCCATTGTCGAAGATAAGCCCGGGGTCACCCGGGACCGCATATACGGCACGGGCGAATGGAACGGCAGAAGCTTCAGCGTGATCGACACCGGCGGCATTGAAGCGGGCGGGGAGGACGGCCTGCTGCGGCTCGTTCGGATGCAGGCCGAGCTGGCCATCGAAGAGGCGGACGTCATCGTCTTCATGGTCGACGCCAAAGCCGGAATGACCAACGCCGACGAAGAAGTGGCGCAGATGCTGTTCCGCTCGGGGAAGCCTGTGGTCGTGGCTGTCAACAAGGTCGACAACCTCGGCAGGCTGGACGATATTTACGAATTTTACAGCCTCGGCTTCGGCGATCCGGTGCCTTTGTCCGGGGCTCACGGCACCGGCCTCGGCGATCTGCTGGACGCCGTCGTCGCCAAGCTTCCCGAGGACAGCGGGCAGGAGTACGACGACGATGTGATCAAAGTGGCGGTGATCGGGCGGCCCAACGTCGGCAAATCTTCCCTCGTCAATGCGATTCTGGGGGAAGAGCGCGTCATCGTCAGCGACATCGCGGGGACGACCCGCGACGCCATCGACACCCCGTTCGAGAAGGACGGGCAGAAGTACGTGCTCATCGATACCGCCGGCATGCGCAAGCGCGGCAAAGTGTACGAGACGACCGAGAAGTACAGCGTCATGCGGGCCATGAAAGCGATCGAGCGGGCGGATGTCGCGATCGTCGTTCTGAACGGAGCGGAAGGCATCATCGAGCAGGACAAGCATATCGCCGGCTACGCCCACGAAATGGGCAAGGCGGCCGTTTTTGCCGTCAACAAGTGGGATGCCGTGGAGAAGGACGACAAAACGATGCAGCGTTTTGCCGATGCGATCCGCGACCACTTCCAGTTTATGGCGTACGCGCCGATCGTGTTTCTGTCGGCGAAGACGAAGCAGCGTCTCCATCACCTGCTGCCGGTCGTGAATCGCGTGGCCGAAAGCCACGCGATGCGGGTGCCGACGCATCTGCTCAACGACGTCATCTCGGACGCGGTCGCGGTTACCCCTCCGCCGACCGACCGCGGCCGGCGGCTGCGCATCAATTATGCGACGCAAGTGTCGGTCAAGCCGCCGACATTGCTCATTTTCGTCAACGACCCGGAGCTGATGCATTTTTCGTACGAGCGGTATCTGGAGAACCGGATCCGCGCCGCGTTCCAATTCGAAGGGACGCCGCTGCGGCTGTTTACGCGGCGAAAGTCCGACCCGGAATAGGAGAGAACGTTCACTTTGGTCCAATCCATTCTCGCTATCATCATCGGTTATCTGCTCGGCTCGGTCTCTTTCAGCATTCTGCTTGCGCTGTGGCTGCGGAACATCGATATCCGCCAGCACGGCAGCGGCAACGCGGGAGCGACCAATACGCTGCGGGTGCTTGGCAAAGGTCCGGGTCTGGCCGTCTTCGCACTCGATCTGGCCAAGGGGGTGGCCGCCGTCCTGATCGGCCGGCTGCTCGGCGAAGGCGCCGCCTGGGTGCCGGTCGCGGCGGGGCTGGCCGTCATCGCCGGCCATAATTGGCCGCTCTATTTCCGTTTCAAAGGCGGCAAAGGCATCGCCACGACGGCCGGCGTCATGGCGGCGCTCGCTTTCGTGCCGACGCTGATCGCCGGAGCGGCGGCCATCGCGATCATCGCCGCCACCCGCTACGTCTCCGTCGGATCGATGGTGCTGGCGGCGCTGCTGCCGGCGCTGACCGCGCTGTTCGGCTGCGGTCCGGCCATCGTCTGGGGCTCGGCGGTCATCGCCGTGCTGGCGATCGCGCGCCACCGCAGCAACATCGTGAAGCTGTTCAACGGGACGGAAAACAAGCTGGGCGGCAAGAAGAAAGGTGAGCCGCATGGCGCGTAGAACGGCCGCGGTGCTGGTGGCGGGAAGCTGGGGAACGGCGCTGTCCCGGGTGCTCGCGGACAACGGCCATCAGGTGAAGCTGTGGACGCGCAGCGCCGAGCAGGCGGACGCCATCAACCGCGAGCGGCGCAACGCGAAGTATTTGCCGGACGCGTCGCTTCCGGACGCCGTCCAGGCGACGGCCCGCATCGCCGACGCCGTGTCGGACGCCGATGCGGTGGTGTTCGTCGCCCCGTCGGCGGCGATGCGGGAAGTGGCCCGCCTGGCCGCGCCCCATATCCGGCCCGGCGCGCTGATCGTCCACGCCACGAAAGGGTTCGAAGGCGAGACGCTGAAGCGGATGTCCGCGGTCATCGCGGAAGAGCTGGGGGTGCCGCAACGCCAGGTCGCGGTGCTGTCCGGACCGAGCCATGCCGAGGAAGTGGCGGAACGCCATCCGACGACCGTCGTCGCCGCCTGCGAGGACATGGCGCGCGCGGAAGCGGTCCAGGACCTGTTCATCAACGACAGCTACTTCCGCGTCTATACGAATCCGGACGTCGTCGGCGTGGAGACCGCGGGCGCCATCAAAAACATTATCGCCCTGGGCGCCGGCCTGTCGGACGGCCTCGGCTACGGAGACAACGCCAAAGCCGCGCTCATCACGCGCGGGCTGGCGGAAATCGCCAGGCTCGGCGCGTCGATGGGCGCAAGCCCGCTGACGTTTGCCGGCCTGGCCGGCGTCGGCGATCTGATCGTGACCTGTACGAGCCGGCACAGCCGCAACTGGCGGGCGGGCTCGATGCTCGCGCAAGGCGAGAAGCTGGATGAAGTGCTGCGGCGGATGGGCATGGTCGTCGAAGGGGTGCGCACGACGAAGGCGGCCCGCGCGCTGGCGGCCAAGTACCGGGTGGAGATGCCGATCACCGAGCAGCTGCACGCGGTGCTGTTCGAAGGCAAGCCGCCGGAGCAGGCCGTCGGCGCCCTGATGGGGCGGGTGCGCACGCACGAAATCGAGGAGATCGCGGCCGCTTCCCGCGAGAAATGGTTGCGGGGCACATAGGCGTCGGGCCGGACAGCCCAAACCGTTCATGCTTTCTGCTCATAGGATGATACCAGCAGTCCGGAGGAGGGAAAGCATGGACAACAATTTGTCGAAAAACATTTTGGGCACGGTGAACAAAAAAACCGGCAAAAAAATATCCGAAAACACGATCAAGCAAATCGCCAGCGGCGTCACGCCGAACACGCTGCACAGCGAAACGCAAATTCGGCAGCTGATCAAGCAAGTGTCGTCGGTCGCCGGCGTGCCCGTCTCCGAAGAGACGATCAAGGAGATTGTCGGCGCCGTCAAGAAGAGCGGGCTCAACATGAACAATCTCGAGTCGCTCATGAAAATGATGATTAAGAAGTAGGACCGCCGTTTGCGCGTGCGTGCCGCCCCCGAGGGGGTGGCTTTTCTTTTTGCGCGTGCCCAGCCAAGCACGTATCTTCTAGCCGGTGAAAGTCCGGCCGCGGGAGGAGCCAAGTCCCCGCGTAGCTTGGATACTTGCGTATGGCGAAATCTGTGCGTAAAAGCGTATCGACAAAAGTACCTGTCAGAGACAGGGCGAGCGACATGCCAGGCCGTAACATGAAGTGAATCCTGCCGCGTCGTCAAAAAGGCCTCG
>Ga0207789_1000028_pt1 | contig 183739 bp, 167 predicted proteins | sample HigsolmetaGSP12D_FD_184840 | JGI IMG/M metagenome (GOLD analysis project Ga0207789, IMG submission 184840) | High solid enriched microbial communities from the Joint BioEnergy Institute, USA - SP1-2-D (SPAdes) | ecosystem: Engineered > Bioreactor > SSF (Solid state fermentation) > Aerobic >... | reverse complement strand
GGTTTTACCGGCGCCCGGCGTGGGCGCAGAAGGCATGGGAGCAGTGGTGCGAACAGGCCCGGCAGAGCGGCATTGCTGCCTTGCAGGCCTTCGCGCGACGTCTGCAAGGCTACTGGCACGGCATTCTGGCACGCTGTCGACACCCTCTGAACACCAGCATCGTCGAAGGCATCAACAACACCATCAAGGTCATCAAGCGCCGCGCCTACGGCTATCGCGACGAGGAATACTTCTTCCTCAAAATCCGCGCCGCTTTCCCCGGTATTCCTCGATGAACCTTTTTTTTGCCCATTTCCTGGCAGGTCGCCAGCGTGAGGCGTCCGGCGCGCCAGCGTCTTCGCGTGCCAGGCGGCGCACGCCCACTCAAGTGGCATCGGCCCACCATGGGCCTGGGGATATGTGTTTCGCCGTTCCCCGGGGAGGCGACGTCGCGTTCGCATGTTGCTATGCGTCAAATCGGGCGATAAACCCGCTTTAGTTCTTGAGAAACTCGCCGGGCGGTTGGCTGGTTTGCGGGCCTAGGTGTCTCTTTCAAGCAACGAAACGGAGGTAACTTACTGATCGGTAATGAATTTTGTCTGTTGAAATTCATCACCACATTGTGGTGTTTTTCGGCAAAAAGTTCTTGCAACGCACAAAACGCCTGTCTATAATTCACTCAACGGATGTCGCTTTGTATGTCGACACGGCCCCGGGCCCCTCGGCATCGTCGGATAGCACCGCAAAGCGCATCTACTGGTGTCTCCTCCACCCTCCTCCTTTGGTGGATTTGCCCGAAGCCTACAGGCTTCGGGCTTTTTTTTGCCTCGGCGGCCTGGCCGGGCGGCCTATTGCAGCCATCGGCCGGACGGCGCTAGCGCATCATCGTTCCGCCTCCGGAGGGGCTGCCCATCCCCCCGGCGCTTCCTCCCTGCATGAGTTCCCCATAGCGCTGCATCAGCGCGGGGTCTTGTTGGATGGCGGCATTGATGGAGTTGAATTCCTGGACGGTCAGGCCTTCGCTCCAAATAGCCTGGGCCTTGCGGCCGTTGGATTCGTCGAAGGTGGCCAGGGTGGCCTGCCCAGATGCGGCGCTCATGCCCGAACTCGCACCGGAAGTCGCGGCACCTCCGGATGCCTGGGGCGAGATGGCATTCACTTTTTTCGCTGCATTGGCGAAGCGCTGCAGTTGATCGGGCGTGACCGACTGGGGAGTGGCGCTCGCCTGCGGGCTGGGGGCGACGTCGCGTTGAGGGGTGCCGCATGCAGCCAGGCCGGCGGCCAGGGCGGCGGCGCTCACTATCGACTTAAAGGTGGCGTTCATGGTGATGATCTCCCTATTTAGGCGTAATGCCAGGACGGCTTAGTGTCCCTCACCACCGCTATTCGAGTTTTTTCTTATGTGTTCATGTTTATCAAAGCTTGAGGCGGGCGCCCGGTGGTGGGCGTTTCGGCGGCGGGAGCCAGGAATTTGGTTACAGCTGCGCGGTCGGGCGTAGGGCGAGCGCCAAGCCGGCGTCGGCCAGGATGTCGCAGGAAGCCTTTGACTGGCTCGCTGGTTTCGGGCTAACATAGCAGGCTGACCCTTTCACACGGGCAAGTGACAATGCTTAGGTGAAGGGCAGAACGCTGCCAGGAGAGCGCGTACCAGGAAGCATCCGATGGCGATTGATGCCCAATCGGTCGGTGCGCATGGCATTTCCGGCATTTGCAAATTTTGCGCCGTCAGCTTTTTTGCGGCGCGCCGTCACAGAGATCCCTCATGAAGACCTTCGTTGCGAAACCGCAAGAAGTGACGCGTGACTGGTACGTGATTGACGCCAAGGGCAAAGTCCTAGGTCGTGTGGCCAGCGAAGTCGCACGCCGTTTGCGCGGTAAACACAAGCCTGAATTCACGCCTCACGTCGATACCGGCGATTACATCGTCATCATCAATGCCGCCGACATCGTCGTCACCGGCAACAAGGCGCAGGACAAGCGCTACTACCGTCACTCGGGCTATCCCGGCGGTATCACCGAAACCACGTTCCTGAAGATGCAGCAGCGTTTTCCTGGTCGTGCGCTCCAGAAGGCCGTCAAGGGCATGCTGCCCAAGGGTCCGCTGGGCTACGCCATGATCAAGAAGCTGAAGGTGTATGCGGGACCGGAACATCCCCACACCGCTCAGCAGCCCAAGCTGCTGGAAATCTGAGGAGCCGCGCATGATCGGTAACTGGAATTACGGAACCGGCCGCCGCAAGACTTCGGTGGCCCGTGTGTTCCTGAAAAAAGGCTCGGGCAAGATCATCGTCAACGGCAAGCCCGTGGACGAGTACTTCGCGCGCGAAACGGGTCGCATGATCGTTCGCCAGCCGCTGGAACTGACCGGCCATCTGGAGTCCTTCGACTTTCACATCAACGTCCACGGCGGCGGTGTGAACGGACAAGCCGGCGCCGTGCGCCATGGCATTACCCGCGCGTTGATCGACTATGATCCGACGCTCAAGCCCGCACTGTCGCAAGCTGGCTTCGTCACCCGCGATGCCCGCGAAGTCGAACGCAAGAAGGTCGGTCTGCACAAGGCGCGTCGTCGCAAGCAGTTCAGCAAGCGCTGATCGGCTTCGATCTTCCTCGTCCCCGGTTGCCCCGGGGAAGGGCAAAAAAGGCCGCAGCGATGCGGCCTTTTTTTCGTCCCCGCTTTCCATTTTCGGTCGGAGTTCGCCTGACCGGCGGCGCCGAGCGGGGGTAACATCAACGGGTTATATTTTCGAACGGACAATTTTTCCCTGGCCGGGCGGCCGGAAGCGGCGCGTGTCACCGCCTACCGGTCGATACGCACCGCACCAGGGAGGAGATTCTGATGAGCAAGACAGAGGCGGGTTCCGCCAAGATCAAGATAGGCATCGTCGGCGGCACGGGCTATACGGGCGTGGAACTCCTGCGCCTCCTGTCGCAGCATCCGAACGCGGAGCTGGTCGCCATCACCTCCCGCAAGGAAGACGGCATGCCCGTGGCCGACATGTTCTCTAACCTCCGCGGCAAGGTGGATTTGGCGTTTTCGTCGCCGGACAAGGCGCCGCTCGCGGACTGCGACGTGGTGTTCTTCGCCACGCCCCACGGCGTGGCCATGGCGCAGGCTCGAGAGTTGCTCGCCGCGGGCGCCAAGATCATCGACCTGGCAGCGGATTTTCGCCTTCAGGACACCGCTGCGTTCGAGAAGTGGTATCGCATGCCGCATGCTTGCCCGGACGTGCTGCGCGAGTCGGTGTACGGCCTGCCCGAGCTCAACCGCGAGAAGATCCGCGGCGCACGCGTGGTCGGCAACCCCGGGTGCTATCCCACCACCGTGCTTCTCGGACTGGCGCCCCTGCTCGAAGGCAAGGCCGGCTCGTCGTCGCCGCTCATTGACGCCAGCACGCTGATTGCCGATTGCAAGTCCGGCGTCACGGGCGCGGGCCGCAAGGCGGAGCTGCACATCCTGTTTTCGGAAGCGAGCGACAATTTCAAGGCGTACGGCGTGTCGGGCCACCGGCATCATCCGGAGATCGTGGAGCACCTGCAGGCGCTGCATGGCGGGCCCGTGGGCCTGACCTTCGTGCCGCACCTCACGCCCATGGTGCGCGGCATGCATTCGACGCTCTACGCCCGCATCGACCCCAAGGCGCGAGAGGTCGACTTCCAGAAACTGTACGAAGAGCGCTACGCCAATGAGCCCTTCGTCGACGTCATGCCTGCCGGCAGCACCCCGGAAACCCGCTCCGTGCGGGCCTCCAACATGATCCGCATCGCCGTGCACCGGCCTGGCAACGGCGACCAGCTCGTCATCCTCGTGGCGCAGGACAACTTGGTCAAGGGGGCGTCCGGCCAGGCCGTGCAGAACATGAACATCATGTTCGGGTTGCCCGAGGATGCGGGCCTCGGGCATGTCGCCGTGCTGCCTTGATGAAGCGCCGGCCAATTTTTCCCGCCCTCGTGCCGCGTCGGCTGCGGCGCGACACGACCTCCGATGTGACGCGGCTGGCCCGCGGCTCGCCGGGGCGCCTGGCGGGATTGTTGTTGCTCCTCGCCCTCGGCGCGGCGTTGGGTACCGGCCTGTACGAGTCGGCCCGGCGACTCATCGGCGGCGCCCCGCCAGTGTCGGCGTCGGAGGTGGCCCAACTGCGTGCGGAGAACCAGCGGCTGATCGCGGACAACGAGCGCCTGCAGGGCAGCTTGGCCGCAGCGGAGAGCCGCCTGGCGATTGAGCGGGCGGCCAAGGACCAACTGGCGGCCGATTTGAGGGCGGCGCACAAGGAAATGGGGGACTTGCGCAATGACCTGGCCTTTTTCGACCAGCTCATCCCCATGGACCCCCGCCAAGCCCAAGTCAGTATCCGGTCGGCCGAGCTCGAACGCCAAGGCGACGGACTGCGTTACCGCGTCTTGTTGATGCGCGCGGGCAGGCCGTCCGGCGAATTCAAGGGGCGGTTGCAGTTCTCCGCATCGGGCACGCGTGGCGGCGTGGAGACGACCATGGACCTGCGGCCCTTCGTGATGACGGACGACGGGGAGGCGGGCGAGGCCGCGTCTCCCAGGCCGGATCCTCTCGCGCTGCGGTTCCGCCAGTACCAGAGGGCCGAAGGGACGCTCGAAGTGCCCGACGGCTTCGAGGTGCGCAGCGTCACGGTGCGCGTGGTCGAGGGCGGCGTGGTACGCTCGCAAAGCACGGTCAAATTGCCGGCATGACGTGCAGGCCGAGGCCTTGAACGTTTGCGGATTACCGCCATCTAACCCCTAGAGCCTGCCGGCTCCGCCCGCGAGTATCCCTGTCACCGCCAGGGTTGAAATCGAGCGCCAACGGCGGTTGAATTACCTATTAACCCAAGATCTACAGTCAATCGGCGCATACGCAGTGCCAGGCCACCAGCCGGCGCGTATGCAAGGAGCAGTCATGAACGCAGCAGTCGAACAAGCCACCCTCGAAGCCCCTCCCGCCCCGCTCGTGTTTACCGATGCGGCGGCCGCCAAGGTCAAGGAGCTGATCGACGAGGAGGGCAATCCAGCGCTCAAGTTGCGCGTTTTCGTACAGGGCGGCGGCTGTTCCGGCTTCCAGTACGGGTTCACCTTCGACGAAGAAGTGAACGAGGACGACACCCAACTGGAGAAGAACGGCGTACAGCTGTTGATCGACGCCATGAGCTACCAGTACCTGGTGGGCGCGGAAATCGACTACAAGGAAGGCCTGGAAGGCGCCCAGTTCGTCATCAAGAACCCGAACGCCACCGCCACGTGCGGCTGCGGCTCGTCGTTCTCGGTCTAAACGCCGAACCGTCGTCTTTTCTTTACTCCGAGCGCCCTCGCGCAAGCCAGGGCGCTTTTCGTTTGTCCACGGCCGTCGGCCGGCATTCGTTTCATGGCTCTCATCGCACTGACCGACATCGAACTGGCATATGGCCACGTTCCCCTGCTCCACCAGGCCAACTTCTCCGTCGAGGCTGGCGAGCGGGTGGGATTGATCGGCCGCAACGGTACCGGCAAGTCGTCCCTCCTCAAATTGCTCGACGGGCGCATCCAGCCCGACGATGGACTGATCTCGCGCCAGGACGGCCTGAAAATCGCCACCGTGGAGCAGGAGCCCATCTTCGATGAGTCGGGCACGGTGTTCGACGCGGTCAGCGAAGGGTTGGCCAAGGGGCGCGACCTGTTGCGCGCCTACCAGCGGTTGACCCACGAGCTGGCGGAGAACCCGGCAGGACCCCGGCACGACGCACTGATGGCCCGCTTGCAAGGCCTTCAGGCGGAGCTGGAGGCGCACGACGGCTGGACTGTGCAGGCTAGGGTAGAGGCTACCCTAGCCAAGCTGAACCTGCCGGCCGATGCACCGGTGGCAGGGCTATCGGGCGGCACGCGCAAGCGGGTCGCTCTGGCGCGCGCATTACTCGGCGATCCCGATCTCCTGTTGTTGGACGAACCGACGAACCATCTCGATTTCGAAGCCATCGCGTGGCTCGAAGAGCTGCTCAAGGCGTTCCCCGGCAGCGTGGTCTTCATTACCCACGATCGCCGCTTCCTGGACGCGGTGGCCACGCGCATCGTGGAACTGGACCGCGGCGCATTGACGAGTTTTCCGGGATCGTTCTCCGCTTACCAGGCGCGCAAGGCGGAGATGCTGGAGGCCGAGCGCCTCGAGCACGCGCGTTTCGACAAGCTGCTCGCGCAGGAGGAGGCGTGGATACGCAAGGGGGTCGAAGCGCGCCGCACGCGCAGCGTCGGACGCGTCAAGCGGCTGGAGCAGCTGCGCCTGCAGCGCGCCGAACGCCGCGAGCGAATGGGCAAGGTCACGATAGATGTGGCCGAGGGGCAGCGTTCGGGCAAGCTGGTCGCTGAGTTGACGAATGTCTCGAAATCCTTTGGCGAAAAGACCGTGATCCGCTCGTTCTCGACCACCGTACTCCGGGGCGACCGCATCGGCATCATCGGCCCCAACGGCGCGGGCAAGACCACGCTGCTCAAATTGATCCTGGGCGAGCTGGCCCCCGACTCCGGCACGGTGCGGCAGGGGACCAACCTGGCCGTGGCCTACTTTGACCAAATGCGCAGCCAATTGGACGACGACATGGCCTTGGCCGACGTCATCAGCCCTGGCAGCGAATGGATCGAGATCAGCGGCCAGCGCAAGCACGTGATGAGCTATTTGGGAGACTTCCTGTTTCCGCCCGAGCGAGCCCGTTCGCCCGTCAAGAGCCTCTCCGGCGGCGAACGGGCTCGCCTGCTGCTGGCGCGATTGTTCGCCCGCCCTGCAAACGTCCTGGTGCTCGACGAGCCGACCAACGACCTGGACATCGAAACCTTGGAACTGCTCGAAGAGCTGCTCCAGGACTACCCGGGCACGGTGTTTCTCGTGAGCCACGACCGCATGTTCCTCGACAACGTCGTGACGCAGACCATCGCCTACGAGGGAAATGCGCAATGGCGCGACTACGTCGGGGGCTACGAGGATTGGGCCGCGCAGCGTGCGCGGGCGCAGGAGGCGCAGTTGCGCGCGGGCGCAGCCAAGTCGCGCGAACCGGCCAAGGGAAAAAAGGAAGCGCCAGGCGAGGCCGCGGCGGGAAATGCCGGCGGTGCGGCGGCGCCGGCCAAGCCTGCCGGCCGATCTCGCCTCAGCTCCTGGGAAGCGAGGGAGCTCGAAGGGCTGCCCGACGTCATTGCCGCGCTCGAGGCTGAACAACAGAAGCTTACTGATCGTCTCGCCGATGGCCGCATCTATCGCGACAACCCGGAAGAGGCGATCGCCGTCCAGCAGCGCATCGCCGAAATCGAAGAAGAATTGATGGCCAAGCTGGAGCGTTGGGAGCTGCTGGAAAGCAAGCGTAGTTGACCGCGGTGTGGCACAGCAACTGCCGGGGCCCGTGCCACGGCGGACGGTGCTCAGGCGGGGTAGTAAGCGCCTAATACCCGGGGGCCGGCGGCCCCCGTCACGGCCGGAAGATTGCCGGCCAGGCCTTCCACGTGCCGGTATGCGAGCCAGGCGAAGGCCAGCGCTTCCATTTGCTGGGCCGGCACGTTCGCATCGTCCGTGGGGGCGACCGGGCAGGGAAGCGCCGCCGCCAGCGCACGCATCAATCCCACGTTGCGGGCGCCGCCACCGCATACCCATACCTTCTCGCAGCCGGGCTGTTGCCTGCGGATTTCCCGGGCGACCGTTTCGACCGTCAATGACTGGAGGGTGGCTTGCACGTCGGCAGCCAGCAGCGGGCCATGCGCCGCCTGCCAGGCATCCAGGCGGCTGTCCAGCCAAGCCTCGTTGAACAGGTCCCGGCCGGTCGACTTGGGAGGCGGAGCGGCCAGCCACGGTTCGGAGGCGATGAGCTCCGACAGCAAGGCGGGTTGGGGGGTGCCGGAGGCGGCGAACCGCCCGTCGCGGTCGTACGGCTGTCCGGTATGGCGCGCGCACCACGCATCCAGCAGCAGGTTGGCCGGCCCGGTGTCGTAACCGACGACGCCGTCGGGCGACAGGAAGGTCACGTTGGCGATGCCCCCCAGGTTGAGGACGGCTTGAGGCGTTGCGGTGCCGAACACTGCCGCGTGGAAGGCGGGGGCGAGCGGCGCGCCTTGGCCCCCGGCGGCCAGGTCGCGGCTGCGCAGGTCGGCGACGACAGCGATGCCCGTCAATTCGGCAAGCCGGGCGGGAGCGTTCAATTGCACGGTATAGCCCGCGTCAGGCCGGTGCCGCACGGTCTGGCCGTGGGCGCCGATGGCGCGTATCTGGGCTGCCGCCAGGCCGGTCTGGGCAAGGAGTTCTGCCACCACCTTGGCGTAGAGTTCCGCCAGTTCGAGGGCCGCCAGGGACATGCGGTGGACTTCGTCGAAGCCCGGCCGGTTGAGCGCCAGCAGGCTCGCCCTCAGTTCGGCGGGCATGCCGACGTCCGCATGCCCGAGGATGCGGGGCGCGGTGCCGGAAAAGTCCGCCGCCACGCCGTCCACGCCATCCAGACTGGTGCCCGACATCAGTCCGATGTAGAGGCCCGTCCGGGGCATGGCTGCTACTGGCTCGCGAGCGCGACGTCGTCGGAAGGCGCGTCGTCGTTCGCCAGTCGGGCCAGGAGCTCCATCTGGTGGCGCAGCGGTTCGGTGTGCTTCTTGAACAGCGCGAGGCCGCGGGCGTTGAGGTCCGGCGCCGGGGGCAGGGCGACGGTGAGCGGATCCACCGGCTTGCCGGCGATGCGGAACTCATAGTGCAGGTGGGGGCCGGTGGCCCAGCCGGTCGAGCCCACGCGCCCGATGAATTGGCCCTGCGAGACGCGCGAACCCTTGGTGAGGCCAGGAGCGAAGGAGCTCATGTGCGCGTAAAGCGTGGAATATTGGCCGTGGTGGCGGATGATCACGACGTTGCCGTAGCCGTTTTGGCGGCCGATGAACTCGATCGTGCCATCTGCGGTGCTGCGGATGGGCGTGCCGTGCGGCGCGCCATAATCCACGCCCTTGTGCTCGCGCCAGGTCTTGAAGATGGGATGCAGGCGGCGGGAGAAGCCGGACGTGACGCGGGTGAACTCCATGGGCGAGCGCAGGAACGCCTTGCGCAGGCTCTTGCCCTCGAACGTGTAGTAGCCGCCTTCGGTGCCGGGCTGCTGGTCGAACCACACGGCCTGGTGGGCCGTTCCTTTGTTGACGAATTCGAGCGCGAGCACCCGGCCGGCCTGCACGTAGTTGCCTTGGTGGGTATAAACCTCGTAGACCACGTTGAAATAGTCGCCGCGCCGCAGGTCGCGATGGAAATCGATCTCGCCCGAAAGAATCTCGGCAATTTGGGTGGCGACGCTGTCGGGGATGTTGGCGGCGTCGGTGGCGCCGAACAGCGAGCTGTGGATCTGGCCGTGGGCGACCCGGGTCTGGCGCTCCGTGTCGAGTTGAACTTCCTTCGCGGAGATGCCTTCCGCCGTGCGTTCGATCTGCAGCAGGCGCGAAACCACCTTGCCATTGACTTCGGCGCCCGGGGTGTGGACATAGCGCAGCCAGCGGACTTCGCCCTGCGCGTTGGTCGATGCCTGGACGATGCGGCCGGGATAGAGCTGGTAGAGGCTGCGGGCGTCAGGCGACTTGCGTACGAAGGCCTCGAACTCGGGATCGTCCACGCCCAGCCGGTTCAGGAGGGATGCGACGGAGTCGCCCCGCTGCACGCGCTCTTCGCGGATGAAATCGGGGGCTTCGGCTTCCTGTTGGGTGACTTGCTCGGCGAGGTCCGGCAATTCCAGCGACTCGACTATCCGGGATGTCGGTAGCAGGGCCGCGTCCGGCGCCAGGGGCGCCACGCCGATCGCGCCGGCAGTCACGAACAGCCCGGCGGCACCGACGCCGATGACGATGCGGCGCTTGAGCGGAGACGAGGTGAGGGTGTAGGTGGCGGGATGGGAGGTGATGCGGGAGAGTACTTGGTGCACCGCTGCGGCAATGCGCTTGAGCATCGCCCCGGCGATGCCGGAAAACTTACGATTCATGCGTCCTGGCCCCTGGGGTCGGTTGGGCTAGAATTGCTCCAGGGCACGGCCCCGAAGCGCGGCGTGTTCCAGCCCTGATTCGTTGTACTGCCGCAACGCGATAAGCGCGGCACGAAGAAAACCCTCAGTTCGATACGCGCGAACCGCAACTCTCTTTGTAACAACGGGATGGGCCGGAGATTGGCCGAGTATATAGAAAGTCCCGCGGCCCTGCCAATACGATTATTTACAATCTACATACTTTTCCGAACAGTTCCCGCCATGGCTGAAACGAAATCGAGCGACCCGTCCGTATCTCTCCCCAGTGCGCCGGAGTCGAGGCAGACATATCCGGTTACACCCGAGGTCGAGCGGGATCTCGCCATCGTCAAGCGTGGCTGTGATGAACTGCTGGTGGAAGCAGAGTTCGCGCAAAAGCTGGCGCGCAGCCGCGCAACGGGTGTTCCGCTGCGCATCAAGCTGGGCCTGGATCCGACGGCACCCGATATCCACCTCGGCCATACGGTGGTGCTGAACAAGATGCGCCAGTTGCAGGAGCTCGGCCATACCGTCATCTTCCTGATCGGCGATTTCACGTCCATGATCGGGGACCCGAGCGGGCGCAATGCCACCCGCCCGCCGCTCACGCGCGAGCAGATCGAGGCCAATGCGCAGACCTACTACGCCCAGGCCAGCCTGGTATTGGATCCGGCCCGCACCGAAGTCCGCTATAACTCGGAGTGGTGCGACCCCCTCGGGGCGCGCGGCATGATCCAGCTGGCCTCGCGCTATACCGTCGCCCGCATGCTCGAGCGGGAAGATTTCACCAAGCGCTTCAAGAACGGCGTGCCGATCTCCGTCCACGAGTTTCTCTATCCGCTGATGCAGGGCTACGACTCCGTGGCGCTGCGGGCGGACCTCGAGCTGGGTGGCACGGACCAGAAATTCAACCTCCTGGTGGGGCGCGAGCTGCAGAAAGAATACGGCCAGGAGCCCCAGTGCATCCTGACCATGCCGTTGCTGGAGGGGACGGACGGCGTCGAGAAGATGTCCAAGTCCAAGAACAACTACATCGGCATTTCGGAATCGCCCGAATCCATGTTCGGCAAGCTGATGTCCATTTCGGACACCTTGATGTGGCGTTACTACGAGCTGCTCTCCTTCAAGTCGATGGAGGAGATCGCGCAGTTGAAGCAGGATGCCGAAAACGGCCGCAATCCGCGCGACATCAAGGTCTTGCTGGCGAAGGAGATCGTGACCCGCTTTCACTCCGCGACGGCGGCCGACCAGGCACTGGCGGATTTCGAGGCACGCTTCAAGCAAAAAGCCATTCCCGACCAAATGCCGGAGGTGACGGTGGCGGGTGCTCCGCTCGGCATTCTGCAGCTATTGCGCGAGTCCGGCCTGTGCGCGTCGGCTTCCGAGGCGCAGCGCAACATCGAACAGGGTGGGGTGCGCGTCGATTCCGTCAAGATCGAGAACAAAGGCCTCAAACTGGAAGCCGGCACCTACGTCGTGCAAGTGGGTAAGCGGAAATTCGCCCGGGTCACGGTACGATGACGGTACGCCGGCCGCCTTTCGGCGCGGGAAGCCGCGCCGGCAGGCTGCGCCCGGACCCTAGGCACATCATTGCCGTGGTGAACGATTTTTAGGAGTATCGCGATGAAGCTCTGGAGCAATTCCTTCCTGGATGGCCAACCCATCCCCGCGCGTTATGCCTTCGGCAAGATCGATCCCAAGACGCAGGTGACGCTGTCGGACAACGTCAACCCGCACCTGGCGTGGGACGATGTGCCGCAGGGCACGCAATCGTTCGCGCTCATCTGCCACGACTACGACGTGCCCAGCAAGGGCGACGACGTGAACCAGGCAGGCCGGCAGGTGCCCGCCGATTTGCCGCGCGTGGATTTTTTCCATTGGGTGCTGGTGGACATCCCCGCCTCCAAGACCGAGATCGAAGAGGGCGAGTTCAGCACCGGCGTCACGCCGCGGGGCAAGGCCGGCCCGCATGCGCCGGGCGGTACCCGCCAGGGCATCAATGACTACACCGGGTGGTTCGCGGCCGACCACGACATGAGCGGCGATTACTACGGCTACGACGGACCGTGCCCGCCGTGGAACGATTCCATCGTGCACCACTACGTCTTCACCGTCTACGCGCTGGACGTACCCAAGGTTGACGTGGAGGGCAAGTTCACCGGGGCCGACGTGCGGCGTGCGATCGAAAAACACGTGCTCGCCCACGCGACGCTTACCGGGACCTATACCCTGAATCCCGCGCTGGCTCCGACGCAGATCGCTGCCCATGACTGAGGTTTGGCTGGTCCGCCATGGCGAAACCGAGTGGAACCGGTTGCGTCGCGTCCAGGGCACCCTCGACATCGGCCTGAACGCGCTGGGCTGTGTCCAGGCCGAGAAGGTGGCGTCTCGCTTTCATCCGGAGCGCGACCGGGTGGCGGCGATCTACAGCAGCGACCTCGCCCGGGCGCACGACACCGCCCGGCCAACCGCGGCACGCCTCGGGCTGTCGGTCCGCTTGGATCCGGGGTTGCGTGAGCGTAAATACGGCATTTTCGAAGGGCTCAGCTTTGACGAGCTGGCCGCGCGCCATCCCGAGGCCGCCGTGGCCGTGCGCGAGCGCCACCCCGATTACGAGCTGCAGGGGGGGGAGTCGCTGCGCCAGTTTCACCAGCGCGTGGTGGCGACGCTGGATCGCATCGCCGCCGCGCACGTTGGAGAGCGCATATTGGTATTTACGCACAGCGGCGTGCTGGATACCGCCTATCGGCATGCCCAAGGGCTGTCGCTGCGGGCCGAGCGCCGCCATACGCTGCACAACGTCAGCATCAATCGCCTGGTGATCGATGCAGGCGCGTGGCGGGTGGAAGCTTGGGGCGACGTGGCCCACCTGGAAGGCGGCCAGCAGGACGCGTGGGAAGAACCGGCCGACGCCGCCTAGCGTGGCTTGCCGCGCGGCGCGGCGCTGGGGCGATGCGGAGCCGGGAAGCCCCGGCCCGCGCCATACAGGGGCGTGCGCCGTGGACCTGAAGCAACTCGAATATTTCGTGCGGGTGGCTGAACTGGGCGGATTCACCCGGGCATCCATCGCCCTTCACATCGCCCAGCCGGCACTGAGCCGGCAGGTGCGCCAACTCGAGATCGAGTTGGGCCAGAGCCTGCTGACTCGCAATGGGCGCGGGGTGGTGCCTACCGAGGCCGGAAAAGTCTTGCTCGAACATGGGCGCGGCATTTTGCACCAGGTGGCGCGCACGCGCGAGGAGCTGGGCCGCGTGCGGGGGGCGCTGGCCGGCCGGGTTGCGATAGGCTTGCCGCCACGCTTTGCCAAGATGCTGACCGTGCCGCTGACCCGCACCGTCAGGGAGCGCTTCCCGGAAGTGGCCCTCTCCATTTCGGAGAACTTGTCGACGAGCCTGCAGGAGTCGCTCGTGAGCGGGCGACTGGACATCGCGTTGCTCTACAACCCAGTGCCTTCTCCAGACGTCGACAGCGTCGTGCTGCTGGAAGAAGATTTCTTCCTGGTCACCCGGCGCGGCGGCTTCGCGCGCAAGTCCATCAGCCTGCGCGAGCTGGCGGACGAGCCGCTCATCCTGCCGACCCGTCCGAATACGATACGCATGTTGGTCGAGGCCGAGCTCGCGAACATTGGCAGGCATCCCAAGATCGCGATGGAAGTCGATGGTGTCGCGGCCATGCTAGACGTCGTCGCGGAAGGGGTCGGAGCCGCCGTGCTGTCGGTCAATGCGGTCCGCACTTCCGGCCGGGCGCGCGCGTTCCAGGCCGTTCCGATCGTCAAGCCGCGGTTGCGCACCAAGCTCGCGCTGGCCGTGAGTGCCCAGCGTCCCGCGACGCGCACGCAGCAAGCCCTGCAGGAGCTCATCGTCGAGCTTGTGCGCGGGTTGAAAGTGTAGGCCCGCCGGCGCGTCGCAGCCACTCCAGGCCGGCGGAGGTACCGCCCGGTTCGTTTCCCCGCTTGGGGTGGTATTCGCAGCCTATCCACCCCGCATAGCCCAGGGCGTCGATCAACTCGAAGAGGTAAGGGAAATTCACTTCACCCGAGTCGGGTTCGTGGCGATCGGGTACGCCGGCGATCTGCAGGTGCCCGACTGCCCCCGTCGGCAGGTAGCGCCGCAAGCGGGCCGAGAGGTCGCCCTCCACGATCTGGCAATGATAAAGGTCCATCTGCACTGCAACGTGCGGCGAGCCGACCTCGCGCACTAGGGTGTGCGCGTCTTCCTGGTGCGTCAGGAAAAAGCCGGGCACATCGCGGGGATTGATGGGCTCGATCAAGACGCGCCGCCCGCAGCGGCCGGCTTGCTCGGCCGCCCACGCCAGATTCTCCAGGTAGGTGGTGCGCAAGGCGCTGCGATCGGCGCCCCGCGGCGCGATGCCGGACATGACGTGCAGGCATTCGCAGTCGAGCGCGAGGGCGTAATCGAGCGCCAATAGAAAGGCCTCCCGGAATTCACGCTCGCGTCCGGGCAGGCAGGCGATGCCACGCTCCGCCGGGTCGCGCCGGGGCGTGGCGTTGAAGAATACGAGGCTCAGGCCGTTGTCCTTGAGGCGCGCCGCCAGCTCTGCAGGCCGGTAGTCGTAGGGGAAGAAGAACTCGACCGCTTCGAACCCGTCGCGGGCCGCACAGGCAAACCGGTCGAGGAAGGACCGGTCCGGATAGAGCATTGCCAGATTGGCGGCAAAGCGCGGCATGGTGTCCGTTGCCTCAAATCGGCGTCAGTACCTGGCCCGTGCGGAAAAAGGCGTCGAGGTTGTCGCATACCAGCGCTTCCATGTCGGCGCGGGTCTCGCGGGTGAAGCCGGCGATGTGGGACTGGACGACCACGTTGTCCATTGCGAGCATCGCTTCGGGCACGTTGGGTTCGTTCTCGAACACGTCGAGCCCTGCACCGCCCAGGCGTCCTTCCTGAAGCGCACGCACCAGCGCTGCCTCGTCCACCACGCTGCCGCGTGCGATATTGACGAGAATCCCCTGGGGGCCGAGCGCATCCAGCACTTCGGCATTGACGAGATGCCGCGTCTCGGGGCCGCCGGGGCACGCGACGACGAGGAAGTCCGCCCATTTTGCCAGTTCGACGAGCGAGGTCTCGTGCTGCTCGGCATAGCCTGCCACGGGGCGGCGCGTGTGGTAGCGCACGGGCATGTCGAAACCCGCGGCGCGGCGTGCCACGGCTTGGCCAATGCCACCGAAACCCAGCAAGCCCATGTTCTTGCCATAGACGCGGGTCATCAAGGGGCGTTGTCCGGTCTTCCAGCCTCCCGCCCGGACGAAGCGGTCCGTGGCGGAAATCCCGCGTGCCACGTCGATCGCAAGCCCCATCGCGAGGTCGGCCACGCAGCCGTCCAGCACCTTGGGGGTATTGCTGATCTGCATGCCGCGGCGCTTGGCGGCGGCGACGTCGATCTTGTCGTAACCCACCCCGAAGTTGACGATGGCCTTGGCGTTGGGCAGGCGCTCGATCAGTGCAGCATCGCACGCGTCGCGCACATGGATGGCCACGGCCTCGAACTCCGCCCCGTGCGCGGCGAGAAATGCGTCTTTGTCCGGTTGTTTCCACAAGGGCGCGACGTCATAATCGCGCGCCAGGCGGGCGTCAACCGGTCCAGTAATGGGGCCAATCTGCAGTACGCGGTGTTTCATCGTGGCTGTCCTTCTTCTTGGATGGGAATGCAAGGCGCGAAGCTCATCATGTCGATGTCAGCCTAATCACGATAGCTCATGTCGCGTCGATCCAGCATCCGCAGAAGCGCGGGCCACTCGCGCTCGCCGTGAGGCGGGTGGCTGCCGTCCGGGTTGGGCGTGGGCGCGAGCCGCAATTGCTGGTACGCCTTGTCCACTACTTCCGGCGCGGGCATGTGCAGCGGGCTGCCGGCCGACATCGTCAGCAGCTGGGTTTGGCAGGCACGCTCCAGGCGCTGCATGTTCACGAAAGCTTCCGCGACGGTGCGTCCCACCGACAGCAGGCCGTGGTTGCGCAGGATCATCACGTCCTTGTCGCCCAGGTCGCGGGCGAGGCGCTCGCGTTCGTCGACGTCCACCGCCACCCCTTCGAAATCGTGATACGCCACCGCAGAGGCGAACCGCATTGCCGTCTGGTTCAAGGGAAGCAGCCCGCATTCCAATGCCGAAATGGCCATGCCGGCCGGCGTATGGGTGTGCAGTACGCACCCGACGTCGGGGCGGGCGGCGTGGATCGCGCTGTGGATGACGAAGCCGGGCAGGTTGATGGTGTATTCGGTGTTCGGGTTGTAGATCACGTTGCCGTCGAGGTCTACCTTGATCAGGGAGGACGCTGTGATCTCCTCGTACATCATGCCGAACGGGTTGATCAGAAAGTGCTCTTCATCCCCGGGCACACGCGCCGAGATGTGGTTGAGGATCATGTCGCTCATGCCGAACAGGTCGACCAGGCGGTAGCACGCCGCGAGATCGATGCGGACCTGCCGCTCGGCCTCGGAGATGGACGGATGGAAAGCGGTTTGCGTGCGGACGGGGAGTCGTTGAGTCGTGCTCATGAGTGTTCCGGTGCGGTCTCATTGTTTCTCGATGCCGGCTTCTTCGATGACGACCCGCCATTTGGCGGCGTCCTTGATGAAGACCTCCTTGAGTTCCTCCGGCGTGCTGCCCTTGGGTTCGATGCCCAGGCCGTTGAAGCGCTCGCGAATGTCGGGCGACCGGAGCGCCTTGGCGATCTCCTGGTTGAGCCGGGTAACGACCGCTGCAGGCGTATTGGCCGGGGCCACGATGCCATTCCAGGATTCGGAAACGTATTTGGCCAGGGCCGGGATGCCGCTCTCGGCGATGGTCGGCACGTCGGGCAAGAAGCCGATCCGCGTCGGCGCCGTGGTCGCGATGGCCCGCAGGGATCCGCCGCGGACCTGGCCCAGCGCGCCGGTCGTGGTTTCCATCGCGACTTGTATGTTGCGGCCACGCAGGGCGCCGATCACGTCGCCGGTGGACTTGAATGGGACGATGGGCACTTCGAGCCCGGCCATGGTCGCGAACAGCCGTGCCGATAGATGCTGGGCGCTCCCCACGCTGATTGTCCCGATGTTGAAGTGGGCCGGATCCCGGCGCGCGGCGGCGACCACGTCCTGCACCGACTTGAGGGGGCTGTCTTTGTCGGCGACGAGCAGGAAGTGGAAGGTCCCGATGGTGGAGATCATCGAGAAGTCCTTGACCGGATCGTAGGGCAGGGACTTGAAGAGATAGGGGCTAAAGGCGTTCTGTCCGCTGACCAGCAGCAGCGTGTAGCCGTCTGGCGCGGCGCGGGCGACCATGGACGCAGCCGTGATGCCGCCGGCTCCCGGGGCGTTCTCGACGACCACGCTCTGGCCCAGGGACTCCGACATTTTCTGGCCCAGTGCCCGGACGACCGTGTCGCCGAGCCCGCCGGGGGCGAAACCGACGACGATCTTGATGGGCTTGCTGGGAAAGCCCTGCTGCGCCCAGGCGGAAGACGAGCCGGCGAGCGTGAACGCGGCGAACAGCAGGGCGAGGCGTGGCCCGCGGCGCGAGCGACGGGGTTGTCGGTCCATTCGTGTCTCCTGGTTGTTTGGCCCGAGGGGGCTATGTGCGGTGTCGTCCCGTTTGCGCGGATTGTGCAGCCGCGGGCCTGGGCGCGATACGGCTTTTCCAGGAGATCTGTTATGCCGATTTGATATGGGAGGGCAGTATCCCGGTTCTACGGCGCCGGCTTTTTCTCCGGCATGGGCGCGGTGATATAGGTGCCCCGGCCGCTGGCGATGAGGGTGCCGTCCTGCAGGACCTCGGCTTCGCAGGTGGAAACTTGGCGGCCGAAGCGGACGATCCGTCCTTTGGCGACGAGGTCGCCTGCCTTGGCCAGCCGGTGGTAGTCCACGCGCAGGTCTATGGTCGGCACCCCGTGGCCGATGCGTTGCACGAGCGCATAGTCGGCCGCAAAGTCGATCAGGGCGGCGAGGATGCCGCCGTGTGTCTGCATCAGGCGCGTACTGGCGATCCATTCCTCTCGCCATTTGGCGCGCACTTCAATGCTGTTCTCGTCCAGCGCGAGGACTTCCAGGCCCAGCCAGTTCAGGTACGGGCTGCGCGCGATGAGATCCTGCAGTTCGGTTATGGTCATGCGCACCTCGATGCAAGGGGGAATTCGGCGTGGTCAGGCATCTACTTTCTTGGTTTGCTCGGCCAATTCCCGGGCGCGGGTTTCGAGCGCCTTGCGATCGATCTTGCCCACGCCGTTCAAGGGCAGGGCGTCGACGAAGATCACGCGGCGGGGATGCTGGTAGGGCGGGGCATTCTCCAGGGCGTAGGCTTTGACGTCTTCTGCGGTGAGCGAGGATCCGGCGCGCTTGACGATGAAGGCGTACGGAATCCTGTGCTTGATTTCGTCCGGCACCGGCACCACGATGGCTTGGTCGATGTCCGGATGGCGTTCGAGCATGAGCTCCACTTCACCCGGATAGATGTTGTGGCCGCTCGATACGAACATGTCATCGGCCCGGCCCACGAAGTAATACCAACCTTCCGCATCGCGCCTTAGGACGTCGCCCGTGTCGAACCAGCCGTCCTTCATCCGGCGGGCCATTTCTTCCGGATTGTTGTAGTAGCCGTTCATCATGCCCGGGCCTTTGACGTAGAGCGTACCGAAGTTTCCGTCGCCGCCTACCAGCCGGAAACTGTTGCCGGCGACCGGCCAGCCCACCGAGTGCCGCGGGCGCGGCTTGCCTTCGGGATGCGGGCCGAACAGGGCGGCGCTGGTTTCGGTGGTGCCGAAGATGGTGATGATTTCCGCCCGTGGAAAGACGCGTGCCACTTCGTCGATGAGCACATCCGAGGCGGGGGCGCCGCCCATCGTGGCCAGGCGTACGAAGTCATAGTCCTGCCCCTGGAGCAGGTCGCGCTGCTGCAGGATCATCGCGAAAATGGTCGGAACGCCTGAGAGCACGGTCACGCGATGGCGGGTGATGGCCTCGATGTAGCGGCGTGCGTCGAACTTGCGCATCAATATCACGGTCGATCCGCCCACCAGCACGCATTTGATGGAGTTCATCGCGTGCTTGTGGTAGAGCGGCGCCGCGACGATCATGCGGTCGGTCGGGCAGAATCCGCGGTCGCGCGAGATGGTCTCGGCCACCCAGGAGTGCGCGCGATGAGAGAGCAGTACCCCTTTCGGTCTTCCCGTCGAGCCTGACGTGTAGGGCTGGAATGCCACGTCGTCGTAGCCCGGCACGTAGGGGTCGAAGGGCCCTGGGTCTTTGAACGATTCGTACGTGCGCCGGTCGTTTTCGTCTATGTCGATGTGTGGCACGTCGGTGGGCAGGTTGCCCTTGAGCGCCCCGTCGCAAAAAACGAGGCGCAATTGCGCGTCGCGCACCACCCATTCGACCGTGGCCTTGGGCTGCAGAATCCCGATGGGAACGGGGATGATGCCGGCCCGCATCGCGCCGAAGAAGATCTCCAGGAATTCGACCCGGTTCGAGCACAGGATGCCCATGCGCTCGCCGGGATGCAGGCCGTAGCGCAGCAAGCCGCGCGCCACGGCGTCGCACGAAGCGTGAAAGGTTGGATAGTCGATTTCGCGCGGGTGATCCGGATCCCACAGGTCGATGACCGCGGGGCGCGCTTCGTTCCGGAACTCGGTGCCGATGCAGCCGAGGTTCTTGATGGGAGCGTTCATGGGTTGACGATCACCTTTCCGAAGATGCGACGGTTCTCGAGCAGCCCGACTCCTTCGGCCGCGCGTTCGAGGGGCAGGACGGTTTCGATGACGGGTGCGATGCGGCGCGCCGCCACATGGTCCAGGCAAGCTTCGATATCGCTCGGGAGGTAGGCGCGCGAGCCGATGATCTCGATCTCGCGATGCCAGACGTAGCGGACGTCGATGGGACAGATATGGCCCGCCGTGGAGCCGCAGGTCAGGATCCGGCCGTTGACGGCCATGCAGCGCTGCGTGGGAATCCATGTGTCGCCGCCCGTGAAATTGACGGCGACGTTCACCCCTTTCTTGCCCGTGGCGGCCCAGACGAGCTTGGAGAAGTCCGGATGCTCGGCGTAATTGACGATATGGTCGGCACCGAGTTCGCGCAGCTTGCGGCCTTTCTCTTCGCTGCTGGTGCAGGCGATGACTTCCGCACCTGCCATTTTTGCGAACTGCACGCAGGAGACGCCGACGCCGCCGCTCGCGCCGAGGACGAGCACTTTTTCTCCCTCCTGGATGCGGCCGCGGGTGAACAGCATGCGATGCGACGTGCCGTAGGCGATGGGTAGTGCCGCCGCTTCATTGAAGTCGACGCCGTCCGGAATGGCAATCAACTGGCGTTGGTCGACCGCGATGTACTCGCAGAGTCCGCCGTTGCCGTGCTCGCCGAGCACGCCGCCTTCGGGAAAGCGCGGAAAGAGGACGACGCGCTTGCCGATCCAGTGCTTGGGCACGCCCTCGCCCACGTTCGTGACGATGCCCGCGACGTCGCCGCCGGGAATACGGGGCATGGTGGTGGGCAGGTCCGGCATGCCATGAAGCACGAATACGTCCATGTAGTTCAGTCCGCAGGCCTTGACTTGCACCAGCGCCTGGCCAGCAGCCGGCTGCGGCACGGGCCATTGCTCCAGCTTCAGTTTGTCCAGGCCTCCGTGCTCGCGCAGCGCGATCACTCTCATCGTCGTGGTCATAGATCCCTTGCCTAGTGAGTCAGCCGCCAAGATGCGCGCCGAGTGCGCGCAAGCGGTCGCGGTATGTACCCGTGCTATGCCCGATTGGCGGGCGGCGAAGGAATCGTAAGAGCCAAATTTGATCAATACAAATTAGTAGTTTTGGTGGATTGATCGTCCGACTCGATAGATGCGCGAGGGGATCGTGGAGTAAAGACTGCGGCCTTCATCTATCGTCAAAAACGAAGAATGGACAAAAACGAATTGTTTGTGTTGATGAAAACGCGATCTTAGGATGCCCCTGCCTGGCCAAGCTTTGCACGGCCGGGGCGGTGATTGCCCGTGCCTCGCCGCACGCGGCACCTCGTTCATCGAATCAGACAGGGAGTATCCATGCCGGCCGACTCATCCGCCGAAACCTGGTACGAGATCGTGGTGAGAGCGCTCAAGGCCAATGAGGTCAAGCTCGTGACCTATGTTCCGGACAACGTCCTCGCGCCCCTGATCCGACTGGTCCACGACGATCCGTTTTTCACCGTGATCTGTCCCGCCCGGGAAGAAGAGGCCGTGGGCATCGCGGCGGGCGCCTACATGGCGGGGATGCGCGGCATCGTGCTGATGCAGACCAGCGGATTCGCGACCTTGCCGAATGTGCTGGCCTCGCTGCTGAGCCCCTATCGCATCCCCGTGCCCATGATGATTTCCGAGCGAGGTGCGGTGGGCGATTTCCAGCTCGGGCAGGCCATGGTGTGCCGCACCATGCGTCCCGTGCTCACCGCACTCGGCATTCCCCATTTCGCCATCGAACGCCACGAGGACGTCGAGTTCGTCGTGGACAAGATGATTAGCCAGGCGTACGCCACGCAGGAGCCGGCTGCCCTGATCTTGTCGCCGTTGCTGACCAAGCGGCCGCCTGTGTCCGCCATCGCGCGTTGAAGGAGCGCTCATGTCGAACAGCGAACGAAAACCGATTTCCCGCTCGGACGCCAAAGTCATGAACCGGTCGGACCTCACCCGCCGCCTGGTGGCGCGGCTCGAGCGCGAGGAAGCCGTCATCGGCGGCATCGGCAACAGCAATTTCGATCTCTGGGCGAGCGGCCAACGCTCACTGAATTTCTACATGTTGGGGAGCATGGGGCTGGCGATGCCCATCGCATTGGGCGTGGCGCTGGCGCAGCCGGATCGCCGCGTCTTTGCGTTGGAAGGCGACGGCTCGCTGCTGATGCAGCTGGGAGCGTTCGGCACCGTGGCATCGGTCGCGCCGCGCAATCTGGCCGTCGTGATCTGGGACAACGGCATGTACCAAATCACCGGTTCGCAGAAAACGTTGACGTCTTCCACCGTGGACCTGGTCGGCATGGCGATCGCCGCAGGCGTGAAACAGAGTGCATGGGCGGCGGACGAGGCGCATTTCGAAGCGCTGGTCGACCGGGCGCTCGGCGCCGACGGTCCATGGGTAATCGGCGTGCGGATTGATGGCGAGAAGCCGGCCGGGGTCACTGATCGCGATCCCGCCAAGATACGCCTGCGCTTCATGCAGGGTTTGGGCGTGACGTCCTGAAGGAGAGCAGATCGTGTCCAGACTATTGATCGATGGTCGTTGGGTGGACGGCGAATCGACCGACCAGCTCACCGACAAATATGCAGGCCGGGTCTACGGCCAGATGGCAGTGGCGTCTAGCGCCCAGGTGGACGAAGCCGTTGGGGCCGCACAGCGCGCGGCGCACCGCATCCGGATGGAACCCTACGCGCGCTACCAGGCTTTGACAGGCGCGGCGCGCATCATAGAGAGCCGCATGCGCCAGCTCGTCGACCTCCTGCGGGATGAAGCGGGCTTCACGCGGGCGGACAGTGAAAACGAAGTACGCCGCTGTGCCCAGACGCTGGAATTGTCGGGTGAAGAAGCCAAGCGCCTGACCGGCGAAATGGTGCCCATGGAAGCCGGCCGGGGAGTCAAGGACAGGCTGGGCTTCACGGTGCGCGTCCCGTTGGGCGTCATTTGCGCCATCACGCCGTTCAACTCCCCGCTCAATACCCTGGCCCACAAAGTCGGGCCTGCCCTTGCTGGCGGAAATGCGGTGCTCATCAAGCCGTCGGCTTATACCCCGCTCTCGGCGGTGGAGCTGTGCAAGGCGCTGATCGACGCCGGCGTGCCAGCGGAGTTGCTGACGTTGTTGCATGGTCCGGGCGCTTCGCTGGGGCGGCAGCTCTTGGCTGACCAGCGCATCGCCTACTACGCCTTTACCGGCAGCACGCAGGTCGGGCGCGAGATCCAGCAGGCCGCGGGGCTGCGCGGAACGCAGCTCGAACTCGGCAGCATCGCCAGCACGATTGTCTGCCACGATGCCGACATCGACATGGCCATTCCCAAGATCCTCAACGCGGGCTTTCGCAAAGCTGGCCAGGTCTGCACGTCGGTACAGCGCCTGTATGTGGACCGGCGCATCGTGCCAGCCTTCGTGCCGAAGCTGGTCAAGGCGGTGCAGGCAACGCCCGTCGGGGATCCCGGAGATCCCCGCACCGTCATCGGGCCGATGATCAGCGAACACCATGCACGCCGGGCGGAGTCGTGGGTGCAGGAGGCGATCGCCCAGGGCGCCCGGCTGCTGACCGGCGGCACGCGCCGCGGCTGCGTGCTCGAGCCAACGATCCTCTCGGGCGTGCGCAACGACATGCGCGTCGTGTGCGAAGAAATTTTTGCGCCCGTGCTTTCGATCATCGAATTCGACGACCTCGACGAAGCGATATCCGGCGCCAACGGCACCGATTTTGGCCTCTCGGCCGGGCTGTTCACCTCCAATTTGCACGCCGCGTTGCGCACCGCCCAGGCGCTGCGTTTCGGCGGCGTGCACATCAACGAGGCTTCCAGCGCGCGGGTCGACGCCATGCCTTTCGGAGGCGTCAAGGCGAGCGGGCACGGCCGGGAAGGGCCCGCCTACGCCATCCGGGAAATGACGGAAGAGCGACTGATCACCATTGCGTACTGACCGGTAGAGCACCGGTCCCGTTTCACACTGAATGGAATAGAGAGCGTGAACACATCTGCTGCAGGCTCCAGTACTTTGCGCGTCGCCGTGGATATCGGCGGGACCTTCACCGACGGTGTGGCGACTTTGCATCCCCAAGGCCGGATATGGGTCGGAAAAACCCCGACCACGCCTTCGGACCCCGGCGAAGCCGTGTCTACCGTCATTGGCGACCTGCTGCGGCAAGTTGCCGAATCCATGGGAGACGCGGCGCCGCCGCTGGGCGAGGTGCTGCACGGCACGACCTTGGTCACCAATACGCTGATCGAGCGCAAAGGCGCGCCGACCGGCTTGATTACGACGGTCGGCATGCGCGACGCGCTCGATATCGGGCGCGAGTGGAGGTACGACCCCTACGACCTGGACATCGTATTGCCACAGCCGCTCGTGCCGGCCCCATGGCGGGTGGAGGTCAATGAACGCATAGGCGCGCACGGCGAGGTGCTCGAACCGCTCCAGGACGCAGACGTCGAGGCGGCGATCCAGGCGCTGGCCGATGCCGGGGTGACCTCGGTCGCGGTGTCGCTCTTGCATGCGTACATGGATGACCGCCATGAGCGGCGCATCGAAGCGGCGATCAAGGAGCGGCTGCCGAACATGGCGGTGTCCGTTTCTTCGTCGTTGGCCCGGGAGATAGGGGAGTTCGAGCGTACCTCTACGACCACCGCCAATGCGTACGTCAAGCCCATCGTGACCGATTACCTGCGCCAGCTCGAGGCTCGCATCGGAGACATACGGCGCGGCATTCCCCTGCGCGTGATGGTCTCGAGCGGCGGATTCACCTCGGCCCAGGCCGGCGCCGATTCACCCATCATGCTGCTCGAGTCGGGGCCGGCGGCGGGCGTGCTCTCCGCGCTCAACACGGCGCGGCAGAACGATGTGCGCCAGGTGCTCGCCTTTGACATGGGTGGCACGACGGCCAAGGCATGCGTCGCGGTAGACGGCGAAGCGCCCATCGCGCACAGCTTCGAATGCGCGCGCGTAGAGCGGTTCAAGCGCGGTTCCGGGTTGCCCATCTTGATTCCCAGCATCGAGTTGATCGAAATCGGGGCCGGCGGCGGCTCGATTGCGTACTGCAACAGGCTGGGGCTGCTCAACGTCGGTCCGGAGTCATCAGGTTCCGTGCCGGGCCCGGTGTGTTATGGCCGCGGCGGCAAGCGGCCGACCGTGACCGATGCGGACTTGATGCTGGGCTATCTGAATCCGGCCAACTTCCTCGGCGGGGAAATGCGCCTGGACATCGAGGCCACCCGGGCATGCATGGCCCGGCTCGGGGAGGAGCTGGGCATGTCGGCCGAGGCGGCGGCCTGGGGCATCTGCAACGTCGTGAACGAGAACATGGCCAGCGCCGCCCGCATCCATATTGCCGAGCGCGGATACGACCCGCGCGATCTTTCCATGGTCGCGACCGGCGGTGCCGGTCCGGTCCATGCGGTGGACGTGGCGCGCAAGCTCCGCATCCCGCGCGTATTGGTGCCCATCGCCGCAGGCGCCGGATCGTGCCTGGGCATGCTCGCCGCACCAGCGCGCGTTGATCGCGCCTGGTCCAACCCGCAGCTCTTGTCGGAGACGGATTGGAACCAGGTTGCCCGGGTCCTGAGCGAGCTGAAGCGGGAAGGCGAGGCAGAGCTGGCTTCGGTGGGCGCATGCGACGTTGAATGGCGCATCGGCGCGGAGATGCGGTACTACGGCCAGGGCGCAGAAGTACCCGTCTCCATTCCCTATGCAGATGTCGATGCCGGGACCGGCGCAGCGATCCTGGCTGCATTCGAAGCGCAATACCAGCGCTTGTATGGGAGGCTGGTTCCCAATGCCCGCCCGCAGGTCACGACCTGGCGCCTCGTCGGCAAGGCCCGCACGGAAGGTTGCCATTTTGAATGGGGCGACATGCGTGCCACCGGAGGCGCCAAGCCCGCGGGCTCGCGCTCGATCTATTTGCCGTTGCGCGGTGCGTACGGAGACGTGCCGGTGCACGACCGCTATTCGCTGCCGCCGGGAGCGCGCTTGCATGGCCCGCTGATCCTGGAAGAGCGCGAGTCCACCATCGTCGTGGCCGTCGACGCCGACGTGGAAATCCTCCCTGACCTGACCGTCTCCGTGACCATCAAGGAATTCGAATGATGGAAAAAAACTCTGCCTCATCACGTTCGGGCACCCGGCAAACGCAGTTCGACGCCGTCGAGCTCGAAATCCTCTGGAAGCGGTTGATCAGCGTCGTGGACGAGGCGGCAGCGGCATTCGTCCGCACGTGCTTTTCCACGCTGGTGCGGGACGGCAACGACTTCGCCATCGTCCTGACCGATGCGCAGGGGCGTTCGCTCGCTCAGTCAGCCATGAGCCTGCCCGGGTTCATCGGCTGCCTGCCCGCGACGGTGCGTCATTTCTTGGCCAAATATCCCCCCGAGACGATCAAACCGGGAGACGTCTTCATCACCAACGACCCGTGGAAGGGGTCGGGCCACGTGCACGACGTCACCACCGTGACGCCCATTTTCTTTGAAGGGAAGCTGGTCGCGTTCGGCGCCGTGGTATCGCATTTACCCGACATCGGCGGAAAGCTGCGCAGCAACAGCAGCCGCGAGATTTATGAGGAGGGCCTGCAAATCCCGCTGATGAAGCTGCTGGACGACGGCAAGCCGAACGAGGTGCTGATCGACATGATCACCCAGAACATCCGCGTGCCAGAGCAGGGCATGGGGGATATCTGGGCCCAGGTCGCAGCGTGCCGCATGATGGCCGACCGGTTGCGGGCACCGCTCGAGAAAGTCGATCTCGCGGCATTGGGCGCCGAGGTGCGCAGGCGTTCCGAGCAGGCCATGCGCGAGGCCATCCGCGCGCTTCCCGATGGCGTGTACACGTCCACGGTACAGCACGACGGCTTCGAAGAGCCCATCATCATCCGCTGCAAGCTGACGGTCGACGGCGACAGGATCGACATCGACTACACGGGCACCTCCCCGCAATTGCCGCGCGCGCTGAATGTCGTGCCCATTTATACCTTCGCCTATACCGTGTATGGCCTGAAGGCATTGCTGTGCCCGGACATTCCCAACAATGAGGGCAGCTTCCTTCCCATCACGACCAGCGCGCCGCCAGGGTCCCTGCTCAATCCTACCTATCCCGCCGCATCAGGGGGGCGCAGTGCCATCGGCCACCTGTTGCCGGGGGCCGTATTCAAGGCGCTCGCGAATGTGCTGCCGGAAAAAGTCTGGGCATCGGGCTCACCCAATTCCTCGATGACCATGTCGGGCGAGTACCGGGGCAAGCGTTATGCAGTCGTGAATTTCCTCAACGCCGGCCAGGGCGCGACCGCGCACAGGCCCGGCTTTTCGGCGCTCAGCTTTCCCGCGAATCTAGGCAATACGCCGGTCGAGATTATGGAGTCACTCGCTCCCATACGCGTGCTGCGCCGGGAGATCCGCCGCGGCAGCGGCGGAAAGGGGCGCCAGCCGGGAGGCTGCGGCATCAGCTTCGAATTCGAGCTGCTGCCCGATGCGCCCGATGCGACGGCGTCGTTCCTCATGACGCAGCTGAAGTCTCCCACGGAAGGGCTGGCCGGGGGCGGGTCCGGCCAGCCGGGACGCCTGCTCATCAATGGGAATGCCGTGGATCCTACAGAACCGCGCGTGCTGCGCGCGGGAGATCGAGTCTTGATGGAAACCGCAGGAGGCGGCGCCTATGGAGCGCCGGAATAGGAGATGAGCGAAATCGAGCGCATAGACCAGAACGCGCGCCGGAGCCGGGCGCTGATCCACAACGGGATCGTCTATCTCTCGGGACAGGTGCCTGACGACCGCACACAGGATGTCGCCGGACAGACCCGGCAGGTACTGGCCAAGATCGACGAGTTGCTGGCCCTGGCCGGCACCGACAAGAGCCGGATCCTGAGCGCGCAAATCTGGCTGAAAACCATGGACGACTTCGCCGCGATGAATGCGGTGTGGGATGCCTGGGTGACACCCGGGCAGGCCCCCACCCGTTGCTGCGGCAAGGTCGAACTGAACGACCCGGCATGCCGGGTCGAGATCGTGGTGGTGGCCGCTGTCTGACGTCCCTCGCACGTCGATGCATTTTTTCGGGGGCAGCACTCGTGGATCATCCCAAAGAGATTCACGATGCCTGATGGGCCGCGGCATTTTCGTCTATCCGTAAGGCGCGTGGCGCCGTGGAGCACAGAAATGATCGAGAGAAGCGCTGTCGGGTGTTGCAAGGTGGAATTGCCGATCACGAAGGATCACGAGCAGCAAAGGTGGTCTCTCTCGCGAATGCGGTGGGTCGCAGTGGGGTTGGCCATGGCGTACGCAGCCTGGGCCGCCCCCTTTGCGACGGCTGCCGAATCGGCGGACCAGTATCCCAGTAAACCCATTCGCCTCGTGATCCCTTATGCCACCGGCGGGGTGTCGGACGCCATAGGCAGGATGCTCGCGAAGTCCATGGGCGACGTGTTGGGACAGCCCGTCGTGGCGGAGAACCGGGGCGGGGGAGGGGGCACCATAGGCGCAGCGGTGGTGGCGGCTTCGCCCCCGGACGGCTACACCATTCTCCTGACGAGCCCGCCCATGGTCACGGTCGCGCCGCTGCTGCTCAAGAACCTGCCCTATCACGCGATCAATGACTTCACCGCGATCGGTACCTTGGTCACGACGCCGAACATCCTCGTCGTCAACAATGACATTCCCGTCAAGACGCTGGCCGAGCTCGGAACCTATGCCAAGGGGGAAGGCAGAAACAAATTGAGCTTCGCTTCCGCCGGCCCGGGAAGCACGGGCCACCTGTCGGGCCAGATACTCCAGAATGCGATGGGATTCGTCATGACGCACGTGCCGTATAAGTCGTCGGGCCTGGCGTTCCCGGATGTGATCTCGGGACGGGTTTCCATGGTGTTCGATTCGCTGCCTTCTACGATCGGCTATGTGCGCGCCGGCCAGGTGCGTCCGGTGGTGGTGATGTCCAGCGAGCGCTCGTCAGTATTGCCCGACGTGCCGACTGCGATCGAAGCCGGCTATCCGGCTGCGACCATGAATTTTTGGATGGGTATCGAAGGCCCCGCCAATATGCCGCCCCGGATCGTCGAAAAGCTCAACGCGGCCATCCGCAAAGCGGTTGAGTCGCCGGAGCTGCGCAAGCACTTCACCTCGGTAGGCGCGGAACCGTTCCTGATCAGTTCGGCCGAGTTCACGGAACTGCGGAAGAAGGATGCCGAACGCTACCGAAAACTCGTCCGTGAAATGGGATTGGAGCGCGAGTGATGGGCCATACAGATAACAGCGGGCTTGCCGCGACGAAGAAGGGCGTAGGTGCGCGCCTGCGACGCAAAGAGGACTGGCGGCACTTGCGTGGGCGCGGGCGGTTCGTAGGGGACATCCGCATGCCGGGGATGCTCGAGGTGGCCTTTGTGCGCAGTCCATGCGCTCATGGCAAGTTGCGCGAGATCGTCGTGCCGGATGAATATCGCGACCAAGTCTTCACCGCGCGGGATTTTCCCTCGGTCAAGCCTATCGTCGCAGTGCCCAAGATCGACGGCTTCAAGTATTCCGAGCATCCGCCGCTGGCGACAGACCGCGTGCGCTTTGCCGGAGAGCCTGTCGCGATGGTGGTGGCGCCGACCCGGGCGATGGCCGAGGACATCGCCGATTCGGTCATGCTCGACATCGAGGAGCTGCCTGCCGTGGTCGATGCCGAAGCGGCCACCCGGCCGGGCGCGCCACTGATCTGGGAAGCGTGGGGCGATAACGTCTATGTTGCCCGCAGCACGGAAGTCGGCGATCTGGAAGAGGCCCGGCGCAAGGCCGCGGTGGTCATCGAACGAGAGTACCGAATGAACCGCCAGTCGGCCGTCCCGCTCGAAGGCCGGGCGATCCTGGCCGCGTGGGACGATCGCCTGGACGAGCTGTGCATCTATACGGGCAGCCAGTCGCCGCACCAGCTGCGCGTCGGCATGGCGCAGACGCTGGGCATCGACGAGCGCCAGCTGCACCTGATCGCGCCCGACATGGGCGGTGGGTTCGGCGCCAAGCGAGTCCTTTATCCCGAGGAGCTGATGGTGGCGGCGCTGGCGCTCAAGCTCAAGCGGCCGGTGCGCTGGCTCGAGGACAAGCGCGAACATCTGCTGAGCGCCATCCATTGCCGGGAACACCACCACAAGGTCAAGGCCTATGCCGACGAGCGTGGGCGCATCCTGGGCCTCGACGTCGAAGTGTACGTGGACGCAGGCGCGTACTCCCATTGGCCCAACAGTCCGTTCATGGAAACGGGCATGGTGGTCAAGAACATTCCCGGTCCCTACGTCGTGCCGAGCTACCGCTGTCGCAGCTATACCGTGGCTACCAACAAGTCGCCCATCGGTGCCTATCGGGGCGTGGCCCGGCCCGCCGCCTGCTTCACCATCGAGCGGACCATCGATGAGATCGCCCATGCGGTCGGGCGCGAGCCGTGGGAGGTGAGGATGGAGAACATGGTTCCTGCCGAGGCCATGCCCTACCGCACCATCACCCAGCTGCTCTTCGACAGTGGCAATTACGGTGAGTCGGTGCGGCGCGTGGTCGAACTCATCGATTTGCCCGGCATCCGCGCGCGCCAGAAGCAGGGCGAGCCCGACGGCCGCCTCGTCGGCGTGGGGCTGGCCTCGTTCACCGAGCAGACGGCGCATGGCTGTGGCGAGTGGGTGTCGCGCGGTACGCCGGTGATCCCGGGCTATGAAACCGCCACCGCACGGATGATGCCAGACGGCTCCCTCATGCTCATGGTGGGCATCGTGTCGCACGGGCAGGGGCTGGAGACGGCATTGTCCCAGGTCGCCCATGAGGAGCTGGGCATTGATCCCGAGCGGGTGTCCGTGCGGCACGGCGACACCCAGATCTCGGCCTTCGGCATGGGAACTTTCGCTTCGCGCAGCATGGTCATGTCGGGCGGGGCCGTCGCACGCGCATGCCGGCTGCTGCGCGCCAAGATGGCGGCGATCGCCGCCCATGCCCTCAAGTGCGAGGTCGAGTCGCTCCGCTTCGAGGATGGGCGCGTCCACGGCCCGAACGGCTCCATGGGGTTCGAGGAGATCGGGCGCATCGCCCACCTGCGGCAGGAAGCGTTGCCTCCGGGCATGGAGCCATTGCTCGAGGTGACGACGACCTACGAGCCGCAAATCGACACGGGCGTGTTCACCTATGCCACACATGCCGCCGTGGTGGCCGTGGATCCGGACACCGGAAAAGTCGACGTCCTGGATTACGCCTGCGTCGAAGATTGCGGCACCGTGGTCAATCCCATGATCGTCGACGGCCAGATCATCGGGGGCATCGTGCAAGGCATCGGCACGGCGCTCTATGAAGAGATTCCGTTCGACGAAAACGGCCAGCCCTTGGCCACCACCCTGGCCGATTACCTGATGCCTGGGGCACCCGAGGCACCGTCCATCCGGATCGGCCACATGGTGACGCCCACCCCCCACACGGAGTACGGCATGAAGGGGATGGGGGAGGGAGGCGCCATTCCGCCTCCCGCTGCCATCGCCAACGCCGTGCGCGACGCGCTGCGCGGCATCGGCGCCGAGCTGAACGAAACCCCCATGACGCCTCAACGGGTGCGCGCCGCAGTCGTCGCGGCACGTGCGCGCGCAGCGCAGGCGGCCGGGGTTCCGAGCGCGCAGGAGGTGGTGCAATGAAAGCGGCGCCATTTTCTTATCGGCGGGCACAGACGCTGGAGGAAGCCTTGCTCGCCGGCGGAGAGAACGCCCGGTTCCTCGCCGGGGGGCAGTCCCTGCTGCCGATGATGAACCTGCGCGTCACCTGGGCCGATACCGTCGTCGACTTGTCTACGCTGGAGGAGCTCAGGCGCTGCAGGCGTGAAGGCGACCGGGCGTTCATCGGCGCAGGCGTGACGCACGCCATGATCGAAGACGTCCGGATCGACGATCCGTCGCGCGGCTATCTGCCGCACGTGGCGGCGGGCATCGCCTATCGGTCGGTGCGCAACCGCGGGACGCTCGGGGGAAGCCTCGTCCATGCCGATCCCGCTGCCGACTGGCCCACGGCGCTGCTGGCGCTTGGCGCGGAGGTGGCAGTAAAGGGGGCCGGCGGCGAGCGCCGCATGCCGCTGGCGGAGTTCCAGCGGGGGCTGATGGAGACGGCGCTCGAGGAAGGAGAGATCTTGACGGGGGTATCGGTGCCGGTGCTGTCGAGCCGCGCTCGCTGGAGCTACCTGAAGTTTTGCCGCAAATCGGGCGAGTTCGCCCATTCCATCGCCGCCATGGTGTGCGATCCCGAGCGTGGCCTGGGAGAGGCGGTATTGGGCGCCGCCGCCGACAAACCGCGCCGGCTACCGCGGCTCTCGGCGCTGCTTGCGGCCGGCGAACGCCCGGGAGGCACCGAGCTCACCCAGGCGGCGGACGATGACGTGCAGGAGGTCACCGGCCTGGAGCGCGCTTCCTACCCCTTCCATTTGCATCGGACCATGATCTTGCGCGCGTGGGCGCGGTTAAAGGAGCTCGCATGAAACTTGCTTTGACAGTCAACAGGGCGCCAGTGACAGCAGAAGTCGAAGATCGGCTGTCGCTGGCGGATTTCCTGCGCGACCACTGCGGGCTGACGGGCACGCACCTGGGATGCGAGCACGGCGTATGCGGCGCGTGCTCAGTATTGCTGGACGGCGAGCCGGTGCGGGCATGCATCACGTTGGCGGCTGCGGTCGATGGGCGGGAAGTAACCACGATCGAGGGGCTCGACGACGATGCGTCAATGGCTGTCATCCGTGAGTGTTTTTCTGAGGCGCATGGACTCCAGTGCGGTTTCTGCACGCCCGGCATGGTCATCATGGTGCGCGATGCACTCGCCCGGGGCAGGTGCGAATCGGAAAGCCAGGTCCGCCAGGAACTGGCGGGCAATTTGTGCCGCTGTACTGGATATGCCGGAATCGTCAAGGCCGCGCTCCTGGCACGAGATCGTCTGAACGCCGCGGGCGCTCCGGCGCCTTCTTCCCAACAGAAGGAAGCGTCGTTGCCATGAATATCACGGGGGAACGTTTATTGGCGGTCGAGGAGCGGATCGTCTGGGACAGCCTTTTCGATCCATCCGTTCTGCAGCAGTGCATACCGGGTTGCGAGTCCGTGGAGCGCGCAGGCGAGGCCTGCTATAAAGCGGTGGTAGTCATGTCCATCGGGCCGGTCAAGGCGCGGTTTTCCGGCTCTGTATCCATTGCGGATGCGCAGGCGCCCGCGCGCTGCCGCTTGCTGTTCGAAGGCAGCGGCGGCGCGGCGGGGTTGGCCAAGGGGAGCGCCGATGTCGCGCTGGAGCAGGCTGACGGCGGGACCCGCTTAACCTATGATGCCCAGGCCCAGGTCGCCGGTAAGCTCGCCCAGGTGGGCGCCCGGCTTATCGAAGGCGTGGCGAGGAAGCTCGCGGGTGAGTTTTTCGACCGTTTCGAGGCGGTCGTCACGGCAAGGTAGACCTGACCCGCCCACGCCGCCAGGCGGGGGCTTGGCCCCGCCTGGCGTTTACGAGTCCAGGCCGGCATGCGGTGTCTTCCGGGAGTTCGCCGTCATGAGAAAGCTGTCTCTGCGTCACCTGCGATGTTTCGTCGCCATTGCCGACACCGGCTCGTTCACGTTGGCGGCGGCGCGGCTTTTCCATACGCAATCGTCGCTGACCGCCACCATCCAGCAGTTCGAGGAGGCGGTCGGGCTCAAGCTCTTCGACCGCACCACGCGCCGCGTCGTGATGACGGAGGACGCGGCGCGGTTCAAGCCCGTGGCCGAGCGCATCCTGCGCGATTTCGACAACGCCATCGGCGATCTGCAGGCGATTGCCAAGAGCCAGCGCGGGCATGTCCGCATCGCCGCGGCGCCCTCGATGATCATCCAAATATTGACGCCGGCGCTGGCCGAGTTCCGCCGGGCCTATCCGTCCATCACCGTGTCGGTGCGCGACGGTGGCTCCGACAAGATCGAGCGGGCAGTGCTCGAAGGCGAGGTCGATTTCGGCCTGTGCAGCCGGCTCAATAATTATCCCGAGCTGGATTACGTGCCCATCCTGGCCGATCCGTTCGGCGTCATTTTCCCCAACGACCACCCGCTCGCCCTCACCAACGGCCCCATCAAGTGGTCGGACTTGGCCGGCTACGACTACATCGGCTTGACCGGAGATACCGGCATAGGCGCTTTCCTGGAAACCCATCCGGAGCTCGGCCTGCACGAGAAAACGAAGCTCTACGACCACGTCTCCAGCACCAATTCCCTTTACGCCATGTTGGGCCTGGGCGGCAAAATCTCGGTCGTCCCCTCCCTGGCCGCGCAGGCCAGCCCGCTGAATGAATTCAAGTTCCGCGAATTGTGTGAACCGCGCATCACCCGGGAAATCTGCCTCATTACCCGCCATCTGCGCTCATTCTCGGTCAATACCCGGCGGATCCTCGAGGTGCTGATCGACACGGTGCGCCAGGCCAGGCACCTGAACGGTGTCGAAGTCATCCTCGATGACAGCTGCCCCGTCCTCGATCCCCCGGACGGGGAGGAGGGGGCGGCTGGGCGCCCCGCTGTGGGCATCCGGGAGGCGGTCGCCAGCGTGTGATGCTTGCGGGCGCGGTTTCCTTTGCACTTATCCACTCTGCGCTAAAATGTGAAACATTGCCTTCGCCCTGCGTGACTGGCGATTCGAGCGACCCGGCGGCAGCCGGCCGCTGAGTGGGCTACCACAAGGAAGCGCAGGGTTTGGGCGAGGTCCTGGCCCCGCTCCCGCGGGTTGGGGCTTCTCCCCCGCCGTTCGCCTGGGCAGCCGTTAGGCAGGTTCGCAGATCGCGCATCCCCGTGTCGTCGTTCGATCCGGAAAATGCGCGGTTTTCGCAAATTCGGCTGGCCGGTCTCGTCACGACATGCCGGTTGGCCCGCTCTGCACAGGAAAAGGAAACCCGTCATGTTCGACCGCAGCCGCACTCTCGCCCAGACCGATCCCGAGCTCTGGTCCGCCATCGAGCTGGAAAACCAGCGCCAGGAACAGCACATCGAGCTGATCGCCTCGGAAAACTACGCCAGCCCGGCCGTCATGCAGGCCCAGGGCACGCAGCTTACCAACAAATACGCCGAGGGCTACCCGGGCAAGCGCTACTACGGCGGCTGCGAGTTCGTCGACATCGTCGAGCAGCTCGCCATTGATCGCGCCAAGCAAATCTTCGGGGCCGACGCCGTCAACGTCCAGCCGAACTCCGGCTCGCAGGCCAACCAGGGTGTCTACATGGCCGTGCTCAAGCCCGGCGACACGGTGCTGGGCATGAGCCTGGCCGAAGGTGGCCACCTGACCCACGGCTCGCCGGTCAACGCCTCGGGCAAGCTGTATAACTTCATTTCCTATGGCCTGAACGCCCAGGAAGAAATCGATTACGACCAGGTTGCGCGCCTGGCGGAGCAGCACAAGCCCAAGCTCATCGTGGCCGGCGCGTCGGCTTATTCCCTGCGCATCGACTTCGCCCGGTTTGCCGAAATCGCCAAGGCGAACGGGGCGCTGTTCATGGTGGACATCGCCCACTACGCCGGCCTAGTCGCGGGCGGCGTGTATCCGAACCCCGTGCCGTACGCCGACTTCGTCACGTCGACTACCCACAAGTCGCTGCGTGGCCCCCGCGGCGGGCTGATCATGTGCAAGGCGGAATTCGAGAAAGCCGTCAACTCGGCCATCTTCCCCGGCATCCAAGGCGGCCCGCTGGAGCACGTGATTGCTGCCAAGGCCGTGGCGTTCAAGGAAGCACTGGACCCCTCGTTCAAGGAATACGCCGCGCAGGTCGTGGCCAACGCAAAGGTGATGGCCGAGACCCTGGTCGAGCGCGGTTTGCGCATCGTCTCGGGCCGGACCGAAAGCCACGTCATGCTGGTCGACCTGCGCGCCAAGGGCATTACCGGGAAAGAGGCCGAGCATGCGCTGGGGCAGGCCCACATCACGGTGAACAAGAACGCCATCCCCAACGATCCGGAGAAGCCTTTCGTCACGAGCGGCATCCGCGTCGGTTCGCCTGCCATGACCACCCGGGGCTTCAAGGAAGAAGAGGCACGCCTGACCGCCAACCTGATCGCCGACGTGCTGGACAATCCGCGCGACGAAGCCAATATCGCGGCCGTCCGCGAGCGCGTCAACGCCTTGACCGCCAAGTTCCCGGTCTATCGCTAAGCGCGGCGCATCATGATAGCCACCCACTTCCCGTGTCCCGGAGCCTTTCTTGAGGAGAGGCACCGGCGTACCGGAAAGGCCGGTCCTGCCGCGCCGGGAAGTGGGCGCCGCATCGCGTTCCAGGGATAGTGATCGGCTGGGCCATGGAGACTGGCATGCACCTCGTCTTGAGGGGGAGCTGCGCATGAAGTGTCCTTTCTGTCGTCACGATGACACCCAAGTGATCGACACCCGCGTGCTCGAAGAGGGAAGCGCCATTCGCCGCCGTCGCCGCTGCACGAGCTGCGACCGGCGGTTTACCACTTACGAGCGCGTGGAGCTGTCGTTGCCGACCGTGGTCAAGCGCAACGGCAGCCGGACCGAGTACGACCAGCGCAAGCTGCGTGGCAGCCTCATGCTTGCGCTGCGCAAGCGGGCAGTCAGCGCCGATGCGGTGGACGCGGCGGTTGCCCGCATCGAGGAAGCCTTGATGACGAGCGGGCTGCGCGAGGTGCATTCGGAACGAGTAGGCGAGCTGGTCATGCAGGAGCTCAAGAAGCTCGACAAGATCGCCTACATCCGCTTTGCGTCCGTCTACAAAAGTTTCGAGGACGTAGACGAATTCACCGACGTGGTCCGCGAATTCCAGGGCCCCGTTCCTCCCGTCACGAAATCTTGATCCCTGATGCGATGCCCATGATGCCCGCCGACGCCGAACGCCCAGAGGACGCCGCTTGGATGCGGCGCGCGTTGGCCTTGGCAGAGGGCGCGCTCTACGCCACTTCGCCCAATCCCCGCGTCGGGTGCGTGATTGTGCGGGACGGCAAGGTGCTCGGCGAAGGTGCCACCCAGCCCGTAGGTGGGCCACATGCCGAAGTGTGCGCCTTGCGAGATGCGAGGTCGCGGGGTGAGTCGGTACAGGGCGCCACCGTGTACGTGACGCTGGAGCCATGCAGCCATTACGGCCGCACGCCGCCTTGCGTCGATGCGTTGATCGAGGCCGCGCCCGCACGCGTCGTGGTGGCCATGGGGGATCCCAACCCCCGCGTCGACGGCCAGGGGCTCGCCAAGCTGCGCGCCGCGGGGATCGCCGTGACGACTGGCGTGTGCTTGGACGACGCACTGGCGCTGAACCTCGGCTTCGCGGCGCGCATGAGCCGGGGAACGCCATGGTTGTGGGCCAAGATGGCTGCCACGCTCGACGGGCGTTCCGCATTGCCCAATGGCCGCTCGCAATGGATCACCGGCGAGGCGGCGCGCGCGGACGGCCATCATTGGCGCGCGCGCAGCTGCGCCGTGTTGACCGGCATCGGGACGGTACTGGCCGATGATCCACGCTTGGACGTGCGCCATGTGGAAACAGGCCGCCAGCCACGGAAAATCGTGCTGGACTCCCGCTTGCGCATCTCGCCCGGCGCCCGGCTGCTCGATGGTGCCGAAACGTGGATTTTCACCGCCGTCGAAGACGCCGGCAAGGCAGCGCAACTCGCAGACCGGAATGCCCGCGTCATCTGCCTCCCGGACGGCAACGGCCGGGTCGACCTGCCCGCCATGATGCAATGGCTAGGCCAGCATGAAATCAATGAAGTGCACGCCGAGGCAGGTGCGCAGCTGACCGGCGCACTGCTCGAGGCCGGCTGCGTCGATGAGTGGTTGGTCTACCTTGCCCCCATGCTCGTGGGTGAGGGGGCAGGCATGGCCAAGCTGCCCGTGCTCGAGGATCTCGCCCAGGCGCGCCGCTTCGCATTCAACGACGTCGCGCGCGTCGGCGCCGACGTGCGCTTGCGGGCCCAGGACCCCGAACGCCTTGCCGCCGTCCGCGCGGCAGTGGCGTTGAGGGAGTGAGGGGACAATTAGCTGCCGTTTCTTCGCATTATTCGCTCCCCCGACAAGTGTGCTAACCGTGGGTGGGTGCAATAAGTTAAGCTTTGGTATGCCGGATCGTTTCCGGACCTATCGATGAATAGGAGAAAGGGCTGGCATCCTCATGGTCTCGACAAAAAAAACGGCGGCGGGCGTAAAAACTCGCATGAAGCAAACGCGTACATCCGAGTCTCAATCCGCCAACAATGTGGCCAAGGCGCCGGCGAAGAGCGACGCTCACGCGATTTATCAACGACTGCGTCGCGATATCCTGTCAGGGGCGTTGCCCCCCGGAGAAATCCTGAATACGGTCCATCTCGCGCGTGAGTACAACGTCAGCCGCATGCCCGTCAGGGAGGCGCTTCGGATGCTACAGAGCGAGGGGCTGGTGGATGCTCCTTATCAGCATCGGATGCGCGTGAAGGCTGTGACCGCAGAAGAGGTCGACACGGTCTATGCTACCTGGATCTTGATGCAGTCTTTGGCGGTCGGGCTGACTGTGCCGGAGACGACGCCTTCGGAGCTGGAAGAGCTCAGAGAAGCGGTACACGCGTTAAACCAAATTACTCCGATCAACGCCCGCTCGGCGGCAGCGTGGAGGAAGCGTCACATGGCCTACAGCCGCATGGTAATTCGCCACGCCGGAAGCGAGATTCTCTCGACTATCGAGAAGTGCTGGTTGCGTTCAGAACGAGCTCGCCGAGCTGCACTTCGAACCTCGAGCGCTTCGTGGCAGGCGTCGGAAAGCGAACACAGCGCTATCCTCGCTGCCTTCGAGCAGGGATCGTCGACCAAGGCGGTCGAGCTATTTAGCATGCACTTGGCCCGGGTAGCACTCGAGGTCATAGAAAAGATAGACCCGGAGTACGAACCTCGAGCCATTCGGCAAGCGCTTAGTATGACGGCGGGGAAAGCCGCGGCTGTTACGTTAGGGCGTTCAGCGTCGAGGCGAGAAAAGCGTGCTGCGGGCGAATAAAACCCGCAGAGCCCCCTTCCTTATTGCGACTTGATGCCCATCTGTTGGGCGAGCGTTTTCCAGCGCTGGGCATCAGCCGCTATTTCTTTGTGCGTTTCTTCTGGCGAGCTACCTATGGGAGTCAGGCTCAGCTCCTTTAGTTTCTTCTCGATCTCTGGCAGCTTGAGGGCTTTACGTAGGCCGACCGAGATGTTTTCCAAGACTGCTGGGGGTGTACCTGCCGGCGCCAGCAATCCGATCCAGCTTTCAGCAACATAGCCATTTACGTATTCAGCTACAGCCGGAACATTGGGTAGATCGGCGATCCGCGTAGGCGACGTGACGCCCAGAGCTGTCAAACGACCGGATCGCAGTGCGGCTCCGATTTCGTTGACCGGTGCAAATAGCATTGAAACGTGCCCCGCCATGACTGCGTTGAGCCCTGGACCGACTCCCTGGTAGGGAACGTTCATGATGTCGACGCTAGCCATAGATTTAAAGAGCTCGGCCGTGAAGTAGCTCGTGGTGCCCACGCCGGAGCTGGCGTAAGTGTACTTTCCAGGTTCGCGCTTGAGCGTTGCGAGTAATTCGGGCAAGGATTTGGCTACGCTGGAGTTGGCGGTGAGGACGTAGGGATAGGAAACCGCGATCGTGGCATGGGCGAAGTCTTTGACCGGATCATAGGGGATCTTTGGATTGACCGCGGCGAGAATGGTCAACGTAGCAGGTCCGGCGACCAATAGAGTGTGACCGTCAGGTGCTGCCCTCCGTACGTATTCCCCCCCTATGGTCCCGCTTGCACCCGGCCGGTTTTCAACGATGACGGGCACTTTCCAGATTTCGCTCAGAGCTTGCGCAAAGATGCGCCCCATGTTGTCGGATGCTCCTCCGGGTGAAAAGGGAACGACCAGCGTCACCATGCGGCTAGGGTAGGGAGCAGTGGAAGGTTGCGCGGTGGCCGACGCCGATGCCAGGCCAATAAGCGCAGTTGAGAGAAAGCTGACCATCCTCATGACAATCTCCGTGTTGGCCTTTCGGCGGGTATGTGGATTCTCTCGTCTTCTAAAAAATGGATCCACATTTTTTCTAGTCTAGGTGTGGCCTCTGCATGGTGTCAACGATTTGATTGCGTTGGTCCGATGGGAGTTGTCGGCATTGACAAATTTTCTTAACCAGGCCAGATTATTAAAAAAATGGATCCATTTTGTGAGGGGCGAATGGCTTCAGCATTGAGCTTGAGAGAAAACTGGAAGAAGGGCAAGCCGGTGTTTGGGGCTTGGGCTGCGCTGCCGTCATTTTTTTCTGCCGAGCTACTGGTGGCGGAAGGCTTAGGGTATGTATGTGTCGACCAGCAGCATGGGCTTATCGATTACGAGTCGGCATTGCCGATGTTTGCTGGCATCGAGGCGAGAGGCTGTGTTGCGCTGACTCGGGTGCCCGCCAATGAGGCATGGATGATCGGGCGATCCTTGGATGCCGGGGCGCAAGGTGTGATCGTCCCCATGGTGGAAACGAAAGCCGAAGCAGCCAGGGCTGTCGCTGCGTGCCGTTATCCGCCCCGTGGCGTTCGCTCATATGGTCCGATACGCGCTGCATTGGTCGGTCGATCTCGCGATACGCAGGCGTTGGGAGACAGCCCCTTGTGTTTCGTCATGGTCGAAACCCGAAAGGGCCTTGACAACATCCGGGACATTGTCCGTACACCAGGTTTGGACGGCATCTATGTGGGGCCAGCTGACCTTGCCCTGGGGCTCGGATTGGAACCGGATCTCGACAAAACGGAGCCGGAGCACGTGCGCGCAGTACAAGCCATCCTGGATGCTTGCCGCGAAGCAGGCATTGTGGCCGGCATTCAGTGCTCGAACGGAAAGTCGGGCCGCGAGTATGCCGAGCGAGGCTTTGGTCTTGTCACGGTCGCCAAAGATACGGCGTTGATCCAGGCTGGCGCACGCCGTGAGGCGTCATTAGCCAATGGATCGGCGATGGAGCAACGGCCGGGAGGGTATACGTGAGCACTGCAACATCTTGTCCGGATCGAGTACAGGCAGCGTTGGCTGCCTTTGCCGCGAAGGCGGTTGTTCCTCTTGACGCAGAGCTGGAGCAAGCTGCGTCCCTGACTTTAATCGATGCGGTAGCCGTTGCGCTCGGAGCACTCCAGCACGAGGCCGCAGTTGCCGCACGCCGTTATGGACGTTTGTACCCGGTGACCCGGGGGGCGACGATTTGGGGGACTGGGGAGATCGTCGCCCCAGAAACGGCGACATTGGTCAATGGCGTACCGCTTCGTGGATACGATTTCAACGATTTATATATCGGCAAATGTGGCGGGCATCCCAGCGATATTCTGCCCGGTCTCATTGCATTAGCGGAGGCACGCAGCCTTAGTGGCCGGTCGTTGCTGGAGGCGATGGTGGTGGGTTATGAGGTCACCGTTGCGCTCATGGATGCCGTTAACCTCAAGTTGGGTGGCTGGGACTATCCCGTCATCACGGCGATTGGCGCCACTTGTGCGGCTTGTCGACTGTTGAGCCTTAGTGAACAGCAAACGAGAGAAGCATTGGCTATCACGGTCATTCCGCATCTGGCGTCTTTAGAGCCGGAATCTGGCGATCTCAACGCACGCGGCGACCTTACGATGTGGAAGCGCTTCAATGGAAGCGATGCGACCCGCCAGGCGGTCTATGCAACGCTATTGGCGGAGGTCGGCGTAGAAGGGGTTGTACGGCCATTCGAGGGCCGTTACGGACTTTGGGAAAAGGTCGGCGCGACAGGACAGGAAGCAGACGAATTGATTGGGCGGCTGGGCACGCTCAGTGTCGGTGCTGCACAAAAAAAAATTACCTTCAAGCGATGGCCAGTGGGGTCGCGTGCGCAAAGCGCCATTCAGGCAGCCTTGTCGGCTAGAGGCCAGTTGCGTGACGTTGATGCCATACGAGAAGTTCGCATTCACGCTGACAAGCAGGTATACGAGCATCTGGTCAGCAGTCGCGTGGATGCCTGGGCACCTCACTCACGTGAGACGGCCGACCATTCGCTGCCATACATAGTAGTCGCGGCTTTGTTGGATGGGAAAGTAAACAGTCTGTCATTCGAGCGGACAGTCGTCACGGAGCGGCGGAGGCAAGCATTCTTGAAAGAGCGCGTCAAGGCGTTCGTGGCTGAAGAGTTAAGTCAAGGGGCGGCTGCGGGCTTTCTGTGTCGAGTAGAGGTTATCGAGGCCGATGGCCGAGTAGTGGTAGGAGAGGCGATGGCGCCTCCCGGACATCCTCTGCAGCCCTTCACTCCGGACGATTTTCGCGCCAAGTTCTGTGAAACAGTGGTGCCTATGTACGGCAAGGCCCGTACCGATCAACTGTATCAGGCCCTTTCCTACATAAACGAAGCGGCGTCCGTGGGTGACGTCGTACGTTTGATGGTACTTCCAGAAAATGTTCGCCTATAGGTTTCACAATGAGCGACCGCGTACGAGAGACAGAGTTTCGAGGGATAGGAGTAGTCGTAGCAGGTGGAAATCTCGGGGTGGGGCCTGCGGTGGTACAGGCTTTCGCCGCCGAGTCTGCGTGCGTCGCGATAGGCGTCCTACCCGGTACGACGCCTATGACGGACCTTCCGAAAGGCGTATATCAGCATGCCTGCGATCTTTTTGACCCCGATGTATTTCTGGACGCTTGCGAAGCGCAGGTCGGGCTCGTTCGAGTGCTGGTGGTCGTGCCGCCACCAGTGAGAACTATGGGTGCTCTCGACGTCGAACCAAGCGAAATGGAGGCCATTGTTGAACAGGAGCTGCTAGGCCCTATGCGGCTGATCCAAGCATGCGCTCGTCGCATGGTGGAGAAAGGCATCGGCGGTCGCATCATGTCTTTTGTTTCCATGTCGGGAAAAACCGGCGTGCATCCCCGGGTGGCACCGTTTGCGGCGGCCAAGGGAGGGCTGATTGCATATTCACGATCGCTGGCAGCGGAGTTGGCTCCGCACGGCGTGACGGTCAATGCGATCGCTACTGCTTTATTCGACGTCCAACTGGCTGGCAAGTCGGACGAGGAACGCGCCGCGATCGAAGCCGGTATTCCCGTGGGTAGGGCCGGCCGGTCGGAAGAGGCTGCGCATGCAGCCCTCTTCTTGGCATCGGATCGCGCAGGGTACGTCACCGGAGAGACGCTTAGTCTGTCCGGTGGGCGGTTCATGGACTAGGGGCTGCAATAGGCCCGCTTGCAGAGAGGAGTATTGCGCTATGTCGCCATACCAGTCGGCGATAGGCATTCAGGACTTGATCCGGGAAGGGCCGAGCACGTTCCGCGTGAGCGGACGTGCTTATGCTGACCAGGCCATTTTCGATCTCGAACAGGAGCGTATTTTCCTGAAAACGTGGATCTATGTGGCGCACGAGAGCGAGCTACGCGAGCCAGGCGATTTCAAGACCGCCCATCTCGGCACGCAACCCGTCATTGTCACGCGAGGCGACGACATGCGCATTCACGTGTTCGCGAACCGATGCGTGCATCGAGGCGCGGCTGTGTGTCGTGAGCGCTCCGGAAACGCTCGGGTTTTTGTCTGCCCGTATCATTCCTGGTCTTTCGACCTGACTGGCCGCCTCACCGGTATTCCAGGTAGAGACGACGCGGGCGGTTACGGTCCGGATTTCGAGCAGCCTGAAGGCTTGGCTCGTATTCCCCGAGTCGAGAGTTATCGAGGTTTTATTTTCGCTTGTGCTTCGGACGATGTAGTGCCTCTTGAAACTTATCTGGCTGGGGGAGCGGCGCAGCTCATCGATCGGAAGCTTGCTCAGGCTCCGGCAGGCACTATTAGTCTGCGCGGCGCACCTTTCATCGGCGTTTACCAAGGAAACTGGAAATTCCAGGCTGAAAACATCGTTGACGGCTACCACTTCATGCACACGCATCGTGCCTTTGTTAGTTTGCAGAGCAAATATGGCGACAGTACGGGTGATTTTGGAGTGCACAAGGGCGATAACGCGGCAAAGATGCGACGCAATCGGATGCTCGGGAATGTACTGGCTTCTCGTTACGGCCATGGCATCAATCAGAAACCTACCCCAGACCTGGAGTCGCTGTTCATAGGCAACTATGCAGCCTACTACTTTCAGCTGAGAGAGCTGCATGGCGAAGACGAACTGAAGTGGGTAGTCGGTGCTGGCGCAGGGTGCATCTTTCCCAATTTTGGCATTATCCACAATCAGCTGCGGGTATGGCGGCCGATCGGGCCCGATCTGACCGAGGTCACGATCTATCCCTATTCCCTCGACGGTGCACCGGATAGTTTCAACGAAGGCATGCTACGCAGCCATGAGCGGTTTTATGGTCCGGCTGGATACGGTGCCACGGACGACGTAGAAGTGTTTGCTTTGAATCAGCAAGGGTTAGCGGCCACGCTCTCGGACTGGATCATATTGGAGCGCGGCATGCATGCGGAAACGGTTCTGCCTTCGGGAGAGATCGAGGGGCGCCCGTCCAGCGAGACCGTCCATCGTGCGTTTTGGCGTCGATGGCGGGAATTGATGTCCGCGGAGCCGGAGGGGAGTCATGTCTGACCTGCGAACCCGGATTGAGGCCTTGCTCTATCACGAGGTAGAGTTGTTGGATACGGCGCGCCTCGAGGAGTGGTTGACATTATTTACGCCGGATGGGCTGTATTGGGTGCCCATCGACGATAGGCAGCCGCATGAGGCTAGCGCGTCCATCATTTATGACGATACGATCAGCCGTGAGGAGCGGGTCTATCGCTTTCTGCATTTGACCTTTCCTGCTCAGACCCCGAGGTCGCGTACGTTGCACTTCGTCAACAATATCCGGATCGATGAGTCGTCGCTGGATGGCCTCGTCAACGTACGGACCAACCAATTGATCGTAGAGATGCGAGGCGGGGATTCCAGTCAAGTGGGACTTGGCAAGGTGTCTACTCACGCTGCCGCGGTCCACTATGTCTTGCGGCAGGACGGAGACAAGTTGGGCATCAAAGAAAAGAAAGTGCTCTTGATCAATCGCGACATGCCGCTGGGCAATCTAACTTTCTTTCTCTGACTCCATTCGCGGGGCCGCTTCCGGCCCCGCGAATCGGCGTAGCTGCCGTCAGATCTGCGTGATGAACTTGGTGGTCAGGTAGCCGTCGAAGGACTCGATCCCGCCTTCGCTGCCTATGCCGGAGTCTTTCACGCCGCCGAACGGGGTTTCGGGAAGCGCGACGCCGAAGTGGTTGATGTTGACCATGCCGGCCTCCAGGCCATTGGAGACTGCGGTCGCCGTCTTCACCGAATTGGTGAACACGTAGGAGGCGAGGCCGTACGGCAGGCTGTTGGCGCGCTTGAGTACCTCTTCGATGGTCTTGAACCGGGTGACGGGCGCCACGGGGCCGAAGGGCTCTTCGGTCATCAGCTTGGAGTCGTCCGGGATGTCGGTGACGACGGCCGGCGCGAAGAAGTAGCCTTTTTCGCCGATGCGGGAGCCGCCCGTCACGACGCGGGCACCGCGTTGGTTGGCGTCGTCTAGGAACATCTGCATGGCCATCAGGCGACGCTCGTGGGCGAGGGGCCCCATCTCGGTGCCTTGGACCAAGCCGTCTCCGATCTTGATCGACGAAATGGCGTCGGTGAAGCGGGCCAGGAATTTGTCGTAGGCCTTCTCTTGGACGTAGAAGCGCGTCGGCGAGATGCACACCTGGCCAGCGTTGCGGACCTTGAGGCGGGCCAGCATTTCGGCGGCCGGTTCGATGTCGGCATCGTCGAATACCAACACGGGGGAGTGTCCGCCCAGTTCCATCGTGACGCGTTTCATGTGCGCCCCGGCCATCGCGGCCAGCTGTTTGCCGACGGGCACGGAGCCGGTGAAGGAGATCTTCCGGACGATGGGCGACTGGATGAGATGGGTCGAGATTTCGCTCGGCACGCCCCATACGATGTTGAATACACCGGGGGGCAGGCCTGCGTCATGGAATAGCTGGGCCAGCGCGACCACGGCGCTCGGGGTGTCTTCGGGCCCTTTCAGGATGATGGTGCAGCCCGCGCCGATGGCGGCCGCGGCCTTGCGAATGGCTTGGTTGAACGGGAAGTTCCACGGCGTGAAGGCCGCGCACACGCCCACCGGTTCGCGCACGACGAATTGGCGCACCGCGGGATTGCGCGGGGGAATGACGCGGCCGTAGATGCGGCGGCATTCTTCGGCGTGCCAGTCGGCGTGCTCGGAGCAGGTCATGACTTCGGCGACAGCTTCGGCCAGAGGCTTGCCTTGGTCGAGGGTGATGTTGCGGCCGATTTCCTGCGCCCGCTCGCGCGCGAGCTCGCCGACCTTGCGCAGGATGCGGGAGCGCTCCATGGGCGAGGTCTTCTTCCAGCTTTCGAAGGCACGCTGCGCTGCCGCTAGGGCACGGTCGAGGTCTTCGGGCGTGGCGTGCGGCAGCTTGCCAAGGACTTCCTGGGTAGCCGGGTTGATGACGTCCTGTTCGCGACGACCGCCGCCTTTGATGAATTCACCGTCAATGTAGAGGGCGAGGTCTTGGTACATACATCTCCTCCTGAGAGCGGCAGCCTGGGCAGGCGCCGGAAAAGGGATAACAAACTGCGAAAAATCTTTCCTTGCCGAAGGTGTAACGCAAAAGACTAGCACGCTGCGGGGCGCCGGGGCATTGGGGGCGGCCTCTAGCCTTCTTGTCCGGTCGGCCCGGCAGGGCTTTCCAGGCGGCCGGCGAAACGGCCCACGGCTCCCCCGTTGCACTATCATGGCGTTCTGCGAACGAAGTGGAGTGGCAACGAGCAATGGACAACGTCGATCTGGATGTCCTGCGGCGCCTGGCCCAATGGCGGCGCGAGGGTCACAAGGCGGTGTTGGGCACGGTGACCCGCACCTGGGGTTCCGCCCCCCGGCCCATTGGCGCGATGGTCGCCGTGCGCGATGACGGCGTCATCGCGGGGTCGGTGTCGGGCGGCTGTATCGAAGACGATCTCTCGGACAAGGCACGCGCCGGCGCATGGCCCGGGCCGGCGCCGCACGTCGTGCGCTATGGGGTGTCGGCGGAGGAGGCCAACCGCTTCGGCTTGCCCTGCGGCGGCACGTTGGAGCTGGTTCTCGAGCCGGTCGGCGAGCACAGCGGCCTGGACCAGTTGCTGGAGGAGCTGGGCGCGGGGAACCGTGTGTTGCGCCGGCTCGATCTTGCCACCGGCGCAGCCACGCTGGAGCCGGCGGGCGATCGCGCCGATACGCTGGAGCTGACCGACAAAGAGCTGGTCGCCACGCACGGGCCGAGCTGGCGCCTGTTGATCATCGGGGCGGGCCAGTTGTCCCAATATTTGGCGCAGATGGCGCTCGCGCTCAACTACGAGGTCATCGTCTGCGATCCGCGCGAGGAGTACACCCAGGGATGGGAAGTGCCGGGCGCGAAACTGGTGACCACCATGCCCGACGACACCGTGGTCGAAATGCGCCCGGACCGGCATACCGCCATTGTCGCACTCACGCATGATCCCAAGCTCGACGACCTCGCCCTGCTCGAAGCCCTGAAGTCCGAGGCCTTTTACGTCGGTGCCATCGGTTCGCGCGCTAACCAGAAGAAGCGCCGCGAACGGCTGCTGGATTTCGACCTTACGCCTGAAGACCTGGCCCGGCTGCACGGTCCGGTGGGGTTGCGCATCGGCGCCCGCACGCCGCCGGAGATCGCCGTCGCGATCTTGGCCCACATGACGGCCGAGCGCTACGGCTATCGCAAGCTGGAGTTCGCGGAGCCGGCCGCCGCCGCGACGGCGTAAACTAGCGGGCTTTGCCGTTTCTACTCACTGGATTGCCGTGCCCGCCGTCGTCAACATCGCCGCTTACCGCTTTATCTCGCTCGAGGACCTGCCCGCCTTGCGGCAGGCGGTGCGGGAGCGGGCAGATGCCTGCGGCCTGAAGGGCACGGTATTGCTTGCCCCCGAAGGCATCAATCTGTTCTTGGCCGGCACGCGCGCCGGCATCGACGCCTGGCTCGATTGGCTTCGCAACGGGCCGGCCTTCGGCGGCAGGCTTGCCGACATCGAGGTCAAGGAAAGCCTGTCCGAGCATGTGCCTTTCCGCAAGCTGCTGGTCAAGATCAAACGCGAAATCATTCGCATGAATCACCCGACGATCCGGCCTGAAGCCGGCCGGGCGCCGGCCGTCGACGCGCGCACGCTGGCGCGATGGTTGCGGCAAGGGCGGGACGACGCGGGCAATGAAGTCGTGATGCTCGATACGCGCAACGCCTTCGAGGTCGACGAAGGCACGTTCGAAGGGGCCATCGATTGGCGGATTTCTCGCTTTTCGGAGTTTCCCGAGGCGGTGCAAGCGCATCGCGCGGAGCTGGAGGGCAAGACCGTCGTGAGCTTCTGCACAGGGGGCATTCGCTGCGAAAAGGCGGCGATCTACATGGCCGAAGCGGGCATCGAACGCATTTACCAGCTCGACGGCGGGATCCTCAAATACTTCGAGGAGGTCGGCGGCGAAAAATTCCGGGGTAGTTGCTTCGTTTTCGACGGACGCGAAGCGCTGGATCCCGAGCTGAGGCCCCGGCTGGATCGTCCGGCGGAGGCTGCCGACGCGCAGGGCGCATCGGATCGACGCTCCAGCTGACGGGCCGGCGGGCTTTCCGTCCCATCCAGGTAAAATACCTGGTTTCCCCGTATCGGCCGTTCTGCAGGCCGCCACGGTAAGGTTCTTAATCCAGCGCCGGACGACCGTCATGTCTGCATTTGCTTCTCCCGATTCCGCCGCTTCCGGCCCCAGCCCCATCTCGTCGATTCCCGAAATCGTGGCTGAGCTGCGGGCAGGCCGCATGGTTATCCTGGTCGATGAGGAAGACCGTGAGAACGAGGGTGACCTGGTCATGGCCGCGGAGTTCGTGACGCCGGAAGCCATCAATTTCATGGCCCGCTACGGGCGCGGCCTGATCTGCCTGACGCTCACCGAGGAACGCTGCCGGCAGCTGAACCTGCCGCTGATGGTCGCCGCCAACGGCACCAAGCACGGCACGAATTTCACGGTATCGATCGAAGCCGCCCAAGGCGTGACGACCGGGATCTCCGCTGCCGACCGCGCCCGCACCATCCAGGCGGCCGTGGCGCGCGACGCCAAGCCGTCGGACCTAGTCCAGCCCGGCCACATCTTCCCGCTCAAGGCCGCTCGCGGCGGCGTGCTGGCACGCGCCGGACATACCGAGGCCGGCTGCGACCTGACGGCGATGGCCGGGCTCACGCCCGCCGCCGTCATCTGCGAGGTGCTCAAGGATGACGGTTCGATGGCACGCCTGCCCGACCTCATCGAGTTTTCCAAGCAGCACAACATCAAGATCGGCACCATTGCCGATCTCATCCAGTACCGCAGTGAACACGAATCGCTCGTCCAGCGCGTGGCAGAGCGCCCGATGCGCACGGCCTGCGGCACTTTCCGGGCGGTGATGTACCGCGATACGCCTAGTGGCGCGCCGCACCTGGCGTTGGTCCACGGGGTGATCCATCCCGACCGCGAGACGCTGGTGCGCGTGCACGAGCCCACCTCGCTCCTGGACGTGTTGGAGGTCGGCAAGAGCACGCACAGCTGGAGTGTGTCTAGCGCGCTGGAAGCCATTTCCCAGGCTGAGGCCGGGGTGGTGATCCTGCTCAATTGCGATGGTGCGTCCTCCGATCTCGTGGCGGAGTTCCAGCAACTGATCGAGCAGGACCGCACCGGCGAAACCTGCGGCCCGGCCGCACCCCGCATGGATCTGCGCACTTACGGCATAGGCGCGCAAATCCTGAAAGACCTGAACGTCGGCAACATGAAGTTGCTGGCGCGCCCGGTCCGCATGCCTAGCATGACCGGTTTTTCCCTGACCGTGACCGGTTACGACGCCGGCCATGAACAACCCACCACCAAGGACGGCGCCCAATCATGAATCCCTATACCATGACCCCCGATCTGAACGGCGAAGGGCTGCATATCTGTATCGTGCGCTCTCGCTTCAACGAGAACATCGGCGAACAGGAATTGCAAGCCTGCCTGGAGGAGCTGGGCAAACTGGGCGTGGATGAACGCGACATCATGGTGGTCTCCGTGCCTGGCGCGCTGGAGCTGGGCGTGACGCTCGCCCAACTGGCCCACACCGGCGAGTTCGATGCGCTGATCGCGCTCGGCGCGGTGATCCGCGGCGAAACCTACCACTTTGAAGTGGTCAGCAATGAAAGCGCCGCCGCCATCACGCGCGTTTCGCTCGAGACGGGCATACCCATCGCCAACGGCGTGCTCACCACCGACACCGAGGAGCAGGCGCTGGAGCGTGCCGCCACCAAGGGCCGCGATTGCGCGCAGGCCGCGGTGGAAATGGCCAACCTGCTTGCCACTCTCGAACCCGAAGAAGACGACGAGGACTTCGACGAAGACGAGGACGACGAAGACCTGGACGATGAGGAAAACGGGGATGACTGAAGGACACCGCCAAGCCGGGCGCAGCGCCCGACGCCGTGCGCGGGAGATTGCTCTGCAGGGCGTCTATGAATGGCTGCTCAAGGGCGCCGACGCAGGCGAGATGGGAGAGATCGACGCCCACATGCAGGATTCCGAGGGCTTCTCCGAAGCGGACCTCGCCCACTATAAGGCGCTGCTGTACGGGGCGGCGCGCGATGCCAATGCGCTGCGCGAGCGCTTCGCGCCTTTCCTGGATCGCCAGGTTGCCGAACTTTCGCCGGTCGAGCACGGCATTTTGCTGATCGGCGCCTATGAGCTGGTCAACCACATTGAGATCCCCTACAAGGTCGTCATCAATGAGGCGGTGGAGCTGGCCAAGTCGTTCGGTGGCACTGACGGCTTCAAGTTCGTCAATGGCGTGCTGGACAAGCTCGCGGCCGTGGTGCGGGCCGAGGAAGTCCAGGCAGCCCGCCGCAGCTGACCGCGAGGCGCGGATGCATTCCGCCGCACGCCTGCTTCGCGTGTTTTCCCCGGAGATGTGATGGCAGGCGGCGAATTCGACCTGATCCGGCGCCATTTCCACCGCGCCGCACCCAACGGCATGTTGGGCGTGGGCGATGATTGTGCCCTGCTGCCCGCGACGGGCGAATCCACCGCCGTCAGCACGGACCTGCTGATCGAGGGGCGCCATTTTTTTCCTGATGTCGATCCCCGGGCACTCGGGCACAAGGCCTTGGCCGTCAACCTTTCTGATTTGGCCGCCATGGGCGCGCGGCCCGTGGCTTTCGTGCTCGGGCTGGCCCTGCCGCGCATCGACGATGCTTGGCTGGCGGCATTCGCGCAGGGGCTTTACGCGCTGGCCGACGCATACGGGTGTGCGCTCGTGGGGGGCGATACGACCCGGGGCCAGGCGGGCGTGACCATCTCGATCACCATTTTCGGCGCCGTAGCCCAGGAGCAGGCCTTGCGCCGTTCGGGGGCGCGGCCTGGCGACGACATCTGGGTGTCCGGCACGTTGGGCGACGCCGATTTGGCGCTGCGCCTGTTGTCGGGCGAATCCGTGCCGGTTGCCGATCCCGCCGCCGCGCTGGCAGCTTCCCGGCAGGCGCTGGAGTGGCCGCAGCCCAGGGTCGCGCTCGGGCTCGCCTTGCGCGGCATCGCGAGCGCGGCCATCGACATCTCGGACGGGCTGCTGCAGGACTTGGGGCATGTCTTGGCCGCAAGCAGCTGTGGCGCCCGTCTCTGTGCCGACGACGTACCCGTTTCCCCGGCTTTGGCAGCCCTGCCTCCCGCGTGGCGGTACCGTTGCGCCTTGGGAGGCGGGGACGCTTATGAGCTTTGTTTTACCGCGCCGCCCTCCGCGCGCGAACGGGTCGCCGAGGCGGCCGCGCGAGTGGGAACGGCGGTGACGCGCATAGGGACCGTGGAGCCTGGGTCCGGGCTGTCCGTGGTGGACGGCAGCGGCGCGCCGCTGCCGGAATTGCCCCGCGCAGGCTTCGATCACTTCGCTTGAATGCCATGACCGATTTCTCTTCCGCCGGCACGGCGCCGGCCAGTCCGAATTTCGCATGGATGCGCGTCCGACTATCGCGCATCGTCGCCTTTGGCCTGGGGAGCGGCCTGATGCGGCCGGCGCCGGGCACCTGGGGAACGCTCCTTGCGTGGCTGCTGTGGCAGCCCTTGGCCGTAGTGTTGGCGCCGCTGCACCAGGCCGTGTTCCTGTTGGCCGCTTTTGTGCTGGGCGTGTGGGCGTGCCACCGCACTGGGCGCGACCTGGGCGTGCCCGACCACGGCGGAATGGTATGGGACGAAATGGTGGCGTTCTGGACAGTGCTGTGGCTGATTCCCGGCTCGGCCGTGGCCCAGGCTTTCGGTTTTCTGCTCTTTCGCTTGTTCGACATCCTCAAGCCGCCTCCGATCGGCTATTTCGACCGCAAGCTCAAGAACGGGCTGGGCGTCATGTGGGACGATCTCATCGCGGCGTTCTATACCTTGCTTGCGTTTGCGCTGTACTACCGCTTCATGGGCGGCTGAAGTCCGCTCCGCACGACCGGAGGTTCCATGTTCGACGAAGACTCCCTCGCGCTGTCCGCCGAAGTCGGACGTTTCCTGCAGGCAAGACAATTGATGCTGGCGTCGGCCGAGTCATGCACGGGCGGGCTGGTGGCCGGCCTGGTGACGGCCATCGCAGGATCGAGCGCCTGGTTCGACCGCGGCTTCGTCACCTACACCAATGCCGCCAAGATGGCGCAGCTCGGCGTGCACGAAGCGACGCTCGCGGCGCACGGTGCAGTCAGTGAAGAGACGGCGGCCGAAATGGCGGCAGGCGCCTTGCGCGCGGCGGGCGCGCAGGTTGCGGTTTCTACCACCGGCATTGCGGGGCCGGGAGGCGCTACGCCGGGCAAGCCGGTGGGCATGGTGTGCTTCGGCTGGGCCTGGGGCGACCCGGCGCATCCTGAAGTCAGGACCGCTACCCACCTGCTTGAAGGGGACCGCACCTCCGTTCGCATGCAATCCGTGCACATCGCGTTGCGGGGCGTCTTGGAGAGGGTGGGTGGCGCCGGCGGGCGCGGGGCTTAGCCAGCCCCCTTGCACGGCTGGCCTGTCATTGCCTGAGCACCGCGCGGCGCGCCTCGTCGGCCTGGGCTTCCGCCAGGATCCAGTCCCGGAAGGTGCTCAGGTGGGCGTCGTCTTCCAGCCTCTCCGGGTAAACCAGATAAAAGGCGTTGTCGATCGGCACGCGCGGCCCGAACGGCGCGACCAGCCTGCCCACAGCCAGATCTTCCGCCACCAGCGCATGCTGCCCCATCGCAACGCCCAGGCCTTCCAGCGCCGCCTGGTATGCAAGACTCACGCTCTCGAAAGTCAGTCCCCGATCGGGGTCGACGTCGCCGGCGCCGGCGGCCTCGAGCCAGATGCGCCAGTACTCCGGCCGGGCCACCGATTGCAGCAAGGTGTGGCGGGCGAGGTCGCGCGGCGTTTTCAGTGGCGTCGGCCCGCTGAGCAGCCGGGGGCTGCATACAGGCAGCAACTCGATGCCGACCAGGTGGCGTGAAATGACGCCCGGCCAATCGCCGCGCCCCATGCGAATGGCGACGTCTGCATCGTGCACGGAGAAATCCACGGGCTTGAGCGACGTCGTGAAGATCGCGTCGCGCCCCGGGTGGGCGGCATGGAAGGCGGGCAGCCGTGGCACGAGCCAGCGCATGGCGAAGGTCATGGGGCACCAGACGTGCAGCGGCCGTTCGCGCACGCCTTGCATGGCCCGCAGGGTGGATGCGGCGATGCGGTCGAAGACATCGCTCAAGTCGTGCAGGTAACGCTGACCCACCGGCGTCAGGCGCACTTCGCGATTGACCCGCTCGAATAGCCGGGCGCCGACGAATTTTTCGAGCACCATGACCTGGCGGCTCACCGCGCCGGGGGTGACGTGCAGTTCGCGGGCGGCGCGGGTAAAGCTCTGGTGGCGCGCCGCGGCCTCGAACGTGCGCAGGGGATTCAGTGGGGGCAGGCGAGGGCGCATGATGGATGAGTAAAAGTCAACGATATTGACTATAAATCGATTGATGCCGCCCGGGAATGCGATGAGAATTTTTCAATCATTGTCCCGGCCGCCAGGGGCCGCATTCCACAGGAGACACCGCATGACCAAGACGCTGTTGGGCAAGATCGCCCCAGAACGCGTAAAAAGCCTCGACATCGAACGTCCGCCGAAGGATCTGATCGACGGTTTCAAGGCGCTCGGCGATGCCACCGGCATCGTCTCAGACGTCATGGACAACCTCGGCATCGTCGGCGCGCTGCCCGGCTCGCGCCTCAAGCCCACCATTCCCGGGGCCACCATCGTCGGGCCGGCCCTCACCCTGCGCAACACCGTGCTGACGGGGCATCCGACCGACAATGCGCGTGCCTATCGCAACGGCATGGCCGAGATCGAAGCCCACAACATCGCGGAAGACGGCGACGTGCTCGTGATCGAAGGCGTGCCGGGGGTCTCCAACATGGGCGGCATTTCGGCCCAGGTGGCCAAGCGCCAGGGCGAGATCGGCGCCATCGTGTCGGGCGGCGTGCGCGACATTGCGCATTCGCGTCGCGTCGGCTTCCCGGTGTGGGCGACCGAAGTCTCGCCCATCACGGGCAAGTGGCGCATCGAGACCATCGAAATCAACGGCCCGGTGCAGATCGAGGGGATACGCGTGAACCCCGGCGATATCGTCGTTGCCGACGACACCGGCGTGTGCTTCATTCCCAAGGAGCGCGCACGCGAAGTGCTGGAACTTTCGCGCAAGCGGGCGGCCGCGGAAGATGCGCGCTGCGAGGCGATCGATCGCGGTGTGCCGATCATCGACCTGCCTTCTGCGACTTAAGCCCGCATCAGTTCGCGGGGGCGTGCCCCGCCATGCCGTGGTCGCTCTCGGCCGATCCGGCGCTTAGCCCGGCTTGACGCGATAGCGATTGATCGCGTCGCGCGTGTCGCGGGCCGCGCGTGCCGCGGCCTCGAGCCAGTCGTCGCCGTTGCCGGCGTAGAGGATGGCGCGCGACGAGTTGATCATCATGCCCGTTCCGGCTGCATTGCAGCCGGCTTCCACCGTGGCCTTCACGTCACCGCCCTGGGCACCGATCCCGGGCACCAAAAGCGGCATGTCGCCTCCGATCCGGGCACGCACCGCAGCTAGCTCGGCGGGGTAGGTGGCGCCGACCACCAGGCCGAGCTGGCCGTGCCGGTTCCATTTGTCTGCGACCAGGCCGGCTACGCGCAGATAAAGCGGCTCGCCACCGGTCTCGAGGAATTGAAGGTCTGAGCCGCCGGGGTTGGAGGTGCGGCAGAGCACGATGACGCCCCGGTCAGGCCAGGCGAAGTAAGGCTCGATCGAATCCCAGCCCATGTAGGGGCTGACGGTGACGGCGTCAGCGCCATAGCGTTCGAAGGCCTCGATGGCGTATTGCTCGGCCGTGGAACCGATGTCGCCACGCTTGGCGTCCAGGACCAGCGGGATGTCCGGATGGTGTTCCTTGATGTGACGGCACAGCGCCTCGAGCTGATCTTCGGCGCCGCGCGCCGCGAAGTACGCGACCTGGGGCTTGAAGGCGCACACGTAGGGGGCGGTAACGTCGACGATGGCGCGGCAGAAGTCGAAGATGCGATCGGCGCGTCCGCGCAGCTCGGCGGGGAAACGGGAAGGGTCCGGGTCCAGGCCGACGGTCAGCAAGGAGTCGGATGCAGCCCAGGCCTGCGTGAGTTTGCGGGTGAAAGACATGATGAGACGGGACGGAATCGAGCCGCCATTGTAGGATCAACCGCGGCTTCGCGCGAAACGGGGCGCCGCCCGGCCGCGCGCATTAGGCTGCCCATCGTCCCGCCAGGACGTACACCCAGAGGCCACCCGAAAAGAGCAGTGCCAGCAAGACGGCCGCGCTGCCTAGGTCTTTCGCCCGCCCAAGCAGCGGGTGGGCTTCGACCGATATGGCGTCGGCCAAGGCCTCCACCGCCGAGTTCAGCAGCTCCGCCACCAGCACGAGCAGCATGCTAAAGAGCAGCAAGAGGGTTTCCGAGGCGTCGCGACCCAACCAGACCGCAGCCGGCACCAAGACGAGCGCGAGCGCGACTTCCTGGCGGAAGGCCGCTTCGTGCCTGAACGCGGCGCCCAGGCCTTGCATCGAATAGCGCCAGGCGCGGAGGATGCGCCGCAGGCCACCGGCGCTCTTATAAGGGGAGTGCTGTCGATCAGTCATGGGAGCGAGCCAGGAAGGAAGCGCGCAGGATACCGCCAAACGCGTCGGCGGCGCAGCCTTGGGGTTTGCAACAATGGTCGGCGCCGCGGGGCGATGTTGACATAGATCCCGCAATAACGCCTTTCCAAGCGAATGATAAGGAGACGGAGTCATGAAGCTCTTTTCGTCGCCGGCCCGGGCCGCCTGCCTGGCCGGGCTGCTTTCTGCGGCATTGGCCGGTCCCGCCCCGGCAGCCGAGTTTCCCGAGCGATCAGTACGCATCGTGGTCGGCTTTTCGGCGGGGGGGACGACCGACGTCGCTGCACGGATCATCGCCAAGGAATTGAGCGATGACCTCGGCCAGAGCTTCGTGGTCGAAAACAAGCCCGGGGCGGGCAGCAACATCGGTGCGGAATCGGTGGCTCGCGCCAAGCCGGACGGTTACACGCTCTACATGGTGGCCGTGACGAGCGCGATCAACCAGACGCTGTACAAGAACCTGAGCTTCGACATCGTCAAGGATTTCTCGCCCGTTGCCCTCGTCATCAAGGTTCCCAATATCCTCGTGGTGAACCCTTCCCTGCCCGTCAAGAGCGTGCAGGAGCTGGTGGCCTACTTGAAGGCCAATCCTGGCAAAGTGTCCTTCGCTTCGTCCGGCAGCGGCACGTCCATCCACATGGCGGGCGAACTGTTCAAGCTGCGGACCGGTGCGGACATCGTGCATATTCCCTACAAGGGCAGTGCGCCCGCGATCACCGACCTGATTGGGAACCAGGTGCAACTGATGTTCGACAACATGCCGTCCGCGTGGCCGCACGTCCAGGCCGGCAAGTTGCGGGCCTTGGCGGTCACGACCGCGGAGCGTTCGGCCACGGCCCCCGACCTGCCCACCATGGTCGAATCCGGTTTCGAGAAATTCGACGTCTCGTCGTGGTTCGGCCTGATCGCGCCCGCGGGCACGCCACCAGAAATCGTGTCCAAGCTCAACGCCTCGGTGCTCAAGGCACTGGCCAAGCCTGAGGTGCAGCAGAAGTTCAGGGACCTGGGCGCGATCACCGCCCGCACGACGCCCCAGGAGTTCGGCGACTTCATCAAGAGCGAGGTCGAAACCTGGGCGACGGTGGTCAAGGCCTCCGGCGCCAAGGTTGAATAAGGCGTTTCGGCAATAAAAAAACCGCGCGGCGTATGCCGCGCGGTTTCCAGGCCGAGGCCGAAGGGGATAGGGTTGCGGGACCCGATTAGAAGTCCATGCCGCCCATGCCACCCATGCCGCCCATGCCGCCGCCGGCGGGAGCAGCAGGTTTGTCTTCGACCAGCTCGACCACCGTGGCTTCCGTGGTCAGCAGCAGCGAAGCAACCGAGGCGGCGTTTTGCAGTGCCGTGCGGGTCACCTTGGTCGGATCCAGCACGCCGCATTCGACCATGTCGCCGTACTCGCCGGTGGCGGCGTTGTAGCCGTAGTTGCCCTTGCCGTTCAGCACGTTGTTGACGATCACGCTGGGCTCCTCGCCGGCGTTGGAGACGATGGTGCGCAGCGGTTCTTCAATGGCACGCAGGACGATCTTGATGCCGGCATCTTGATCGGGGTTGTCGCCCTTGAGGTCCTTGATGGCTTGCTTGGCACGGAGCAGGGCCACGCCACCGCCGGGGACGATGCCTTCTTCCACCGCAGCGCGGGTAGCGTGCAGGGCGTCTTCCACGCGGGCCTTCTTCTCTTTCATTTCGACTTCGGTGGCGGCACCGACCTTGATCACCGCCACGCCACCGGCCAGCTTGGCCACGCGCTCTTGCAGCTTCTCACGGTCGTAATCCGAGGTCGCTTCCTCGATTTGGACGCGGATTTGCTTGACGCGGGCTTCGATGGCCTTGGAGTCGCCAGCGCCGTCGATGATGGTGGTGTTTTCCTTGGCCACTTCGACGCGCTTGGCTTGGCCCAGCTCTTGCAGGGTGGCTTTTTCGAGCGAGAGGCCAGTTTCTTCGGAGATGACGGTGCCGCCCGTGAGGATGGCGATGTCTTCGAGCATGGCCTTGCGACGGTCGCCGAAGCCGGGAGCCTTGACGGCGGTGGTCTTCAGGATGCCGCGGATGTTGTTCACCACGAGGGTGGCCAGGGCTTCGCCGTCCACGTCTTCAGCGATGATCAGCAGCGGGCGGCTGGCCTTGGCGACTTGCTCCAGGATCGGCAGCAGGTCGCGGATGTTGCTGATCTTCTTGTCGTGGATCAGGATGTAGGGGTTGTCCAGCGCCGCGACTTGCTTGTCGGGGTTGTTGATGAAGTAGGGCGACAGGTAGCCGCGGTCGAACTGCATGCCTTCCACGACTTCCAGTTCGTTTTCCAGCGACTTGCCGTCTTCGACGGTGATGACGCCTTCCTTGCCCACTTTTTCCATCGCGTCGGCGATGATCTGGCCGATCGAGCTATCGCTGTTGGCCGAGATGGAGCCGACCTGGGCGATTTCCTTGCTCGACGAGCAGGGCTTGCTCAGCTTCTTCAATTCTTCCACGGCGGCGGCGACGGCCTTGTCGATGCCGCGCTTCAGGTCCATCGGGTTCAGGCCGGCGGTGACGTATTTCTGGCCTTCGTGGACGATGGCCTGGGCCAGTACGGTGGCGGTGGTGGTGCCGTCACCGGCGTTGTCGCTGGTCTTGGAGGCGACTTCCTTGACGAGCTGGGCGCCGAGGTTTTCGAACTTGTCCTTCAGTTCGATTTCCTTGGCCACGGACACGCCGTCCTTGGTGACCGTGGGGGCGCCGAAGGAGCGCTCGAGCACGACGTTGCGGCCCTTGGGACCGAGCGTGACCTTGACGGCGTTGGCGAGGACGTTTACGCCGCGCACGACGCGGGCACGGGCGTCATCCCCGAACTGGACTTGTTTGGCAGCCATTTAAGAAAATTCCTTGGAGTATGGGTTGAACGCTAGGGGATCTTGCAGCGAGCCTCAAGGCTTACTGGATCACCGCCAGGATTTCTTCTTCACGGATGACGAGCAGTTCTTCGCCGTCGACCTTCACGGCTTGGCCGGCATACTTGCCGAACAGCACCTTGTCGCCGACTTTGACGTCGACCGGCAGAACCTTGCCGTCTTCGGTCTTCTTGCCCGGGCCAACGGCCAACACTTCGCCTTGGTCAGGCTTCTCGGCAGCGCTGTCGGGGATGACGATGCCTGAAGCGGTTTTGCGCTCGTTGTCCAGGCGTTTGACGATCACGCGATCGTGCAAGGGACGGAGGGCCATACAAACTCCTGATATTCTCGAAGTTGACGTCTGATTATTGAAAAGAGGCTGGAACGCCGGATTCCGGCCAAGACCCGCGCGAGCGGACGATGCGACAGCCTCGCCGGAATGCCCCCGCGCCGTGGACGGCGTTGTTAGCACTCTCGGCTAGCGAGTGCTAATTATAGGGATGGGTCTAGGGTCTTTCAAGCTGAAGGGCGTAACGAGATCGATCCGGTCGAGCGCGATCACCGTTTTGGCGCGGCGTTCGCGCAGGCTAGGGGTTTACCCGAGCGCAAAGCGCGTCAGGCTTTTTTCGCCGGCGCCCCGGGGGTGCCCTCGATGCGATGCCCGCGCCGCGCGGGGTCGGGAATCCGCCGCACCTATCGAGAAATCGGATAACAGAGATTTGGAAACGGGCCTGTATTCCCGGGCCCGGCGGCGTAATAATGGCGCGCGGCTGCCGGCAAGGCTCCGTATTCATGCACGACAAATAGATCGATACAAGGAGACAGCATGGAAGCTTTCCGATTTCGTGCCGCCGTGGGCGCATGCGTGCTGCTTGGCGCTGCTGCGACTGCCCCGGCCGCCGCACAAGATTTCCCCGCGCAGTGCCAGGTCCTGAAAATCATCGTTCCGTATTCTCCCGGGGCGTCCGCGGACCTTGCTGCAAGGGTGGTCGCCGAGCGGCTCGGCACGGCTCTGGGCAAGACCATGGTCGTGGAGAACAAGCCGGGCGCGAGCGGCAACATCGGCACCGAAGAAGTGGCGCGCGCCCGGCCAGACGGTTGTACGCTCTTGATGAACGGAACGGTCATCGCGACGTTCGTGCACAGCTTTCCGAAGCTGGGCTATCACCCGTTCAACGACCTGGTGCCCGTGGGCAGCGTGGGCATCACGCCCACGCTCACGGTGGTGCCGGCCAAGAGCCCGTTCCACAGTTTTTCGGAGCTGGTCGAGGCCGGCAAGGCCAAGCCCGATACCTTGAACTACAGCATCGCAGGCTACGGACTGCAGCAACACTTGGCGATCGAGGAAGTGATGGCGCGCACCGGCGCCCGGTTCGTCTACGTGCCCTATAAAGGCGCGGGCGGCGCCGGCATGACCGACCTGCTTGCCGGGCGCGTGGATTTCGCGAGCTTCCTGGCTGCGACGGTCGCGGGTTTCATCAAGAATGGGCAATTGCGCGCGCTGGCCGTGATGCAGGACAAGCGTTCCCCGCTCTTTCCCGACCTGCCGGCCACCGGCGAACTGGGCTTGAAGGGCCTATACGGCGGCGTGCATTTCTTGTTGTTCGCACCAGCCAAGACGCCCCGGGCGATCGTGGACCGTCTCGATGGTGCGCTGGCGAAAGTGGTCGGCTCGGCCGAGGTCAAGGAACGCTTGGCTGGCGCCGGCATGGAAGCGACCGTGATGTCTTCCGCCCAGATGGCAGCCGAAATGCAAGCGCTGTCTGACGCGCTGGGACCCACGATCAAGCGGCTCGGCATCCGGCTGGAATAGCATGGAGCGACGCACTTATGTGTTGGTGCACGGCGCCTGGCACGGGGGGTGGTGCTGGCGCCGGGTGGCCGACCGCTTGAGGGGCGCCGGCCATGCGGTTTTCACGCCTACCCTGACGGGCCTGGGCGAACGCCGGCATCTCCTGCACGAAGGCATCACGCTGGAGACCTTCGTGCAAGACGTCGCCAATGTGATCGCGGCGGAAGAGCTCAGCGAGGTCTATTTGGTGGGGCACAGCTTCGGCGGGCGCGTCGCCTGCGGCGTAGCCGATGTCATGCGGGATGCCGTGCGACGGCTGGTCTTGCTCGATGCCGGATTGCCCGAGCCCGGCAAGGCGGCGTGGGACGATTTGCCGCCGGCCGAGCGCGAAGCCCGGCTGGCGCGCGCCCGTGCTGCCGGGCTGCATTTCGCGGTGCCCCCGCCGCCGCCCCCAGCTTTCGGCGTGACTGAGCCAGCCGCCGTAGCCTGGTTGGAGCGCCGGCTTACGCCTCAACCGCTGGGTGCCTATACCTCCCCGCTGCGTTTGTCGCACCCGCTGGGCAATGGGCTGCCGGTGACCTACGTGCGCTGCACCGCGCCCGCCTACGAGCCGATCGCCTCCAGCGCGGAGCAGGCACGCGCCCGCAGCGATTGGGAGTACCTCGAGCTGGCGACCGGGCACGATGCCATGGTCACGGCGCCGGATGCGCTGGCGGAGATCCTGTTGGCGTTGCAGTGAGGCGCGGTGCCGCGCGCAGGGAATGACCGACCGGCGCGGCGGCTGAGCGGGGCGGCAGTCAGAATGCGAAGCGCGACATGCCGCCATCGACCGGGATGACGGTGCCCGTCACGTAGGAGGCTCGCGGCGAGCAAAGGAAAACCGCCAAGTTGGCGAGTTCCTCGGCCTCGCCGAAACGGCCGGCGGGGATCTCCTGGCGCGCGAACTCGAGCTCGCTTTCCACGGTGGGATAACGCGCCTTCATCTGTTCGCTGTGGATGCGGCCGGGCTGCAGGCAATTGACGGTGACGTTATCTGCGGCGACCAGGCGCGATAGGCCTTTGGCCCAGACGTGGACGGCGGCCTTGGCGGAGAAGGCAGCGTTGAGGATCTTGGGTTCGGACGTGCCGGTGATGTTGATCACACGCCCCCATTTCTGGCTGCGCATGCCGGGGATGATCGCATGGGTCAACTCCCTCAGGCGGAAGAAGTTGAGCGTCATGCCTTCCATCCATTTGTCGGGCCCGGCATCGAAATCGAGGGGTCGGCTGCCGCCGCCGGCGTTGACCAATATGTCGATGTGGCCGAAGGCCGCGCGCGCCGATTGCTCGATGAGTTCGATCGAGTCTTCCCGGTAGAGGTCGGCCTCGACGACCAGGGGAGCGGGGCCGCCGGCAGCCATGATGTCCTGGGCAAGCGCCTCTAGGAGGGGGCGGCGGCGCGCGACCAGCGCGACGCGGACGCCTTCCATGGCCAGGCCCATGGCAATGGCTTTACCTATTCCTTGGCTGGCCCCCGTGACCACGGCCGTGCGTTCCCGCAATTGCAGATCCATTTTTCCTCCCTGGTGTTGGTGGCGAGATAGTAGTCATCGCCGACGGTCTTGGAAAGAAGAAGGACGTGCGCAAAAAAAGCGCCGCATCGGTGGATGCGGCGCTTTTGGCCTCGCTGCGGGATGGCCGGGAGGGGACGGCTGGGCCGGCTGCGGGCGGGCCCAGCCGCGAGCCCGCGCATCAGACGTCGAAGAACACCGTTTCCTTGCCGCCGTCGGGCGTGTCCTGGATGCGGATGTCGAAGCGGTACACCACCTTGCCGTCGCGTTCTTCGCGCTTGGCAATCAGGGTGTTGCGCCGTACTTCCCACTCGATCCCATTGATGATGGGATCCTTGGCATTGGCTTCTTTCTCGTCTTCGAAGTAGACCCGCGTGTGCAGGCCGATGTTGATGCCGCGGGCGAACAGGACGAGGCAGATGTGGGGCGCCTGCATGGTGCCGGGCTTGGGCCCGGGCACCGGGCCGGGCTTGATGGTCTCGAAGCTGTAGAAGCCAGTCTCGAAATCCGCGCCCGTGCGGCCCCATCCGCGGAAGGTCGGGTCGATGGGCTTGTCTTGCGTGTCGGCCGGGTGGGCATACTTGCCGGCGGCGTTGGCTTGCCAGATTTCGATCAGCACGTCGCGCAGCACGGTGCCGCTGCCATCGAACACCTGGCCCTCGAGGCGGATGCGTTCGCCCTTGGTTTCGGGCTGGACGAGGACGTTGCCGAAATTGTTCTCGAAAATATCGAAGCCGGCCTGCTTGGGAGCGAGGCCGATGTGCACGTACGGGCCGCCCGTCTGGGAGGCCGTCTCGCGGTAGAAGGTGATCTGGGTGCTCATGATCCTGTTCTCCCTCAGACGTTCTCGAACCAAGTCGCGGAGCGGCCGCGCAGCGTGATGTCGAAGCGGTAGCAGCGGCTGTCGAGCGGAATGAAGTTGCCGATGTCCTGCAGCGCGATCAGGCCGCGGATTTGCTCTTCATTCTTGATGGTCTTGAGAATGGGGCAGTGCGGGATGAGCGGATCGCCTTCGAAGTACTGCTGCGTGATCAAGCGCTGCGCCCAGCCGTCGGCCAGGATGGAGAAATGAATGTGCGAAGGCCTCCAATCGTTGAGGCCGTTGCGCCATGGATAGGGGCCCGGCTTGATGGTGCGGAACCAGTAGTAGCCGTTCTCGTCGGTCAGCATGCGTCCGCAGCCGCCGAAATTCGGGTCGAGCGTGCCGATGTAGGTGTCGTTCTTGTGACGGTAGCGGCCGCTGGCGTTGGCTTGCCAGACTTCGATCAGCGCGCCCTTGACCGGGCGGCCGAATTGGTCGCGCACGAAGCCGTGGACGATGATGCGCTCGCCGATGGGCAGGCCGTCCTTGGCGAAATTAGTGATCAAGTCGTTGTCTTTGGGGCCGAGCTCTTCCGGCCGGAACACGGGCGAGGTGATCTCGGATACCGAGGGCGGGTTTGAGATCAGCGCGCGGCGCGGCGAACGCAGGACGCTGGTCTTGTAGCCAGGGGTGTAGGCTGGCGGGTGCGATTCGGGATCGCGCGGGAGGAAAAAGCCCGTCGTCGAGGAAGGCAGAAGGGGATTGCTCATGTCTCTCTACCGTTGGTGGGAATGTTCGCAGCGGAAACTGTAGTCACCGCGGCTGGCGGGGACAAGTGAAGAATGCGCCGGCAAGGTATAACTTGACGGAATATCTTCGGCCAAGGCTACTCGTTCAGGAAGAGGCTCCTTCCAGTCGTTCGCACGCGGCGCGCCAGCGGGCCGCCACTTCCCGTACCACCGCGGCCATGTCGCCCGCCAGCGGCCGGTGGACGGCGGGCTGTGCCTGGGTGAAGAGGCCGATGGCTTCGGTGGCTGCCCCGGGCACCCGGCGCGCGGCCAGGATGCCGTGCTCGACCTCTTGTTTGACGGTGCTGAGCGATGCGAACCAGAGCGCATCGCTGTTCAGCGCAAGGTTGCGGGCGAGGGGGATGGCGAGGGTTTCCAGCCGTTCATGGCTGGCGGCGGGACGGAGCTGGGCGAGGAAACTGTCGGCGGCCTGGTAAATGCTGGTGCCAGGCAGAGGGAGGATGACAGGGTAAGACAGCTCCTGCCATGCGTGCCAGTCGGCCCGGGCCAGGGGGTGTAGGGGGCGCATGGCCACGACCAGCGGTTCGCTCCACAGGGGCTCGAAACGTAGTTCCAGCATATGGTCCGGTTCTGCCAGCCGCCCGACCACGACGTCGAGCTCCCCTTGCCGCAGGCGGCCCAATAGTTCCGGGTTGAGCCCGGTTTCCAGCCGGACGGGGCCGTGGCGCCCGCGCGCACGCCAACTTTGCAAGATTTCCTGTGGCAGCTCCACCGCCAGGGAGGGCAGTACGCCCAGTTTCACCGAGTCGCCTTCCGGATCGCGCGCCTCGCCCAAGGCCATTTCCAGCGCCATGACGCCTTGGCGCGCATGCTGCACGAAGGCCATTCCCGCCGCGGTCAACGCCACGCCATGGCGTTGGCGGACCACCAGCGGCTTGCCGACGATCTCTTCCAGTTCCTTGATGATCTTGCTTACCGCCGGCTGCGTAATGGACAGGAACTCCGCTGCGGCGCGCATGTTGCCGTGCTGCGCCGTGGCGAGCAGGCACCGGATGTGTTGCAGGCGGATGCGGTTGAGCGGCGACGGGGACATGGGAACGAACGTCGGGAAAGCCGTGATGGTACGGCTTTCCCGGCGCGCATGTCAGGCCCGCCGCCCCGAGGTGGCACCCGGTGCTTCAAGCCGCCCGGACTTCGAGCTCCGGCTGCGCCAGCGCCCGGTGGACGCGCCCGAGCACCTCGGGGTCGTCGAGCAGCCGGAGGCGCTGCGCATCGGTGAGGTGCGAGAGGCCCGTCTCGAGCACCTCGTTCGTGAAGCGCGCCCGGGCGTGCTCGATCAGGGGATGCCCCGCCCGGTGGCGGGCGGTCGCACATGCGCGGGCCAGCGCGTTCACCGCGGGATCGGTGAGCGCCTCCATGAAGCCGGGACTGCGGCGCGCCTGGTTGGCTTCGTTATAGCGATCGGTATCGAGCAGCTCGCGTGGCGGCGCGGTTTCTTCCGGAATACAGAACAAACCGTTGGCGAAGGCCCGCCGGCCCAGGCTGACCCGGCTGGAAAGCACGGACAGCGGGATCGCGAGCAGCAAGGATGCCAGGATGGGCAGCATCCACCAGAGGAAGTTGGGGTTCAACCAGGCGACCAGCAGGCCCCAGCACACGCCTAGCAGGGTTTGCAGCCCGTGGCGCTTGACGGCTTCGCCCCACGGCGTTTCGTTGTTGGCGCGGGCGGGCGATTTCCATTGCACTTTCCATCCCAGGAAGGCTGCCACGACGAAACGCGTGTGGAAGAGCATCCGTATGGGCGCGAGCAGCATGGAAAACAGCACTTCGAGCAGCATGGACTTCAGCAGCTTGCCGCCGCCCCGGTAACCCTGCGCGCCTTTTACCCAGGCGAGCAGGACGCTCAGTATCTTGGGCAGGAAGAGCAGCAGGGCCGTGGTCGAGAACAGGGCGATGGCCTCTTCGGGATGCCACTGCGGCCAAATGGGGAATAGCTGATGCGGCGCGACGAAGTATTGCGGCTCGGTGAGCGTGTGCACGGCCAGCAACGCCGTGGACAGGGCGAGGAACAGGAACCATAGCGGTGCCGACAGATACGACATGACGCCGGTCAGGAATACTGCGCGGTGCACGGGGTGCAGGCCGTGGATGAAGAAGAGCCGGAAATTCATCAGGTTGCCCTGGCACCAACGCTGGTCCCGCTGCAGCTCGTCCAATAAATTGGGCGGCAGTTCTTCGTAGCTGCCCGGCAGGTCGTAGGCGATCCAGACGCCCCAGCCGGCGCGCCGCATGAGCGCGGCTTCGACGAAGTCGTGGGAGAGGATGGCGCCGGCGAAGCTGCCCTTGCCGGGCAGGGGAGCGAGCGCGCAATGCTGGATGAAGGGGGCCAGCCGGATGATGGCGTTGTGGCCCCAGTAGTGAGATTCGCCCAGCTGCCAGAAGTGCAGGCCGGCCGTGAACAGGGGGCCGTATACGCGGGTTGCGAACTGCTGCACGCGCGCATAGAGGCTGTCCATGCCGGAGGCGCGCGGCGCGGTTTGGATGATGCCGGCTTCAGGGTTGGTGTCCATCAGCACGACGAGCCGCTTGAGGCATTCGCCGCTCATGACGCTGTCGGCGTCGAGCACCACCATGTAGTCGTACTGGCTGCCCCAGCGGCGGCAGAAGTCGTCGATGTTGCCGCTCTTGCGCTTGCCCCGCCGGCGGCGGCGCCTGTAGTGGATGCGGCCGAAGCCTTTGACGGCTTTGCACAGCTCCACCCAGGCGCGCTGTTCTTGCACGCAATGGTCGGGCTTGTAGCTGTCGCTGAGGATGAAGAAATCGAATTTGTCGAGATCGCCGGTGCGCTCGACCGATTCATAGGTTGCCCGCAATCCGGCAAACACCCGGCCCACGTCTTCGTTGCAGATGGGCATGACGATGGCGGTGCGCGTGTTGGGAGAAATGGGCACGCCCTCGGCCACGGTGGCGGAGATGCTGTAGCGGTCCCGGCCGATCAGCAACTGCAGGAAGCCCATCAGCGCCGTCCAGAAGCCAGCCGATACCCAGCAGAACAGCAGTGCGAACAGCAGCAGGATGGCGACTTCCAGCGCTTGTCCGCCCTGGTAGGGCAGCACGGCCTTCATGTACCAGGTAGCGATGGCCGTCTGGCTGAGCACACCCACCAGCAGGATCGAGCGACGCAGCCGTCCCGCGGTTTTCCAGCGCGGCTCGGGCGGACGGGCGAGCCGCTCGGCGCGCCGCTGGTGCAGCCTGCCGCGCATCTTGCGCCACCCGCGCACCAGCGGGTTGGTGACCCACGGCTCGGGGACCATGGAGGTCCGCCGGATGGGTGGCGCCGTCTTGACGCATAGGCGGCCCGCATCGTCGCGGCCGATGACGCCGTACTCCTGGATCTCCGGGCCGTAGGCCTCGATCAAGGCTTGTTCGAGTGCCGCCGCGTCGCTGTCTTGCCCAGGGGCTGGGTTTATCGCTGTTGCCATGGCGTCACTCGGTTTTCTCATAGCCAGGCAACTGATAGCTCCAGGTTTCGGAGACGGGCGTCTGGCCGTGGACCAGATGGGCCCGCATTTCGACCGGCTTGGTCGTGTCCTTGACCTTGAGGCGCACGGTGACGCGCCAGCCGCCGGTGACGGGGTTGCGGCGCAGGCTGTTCTCGATCACGTCGGCGTTGCCGCCGGTGGAAAAGTTGAGCGATACCGGCAGGGGCGGATCATTGGGCTTGGCGGGGGCCGGATCGGAAAAGTCGATGACGAAGGCCGTGCTGCCATCGGGGCGCCGGATCAAGTCAGCGCCCTTGACCTCGCCTGCCGAGCGCCGCGTCTGTAGCACGCGCGCCAGTTTGGGATCGTACAAGCCGGCTTCGTTGCGCGTCCAGCGCAGCGTGTAGTTGAAATCCAGCGCGGAACCGGGCTTGGGCTGTTCTTCCGGTACCCAGAAGGCCACGATGTTGTCATTGGTCTCGTCCGAGGTCGGGATCTCGACCAGCTCGATGCGGCCCTTGCCCCAGTCGCCGCGCGGCTCGACCCAGAGCGTGGGCCTCAGGTCATAGCGCTCGTCCAGGTCTTCATATTGGCGGAAGTCCCGTCCGCGCTGCTGCAGCCCGAAGCCCCGCGGGTTTTCGACCAGGAACGAACTGTTGGCCAGCCGGCGTGGATTGTTCAGGGGGCGCCACAGCCATTCCCCGTTGCCGGCGTGGAAGGCCAGGCCGTCCGAGTCATGCAGCTCCGGCCGGAAGTTTTGGGTTCCGGACGGTTGGGCCGACCCGTACAAATACATGCTGGTCATGGGCGCGATGCCGAGCTTGGTTACTGGCGCGCGCAGGTAGATGCGCGACCGGACCTCGACCGTGGTGTCTTCGCCCGGGATGATGGTGAACCGGTAAGCGCCAGTGGCGCGTGGCGAGTCCAGCAGTGCGTAGACAACGAGGTGTTTGTCGCTGTTGGCCGGTCGGGCAATCCAGAATTCGCGGAAGCGGGGAAACTCCTCGCCTGACGGAACCGCGGTATCGATCGCGAGACCGCGCGCCGAGACGCCGTAGACTTGGTCCTTGCCAACCATGCGGAAATAACTGGCGCCAAGGAATGAGGCGATTTCGTCATCCCGCTTGGATGGGTTGTTGATCGGATAGAGGATCCGGAACCCCGCGAATCCCAGGCCTTCGAGTTGTTTGGGGTCGGGGCTGCGCGGGCCGAAGTCGAAGTCTCGCGGGTCATACTTGATTTCGCGCACCCCTTCCAGGTCCACCTCGTGGATCTTGACCGGCAGATCGAAGGCCATGCCTTGATGGTGGAAGGCGATCTGGAAGGGGGTGCGGCCTTCGGCCCACAGGAATTTCTCGCGCTTGGGCTGGATTTGCTTGTACTCCGCGAACTTGAGCTCGCGCAGCTCCCGTGGCAGTTGGCTGGTGGGAGCCTTGTATTTTTCCTCCGCGAGCGCTTTGGCGCGCCGGGCGACGTCCGAGAAGTCGAACGCCCAGGCGGAATGGGCGGCAAGGAACCCAGCCGCAAGGACCAGGGCCGGTAGGGAGAGGCATGCCCGCAGGCGCGTTCCTGCGAAAAACGGAGTGAAAAGTTCAGTCACGGATCTGGGTCGTCCGGGGTGGCGAGATATGCTGAGACAAGAGGATTTTAGAAGGTATGCCTGTTTGCAGGGGCTTTCTTCCGCAAGCATGTAATACCGGATGTAGCGATCTTTTATGGGGCCATATGGACGTCGAAACCCCCAATTGGTTCCCCTATCGTCCGTTTGCACTACCCTCGCGCCGCGGGTCGGCGCCGGCCCGCAGGAGCCCGTTGCTCAGTACTTCGATGCCATGCAGGCCGCTCGGAAACGGGCGCATGGCGACCGCGTGTCCCATGGCCTGCAACGCTGGAACCAGCGCCTCGAGCTGCGTGCCGCGTTCGAGCCCGGTGGTCCGGTTGCGGCCTCCGTAGCGGGGGAGGTCGATGGCGGACTGCACGTCCAGCCCCCACACGAGACTGGCGATCAAGGTTTGGGCGACATAATTGGCGATCGCGCCGCCGCCAGGGGATCCTACCACCATGCGCAGCCGCGGGCCGGCGCCGTAGGCCCGCAGCACGATGGTAGGAGCCATGGTGCTGCGCGGGCGCTTGCCTCCTTCCGGCCGGTTGGCGACGGGTATGCCGCGTGCATCCACCGGGGACAACGCAAAGTCCGTCAACTCGTTGTTGAGCAGGAATCCTTCCACGAAGATTTTGCTGCCAAACGCCTGTTCGATGGTCGAAGTCATCGCGACCGCGTTGCCGGCCGCGTCGACGATGGAGACGTGCGTGGTGGAGGGCAGCGCCGGGGTGTCGTCCTGTCCATGGCGAGAGGATGCCCCGGGCAGGGGTTCGCCCGGGCGCGCGCGCCCCATGGATCGTTCGGGGGAGATCAGCGCCGCCCGGCGGGACAAATAGGCAGGGTCCAGCAAGGCCTGCACCGGGACGTCCACGAAGTCAGGGTCGGCGAGGTAACGGTCACGGTCGGCATAGGCCAGCCGGCCGGCTTCGGAAAAGAAATGGACGGCGGCAACCGATGTGGGTTCCGCCTTCTCGATGGGCGTGTGCTCGAGCAGCGCCAGCATTTGCAGCACGGCCAGTCCCCCGGAACTCGGCGGAGGCGCGCTGCAGACCAAGTAAACGCGGTAGGGGCGGCACAGGGCCTCGCGCTCCTTGGCCGTATACCGGGCCAGGTCTTCGGTGGAGAGCGCTCCCGGGGTGGGGTGGCTGCGGACCGCGCGCACCATGGCTTGGGCCAGCTGTCCCTGGTAGAACGCGTTCGCGCCATCGCGGGCTATGCGCTCGAGGGTCCGCGCGAGGTCGGGGTTCCTCAGGATCTCCCCTTCCTGCCTGGGTGATCCGTCCGCGCGGAAAAAGTATTCGCGTGCCGCCGGCTGGGCGGCCAGCCGCTGGTTGCCGCGCAGCATGGCCGCCAGGCGGGCCGATACGGGAAATCCGCGGCGGGCCTGGTCGATGGCGTCGTCGAACAGGCTGGGCCAGGGCAGTTTGCCGTGGCGAGCGTGTGCCATCTCCAAGGCCCGCAGCAGGCCAGGCACGCCAACCGATCTGCCGCTGTCCACGGCTTCGAGGAAAGGCATGGGTGCGGCGCCGCGCATGAACAGGGTCTCGCCGACGGCAGCGGGGGCCGTTTCCCGGCCGTCGAAGAAGGTCACCGCATCGCGCGCCGCATCGTAATAGAGGAGGAATGCTCCGCCGCCGAGGCCAGACGATTGCGGTTCGACCAAGCCCAGCATCATTTGCGCCGCAATGGCTGCATCGATTGCGCTGCCTCCGCGCTCGAGCACGCGCAGGGCCGACTGGGTGGCCAGCGGGTGCGCGGTGGCTGCCATGAACCGGCGGCCCATTACCGCCTGCTTGGCTTGGTAGGCGGTCTGCGGCTCCGGGTCTACATCGAAATCGATGTCTTGGGCGACTGCGTGCGCGCCGGCCATCAGCGCGCACGCCAGCCCGAGTAACGGGAACTTACGAAAGCGTCTCATTGGCCGGGCTCAGGCGCCGAGTGCCTTCGCGTGGAACCCAAGGTGATCTTCGATGAAGGTGGAGATGAAGTAGTAGCCGTGGTCATAACCGGGATGCCGGCGCAGCTCCAGTGGCTGCCCGGCGTCGCGACACGCCGCCTCGAAGGCCTCGGGCCGCAGCTGGGTGTCCAGGAATTGGTCGGCCAGCCCCTGGTCGATCAGGATGCCATGAGGAAACGGCTGCCGCGATGCGCGCATCAGCTCCGTGGCGTCATATTGCTTCCACGTTTCGCGGTCCTCCCCCAAGTAATTCCCGAAAGCCTTGTGCCCCCAGGGGCAGTCCATCGGATGAGCAATGGGGGCGAAGGCAGAGACCGACCGGAATTTGCCGGGGTTGCGCAGGGCGAGCACGAGCGCGCCATGGCCACCCATGGAGTGTCCGAAGATGCCGGCGCGTCCGGGGTCGCCGGGCAGCTGGGAAGTCACCAGGCCGAAGAGTTCGTCGACGATGTAGCTGTACATCTTGTAGTGGCGGTTCCACGGAGCCTGGGTGGCGTCCAGATAGAAACCGGCGCCTACCCCGAAGTCCCAGCTATCGGCTTCGCCATCGATGCCCGCGCCGCGCGGGCTGGTATCCGGCGCGACCAGCATGATCCCGTGCCGTTGCGCGAAGCGCTGCGCGCCGGCCTTGATCATGAAGGTTTCTTCGGTGCAGGTCAGTCCCGCCAGGTAAAACAGCACCGGCACCGGGCCGGGATCCGCATGCGTGGGCAGGAACACAGAGAAGCGCATCGGCAGGCCGATGACCGTGGACGCGTGGCGGTAGAAGCGTTGTTGCCCGCCGAAGCATTGGTGCTGGCTGATCAGTTCGAGCATGGGGAGTCCTTTTTTCGCCCCGGCCGGGCGGGGCGGCAAAGCGTGGCGTGCGCAGGGTGCTTGCGCATCCCGGCCCGGCAGGCTAACAGGAACTGGCGGACTGGGACAAGCGAGCCGCTACCCACCGGGATGCGCGCATGGATGCGTGTGCGCGCCGCAAATAACCCTAAAGTTATCCCGAGTTCTTGCCGTCAACCGTCATGAGTCGTTGTCGATCCAGAGAATCATGCGCAAGAACTTGCCCGTTACTTCAGTCGAGCGGTTTGTGGAGAAAAGCCGCCCGGTGGTGACGACCACCGACCTGAAAGGGCGCATCACCTATGCCAACCCCGCGTTCATCGAAGTCAGCGGCTTCTCGCGCGAGGAACTCATCGGCCAGCCGCACAACATCGTACGGCATCCCGACATGCCGCCCGAGGCCTTTGCCGACCTTTGGGCTACCGTCAAGCGGGGCCAGCCATGGCGCGGCTTGGTGAAGAACCGCTGCAAGGACGGCGCGTTCTACTGGGTGGAAGCGTACGTCACCCCGCTGCATGAGAACGGCAAGCACGTCGGCTACATGTCGGTCCGCAACGCGCCCGACCGCGAGGAAGTGGCGGCCGCCCAGGCGCTGTACGCAGACATCGCGGCGGGCCGGGCCAAGTTTCCGGCCACGCCCCGCCCCCGGTGGTGGCACCATCCTACCCCCTGGGGTGCCGGCGCGGCGGCGCTTTCGCTTGGCGCCGCGTTGGGAGGCTGGCTGGCGCCGCATTGGGGCTGGCTGCTCGGCCAGGCCGTCGTCGTGGCCGCTGCCGCGGCAGTTTGGCGGTTGCGCGTGTCCGAGCCGCTGCGTCGGGTCGACGAGACGCTGGCCGCGATCGGGCAAGGCATGTTGTCGCAGCGGGTCGAAGGGCGACACCAGTTCGATCTCGGCGGCCTGCCGATGCGCGTGGAGTCTACGCGCATTCACCTGCGCTCGACGTTGTGCGACGTGCTCCAGGTCGCGCGGGCGGTCGATTCCAACGCCGACCGGGTCGACGGCGAGATCGACGCGATCCGCAAGGTGGTCGAAGAGCAGCGCGACCGCCTCACCCGCATTGCCGCTGCGGTCGAGCAGATGAGCGTGGCCATACGCGAGGCGTCCCAGCACACTGGCACCGCGCTTTCGCTGTCGGAATCGGCGCTGCAGGAGGTCGACACCGCCGAGGCCAAGATCAGCGATTCGGTGCGCGGCACCCATTCAGTGGCCGAAGCAGTGGGGCGCACCAACGAACAGATCGGCTCGCTGCATGACCTCGTTTCCACGATCTCCGGCGTCACGCAGGCCATCAGCGAAATCGCCAACCAGACCCGGCTCTTGTCGCTCAACGCGGCCATCGAGGCTGCCCGCGCCGGTGAAAACGGCCGCGGCTTCGGCGTGGTGGCGGAAGAGGTGCGGACGTTGTCCGACCGCACGGCCGGCAGTACGGACGACATCGGCCACGCGCTCGAAGCCATCACGCGGTTCGCCACCGAAACTTCGTTGTCCATGCAGGAAGCGGTGGCCTCCGTGCAGTACAGTGGCGAGCAAATCCGCGAAAGCGCCGGGTTCTTCGAGCGCGTGCGCCGCTCATCCATGATGGTCGTCGAGCGCGCGCGCGACATTTCCGGCATGCTGCAGCAGCAATCCTCCGCGTCGAAGGAAGTGGCCGAGAGCATGGAGGGCATCGCCCAGGAGGTCGAACGCACGACCGTCTCGGTCGCCTCGCTGGCCCAAGCGACCGAGGCGCTCAAGGGCACCGTCAACCACATGCGCCAACTGTTGGTCCGCTACGAGAACTCGCTCTACCATTGACGCCCGGCGCACGCCGGAACCGGTATGCTTAGGGGCTTGTTCAGGCAAGCGGAGGAGTTGGCTTTGCTGCATGGTCGCATGCTGGCTGGTCACGGGGCAGATCGGCCCACCGGCATCACCGGAACCGGGTGGAAGAAAGGCATCCGGATCGCCCTCGGGGCGGTGCTATCTGTCGCGGCCTCGTGCAGCGCCATGGCCCAGGGCTTGCCTGCGGAACTGGCCGCGGCCTGGAAGGCCACGGGCTTGCCCGACAGCGCGCTTTCGGTCGTCGTGGAACGGGTGGACGGCACGCGGGTGGTGGCCGTCAATCCCGAGCAGCCGCGCAACCCCGCTTCGGTCATGAAGCTGGTGACGACCTTCGCCGCGCTCGACAGCCTGGGGCCGGCTTACGTCTGGCGCACCCAGCTCCTGGTGCATCCCGGCACGACCGTCTCGGCCGACGGCGAACTCTCGGGCCCGCTTTATCTGCGGGCCAGCGGTGATCCGCTTTTCAAGCTGGAAGATCTTTGGCGCCTGTTGCGGGAGCTGCGCCTGCGCGGCGTGCGCAGCATCCCCGAGCTGGTGGTGGACCGCTCGATATTCGGTTCGGTCGCCATCGATCCCGGCGCCTTCGACGGCGACTCGTCCCGTGCCTATAACGCGAGCCCCGACGCTTGGGTGGTCGGCTTTGGCGCAGTGCGCCTGTTGTTCATTCCTGACTCCCGCCTGCGGAGATGGCGCGTCACGATGGATCCGCCGCTGCCCGGCGTGGTCGTCGAGGGCGAGCTGAAATGGTCTGATGCTCCCTGTCCGGGGGCGCCGTCGGTGCGCACGGAGCCTTTCCTGACGTCGACCGGCGTTTCGCTCCGCCTGGCCGGAACGGTATCTGGCAGCTGCGGCGAATTCAGCGTTTATCGCCTGGCCTTGCCGCAGCCCCAGCATGCAGAGGGCGCCTTCCGCCGCCTATGGGAGGAAATGGGAGGCACAGTCCAAGGTCGGGTACGGCCCGGAGTCGTACCAGGCGATGCGGTCCTCTTCGTTACCCACGAATCGCCATCGCTGGCGGAAGTCGTGCGGGTCATCAACAAGTCCAGCAATAATGTCATGGCACGCCTGCTGCTCTTGGCGCTGGGCGCCAATTTCGAGCCGGGTCCAGCGACCGTGGCCAGTGGCGAACGAGCGGTGGGCAGGATCCTCGCCGCCAGGGGGCTACAGTTTCCCGAGCTGGTCGTGGACAACGGGTCCGGGCTGTCGCGCGACGCAAGAATTTCGGCCCAGAGCCTCGCGCGCCTGTTGGCCGCGGCGTGGCGTTCCCCTTTCATGCCGGAATTCGTGTCTTCGCTTGCCATCCCCGGTGTCGATGGCACCGTGCGACGTCGCCTGCGGGAGTCCCCGGCGGCGGGCATGGCGCACCTCAAGAGCGGGTCGCTGCGCGACGTGCGCGCCATGGCCGGCTACGTACTGGCCGCGAGCGGCCGACGCTATACGGTAGTCAGCCTCGTCAACGACGAAGGGGCGCAGCAAGCCAACGGTTTCCACGACAAGTTGATCGCTTGGCTGGCCGCCCAGTGATGCGGGTTGCAAGTGCCGGGTTGCAGGTGTTACCCGATGCTGCCCTGGCGGGTCCAGGGTTCCGGGAGACGGGAGCGACTGCTATCATCGGGTCGTCCAATCGAAAAACAATTTGGGAGCGCAAGCGATGAACACCAGCACTGCAGGCAAGGAAAAACTCATCTCGGACGTGAAAGTCGTGTTGAATGATGCGGAAGACCTGCTCAAGCAAGCCGCTTCCAGCACGGGCGATCGCGCGGTAGAGCTGCGCGAGCGGGCCCTGACCTCGCTCAAGCGCGCCCGCGAGAAATTGCTCGACGTCCAGGATTCCATGTTGGAGCGTAGCAAGGCCGCCGCCCGCGCCACGGACGATTTCGTGCACGACAACCCTTGGCGTGCCATCGGCATCGCCGCCGCGGTCGGCTTCCTGGCTGGCCTGCTGGTCAACAGCCGCCGCTGACGCACCGCGGTGTCGAAGTCTCCGCACCTCTTGAGCTCGCTGCGGGCGCTGGCCGCGACTTCCGTCGGCATCCTGCGCACGCGGCTCGAGCTCGTTGCCATCGAGCTGGCCGAGGAAAAGTCGCGCCTCATGGGCATGCTGTTGGTGGCGCTCGCGGCGGTGCTGTGCCTGGCGCTCGGACTGTTGATGTTTTCGTTCCTGATCGTTGCAGTGTTCTGGGATACCGAGTACCGGCACCTCGCCATTGCGCTCGTCGGGGCGGCCTACCTGTTGGTCGGGCTCGTCATGCTGTTCATGGTGCGACGGCAGGCATCCCATTCGCCCATCGCCTTTGAAGATACGCTGGCGGAACTCCAGCGCGATCGCGACATGCTGGCCTCCGTCGCGGATGCCGAGAGCCGGCGCGGAGAAGGTTCATGAAGCGGCGCGCTTCGGACATGCAGGCTCGCAAGGAGCTGTTGCTGGCCCGTTCCTCCATCGAGCGCATGGAGCTGGCCGCCCAGCTGCACCAGCTGCGCGAAGCCATCAAGCCAGGCAACGTGGTCAAGTCGGTGTGGCCGGGTTCGCCAGGCAAAGGCGGGGTCGACACCGCCATGCAGGTCTGGCGCCTCCTCCGGCGTTACCCCATCGTGTCTTCGGCAGCGCCCATGCTGCTCGCCCGGGTCCGGCCGCGGGGCATCTTCCGGGTGCTCAAGCTGGGTGGGTTCGCGGCCGCCGCCTATCAGGCCTACAAGTTCTGGCGGGCCATCAAGGAAGACGGCCAGGCGCGCCGCCGCGGCGCTGGCCCACGCTGACGGCCGGCATCCGCCCGGCCTGTCGTCACAGCCCCAATTGATCCCACAGGCCGTCCACGCGTTTCTTCACCGAGGCGTCCATCTCGATGGGGCGTCCCCATTCGCGGTCGGTTTCTCCCGGCCACTTGTTGGTGGCGTCTAATCCCATCTTGCCACCCAGCCCCGACACCGGCGAGGCGAAGTCCAGGTAGTCGATGGGCGTGCGATCGACCAGCAATGTGTCGCGCACGGGATCCATGCGCGTGGTAATGGCCCAGACGACGTCCTGCCAGTTGCGCACGTCGATGTCGTCGTCGACGACCACGATGAACTTGGTGTACATGAACTGGCGCAGCACGCTCCATATGCCAAACATGACGCGCTTGGCGTGACCGGCATATTGCTTGCGGATCGAAACAATGGCCAGGCGGTAGCTGCAGCCTTCGGGCGGCAGGTAGAAATCCACGATTTCGGGCAGCTGGCGTTGCAGCAGCGGCGTGAAGACTTCATTGAGCGCTACGCCCAGGACGGCCGGTTCATCGGGAGGCTTGCCGGTATAGGTCGAGTGGTAGATGGCGTCGCGGCGCATGGTGATGCGGTCTACCGTGAATACCGGGAACCAGTCCTGCTCGTTGTAATAGCCGGTGTGGTCTCCATACGGCCCTTCCAACGCCATCTCGTAGCCGTTGTCGGGCGGCGGCGGGACGCCGGGTGCCGGCTCCGGGGCCCGGGCCCGAGGGTCGGAAGACGGCAGCAAATGGCCTTCGAGCACGATCTCCGCGGAAGCGGGCACGGTCAGCGCGCTGCCCAAGCAGCGGGCCACCTCGGTGCGTGCGCCCCGGAGCAAGCCTGCGAATTGATATTCGGATAGCGCGTCGGGTACCGGCGTGACGGCGCCAAGCAGGGTGGCCGGGTCCGCGCCCAACGCCACGGCGACCGGGAAGGGGCGGCCGGGGTAGGCCAGGGCATGTTCCCGGAAATCCAGCGCTCCCCCGCGATGAGACAGCCAACGCATGATGAGCTTGTTGCGGGCGATGGGCTGTTGCCGGTAGATGCCGAGGTTTTGGCGCTTGCGGTTGGGCCCGCGCGTGACGACTAGGCCCCAGGACAACAGCGGCGCAACGTCTCCCGGCCAGCAGTGCTGGATGGGCAGCCGGGTTAGGTCGACGTCGTCTCCTTCCAGCACGATTTCCTGGCAAGGCGCCGAGCGGACTTCCCGGGGTGCCATGTCCCAGAGCGCCGACTTGAGCATGGAGACTTTGCCCAGCGCATCGCGCAGTCCACGCGGCGGTTCCGGTTCGCGCAAGCTGGCCAACAGCTCGCCCACCTCGCGCAGCGCGCCCACGTCATCCGCGCCCATGCCGAGCGCAACGCGGCGGGGCGTCCCGAATAGATTGGCGAGCACAGGCATCTCGGATTTGCCCCGTCCCGGTTGCATCACGTTCTCGAACAGCAGGGCCGGACCGCCGGCTCGCAGTACGCGGTCGCAGATCTCGGTGATCTCCAAGTGGGTGGAGACCGCGGCCTGGATGCGCTTGAGTTCGCCCTGGCGTTCGAGCTGTTGGAGGAAATCTCTGAGGTCGCGGTATTTCACGGGCAAGGAACCTGGATGGGATGGCCAGAACCGGCACTTTAACCCGCGCGCGGGCGGGTTGGGCGGATGGCCTAGCGCGGGCGGAGTGCCCCATGCAGCCTATGGCCGAGTCGTTGGGCGCGCCGATTTTACCTATCTTCCCAATGGCCTAGGATCTCAGAAGGGGAGTGTATGCTTACTTTTTTTGATCTGACCATATACGGTGGCTCAGGACTCGATAGAAAATGGCAATGACGCCGCTTTCCTGGGGCGTGCACCAAGATGGGGAATTATGCGGTTGACCTCCCCTTCGTCGGTTCCTACAATCCGGGCACTTTCAGCAAAACGCCCGGCATCGTCGCCCCAACCGCTCCCCGCAGAGCGGACCAGACCACCGGGTTGAAATCAACGGGCTGTCGGGCGCCCACCAAATTGGAGTTCTTCTTAGCAGCGCGCACGCGCGCTCCCTGCCCGAAACAGGCATGGTTTCCAGCTATCTCCGCGGTAGCGGCCATGCAAGTGTGCCGACCGTCTTCCTGACGGCGGTGCGATGGACAGCCTAGCAGGTCTTGGCGTGAACGTTCGGGTCGCATCCGTCCTGGGCGTGTATGGCCGAGGCCCGCCTATGCAAGGGAGGTAAGCATGCCCGACGCGCAGTCGCGTTCGTCGATGGACGAGGCCACTGCCCATCCGAAGGGTGGGTCATCCAGGTGGTCTGGCGTAGTAGCAGGTTATATCGTTTTAGCGGCGCTGATTGCTGCCGTCGTCATCCCGTCCGTGCCCGGGCTTCGTAGCACGGCCGCCGGAATCTATGCATCGTTGGTGGGGGCGGAGGCGTCCGCATCCGAAGAGGTTGCCCTCGCCGACCCCGATGCGGAGGATGCCTTGGGCTCTTCGAAGGCGCACGCCCATAGCCACACGGTGGCTTTCCTGGGTTCCATGGGCAACGGCCAGGTCACGCAGAAGTTGCCCGTCGTAAAAGTCTCGGCCGGGCAGAGCGAATCCCTGGGGCGCTATATCTCGCGCAAGTACCGCGTTTCCGCCGAGGCGACACGCATGCTGATCTCAACGGCCTACGGCGTGGGCCACGAGATGGGGTTGGATCCCCTGCTGCTTTTGGCCATCATCGCGATTGAATCGGGCTTCAACCCCTTCGCCGAGAGCCACGTTGGCGCGCAAGGGTTGATGCAGGTCATGACGCGCGTGCACCGTGAGCGCTTCCAGCCGTTCGGCGGCGAGCAGGCGGCTTGGAACCCGGTGGCCAACATTCGCGTCGGCGCGTCCATCTTGAAGGAATACATCGATCGCAGCGGCTCGCTCACCGCGGGCCTGCGGATGTACGTGGGCGTCGGTCCGGACGGCTCGAGCCCCTACGGTGACAAGGTCCTGGCCGAACGCCGGCGCCTGGCTTCCGCGGCAGGCGTCCCGCCGGACCTGCCCGGCGTCGTGGCGCCCAAGGCACCTGCCAACCGCTCTGCCTCTTCTGCACCGTCCAACCCAGCCAATCCTTCCGAGGCCGTGTCCGTCAAGAAGCCTGAGCCGGGCTCCCCTGCCGTCATGTAAGCCGGGAGTCGCCTTTCCGCCCGGTGTATCCGGAAAGGCGACCGCGCGGCATGCCGTCCGTCCGGCCCTTCATCCTGCTACGCTTGCCGTCGGCCTGCTCGGTTCCCGGGCGAACCGAGCCCGAGGTGGCGAAGCTTGTCCGGGTTGCGCATCACGTAGATGGCCGAAATCTTGTCGCCATCTATTTCCAGCGCCGTCAGCTGCACGATCTCCCCAGCTTCGATCGTCACGAAGCCAGGCAGGCCGTCGAAGAAGGCATAACGGACCAGCTTCGACGGCGCGCGGGCGAATTCGGCGGCGAGTTGCGCGTGGCGCTCAAGCACCGCGTCGATCCCCGCCAAGGGGTGAAGCGAGGCGGGAACCTTTCCGCCGCCGTCAGCATGGGCTGTCACACCTTCGGCTAGAAGTGCGCGCAGGCGCTCCATGTCGCCGAAACGGGAGGCCGCGAAGAACGCCGCGGCAATTTCCTGGCCTTGTTCCCTGCTCACCGGGAAGCGCGGGCGCGCGGCCTGGATGTGGGTCCGGGCCCGGCTTGCCAGCTTCCGGCAGGTCGCCGGCTCCCGGTTGATGGTGCGCGCAACGGCATCGAAGTCCCACCCGAAGACATCGTGCAGTAGAAATGCGGCGCGTTCTAGCGGCGACAGCCGTTCCAGCGCGATCATCAGGGCGAACGTGATGTCGTCGCGGGTTTCCGGCTCGTCGGGGTCCGGCAAAGGCTCGGGCAGCCATGGGCCGGTATAGAGCTCCCTGCGGCGGCGGGCGGACTTGAGCTCGTTCAGGCACAGGCGCGTGACGACGGTATGGAGCAAAGCCGCCGGTTCGCGGACTTTGCTCCGATCGGTGGCCAGCCAGCGCAGGTATGCATTCTGCACCACGTCTTCGGCTTCCGCGACCGAACCCAGCATCCGGTATGCCAGCCGGATGAGCCGGGCCCGGAGGTGCGACAAGCCGGGGTCCGTCTGTGCCACGGTCATGCCGCGTGATCCGGTTCGGCATGGACGGCGCTCACTTCATAGAGCGCAGGCGACACGCCCTTGGCAAGGCTGGCGAAGCGCTTGAGCTGCTCCTGGGTGGCAGGGTGCTTCATGAAGTTTTCGAAGTGTTCCTGCGACTTCCATTGCGCGTAGTTCACCACCTTGCCGCCGTCCAGGCTGCGGTGGAGGCTGACCGACACGAACCCGGGCTGATGCCGGATGACGCGTTCGGTGGCTTCCGACAGTGCGCGGATCAGCTCCGCCTGTTTTTCCGGCTCGACGTCATAGACGTTGACGAGGGTGACGCATTTCGCGCGTGCATCGATGTTTGCGACGGGATGGTTTGCCATGGTCGTCTCCTGCAACATTGCCGTTCGGACTGACATGACAAGCGCGCACGCGAGAGTGTGACATCAACCCAGCATCTTGCTCATGCGTGCCACGGCTTCCTGCAGGCGCGCCAGATCGGTCGCGTATGAAAAGCGCAGATACGCGGCGGTTTCGGCAGACCCGAAATCCAGGCCCGGGACGGCGCATACGCCGGCTTCGTGCAAGAGACGTTGGGCGAAGCTGGCGCTGTCGGAGGCGTGCGCGCGTATGTCGCTATATATATAGAAAGCGCCGTCAGGCTTGACCGGGACGCACAGCCCCAAGCGCTCCAATTCCGGCAGCAGGTAGTCGCGGCGTTGGCGGAACGCTTCCTTGCGCGTCTCGAAAATGTCGAGTGATTCCGGGAGAAAACAGGCGAGCGCGGCATGTTGGGCCGGCGCCGACGCACAGATCACCAGGTTCTGGGCGAGCTTCTCGAAGGCGGGCACCAGTTGCTGAGGGACGACGAGCCACCCCAGGCGCCAGCCGGTCATGTGGAAGTACTTGGAGAAACTGTTGACGATGATCAGGTCGTCGCCCAAGGCGAGCGCCGAACGCCGGTCTCCTTCGTAGCTCAGGCCGAGATAGATTTCGTCGACGATGGTGAAGCCGTCGCGCCTGCGTACTTCCTCCACCAGCTCGGCAAGCGCATGCGGCGCGATGGAAGTGCCGGTCGGGTTGCTCGGCGACGCCACGATCACGCCCGCAGTGCGTGCCGTCCAGTGGCGCCGGATGTGGTCGGCCGAGAGTTGGAAGCGATCTTCGGGACCCGCCGGAATCAGTACGGGTTCGCCTCCGGCCGCCGTCACGATGTGGCGGTTTGCGGGGTAGGTCGGATCGGGCATCAGCACCTGGGCGCCCACGTCGACCAGCGCCGTGCAGGCAAGCATCAATGCGCCCGAGGCGCCGGCCGTGACGATGATGCGCGACGGGTCCACCCCGACCCCGAAGCGGGTGCGGTAGAAACCGGCGATCGCCTCGCGCAGGGGGGCAATGCCGACTGCTTCCGTGTACTGGGTCTTGCCTTCGCGGGTGGCGCGCTGCAGGGCTTCGACCACGGCGGGAATGGCGGTGAAATCCGGTTCCCCGATGCTCATCTGTACGATGTCTCGCCCTTCGGCCTGCAAGGCGGCCGCCTGTTTGACGACTTCCATGGCGTAGAAGGGGGCGATGTGGGCGATGCGGGGAGAAAGGCGAAGCATGATAGGGAAAACAAAGTTGACGGGCGGCGAGCGCTGCGGCGTTGCAGCGTTCCAACCTCCATATTAGTGCGGCTTTGCAAGGCCGCGGGACCCAGGCCCGGGCGTGCGCAAGCGCCCTAAGCCGCAAGCCCGCTACAATGCGGTCATGGTCCTGCTCGATCTGTTTACCGCTGCGCTGTTTCCGCCGGAGGCTCCCCGCGGAGCCGGAGGGGGCCGCGCCCGGGCTGGATCGGACGGGTTGCCGGATTTTCCGTCATGAAACCCGGCCGACGCGCTTTTTTCCTGCCGCGCATGCTCACCGATGCGCCTTGGCCCGCCTTTTGCCAACGCCTGGCCCGCATGGCGCGCGGGCAGGTGCTCGACGAGACGCCAACGCCGGGTGCGCCCGGGCGGGGGCGCCTGGTGGTCGGCCGCGAGGAAGACGTTTACCACGCCAGTGCACTGTGCAGGGAGTTCGGCGTGCTCCTCGTCCCATCCGGCGCGCGGGAAAGCGCCTTGCCGGCCGACCGTGCGTGGTTGCGGCTCGACGTGAGCAAGTTCGCCGCGATCGAGGCGGTCGACGAGCGCGCGGGCGTCGTGATCGTGCAGGCCGGGTGCCTCCTGGGGGAGCTGCGCTCGCGCCTTTCCGCCACGAGCTGGCGCTGGCACGCAGCAGGGGCGGATGACGAGTCCGTAGGTGCCTGGCTGGAGCGCACGCGTGGCTGGCTACCCGGGCGTTGCCGGGACTCTGGGCTTGATGCGGCGCTGGTCATGCTGGCCGACGGTTCGTTCGAGCAGCTGGGGCCCTTTGGCGTGGACTCGACCCGTCCCTTGCGCTCGGCGGCTGGCCGGCAGCTGGTTTCCGAGTTGTTCCAACTGGCCGCCGACCCGGTCGTGACAGCCATGCTGGAGGAGCCGGCCTGGCCGGCCGGCTATCGCATCGACGCGCTGGTCCCGAAACCAGGCCCGGGCGAGGCTGCCCCGGCGCCCAATCTTGCGCATTTGCTGCTCGGCAGCGAAGGGACGCTGGCCTGGGCGGCGCGGCTCAGGCTGCGGTTGCGCGATGCGGGCCTGCCGCCGCCCGCCCTGGCAGTACCCGAGCAGGACGATAAGCGTTCCGGGCGCGAAATGCCCTCCGACCGGATCGACGCCGTCGTCAAAACTACGTTCGACGTCGGGTGCGTTTTCCCCTCGTCGGTTGTCTAACCCCTGCGGGGGGCGGATAATCCGTTCCTCGCATAACTTTGTGTGACCCCCACCGGGGCGTTTCTTCCAATGGCTCAACCCCTCGATCCCAATCTGCGCAAGGCCGCCCTCGAATACCACGAGCAAGGCCGGCCGGGCAAGATCTCCATTGTTCCGACCAAGCAACTCGTCAACCAGCGCGACTTGGCGCTGGCTTATTCCCCGGGGGTGGCTGCGGCCTGCGAGGCCATTGTCGACGATCCGGCCGCGGCCTTCCGCTATACCGCGCGCGGCAACCTGGTGGGCGTGATTTCGAACGGCACGGCAGTGCTCGGCCTCGGCAACATAGGCGCCCTGGCCTCTAAGCCCGTGATGGAAGGCAAGGCCGTCCTGTTCAAGAAGTTCGCCGGCATCGATGTGTTCGACATCGAGGTCAACGAAACCGACCCCGACAAACTGGTCGACATCATCGCAGCGCTGGAGCCGACCTTCGGCGGCATCAACCTGGAAGACATCAAGGCGCCTGAGTGCTTCGAGGTCGAGCGCAAGGCCCGCGAGCGGATGAAGATCCCCGTGTTCCACGACGACCAGCACGGCACCGCGATCACCGTGGCTGCCGCGGTCATCAATGGCCTGGCCGTGGTGGGCAAGAAGATCGAAGAGGTCAAGCTCGTCAGCTCGGGCGCGGGTGCCGCGGCCCTGGCGTGCCTGAACCTGTTGGTGGACTTGGGGCTGCCCATCGAGAACATCTGGGTCACCGACATCGATGGCGTGGTGTGGAAAGGGCGGCCCACGCTGATGGATCCCGACAAGGAGCGCTTCGCCAAGGAAACCGACAAGCGCACGCTCGGCGAGGTGATCCAGGGCGCGGACGTGTTCCTCGGCTTGTCTGCCGGGGGCGTGCTCAAGCCGGAAATGGTCGCGGCGATGGCCAAGCGACCCCTCATCCTGGCGCTCGCCAATCCCACGCCGGAAGTGCTGCCGGAAGTGGTCAAATCGGTGCGCGACGATGCCGTGATCGCCACCGGCCGTTCGGATTATCCGAACCAGGTCAACAACGTGCTGTGCTTCCCGTACATTTTCCGGGGCGCGCTGGACGTGGGCGCCACCACCATCACGCGCGAAATGGAAATCGCGGCGGTGCACGCCATCGCCGAGCTGGCGCGGCAAGAGCAAAGCGAGATCGTCGCTGCCGCGTACGACGTCAATGGTTTGTCGTTCGGCCCCGAGTACCTCATCCCCAAGCCGTTCGATCCGCGCCTGATCGTGCGCATCGCTCCTGCCGTGGCGCGCGCCGCGATGGATTCCGGCGTCGCCACCCGGCCTATCGCCGACATGGACGCCTATGTCGAGCAGCTCCAGCAGTTCGTTTACCACTCCGGCGCGTTCATGCGTCCGCTGTACGGTGCGGCGCGCCGCACTGTGCGCGAAGGCGGGAAAGCCCGCATCGTGTACACCGAAGGCGAGGATGAGCGCGTCCTGCGGGCGGTGCAGGCCGTGGTGGACGACGGCCTGGCCAAGCCCATCCTGGTGGGGCGTCCGGCAGTGCTCGCCAAGCGCATCGAGAAACTTGGCCTGCGCCTGCGCCTGGGGCATGACGTGGAAGTCACCAACACCGAGTTCGACGAGCGCCATCGCCACTATTCCCAGGCCTACTGGGAGATGACCAAGCGCAAAGGCATCACCAAGGAATATGCGAAGATCGAGATGCGTCGCCGCCTGACGCTGATTGGCGCCATGATGGTCCACCAGGGCGATGCCGACGGCATGATTTGCGGCACGGTGGGGCCTTACACCAACCACCTCAAGTTCATCGACGAAGTCATTGGACGCAAGCCGGAGGCGAAAGTCTACGCGGCGATGAACTTCCTCGTGCTGCCCCAGCGCACGGTAGTGCTGGTGGATACGCACGTGAACGAGAATCCCACCGCCGACCAGGTCGCCGAGATCACCATCATGGCGGCGGAGGAAATGAAGCGCCTGGGCGTCGAGCCCAAGGCCGCGCTGCTGTCGCACTCGAATTTCGGCTCCAGCGACTCGGCGTCGGCGGTCAAGATGCGCGAAGCGCTCGCCTTGATCCAGGAACGCGCGCCGTGGCTGGAAGTCGACGGCGAGATGCACGGCGACAGCGCCATCAACGAGGCGATCCGCAACCGGATCATGCCCGACAGCACGCTCAAGGGCGAGGCCAATCTGCTGGTGTGCCCCACCATCGAATCGGCCAACATCGCCTACAACCTACTCAAGACAGCGGCTGGCAACAACGTCGCCATCGGCCCCATCCTGCTCGGCTGCAAGGCCCCGGTCCATATCCTGACCGCGAGCTCGACGGTGCGGCGCATCATCAACATGACCGCACTGACGGTCATGGATGCGAACGCCTCGCGTCTGGATGGCAGCGGAATCCGGTAAACACGGCCAGAGGGGCGCACGGGCGCCCTCGGTGCCGGCGCTGCGGCCGGCTTGCACGGGCCTGGTACTGTCCGGAGGCGGCGCACGCGCCGCCTACCAGGTGGGCGTGCTCAAGGCCCTCGTCCGCATCCTGGGCGAACGCCCCGGCAGCCTGCGGGCCAACCCATTCCACATCCTCTGCGGCACGTCCGCCGGCGCCATCAATGCCGCCGTGCTGGCATGCGGCGCGCATCACCTACCCCAGACGGTAGACCGCATGCTGGAGGTGTGGGGAAATTTCCACGCCGGCCAGGTCTATCGGACGGATGTGCTCAAGACACCCCGCTTCGCCAGCAATTGGCTCTCCATGCTGGCGTTCGCCATGACGCTGGCGCGCGTGGGGCGGCGCAAGCAGCCCTCCTTGCTGGATAACCAGCCGCTCAGCGATCTGCTGCAGGAAGTGCTGGACTTCGACCGGCTGGGCGCGAACTTGGCGGACGGCGTGCTGCAGGCGCTGGCCATAGGTGCCACCGGCTATACCTCGGGCCAGCACATCACTTTCTATCAATCCGCCTACGAGATCGAGCCCTGGAGCCGTTCGCTGAGGACCGCCGTGCGCGCGGACATCGGCATCGAGCACCTGCTCGCCTCGAGCGCCATTCCATTCGTTTTTCCCGCCCGCCGGCTGCTGGTGCATGGCGAGCCGGAGTGGTGCGGTGACGGCTCCATGCGGCAACTTGCACCGATCAGCCCCGCGATCCACCTTGGCGCGCGCAGGGTGCTGATCATCAGTGGCGGCCATTCCGAGGTCGACCCGCATCGCCGGACGAGCTCGGCAACATATCCCAGCCTGGCGCAGATTGGCGGCCACGCGTTGTCGAACATTTTCCTCGACAGCCTGGATTCCGACATCGAGGGGATAGAACGCGTCAACCACCTGCTGTCGCGGCTGCCGCCCGAAGAACGTTGGAAGGGACCGCTCCGCCCCATCAGGGTGCTGACGATCTCGCCCAGCCGGCCCCTGGACGAAATCGCCGCCCGCCACCAAGACAGCCTGCCACCGGCCATGCGCTCGCTGCTGCGCGGCATGGGCGTTTCTGCGGTGCCGGGCGAGTTGAGCGGGGCGACGCTGGCGTCCTACCTCTTGTTCGAGTCGGACTACACCCGCGAGTTGATCGACCTGGGGTTTGGCGATACGCTCGTGCGCAGTTCGGAGGTTCTGGCTTTCTTCCGCACTGACGAGGAATAGCGATGTCTAGCAGGAGCAGTTTCCGGCCGGCGCGCGCCTTGCCCGCCGTCGGCCGCATCATGGCGTGGCTGGCAGCGGGCTTGCTGGCCTTGGTCCTAGGGGCGGCCGGCTGGGCCGCGAAAGCGCCCGACACCATCTCAGTGCGAGACCTGCCTCCGGAAGCGCGGGAGGTGCTGGCGAAGATCCGGGCCGGCCACCGGTTCACGCATCCGCGTGACGGGGTGACGTTTTATAACCGTGAGCGGCTTTTGCCCTTGCGGCCTCGTGGGTACTATACCGAGTACACCGTGCCCACCCCGGGCGCCCGCAACCGAGGCGCCAGGCGTATCGTTGCCGGCAAGGGCGATACCGGCGACCCGGCCACCAGCGGCGAATATTGGTATACGTCTGATCACTACGCGTCGTTCCGGCGCATACGGGAGTGATCCATGTCGTTGAACTCGAGAAAGCTGAGCGAGTGCCTCAAGACTGGCGGAGCCTTGTATGACCAGGGGGTCGACGCGCGGATGCTCAAGCGCGCCGCGCAAGAGTCGAACCTGGCGCTGTTTGAAGTCGACTGTTCGCGCGCCAAGAGCAAATCCGCTGTGCTGCGCGCGATCGCCAATACGGTGGATTTTCCAGAACATTTCGGCGGCAACCTCGACGCCCTCTACGATTGCCTGTGCGACACCGTGCTCGACCAGGAGGTCGGCATGGTGCTGGCGCTGCGCCACGTGCGCCAGGATGATCCGGGCCTGGCCGAGCATGCGGCCGCCATCGCCCAGGTGGGCGAAGACGTCGTCGAGTTCGCGCGCGAGAACGGCAAGACGTTTGCCTTTATCCTCGAACGCGCCGATAGCGCCGCCGAGCCCGTGGGCCCGTCTTCCGCCGGCTGAAGCCGGCATTTAGCCAAAGGAGTGATCGATGAAGCACCGTGTGGGGTTCGTGTTATTGGCGTCGTTCCTGGTCAGCGCCCCGGCGTTCGCGGATCTGTCCATTTCCATGTCGGCCGTCGATGCGCAGGGCACGGGGCGCAGCCTCGGCACCGTGACGGTCAAGGAGACCCCGTACGGGCTGGTCTTTACGCCGGCGCTCTCGGGCTTGGCTCCCGGCATGCACGGTTTCCACGTGCATACCAATCCCAGCTGCGGCCCGGGGCAGCAGGACGGCAAGCCGGTGGCCGCGCTCGCGGCTGGTGGGCATCTCGATCCCAAGAAAACCGGCAAGCACGGCGCGCCTTGGGACGACGAAGCGCACCTGGGCGATTTGCCGGCCCTGTACGTGGATGCCGAAGGCAAGGCCAGCTATCCCGTCCTCGCCCCTCGGCTGAAGTCGCTGTCAGACCTAAAGGGGCGTTCGCTCATGATCCACCAGGGCGGCGACAATCACTCCGACCATCCCGCCCCGCTCGGCGGAGGCGGCGCGCGCACCGCATGCGGGGTAATCTGAAGGGCGGGAGGTCGTGGCATGGGCCTGGCGCTGCCGCACCTTGGCGTTGCGTCAGACCCACCCCAGCTTGGCGCTGAGCGCGGAAATCAGTGCAGTGCCCGCGGTTTCGGTGCGCAGGATGCGGTCCCCGAAGCGGACCATGCACACGCCGTGCTCGCGCGCGAGGGCGTATTCTTTGTTGGACCAACCACCCTCCGGGCCGACCAGCAGCTCGATCGTGGTCGGGGGCGTGCCTACCCCGGCCGCCCATTCGGTCAGGCGCAATTCGGCGTCAGGGTCGCATAGCAATCGAACGGTGCCGTCTTCCACCGGGCGTTCCAGCCACTGCTGGGGCGTGACCGGGGCGCCGACGTCGGCGATGCGGTTGCGGCCGCATTGTTCGCTTGCCGCAATGGCCACGCGGCGCCAGTGCTGCACGCGTTTCTCCAGGCGCTCCCCGGAAAGGCGCAACACGCTGCGCGCGGCCGCGAGCGGTTGGATCGCCGCGGCACCGACTTCGACCGCTTTTTCCACCACCCAGTCCATTTTGTCGCCCGAAGGCAAGGCCTGCGCCAGGATGACCCGGCCCGGCAGCTCGGCTTCGCGCGGATCGTAGGCGCCCAGCTGGGCGTAGGCCTGTTTGCCTTGGATCTCCAGCCGGGCCGAATATTGGCCGCCCCGGCCGTCGAAGAGCACGACCTCGTCGCCCTCGCGCAGCCGGAGCACGCGCAGGGCATGGTGGGCGACGGAATCGGGCAGGGCCAGGCGCGCGCCGGGCTGCAACGAAAGATCGACGTGAAAACGGGGGAGAGGCATGGATACGTGTTCGATGTAACTTTTGACAAGCGCCACGCCCCGGGAAAAGGCGGGGGGCGTAGACGAATGTTAAACTCGAAAGCTTTGTAGCAGCGGGCTTTTCGGCCCAGAAAGAGTGTCTCATGAGCAATCAAGCCGCCCCCCAACTGAACATGGCGGACGCCATCCGCGCGCTGTCCATGGATGCTGTCCAGAAGGCCAATTCCGGTCACCCCGGCGCGCCGATGGGCATGGCTGAAATCGCTTTGGCGCTCTGGCATGGGCACCTGCGCCACAACCCTTCCAACCCGGCCTGGCCTGATCGCGACCGCTTCGTGTTGTCGAACGGCCACGGTTCGATGCTGATTTATTCGCTGCTCCACCTCACCGGCTACGACCTGCCCATGGATGAGCTGCGCAACTTCCGCCAGCTGCATTCCAAGACGCCAGGCCATCCGGAAGTGGGCATCACGCCGGGGGTGGAAACCACCACCGGGCCGCTCGGGCAGGGCATCTCCAACGCCGTCGGCATGGCGCTCGCCGAAGCGCTGCTGGCCGCCGAGTTCAACCGCCCCGGATTGCCCATCGTCGATCACTTCACGTATGCCTTCGTCGGCGACGGCTGCCTGATGGAAGGCATCTCGCACGAGGTTGCTTCGCTGGCCGGCACGCTCAAGCTCTCCAAGCTCATCGTGCTATATGACTCGAACGGCATTTCCATCGACGGCGAGGTCAAGTATTGGTTCGCCGACGACACCGCCAAGCGTTTCGAAGCCTACGGCTGGAACGTGATCCGCAATGTCGACGGCCACGACGCCGGGGCCGTCGATGCCGCGATCGCGCAGGCGAAGGCGCAAGCCGGCAAGGGCGGTGGGCCGACCTTGATCGAATGCCGCACCGTGATCGGCAAGGGTGCGCCGACCATGGCCGGGACCGACAAGGTCCACGGGTCGCCGCTGGGCGACAAGGAAATCGCCGCCACCCGTGCCGCCATCGGCTGGGCGCACGAGCCGTTCGAGGTCCCGCCCGAGGTGTACGCGTTCTGGGACGCCAAGGCCAAGGGCGCGAAACTCGAGGGCGAGTGGAATACGTTGTTCGACCAATACGCGGCGCAGTATCCACAAGAGGCGGCCGAGTTCCGGCGCCGCATGCGCGGCGAATTGCCGGCCGATTTCGCCGAGCGGTTCGCTGAGTTCGTGGCCGAGACCAACCGCAAGCAGGAAACCGTGGCCACGCGCAAGGCCTCGCAGTTCTGCATCGCTGCGCTGGCCGACATGTTGCCCGAGCTGCTGGGCGGATCGGCAGACCTGACCGGTTCCAATTACACCGACTGGAAGGGTGTCCAGGCAGTGCGCGCGGGCGCCGACGGCATCCAGTTCGGCCGCCACATCAACTATGGCGTGCGTGAGTTCGGCATGGCCGCGATCATGAACGGCGTGGCGCTCCACGGCGGCTATTTGCCCTACGGTGGCACCTTCCTCACGTTCTCCGACTACTCCCGCAATGCGCTGCGCATGGCGGCGCTGATGAAGCAACGCGTGGTGCATGTCTTCACGCACGACTCCATCGGCCTGGGCGAAGACGGCCCGACCCACCAATCCATCGAGCACGCGGCGAGCCTGCGCCTCATCCCTAACCTGGAAGTCTGGCGTCCGTGCGATACCACCGAGACCGCGGTCGCCTGGGGCGCGGCGGTGAGCCGCCCCGCCAGCGTCGGCATGGACGTGAAGGCCGGTGGCCCGACGGCGCTGCTGCTGTCGCGCCAGAACCTGCCTTTCGTCGAGCGCGACCAAGCCACCATCGCGGATATCGCACGCGGCGGCTATGTACTGCGCGATGCGCTGAACCCGCGCGCGGTCATCATCGCCACGGGCTCGGAGGTGGCGCTGGCGCTGGCGGCGCAGGAGTTGTTGGCCAAGGAAGAAATCTTCGTGCGGGTGGTTTCCATGCCCTGCACCCAGGTATTCGACCGGCAGGACGAAGCATGGCGCCAGCACGTGCTGCCGCGCAACCTGCCGCGCGTTGCGGTCGAGGCGGGCGTGACCGACTATTGGCGCAAGTACGTGGGCCTGGACGGCGAAGTCATCGGCATAGACACCTATGGCGAATCCGCGCCGGCCGGGGTGTTGTTCAAGCATTTCGGATTCACCGCCGAACGGGTCGCAGACGCCGTCCGGAAGCTGGTGGGCTAGTGGGGCATCCACCAACGTCGTCACAGATTCTTTTCATCAAAGGAAAAACACCATGACTATCCGTGTCGCGATCAATGGTTATGGCCGCATCGGCCGCAACGTCCTGCGCGCCCACTATGAAGGGGGCAAGAAGCACGACATCGAAATCGTCGCCATCAACGACCTGGGCGATCCCAAGACCAACGCGCACCTGACGCGCTACGACACGGCCCACGGACGCTTCCCTGGCCAGGTCTCGGTCGAGGGCGACTACATGGTGGTCAACGGCGACAAGATCCGCGTGCTGGCCAACCGCAACCCGGCCGAGCTGCCCTGGGGCGAGCTGGGCGTCGACGTGGTGCTCGAATGCACGGGCTTTTTCACCAGCAAGGAGAAGGCCAGCGCCCACCTGAAGGGCGGCGCCAAGAAAGTCGTGATCTCGGCCCCCGGCGGCAAGGACGTGGACGCCACCGTCGTCTACGGCGTGAACCACGACGTGCTGCGCAAAGAGCACACCGTCATCTCGAACGCTTCGTGCACCACCAACTGCCTGGCTCCGCTGGTCAAGCCGCTGCATGACAAGCTGGGCATCGTCTCGGGCCTGATGACGACCGTCCACGCCTACACCAACGACCAAGTGCTGACCGACGTCTACCACGAAGACCTGCGCCGTGCCCGCTCGGCCACGCAAAACATGATCCCGACCAAGACCGGCGCCGCCGCCGCGGTCGGCCTGGTGTTGCCCGAGCTCAACGGCAAGCTGGACGGCTACGCCATCCGCGTCCCGACCATCAACGTTTCCATCGTCGACCTCACCTTCGTGGCCAAGCGCGACACGACCGTCGAAGAAGTCAATGCCATCCTGAAGGAAGCCGCGGAAGGCTCGCTCAAGGGCATCTTGAATTATTCGACCGAGCCGCTGGTTTCGTCCGACTTCAACCACGATCCTGCCTCCAGCACGTTCGACGCCACCCTGACCAAGGTCAACGGCAACCTGGTCAAGGTCTCGTCGTGGTACGACAACGAGTGGGGCTTCAGCAACCGCATGCTGGACACCACCGTGGCGCTGATGTCGGCGAAGTAAGGCCATGGGCAAGGTCATCACGCTGGCCGATCTGGCGGCCAAGGGCGAGTTGGCCGGCAAGCGGGTGTTCATCCGCGCCGACCTGAACGTACCGCTGGACGACCAGGGCAACATCACCGAAGACACGCGCATCCGTGCGTCGGTGCCGGGCATCGAGCTGGCGCTCGGCGCCGGCGCCGCCGTCATGGTGACGTCGCACCTGGGCCGTCCGACCGAGGGCACGCTGACCCCCGCCGATTCGCTGGCGGTCGTGGCCAAGCGCCTTTCCGAACTGCTCGGCAAGCCTGTGCAGCTCGTCACTGACTGGGTGGACGGCGTCGACGTCGCGCCCGGGCAAGTCGTGCTGCTCGAGAACTGCCGCGTCAACAAGGGCGAGAAAAAGAACGACGAGGCGCTGGCCCGCAAGATGGCCGCGCTGTGCGACGTCTACGTCAACGATGCGTTCGGCACGGCCCACCGTGCCGAGGCCACGACGCACGGCATCGCGCGGTTCGCGCCCGTCGCGTGCGCCGGTCCGCTGCTCGCGGCCGAGCTCGACGCGCTGGGCCGCGCCCTGCAGTCGCCCAAGCGGCCGCTGGTGGCCATCGTCGCCGGCTCCAAGGTGTCGACCAAGCTCACCATCCTCAAGAGCCTGGCCGACAAGGTGGATCAGCTGATCGTGGGCGGCGGCATCGCCAATACCTTCATGCTGGCGAAGGGGCTGCCCATCGGCAAGTCGTTGGCCGAGCCCGATTTGGTGGAGGAAGCCAAGGCCATCATCGAGGTCATGGAAAAGCGCGGCGCCGCCGTGCCCATCCCGACCGACGTGGTTTGCGCCAAGGCGTTCTCTGCCGACGCCGAGGCGCAGACCAAGTCCGCCGACGCAGTGGTCGACGACGATATGATCCTGGACATCGGGCCGGTCTCGGCCGAGCGCCTGGCCGGCCTGCTCAAGGCGGCGGGCACGATCGTCTGGAACGGCCCGGTGGGCGTGTTCGAGTTCGACGCCTTCTCGCGCGGCACGGAGACGCTGGCGCGGGCCATCGCCGCGTCGCCGGCTTTCTCCATTGCCGGGGGTGGTGATACGCTGGCGGCGATCGCGAAGTACGGCATCGCAGACCAGGTTGGGTATATCTCGACCGGCGGCGGCGCCTTCCTCGAGTTCCTGGAGGGCAAGGCGCTCCCCGCGGTCGCTATCTTGGAGGAGCGCGCCGCACAAGGCGCCTGAGCCTGTGGACAGACCTTCCGCTCGCGCCACGAAAATCGTGGCTACGCTTGGCCCGGCCTCGAGCTCGGCCGATACGCTGGCGCGGATGATCCGCGCCGGCGTCGACGTAGTGCGGCTCAATTTTTCGCACGGCACCGCGGAAGACCACGCGGCGCGCGCCGGCCTGGTGCGCGCCGCAGCGCTCGCCTGTGATCGCGAAGTCGCGATCATGGCCGACCTCCAAGGCCCCAAGATCCGCATCGGCAAATTCGCCGAAGGCAAGGTGCAGCTCGAGCCCGGCCAGCCCTTCGTCCTCGATGCCACATGTGAGCTGGGCGACGCTAGCCGCGTCGGCCTGGACTATCCCGACCTGCCCCGCGACGTGCAAGCCGGGGACATCCTGCTGCTGAACGACGGGTTGATTCGCCTGCGCGTCACCCGCGTGGCGGGATCCGAAATCCATACCGAGGTCCTGGTCGGCGGCGAGCTGTCCAACAACAAGGGCATCAATCGCCAAGGTGGCGGCCTGACCGCACCGGCCCTCACCGGCAAGGACATGGAGGACATCCGGTCCGCGGTGCAGATGGGGGTGGACTACATCGCCGTCAGCTTTCCCAAGAACCGTACCGACATCGAAATGGCGCGCCAGCTCGTGGCCATTGCCGGTGCGCAGATCGGCGCCCGGCCGCAGCTCATCGCCAAGATCGAGCGTGCCGAGGCCATCGCGGCGTTGGAGGAGATCATCGAAGCCTCCGACGGCATCATGGTGGCGCGCGGCGACCTGGCGGTGGAGGTGGGGGCGGCGGCCGTGCCCGCGCTGCAAAAGCGCATGATCCGGCTCGCGCGTTTGCACAACCGTACCGTCATCACGGCCACGCAGATGATGGAATCCATGATCGTCAACGCGATGCCGACGCGGGCCGAGGTGTCGGACGTGGCCAATGCCGTCTTGGACGGCACCGACGCTGTCATGCTTTCGGCCGAGACCGCCATAGGGCGCTATCCGGTGGAGACGGTCGAAGCCATGGCGTCGATATGCCTGGAAGCGGAAAAGTCGCAGCATTTCGAGCTGGACAAGGACTTCCTCGACCAGACCTTCCATCGGGTGGACCAATCCATCGCCTATGGCGCGCTGTTCACGGCCCATCACCTTCGGTGCAAGGCCATTTGCGCGCTGACGCATTCGGGCGCCACCACCTTGTGGATGAGCCGGCATGACAGTGCAACACCTATTTACGCGCTGACCCCCCGCGTGACGACCCAGCGTAAAGTAGCGCTATACCGCAACGTACGGACGCTGCACCTGGAAGAGTCGGGCGATCGGGACGCCTCGCTGCTGGCGGCCGAGAAATTACTGGTGGAGAAGGGGGTGGCCGAACCCGGCGATTTAGTCGTTTTCACGGTGGGCGAACCCATGGGGTCGCCAGGCGGAACCAATACTCTAAAAATCGTGCGGATAGGCCAGCACGGCTGATGCCCACACAACATTTTTCAATCAGGAGTTCACAATGGCACTCGTTTCCATGCGTCAACTGCTCGACCACGCGGCGGAAAATGGCTATGGCATCCCGGCCTTCAACGTCAACAACCTGGAACAGGTCCAGGCGATCATGGAAGCGGCCGACGAAACCAACAGCCCCGTCATCATGCAAGCGTCGGCCGGCGCTCGCAAATATGCTGGCGAAGGCTTCCTGAAGGCGCTCATCGCGGCCGCGATCGAGTCCTATCCCCACATTCCCGTGGTCATGCACCAGGACCACGGCCAGTCGCCCGAGGTTTGCAGGGGCGCCATTGCGCTGGGCTTCTCGAGCGTGATGATGGACGGTTCGCTGCGCGAAGACGGCAAGACCATCGCCGAATACGACTACAACGTCGAAGTCACGCGTAAAGTCGTGGAGATGGCGCACGTCCAGGGTATTTCGGTGGAAGGCGAACTGGGCTGCCTCGGCTCGCTGGAAACCATGAAGGGCGACAAGGAAGACGGGCACGGCGCCGAAGGCACCATGACCCGCGATCAGCTGCTGACCGATCCTGAACAGGCCGCTGACTTCGTCAAGCGCACCCAGATCGACGCCCTGGCCATCGCCATCGGCACCAGCCATGGCGCCTACAAGTTCTCCCGCAAGCCCAGCGGCGACATCCTGGCCATCGACCGCATCAAGGAAATCCATCGTCGCCTGCCGACCACCCACTTGGTCATGCACGGCAGCTCCAGCGTGCCGCAGGACCTGTTGGCCACGATCCGCCAGTACGGTGGCGACATGAAGGAAACCTATGGCGTGCCGGTCGAGGAAATCCAGGAAGCCATCAAGTATGGCGTGCGCAAGATCAACATCGACACCGACATCCGCCTGGCGATGACGGCCGCGATCCGCCAGTTCCTGACCGAGAATCCCTCGAAGTTCGATCCGCGCGAGTACCTCAAGCCGGCCCGCGCCGCTGCGAAGAAGATTTGCGTGGAGCGTTACACCCAGTTTGGCACGGCGGGCAACGCCAGCAAGATCAAGCCCATCCCGCTGAGCGTCATGGCCGCGGACTACGCGTCCGGCAAGCTGGCGCAAGTCGTCAATTAATCTTTCGCCCCCGACGCGCCGAGGCGCGTCCAACCATCATCAGTTCCGGCCGCCTGTTTGGCGGCCGCCGCGGGAGCGGGGGCGCCTCGGGGTGCTCCCGCCCCCGCCCTGATAAGCGGGCCCTTCCCGCGCCGCGTCTGGCAGACGCGCTTTGTAGAGCTCTCAATCATGGCCGCACCGCCGCTGTATCAATCCACCATCCGTTCCCTGCCGCTGCTCGGACGCGGCAAAGTCCGCGACATGTACGCCGTCGGCGACGACAAGCTGCTGATCGTCACCACCGACCGGCTGTCTGCCTTCGACGTCATCCTCGACGACCCGATCCCGGGCAAGGGCGAGGTGCTGAATTCGCTTACCAATTTCTGGCTAGAGCGGCTCGGCCACATCATCCCGAACCACCTGACCGGAATTGATCCCGTGACAGTGGTGGCCGCCGACGAGCGGGAGCAGGTCGTCGGCCGCGCCGTGGTGGTCAAGCGCCTCAAGCCTGTGCTGGTGGAAGCCGTGGTTCGCGGGTACCTGATCGGCTCCGGTTGGAAGGATTACCAGGAAAGCGGCAGCGTGTGCGGCATCGCCCTACCCAAGGGGCTGGTGCTGGCGCAGAAGCTGCCATCACCCCTTTTCACGCCCGCCGCGAAAGCCGAGCTGGGTGCCCACGACGAAAACGTCAGCTTCGAGCATGTGGTCAAGGAAGTCGGTCCGCAGTTGGCCGAGCAGATCCGCGACGTTTCGCTGCGCATCTACCAGCTGGCTTCCGAGTATGCGGCCCAGCGCGGCATCATCATTGCCGACACCAAGTTCGAATTCGGGCTGGACGAGAACGGCGTGCTGCACTTGATGGACGAAGTGCTGACCCCGGATTCGTCGCGCTTCTGGCCCGCCGACTCGTATGCGCCGGGCATCAGCCCGCCCTCGTTCGACAAGCAGTTCGTTCGAGACTGGCTGGAGGCCCAGCCCTGGAACAAGACCGCCCCGGCTCCGCGGTTGCCCCAGGCCGTGCTGGAGCGCACGTCGGACAAATACCGCGAAGCGCGGGTGCGGCTGGTCGGGGCGTGACGCTCAGAACAGTACCGACGACAGTTTCTTGCGATATTGCGAGACCAGCTCCGGTTGCGCCGACGCCATGTCGAAGACCGCAATCATGGTCTTGCGGCCGATCTCGTCCTGGAAGTGGCGGTCGCGCTTGACGATCTCGAGCAGCTCATCCATCGCGGCCGCCCAGGCGCGCCGAGCGATGCGCTTGTTGGCGAGATCGAGGCGCGCCTGCAGGTCGTCCGGGTTTTGTTCGATGCGCGCGACCAGCTCGGTTTCCTCGGGCGAGTCCTGCGCCTGCTCGACCGCGTTCAACGCCGTTTCGAGGTTGGCGTAATGCGGGTCTGCCTTGGCCGCCGGGGTAAGCAGCTCGAACTGGGCCTTGGCGTCTTCCGGGCGTCCGGTGCTGAGCAGCAGCTCGACGTAATCCATCCGCGCCGGATCGTAGGTCGCATCGAGCATGAGGGCGGCGCGCAAATGCTTTTCCGCCGTGGCGACGTCGCCGGCCTGCATGGCCGCCGCCGCCATTTGGTGTTCCTGCTCGTGGGGCAGGGGTAGGAGCCGGTCGATGAAGGCGCGCACCTGCCCCTCGGGCAGGGCGCCGGTGAATTGATCTACCGGGCGGCCGTTCAGGATGGCTACGACCAGCGGGATGCTGCGAGCCTGGAAGTGTGCGGCCAATTGCTGGTTTTCGTCGACATTGACCTTGACCAGCTTGAACTTGCCGCCGTATTCGCGTTCGAGTTTTTCCAGGATCGGGGTCAGCGAGCGGCAGGGGCCGCACCACGGGGCCCAGAAATCGACGAGGACCGGCTTTTCGCGCGAGGCCAGCAATACCTCGCGCTCGAAGTTGGCGAGCGTGACATCCATACCGGGAATCCTATGAAGCATGAGCGAAAGAATGATTGTGCTTCATTTTGGCGCGCGGCGGGTCCGGCTGCGTCGCCGGAGCGGGCGTGTCACGGCCGGCCCGGCGTCGAACTCTGCGCGAAGCCGCGAAGATAGGCGGTCAGCCGGCGTACACCAGGCGTGGCCTGTTTGCGCGCATGGGAGATCAGGTAGAAGGAGCGCATGAGCTTGGGCAAGGCGGTGGGCAGCTCCACCAGCTCGCCGCTCTTGAGCATGTCGTCCACGACCCAGCGCGACAGGCAGGTGATCCCCAGGCCGCTGGCGGCGGCGCGCTTGATGGCTTCCGAGTTGCCGAACTCGATGCCCGATTTCATGTGCAGCAAGTGCGGCGTAAGGGCTTCGCGAATGATTTCGCGCGTACCCGATCCTTCTTCCCGCAATAGCCAGGTGGCTTCCCTCAGCTGCTCGGTGGGAACGATGCCGCTGGCCGGAACGATGGGGTCGCGTGCGCCGGCCACGATGACCAATTCGTCGGTAAGCCAAGGCTCGACGTTCAACTCGGGCTGCTCGCATGGGCCTTCCACCAGGGCCAGGTCGAGCTCGAAGTTCACCACTTGGGTGGCGATGGCCAACGTGTTGGCGATGGCCACGTGCGCGGTCCAGTGCGGTTGGCCGGAGGCTTCGAGGTCGCGCTGGAAGCCTGCCAGCAAGGTGGGCAATACGTAGTTGCCAATGGTGGTGCTGGCGCCGATGCGCAGGAGACCGACGTGGCCCTGGTCGTCCCGCGCCCAGCGCTCGATGGCGGCTGCGCGGTCCAGCAGCTCGCGCGCCTGCGGCAGCAGTTCCCGCCCGTTGTCGTTCAGCACTAGGCGTTTGCCTACCCGATCGAACAGGCTCATGCCCAGGGCCCGCTCCAAGTCATTCAGCGCGGCGCTAGCGGCCGACTGCGAGAGCGCCACGGCCCCGGCGGCCGCGCTGGTGCTACCCGCGTCCGCCACGGCGGCGAAGATCTGCAATTGGCGGAGGGTCAGGCGCGGGGTTTCCATATAACTCGAATAACCAGTTTTGCTTGTTGAATATACAAAAATAAACCGTTTTACCCCGTCGAAACTGATGACTAGAGTGGAGGCTCATCAATACTAGAAGTTATTAGCTTATGCGGTTTTCGTCGGCCTCATCGCTTGGCACGCCGGCTGCGGCAAGCGGCGCAGCGCGTTTTCTCCGGCAGGTCGGGCCCGGCTTGTTACTGGCGGGTGGGCTAGGGGCGGCCGCGGTGTTGCTGGGCCGGTGGGAAGTCTTCGCCAGCCGGGGCATGGGCGCGCTGACGCTGGCCATCATCCTGGGCATGCTGGTGGGAAACACGATTTATCCGCGCATCGCCGCCCAAGGCGCGGCTGGCGTAGGCGTGGCCAAGCAGACGCTGTTGCGTGCCGGAGTCGTGTTCTACGGCCTGCGCTTGACGTGGCAGGACATCGGCGGGGTGGGGCTGGCAGGCATTGCCATCGATGCCTTGGTGCTGGCTTCCACCTTCGGGCTCGCCTGGCTACTCGGCACGCGTGTATTCAAGCTGGATCGAAGCTTGGCCTGCCTGGTCGGGGCGGGGGCGTCCATCTGCGGCGCGGCGGCGGTGATGGCCACTGGCCCGGTGCTGCGGGCGCGCGCCGAGGAGATTGCCGTGGCCGTGGCCACCGTCGTCGTCTTCGGCACGCTGGCCCTATTTCTCTACCCCGTTCTGTACCAGATGAACGCGCAGTGGGGCGTGATTCCCGGAGGTGAGCACGGATTCGGCGTTTATGTTGGATCGACCGTCCACGAGGTCGCCCAGGTGATCGCCGCGGGGCGGGAGATCAGCCCCGCGGCGGCCGACACGGCGGTGATCGCAAAAATGGTTCGAGTCATGATGCTGGCGCCGTTCCTGCTGGCATTGTCGGCCTGGCTGGCGTGGGGCGGATGCAGGGCCGGTGCCGCAGGCGCGGACAGTGGCGGAAAACTTTGCATCCCCTGGTTCGCCGTCGGCTTCATTGCCATGGTGGCGTTCCATTCCGCGGTTCCTTTGCCCGAACAGTGGGTCGCGATCGCGATCGAGCTCGATACGTTGTTGCTGGCCATTGCCATGGCCGCGCTGGGGTTGACGACGCAGGCCGGGGCGATACGCCGCGCGGGCGTGCGGCCGCTGCTCTTGGCCGGTGCGCTCTTCGTCTGGCTCGTCGTGGGCGGCGCGGGAATCAATCGCCTCTTGGGCTGAGAGCGTGGTTTTCTCGCCTCATCGAATCGCAGGGGGCGAGCTTCCAGAACCGAGATCGGGCGGGCCTTGCCGGCCCCGGCGGGTTAAAATCCGTTCTTTAGATGCTCGTCCGGCGCGGTGCGCCAGACGCCCGCAAGGTTCCTCATGTCCAGTCCTTCCTCTTCTTCCCCTTCTTCCCCCGCAGCGGTGCAGGTCGGCATCGTGATGGGTTCTTCCAGCGATTGGGAGATCATGAAGCACGCGGTTGCCGTGCTGGATGAATTTGGCGTGCCCCATGAAGCCCGCGTCGTATCGGCCCACCGCATGCCGCTCGACATGGTGGAGTACGGCGCCGAGGCGACGCGTCGCGGCCTGCGAGCCATCATCGCGGGCGCGGGAGGCGCGGCGCACCTGCCGGGCATGCTCGCGGCGCTGACGTCGGTGCCCGTGTTCGGCGTGCCGGTTCCGTCCAAGTACCTGCGCGGAGAGGATTCGCTGTTGTCCATCGTCCAGATGCCCAAGGGCGTGCCGGTCGCGACGTTCGCCATTGGCGAGGCGGGCGCGGCCAATGCCGCGTTGCACGTGGTCGCCAACTTGGCCACCACCGATCCGGCGCTCAGGCAAAGGCTCGATGCCTTCCGTGCCCGCCAGACCGAGGCCGCGCGCGCGATGACGCTTCCGCCGGGAGGCCAGGCATGAAGACGGGACGCATCGTGCCGCCCGGCGGTTGGCTGGGCCTGCTCGGAGGGGGGCAATTGGGCCGGATGTTCTGCCAGGCGGCCCAGAGCATGGGATATCGTGTCGCGGTGCTCGACCCGATCGCCGAATGCCCGGCGGGAGCGGTTGCCGACCTGCACATCCGGGCCGATTACGACGACGAAGCGGGGCTGGCGCAGCTGGCCGAGCGCTGCGCGGCCGTGACGACCGAATTCGAGAATGTGCCGGCGGCTAGCCTGGAAAAGCTGGCGGCGCGCTGCCAGGTCAGCCCGGCCGCGAGCGCCGTCGCGATCGCACAAGACCGCATCGCCGAAAAGCGCTTCATCTCTTCCATGGGCGTGCCGGTGGCGCCTTATGCGGAGATCCGGTCGGCTGCCGACATCGATGCGGCGCCGGCTTCGCTGTATCCTGGCATCTTGAAAGCGGCCCGCCTGGGTTATGACGGCAAGGGGCAGGCGCGCGTGGAGTCGGCCGAAGAGGCCCGCGCCGCCTTCGATGCTTTCGGCGGCGTACCCTGCGTGCTGGAAGCCAGGCTGCCCCTGGAGTTCGAGATTTCGGTCGTCGTGGCGCGCGGCTTCGACGGCGAGGTCGTGACCTACCCGGTCTCCGAGAACGTGCATCGCGACGGCATCCTGGCAGTCTCGACCGTGCCGTCGCCTCGCGCCTCGGCCGACGTTGCGCGCCGCGCCTCGGCGGCTGCGCTCCAGGTCGCATCGGGCCTGGAATACTGCGGGGTGCTGTGCGTCGAGTTTTTCGTGCTTCCGCAAGACCGCCTCATCGTCAACGAAATCGCGCCGCGCCCCCATAACAGCGGGCACTACAGCATCGATGCCTGCACGACCAGCCAATTCGAGCAGCAGGTGCGGGTGCTGGCCGGCCTGCCGCTCGGGGCGTCCGACATGCTGGCGCCGGCGGTCATGCTCAACGTGCTCGGCGACATCTGGTTCCGGCAGGGCGATGAGGCGGTCGAGCCGCCTTGGGCCAAGGCCTTGGAGGTCCCCACGGCCAAATTGCACCTGTACGGCAAGAAGGAAGCACGCCGCGGCCGCAAGATGGGGCACGTGACCTGTCTCGGCGCCGACCGCGACGCGGCGGGCCGCAGCGCCGCGCAAGTCGCGGCCGCCCTCGGCATCGTTTATCCGTAGGCGCCGATGGACGCGCGCATCCTGCCGCCCACGCCCGAGGCCATCGCCGAAGCGGCGGACCTGCTGCGGGCCGGGCAGCTCGTGGGGATGCCTACCGAGACGGTGTACGGCCTCGCGGCGAACGCCTCGGATCCGGACGCCGTGGCGCGCATCTTCTCCGCCAAGGGTCGGCCCAATGATCATCCCGTCATCGTCCACGTGGCCGCCGGCGACGATTTGTCGCGCTGGGCCGCGCACGTTCCCGGCGCCGCGCGCCGGCTGATGGATGCGTTCTGGCCGGGGCCGCTGACCCTCATCCTCCCGCGGGCCCCTGGCGTGCCCGATGCCGTGACGGGCGGACAGGATACGGTCGGGCTGCGTTGTCCCTCTCATCCCGTCGCCCAGGCCTTGCTGGCGGCATTCGGCGGCGGCGTTGCGGCGCCCTCGGCCAATCGCTTCGGCCGCATCAGTCCGACCACTGCCCGGCACGTGGCAGACGAATTCGGCGCGGCCGTGCCCTTGGTGCTGGATGGGGGGCCGTGCGAGGTCGGCATCGAATCGACCATCGTCGACGTCTCCGGCGAACTTCCCCTGCTTCTGCGGCCGGGCCACATCTCTGCCCTGGCGCTGTCGGAGGTACTGGGCACGGCGGTGCTGACGCGTTCCCAAATGGACGATCGCCGCGCCGTGCCGCGCGTCTCGGGCTCGCTATCCGCGCATTACGCGCCCCGCACCCCGCTCAAATTGGTCCATGCGGACCGGCTCCCGGGGGAGGTTGCCGCCGCACGGGCCCAGGGCCGGTCGGTGGGGGTCTGGTCGAAGCGCGATCCGGGCGGGGCGGCCGTCTGGGTGGAGGCGCCCGCCGATCCCGAAGGCTATGCACACGCGCTTTATGCGACGCTGCGCGAACTCGATGCCCGGGGGCTGGATGTGCTGATGCTTGAGCAGCCGCCCGAAACGCTCGAGTGGTCTGCGGTGCGCGACCGGCTCGGACGCGCAGCGGTGGGGTCGGGCCCTGCCTGAGCGGTGGCCGGGCCTGCCGCGAAGCAGGACCGGGCCCCTATCGCTACGGCCGCTTGCGGGCGTAGGCAAACCAAGCGGCGGACTGCGCACTGTTGGTCGCCATGATCAGCAACAGCGGCTCTTTTTCCTCTTCGGCCAGGCGCACGGCGACTCCTTGCATGCTGGTGCCTGCGTGCTGGCCCAGGCAGTTGGTGGCATTGCCGAAAGAGAAAGTGGTGGTCGCGTAGTTCTTGCCCGAGGCGGCTTTGGTCAGTGCGCCGCTGACGTTGCAGGTATCCGGCCTTCCGCTGATTTGGAACCGGGCGTCGAAGTTGCCGTTGGACTGGATGGTGAAGGTCACGCCCGAGCTGGTGCTGTCGCGCCCTTGCCAGGTGCCCGAGTAGGCCGCGAGATCGAAGGCGGCGTCGTACTGCTCGTTGAACGTGGAAGCAAAGGTCACGTTTTGTCCGAGGTTGCCGTCGAACGTCGAGCGGGTCGTCACCGTGCCGGTGATGTTGGCCGTTTCGGCGGTGGTGTCGCCGGTGCCGAAGGTCTTGCCGGTTCCCGAAAATGCCTTGCCGTTCAGCGAACCCGTTCCGCGCGTGAGCCGGCGCACCTGGGTGAAATTTTCGCTCCACGACATGGCCCACAGCTCGTTGTTGGGCGTCACGAGCATGTGCAGGGAGAGCGTGTCGCTGGTGACGGTGCCTGCCCAGATGCCTTGCGCATCGCTGTTGCCGCCACTCCCGCCGCCTCCGTCTTCGTCCGGCGAACCAAAGTAGCCGTTGCAGCCGGCGACGGACAGGGTGCAGAGCAGGGCGAGGGCGATGCGACGATGCATAGACGGTCCGGAGAAAAGGTTTAGGGAGAAGGCGGCGCCTTGCGGGCGCGTTGTGGCGTGAGGTCGAAGCCACCCGCGTGAAACACCAGCGGCATGGCGTCCGTGTGGCCGCAGCGTTCGACCTCGCCGACGAAGATGCAGTGGTCGCCTTCGTGATATCTGCTGCGGTTATAGCATTCGAACCAGGCCGTGCAACCGTGCAGCAGTGGCGCGCCGTTTTCTCCCGGGCGCCAAGATACTTGGGCGAAGCGGTCGGCGGGGTTGCCGCGGACGGCGAAGCGCTTGGCAATGTCGAGCTGGTCGGCCGCCAACACGTTCACGGCATAGTGCCTGGCCGCCTCGAGCATGGGGAGCGAGCTGGAGGTCAGCGAGAGGCTCCAAAGCACGAGCGGCGGCGTCAGGGAGACGGAGTTGAACGAACTGACCGTCAGGCCGACGGGGCGCCCGTCCGGCCCGATGGCGGTGACCACCGTCACGCCGGTGGCGAAACGGCCCAGGGCCGAACGGAATGCGGTGGAGTCGAAATTCGGAAGAGCTGCAGGCATCCAGGAAAGGGGCTGACGCACCCAGGTCGCTGGTTGCGCGCTGATGTAACTTTAAAACCCCATTTTATCCGGCCCCGGCCATGCGGGGGACGATCTCTTTGGCCAATAGCTCCAGCGTGAGCGGCGCGCTTCCCTCCGCCTTGTTGTTCGCGATGATCCATGCCGGCTGGCCAGCCGCGCGCGCCGCGCAGGCGGCTTCGGCCAGGACGCGGCGCGTTTCGGGATCTTCGGCCTGGATCTTGTCGAACGGAAAAAACTTCGCCTTGGCCGCTTCGTAGCGTTGGCCGGCGAGCAGGCTCCATCGGACGACCAATGGGCCGGGGCCCGTGGCCTCCACCGCCCGCATCTGGCGTGCCGCCGGGGGCATGCGGGCGTGGATGGCCACGCAATAGCGCGCGTCGCGCTGGGCGAGCATTTTCATCATGCGCGGCGTGACGACTTGCGGGTCGCGGAACTCCACCGCATAGAAGGGCGCCTCGCGCCCGCGGGATGCGGGCAAAGGGGGCAGCGCCGCCAGGAAGGCGGAGAGGCGTGCCACCCAGCCGGCCGGGTCGGCCAGGACCTCTGGCGGCAGCGGGGAAAACTGGAAGACCAGCGGACCGGCTTTGTCGCCTAACCCTTCCAGGCACGGTGCCACGAAATGATCAGTCGCCAGGACCGGATCGAGAAAACTGGGATTCGGTCCTGTCGGCGCCCCGCGGTCGTCGCGCAGCACTGCGTCCGTGATGAGGTTGGGCGCTTTCACCACGAAGCGGAACCCGGATGGTACCTGGCGTGCGTAGTGGGCATATTGCTCGGCCGTCAGCGGCGCGTAGAAGGTGCGGTCGAGGCTGACGCTGTTGAGCAGCGGATGGGACGAATACGCCGGCAGGCCTTCGCGTGACAGCAGCGATTCGCTCGCCTTGGCGCCGTACACGATCCCGTTCCAGCCTGAGAAGGCCCAGGACGAGGTGCCAAGATACACGTGCGGTGGCATGGCGGCGCCCAATTGGCGCAACGCCGCAGGATGTTCCGCCGCGGGTATCGTCTTGCCCTTCCGCCTGGGTGGTAGGCCCGCGGCCGGCGCGTCATCGAAAAATGAGGTTTGGCTGGGCGTGACAGGTGCGTCGTCGCCCGCTCGACGATCCTGCTGCGGCATCGCGGCCTATGGAGCAAGGCGCACGATGCGCCAGCCGCCTTCGGGAACGGGCCGGTAGAGCAGGCGGTCGTGCAGGCGGGAAGGGCGGCCTTGCCAGAACTCGATGGCGTCGGGCACGACGCGATATCCCCCCCAATGGGGGGGGCGAGGCGGGTGTTCGCCAAGTTCGGCGCGCAGGCGCTGCTCGCGCTCGCGCAGGACCTCCCGGTTCGGGATTTCGGTGCTTTGTTCGGACACCCAGGCGCCGATCCGGGAACCGAGCGGCCGGCTGTGGAAGTAGGCGTCGGATTCTTCTTCCGACGTGCGCTCGACGCGGCCTTCGATGCGGACCTGGCGTTCATGTGCCGGCCAGAAGAACAACAGGCTGGCGTAAGGCACGTGGGCAAGGTCGCGCCCCTTGCGGGAATGGTAGTTGGTATAGAAAACGAAGCCCCGCTCGTCGTAGCCCTTGAGCAGCACCGTCCGGGCGGCGGGGCGGCCCCGTTCGTCGACGGTGGCGAGCGTCATGGCATTGGGGTCCGGAAGCCGTTCGGCGACGGCACGGTCGAACCAGGCTCCGAACAGTTCGAGCGGCGAGGCCGGGGCGTCGGACTCCAGCAGGGCACCTTGCTGGTAGTTCTGACGAATGTCTGCGATGGACATGATGGCGGGCGAAGAAGAAATCCTACCCATCACTATACCGGGTTGCGCGGCTCCTATTCCTGCGCCAGCGCCAGTCGGCGAACGAGCCGGTCCAGGCGCGTGTCCCGTATGCCATGGGCCTGCAGCGCGCGGGCCGTATCGAGCACGTAGTCCACGCAGGCGCCGTAGCGTCCGTGTGCTCGCCGGATCGCGGCGAGCACTTCCTCTTCAGCGAGCCCGCTGGCATAGCCAGAGCCCTTCCGGTCGATGACGAAGGCGAGGGCGTCTACCGGGCCTGCGGGCGTATTGCAGCGCAGCCAGCGGGGCAGGTACGCGCCGGTCATCATCTCGCGTTCCCAGAGGGCGGGGAAAATGCTGTCGACGTCCGCCGCAGCGATGCGCAGCGCAACCCCGTGGCAGCTGCCCCCGCGGTTCAGGCCGAACACCAGGCCTGGCGACGAGGGCGTGCCGCGGTTCACGCGCGACCACAGGCACAGCGAGCGGTGATAGCCGCGCACCGTGGCCAGGCGGCGTTCCTGCACCGGAAACTCGGCTTTCCAGATCAATGAGCCGTAGGCGAACAGCCAGATGTCGTCACGCCGATTCCAATGGCGCAGGGCGGCTTTGCGCGATGCGTCCAGCTCCTGCGCACTGAGCAGCAGCGGGGCGTATTCAGGGGATGGGGCGCAGGGCGGCGACGGTGCGATTCCCGGTGCGGAGCGCATCATGCAATCGCCGGCGGGTTGTCGTTTCGCATGCATGACGGGACTATCGTTTTTCGCTGCGGGTGGCCATGTTGCCGGCCGCATCGGAGGCTTTCCGTTCTGCCGGTTGCGGCGGTGAGGTCTCGCCGCGTCGCGGAGGCCGAGTCAGGGTTCCGCCTGCGAACAGGCACGCCGCCACCGTCCAGAAGGGCATGCCCAGGCCGGTCAGCGCGCTCAGGCTGCCGAAGACCAGGGGAAGCACGAACTGTCCGCCGTTGATGATGGCCATCCGCAGCCCGAGCGCTTCGGCGGCGCGTCCCGCCGGTGCGTGGGCATGGAGCAGGGACATCAGGCTGGGTTGGCCGCTGCCCAGGGCGAGCCCGAGTAGGAAGGCCAGCAGGATGAGAATGGGGACTTCGCGGAAGAAAGGGTACAGCACGTAGACGACGCTGGCGGTGAGCATGGCGGCGCGCAGCAGCGTCCACGCGGCGACCCGTTGCTGTATCCACGGAAGCAGGATGCGGATCACGAAGGTGGCGACCGAGAACGCGGACAGGATAAGCCCTATGGTCGTGGCCGACAGCCCGATGGCAGACCCAAATATGGGCACCATGAAGGCATTGAGGTCCCAGGCACCGGACAGGAGCGCGGTGGAGATGAGCACCCGGCGCAGCGTCGGGTTGGCGAGCAGGTCGCTCACTTGGTCGCGGCTCGCGCGGCGGTGCGTCCGGCTGGGGCGCGGCAGCCGGCGCTGCTGCTTGAGCAGCGTGCCGAGTGCTAGCAACTGGCACAGGAACAGGATGCCAAACGCCCAACGCACGCCCAGGTGGTCGATCGCCAGCCCGGCGATCAACGGTCCGCCGAAGCCCGAGATCGACATGGACAAGGAAAGGCGCGAGAAGTTGATGATGCGCCGCTCGGGCGAGGCATACATCCCCATGACGTTCTGCGCGGCGATGTGGAAGGTCATGCAGCCTATCCCGGTCATGAAGCTCGATGCGAACAGCACGCGGGTGTCTTGCACCGCGAACGGCAGCAGGCTGCCGGCGATGAGCAGGGAGACCCCGATGCGCATGGGCACCCTGGCGCCAATGTGGTCCACCCAGCGGCCGACATGGACGGACAGCAGCATGGGGAGCAGCGCGAAGAGCGCCATCAGCACGCCGACGGTGAAACTGGATGCGCCCTGCGCGAGCGCGCCGAGCGAGACCGTGACCCGTCCGCCCGTCAGGCCGATGTGGGTAAGAATGCCCAGGACGCAAAAGATGAGGACGCCGCGCTCGTCGAGCGGTGCCTGGGGCGGCTCGGCGGCGGCAGCTTGCTGGCGGGTGACAGTTGGGCCCAAGGTGAATGCGGTGCGGAGTGCCGCAATCGCGCGGCGGCTTCGGGGTGTCATGCATTCTAACGCCGGGATCGTGGCTCGGCCATGGGGGCGCCTTTCCGGGCCTGCTACTATCACGGCATTTCCGCGGCCGCGCCGCCCGGAGCGTTTTCGTTTTTTCCCCCGGATCATCATGAGCTGCGATATCGATACCGAGCGCCGGTTCGGCGGCCTCGACCGCCTGTACGGACCGGGAGCGCTCGATGCGCTACGCGCCGCGCGCGCCACCGTCGTGGGGCTGGGCGGCGTGGGCTCATGGACCGCCGAGGCCTTGGCCCGGTGCGGCGTCGGCACGCTGACGCTGATCGATCTCGATCACATCGCCGAATCCAACGTCAATCGGCAGGTTCATGCGCTGGGCCGCACGCTGGGGCAGGCCAAGGTGGAAGCCATGGCCGAACGCATACGCGACATCAACCCGCAGTGCACGCTGCACCTCGTCGACGACTTCCTCGACCCCGACAACGTCGACCGTTTATTGCCGGACCCGACGAGCATCGTCGTCGACTGCACTGACCAGGTCTCGGCCAAGATCGCCATGATCCTGCGTGCGCGCCGCATTGGTGCGCCGCTCGTGGTGTGCGGGGGGGCGGGCGGCAAGACCGACCCGCTGGCCTTGCGCGCGGGGGATTTGTCCGAAGCGGTCAACGACGCCCTGCTGGCCAAGATTCGCAACCAGCTGCGGCGCCATCATGGGTTTCCCAAGGCCTCGCACGTGGCGGGCAAACCGCCGCGCCGGCTGCCGAAAATGAAGGTGCGCGCGCTATGGGTCGACCAGCCGGCGAGGTTGCCGGCGGCATGGCTGCAGGATGCGGACGCGCCCGCCGGGGCGCCACAGGGGCTTTCATGTGCGGGCTATGGCTCGGCCGTGACGGTCACGGCCGCGATGGGCCTGGCCGCGGCGCATGAAGTCCTGCGCTACATCTTCCCGGCCGAGCGCTGAGCCGGATTCAGTCCAGCTCGACGTCGAACCAGCCGCGCAGCGCATTGGAGAGGCGCAGCCCCTGTGCCTGCGCGAGCATCTCTCGCGTGATCACGCCTTCGACGGCCAGCTCTTCGTCCAGCAAGGCCTGCCGCTGGACGCCGGGCAGCAGTCCGCACGAAACGGGTGGGGTGATCCATTGGCCATCCAGGTAAACATAGACGTTGGACCGGCTGCCTTCGCACAATTCGCCGCGTTCGTTCAGATACAGCATGTCGAAGTGTTCCGGGTGGGCTGCCAGCCAGGTCGTCGCCTCGTCGTACCACGGGCGCGCCGTCGTCTTGTGGCGCAGCAGTGTTTCGCCAGACCGGAGGCGGCGATGGGACAAGCTTGCTCGCGGCCGCTGCGGCAGCGTGTCGAGCGGCGAGGTCTGGATCTCGATGGCGCCGTTGTCGGCGACCAGCACGCGCATGCGGTGCGCCCCGCCTTCGGGTAGGCCCGCCGCAGCGCGCGCTACGGCGCGCTGCACGGCCTCCACCGAGCTGCGGTAGGCGAGTTCGGCGCACGAGCGGCCGAGCCGCTCCAGGTGCCAGGGAAGCAAGGGCATGCGGCCGTCAGCGTCGACGCGTATGGTTTCGATCAGTCGCGGCCGCATCTCAAGATGCCTTGCTCATTTCCACCTGGGACGCCATGAACTCGGCCAGCACGCGCCCGGTGTGCGAGCGCGCCCGTTCCCGCATGACCTGTTCCGGCGAACCCTGCACCACCAGTTGACCGCCTTCGTTGCCTCCCTCCGGCCCCATGTCCAGTAACCAGTCGGCTTCGGCGATGACGTCGAGGTTATGTTCGATCACGACCACGGTATTGCCGGCATCCACCAGGCGGTGCAGCACGCGGATCAGCTTTTCCACGTCCGCCATGGACAGGCCCACGGTCGGTTCATCCAGCACGTAGAGCGTGTGCGGCGTCTTGTAGGCGCGTCCCGTGCGCATCGTGCCCTCGTCCAGGCGGGCTTTCGCCAGCTCTGTCACCAGTTTGATGCGCTGCGCCTCCCCGCCCGACAGCGTGGGCGAGGGCTGCCCCAGGGTCAGGTAGCCGAGCCCTACGCTTTGCAGCAGCTGCAGCGGATTGAGGATGGAAGGATGCGCCGCGAAATACTCGACGGCTTCGTCGATTTCCATGGCCAACACCTCGCCCACGCTCTTGCCTCGCAAATGCACGGATAGCGTTTCGCGGTTGAAGCGCTGGCCGTCGCAGGCATCGCACGGCACTTTCACGTCCGGCAGGAAATTCATTTCTATCGTGCGCATGCCCTGGCCTTCGCAAACCGGGCAGCGGCCTTCGCCGGTATTGAAGCTGAAGCGGGCGGCCGTCCAGCCGCGCATGCGCGCTTCCATGGTGTCGGCGAACTGCCTGCGGATGGCGTCCCAGAATCCTACGTAGGTTGCCGGGCAGGAGCGCGGCGTCTTGCCGATCGGCGTCTGGTCGACTTCCAGCACGCGGTCTAGGGTTTCCCATCCCTCGATGCCCGCGCACCCCGTCCAGGCGCCGCCTTTTTCGGCAGCATCCTTCCCGATGCGCCGCTGCAGGTTGTCCAGCAGCACGTCACGCGCGAGGGTGGACTTGCCTGAACCCGAGACGCCGGTGACCACGGTGAGCCGGCCGATCGGAAAGCTGGCATCGACCTCGCGCAAGTTATGCAGTCGCGCGCTGCGCACCGTGATGCGGGGCGTTTCCGCCGTGACCGGCCGGCGTGCCTGCAAGGGGTGTTGCAGCGGCCGGGCGAGGTAGCGGCCAGTCAGGGACGCGGGATTGGCCATGATGTCCTGCACCCGGCCCTGCGCGACGACGGTTCCGCCGCGGACACCGGCCCCGGGGCCCATGTCGATGACGTGTTCGGCGCGGCGAATGGTGTCTTCGTCGTGTTCCACGACCACAAGGGTGTTGCCCTTGCCCTCGAGCTTGGCCAAGGCATTGAGCAGGATGCGGTTGTCTCGCGGGTGCAGCCCAATGGTCGGTTCGTCCAGCACGTAGCAGACGCCCTGCAGGTTGGAACCCAGCTGCGCCGCGAGCCGTATCCGTTGGGCTTCCCCGCCAGAAAGCGTGGGCGCCGCCCTATCCAGCGCGAGGTAGCCCAGTCCGACCTCTTCCAGGAAAGCGAGGCGGCTGCGCAGTTCGGCAAGAATGTCGCGCGCGATCTCGGCCTCGCGGCCCTCGGTCTCAAGCTCGCGGAAAAACTTCGCCGCATCGCGTACTGCCAGGGAGGCAAGCTGCGCGATCGAGCGGCCTCTCCAGCGCACCGCCAGCGATTGGCGGTTCAGCCGTTGCCCGTGGCACGCTGGGCAGGGCTGCACCTCTTCGTCGCCCATGTTCCAAGCGGCTTCTTCCCCTGTCTGTTCCGCGTCGAAGCCGGGCAGCTTGACGCCCGTCCCGAAGCACGCCGGGCACCAGCCGTGCTTGGAGTTGTAAGAGAACATGCGCGGGTCGGGCTCGGGAAAGCTCTGGCCGCACGACGGGCAGGCCCGCTTGACAGAGAACACGCGTTGTTCGAGGTCGGGGGCGGGCGCAGCGTCGCCGCTCGCCATGGCGGCCCGCAGTTTCTCCAGGGGCCAGACCACGCTCATGACGCCGTGTCCGTGTTCCAGGGCCTCGTGCACGGCCGCCCGCAGCTGGGCCTCGTTGGCCGGATCCACGATGAAATCGGCCACTGGCAGCTCGATGTCGTGCTCCTTGAAGCGGTCCAGGCGCGGCCATTTCGCTGTCGGAATGAAGGCGCCGTCCACCCGCAGGTGGGTGTACCCCTTGTTGGCGGCCCATTTCGCGAGGTCGGTGTAGTAGCCTTTGCGCGCCTTGACCAGCGGCGCGAGCACGCCCACGTGTTGGCCCTTGAGCTCGCGCATGACGCGGCCGACGATCAGGTCGAAGGTTTGGGGTTCGACCGGCACCTCGCAGTCGGGGCAGTACTGCGTGCCCAGCTTCATGTACAGGAGGCGCATGAAATGGTGCGTCTCGGTCATGGTTGCGACCGTGGACTTGCGGCCGCCGCGGCTGGTGCGCTGCTCGATGGCGACCGTCGGCGGGATGCCGAAGATCGCATCGACGTCCGGCTTGCCGGCCGGCTGGACGATGGAGCGCGCATAGGCGTTCAGCGATTCCAGGTAGCGGCGCTGGCCTTCGTTGAACAAGATGTCGAAGGCCAGCGTTGATTTGCCCGAACCCGACACGCCGGTGATCACCGTAAACGCGCCGCGCGGAATTTCCACGTCCACGTTCTTGAGGTTGTGTTCGCGCGCGTTCTTGATCTCGATCGCGCGCGAGGTGCGGCGGCGCTGCGCCAGCACGTTCTGCAGCGGCATGCCTGCGGGCTCGTGGCTACCGTCCGCCCCATAGGGCTCGATGCGCTCAGCCACGACGGTGGGCGCGCCCAGCTGCGCTTCTTCTGGCGCCTGGGCGGGCGCATCGGCGGCCTGGCCGATCTGCGCTTCGTATTCGCGCAGCGCGCGGCCCGTGTGGGAGGCCGGGTGCCTCATGACGTCCTGCGGCGTGCCCGCGACGATGACCTCGCCGCCTGCGTCGCCGCCTTCGGGGCCCAGGTCGATCAGCCAGTCCGAGGCACGGATGACGTCCAGGTTGTGCTCGATGACGATGAGCGTGTGGCCGGCCGCCAACAGCTTGCGGAAGGCGCCCATCAGGCGCGAGATATCGTCGAAGTGCAGGCCGGTCGTGGGTTCGTCGAACAGGAACAGGCTGCCCTTCTTCGAAAGCTTCGCGCCGATGGCCGCGATGCCCGAGCGTGCCGCCTCGGCCAAGTGGCCCGCCAGCTTGAGGCGCTGCGCCTCACCGCCCGAGAGAGTTGGGACCGGCTGTCCCAGGCGCACGTATTCGAGGCCGACGTCGGCCAGCGGTGACAGCCCCAGCTGGATGTCCCGCTCGCCCTCGAAGAAATCCAGGGCCTCGGTCACCGTCATTTCCAGCACGTCGGAGATCGAGGCCGAGCGGCCCTTGCGCTCGATCGTGACCTCGCGGATTTCGGGGCGGAAGCGCGTGCCGTCGCAGTCAGGGCAGCGCAGGTACACATCGGACAGGAACTGCATCTCGACGTGTTCGAAGCCCGTTCCGCCACAGGTAGGGCAGCGGCCGTCGCCGGCATTGAAGCTGAACATCCCGGCGGTGTAGCCGCGCTCCTTGGACAGGCGCGCCTGGGCGAAGAGTTTGCGCACACCGTCGAACGCACCCACGTAGCTGGCCGGGTTGGAGCGCGCCGTCTTGCCGATAGGCGACTGATCGACCATGACTACGTCCACGATCCAGTCGTCACCGAGGATGCGGTCGTGCGCGCCCGCCGCCTCCGTCGGCTTGCCCTTGAGCTTGAGCAGGGCGGGGTAGAGGACGTCCTGCACCAGCGTCGACTTGCCCGAGCCGGAGACACCGGTCACGCACACCAGGCGGCCGAGCGGGAATTCCACCGTGATGTTCTTTAGGTTGTGCTCGCGCGCGCCTTCCACGATCAGCCGCGGCGTGCCGGGCGTGACGGGCATGGGGCGCGGGGCGGCGACATGGCGGCGGCCGGAGAGATAGTCGCCGGTGAGCGTGCGCGCCTGGCGCAGCTGCGCGGGCGAGCCATTGAACACGATCTGGCCTCCGCGCTCGCCCGGCCCCGGGCCGATGTCGATGATGCGGTCCGCCGCCAGCATGACTTGCGGGTCATGCTCGACCACCACCAGCGAGTTGCCGGCATCGCGCAGTCGATGCATGACCTCGACGATGCGGTTCATGTCGCGCGGATGCAGGCCGATGGAAGGCTCGTCCAGCACGAACAGCGTATTCACCAAAGAAGTGCCGAGTGCGGTCGTGAGGTTGATGCGCTGGACTTCCCCTCCTGAAAGCGTGCGGCTTTGCCGGTCCAGCGTCAGGTAGCCCAGCCCCACGTCGCACAGGAACTTGAGCCGCGCGCGGACTTCCTGCAGCAGCAACTCTGTGGCCGCGTCCATGACGCCTTCGAAGCGCAGCGCGTCGCAAAATACGCGTACGCGTTCGATGGGAAGCAGCATCAGATCGTGGATGGATAGGCCGGGCAGCGCATCGAGCGTGGCCTGGTCCCAGGCGACGTGCAGCGGCCGGAAGCGGACGTAGCGATCGTCCGACTCAGGCAAGATCAGGTCGGCCTCGGCCTTGGTTCCTACGCGCCAGAGCAGCGAATCCGGCTTCAGCCGGGCGCCGTTGCAGTCGGGGCAGGGCGTGTACGCGCGATACTTCGACAGTAGCACGCGTATATGCATTTTGTAGGCCTTGGTTTCCAGCCAATCGAAGAAGCGCTTGACGCCGTACCATTGGTATTTCCAGGCGTCGCTGCCTCCCTTCCAGTCCGGAGTGCCATTCAACACCCAATCGCGCTGCGCAGGGGTGAGCTTGCGCCACGGAACGTCCAAGGGAATGCCGGCGCGAGTCGCGTACTTCACTAGTTCGTCCTGGCACTCCTTGTAGCTCGCCGTCTGCCACGGCTTGATGGCACCGCCGCGCAGCGTCTTGTTTTCGTCGGGGATGATCAGCCCGTAGTCGATGCCGATGACCCGGCCGAACCCGCGGCAGGTTTCGCACGCGCCGAGCGGCGAATTGAACGAGAATGCGCTGGGCGTGGGCGAGGCGTACGCGATGTCGCACTCGGCGCAGTGCAGCTCGTCGCTGTATTTCCAGTGCGCGGTCTCGTTGCCCTCGGCGTCTACGGCGCGTACATCCACGCGGCCCGCCCCCAGCCGCAGCGCGGCGTCCAGCGCTTCCATGACGCGTGCGCGTTCGGCATTGCCGAAACGGAAGCGGTCCTGAACCACGTCCAGCACCTGTACCGCGTTCTTTCCGCTTCCCGCCTTGCGCTGGGCGTGCACCCGGGTATAGCCCTGGCGTTCCAGGAAGCCACGGATTTCTTCTTCCGTATAGTTCGCAGGAACTTGGACTGGAAAGGTGACGATCAGCCGCGGGTCGCCCGCCTCGGCCGCGCGGCGGGCCAGGGAAGCGTATATGGACTCGGGCGTGTCTTTTTGTACCGGCCGGGCGCACTGGCGGCAGAAGAGCCGCCCGGCCCGCGCGAACAGCAGCTTGAGGTGATCGTTGAGCTCCGTCATCGTGCCCACGGTGCTGCGCGAGGTACGCACCGGGTTGGTCTGGTCGATGGCGATGGCGGGCGGGATGCCCTCGATCCGGTCGACCTGCGGCTTGTCCATGCGGTCCAGGAACTGGCGCGCGTACGGAGAGAATGTCTCGACATAGCGGCGCTGGCCTTCCGCGTACAAGGTGTCGAAGACGAGCGAACTCTTGCCTGAGCCGGATACGCCGGTCACCACCACGAGCTCATTGGTCGGGATGGAAAGGCTGAGATTCTTCAGGTTGTTCTGGCGTGCCCCGACCACGCGGATCTCGGGTTCGGCGGGCGGGGCCAGGGGGACGTCGGGAGCAGGGGAGGCGGAGGACATCGTTCGCATGTAGGGCCGGAAAAAGGCCGGCAATCCTTCAATCGTAGCCGGTTCGCAGACGTTGCGAAAATCGCAACGTTTGACAAAATTACGTAACAAGAGAGCGCAAACCGCAGACGGTACGCCACGTTAGGATAGCTGTATGAACAAGCGCAAATCGTCGACTCTCGATCCGCTGGGCGCCGAGGCCGGGATGTACGTCCCGCCGCCCACGCTTGGCGACGTCCCGCCACCGCCGCGCAGCCTGCGCGTGGCGGCGCTGGTCACGATCGCGGTCGTGATCGTTGCGGGAACTGTCGCCGTCCATACCATTCCCGAGGCCAGGCGAACCTGGCAGCTCATTTCCCATCAAACCGAGAAGGCGCTGGCGCGCGTGCTCGGCAAGGCGGAACAGAAAACCACGGAGGTCGTGGGCGGCGTTCCGCCCCGCTGAAGCGCGGTGCCCGCATTTCCCGGCATTCGCCGAGATCCGTTAGAATTACGGGTTAGCCGGATTCAATGACTGGAGATCAACATGGCGGAAAAGAAACGCACGCGCCGCAACACCCTCGAGCGCCGCTGCCTGGGCAAGCCCTTCAAGCGTCTGTTCGTCGGGGCCCCCAAGAGCATCTTCAAGATGCTCGAAAAGGTCAAGCGCGCTTGATTGGGCGCTAGGTGCCGCGAAGAAAGCCACCCCCGGGTGGCTTTCTTTTTTCGAGGTGTCGCAAAAGGAAAAGGCATGCCTTGGCATGCCTTTTTTCCTGGACCCCGGCGTAGCCTGCGCCGAGATGCGTTCAGTGATGGGCGGGAACCAGGCCCTCGTTTTCGAAGGCGGGTGCGGCGGGCTTGGCGCCCGCCGAGTTCAGGGCCTTGTCCAGCATTCCCTTGTCCAGCGCGCCTTCCCAGCGGGCCACGACTACGCTGGCCACCGCGTTGCCGATCAGGTTGGTGAGCGCACGGCATTCCGACATGAAACGGTCGATGCCGAGGATGAGCGCCATGCCGGCCACGGGCACGGACGGCACCACTGACAGCGTGGCCGCGAGGGTGATGAAGCCGGCGCCGGTGATGCCCGCTGCACCCTTGGAGCTGAGCATGGCTACGGCCAGGAGCAGGAGCTGGTCGCCGAGGGGCAGCTGGATGTCCATTGCCTGCGCGATGAACAACGCTGCCAGCGTCATGTAGATGTTGGTGCCGTCCAGGTTGAATGAATAGCCGGTGGGAATGACCAGGCCCACGACCGGCTTGGCGCAACCCGCGCGCTCCATTTTTTCCATCAGGGTGGGCAGGGCCGCCTCGGACGAGCTGGTGCCGAGCACGAGCAGCAGTTCTTCGCGGATGTAGCGGATCAGCTTGAGGATGGAGAAGCCGTTGTACCGCGCAACTGCGCCCAGCACGATTAGCACGAACAGGATGGAGGTCAGGTAGAACGTCCCGACCAGCCATGCCAGGTTGGCGACGGAGCCGATTCCGTACTTGCCGATGGTAAAGGCCATGGCCCCGAACGCGCCAATGGGCGCCGCCTTCATTAGGATGGCGACCAACTTGAAGAAGGCCGACGAGATGGAGTGCAGGAAGTTCAGCACCGGCATGCCTTTGTCGCCGATGGCGCCGAGCGAGATGCCGAAAAGCACCGAGAAAAAGAGCACCTGCAGGATGTCGCCGCCGGCGAACGCGCTGACCACCGTGTTGGGGATGATGTTCATCAGGAAGCCGACCAGCGTCTGGTCGTGCGCCTTGGCGGAATAGCTGGCGACGGCTTTGGCGTCTAGCGTCGCGGGATCGATGTGCAGGCCTGTGCCGGGCTGGACGACGTTGGCCACGATCATCCCGATGCACAGCGCGAGCGTGGAGAAGACGAGGAAATAAATCATGGCCTTGCCGACGACGCGGCCGACGCGCTGTAGGTCGCGCATGCCGGCAATGCCGGTCGTGACGGTCAGGAAAATGACCGGGGCGATGATCATCTTGACGAGTTTGATGAATGCATCGCCCAGGGGCTTCATGGCTTCCCCGGCCTGGGGATAGAAGTGGCCCAGCAGGATGCCTACCGCAATGGCGAAGAGCACCTGAACGTAGAGGATTTGATAGAACTTTTTCTTGCGCACGGGCGTGGGCGCCGTGCTGGATACTTCGATCATTGGGACGTCCCCTTCCTGCGGCTTCACGTCTCCGGTTGAGAAGGAGACGGCGCCTCGTTTTCAACAATCTCCAAAGTTCGGGCGAACTTCGTTGAAGCCTTTCTTGCAATCCCCATGCCGGGCGAGGTGAGGAGGTCGTTTCTTCTAACCTATTGATTTAGTTAAAGAAAATTTTTTCAGGCCGGCTTCATTCCATGCCGGATGTGCGGATTTCCGCCCAATGGCAAGAAGGGAGTGCGATAATTCGCACAACGGCCTCTCCGAGATGTCTTCCTTTTCCACTCCTTTTTCTCCTAGCGTTCCCGCGCCCACCTTGGCGGGCCACCGCCGCGCGTGGATCCTTTTTGCGCTTGCAGGCGCTGCGGTCTTGCTCGTTGCCTTGTGGGGCGCCGGGCACGTCGGTCGCAAGCAGGCGCATGCCGACCTATTGGACGACGCGAGCGCTGCCGCTGCCCTCAAGGTCACGCTGTTGACGAGCGAGCTCGACAAGCAGCGTTCGCTTCCTTTCGTGCTGGCGCAGGATTCCGAAGTGAAAGGTGCGCTGCTGTCTGGCGATCCGGCAGGCTATCAGGCGTTGAACTTGAAGTTCGAGGCCCTGAGCCGGGACACGGGGGCTGCCGTCATCTATTTGCTCGACCTGAGCGGGACGGGCGTAGCCGCCAGTAACTGGAATCTGCCGGCGAGCTTCGTCGGTTCGAATTTCGCCTTCCGCCCTTATTTCCAGGGAGCTGTCCACGCGGGCCGCTCCGAGTACTTCGCCTTGGGCAATGTCAGCAATGAGCCCGGCCTGTATCTCGCGCGCCGGCTCGAGCAAGACGGCCGCCCGCTGGGCGTGATCGTGGTCAAGGTCGAGTTCGGCACGGTCGAAGCGGGCTGGCGCAAATTCCCGGCGCCTGTATTCGTCACCGACGAGCGCGGCGTGGTGTTGTTGTCGTCTGTCGAATCATGGCGCTTCCTGACTGAAAGGCCGCTTTCTCCCGAAGAGCGGGAGGCGCTGCGGACGAGCCTGCAATTCGGCGACGCGCCGTTGACGCCGCTGCCCCTCCGCCCGGACTCGGCCGGCCGGGTGACGGTGCAGCTTCCAGGGCGCGACGAAGAGCCCTTCCTCCACGTGCAGGCCCCGGTACCGGGGGAGCCATGGCAATTCCATCTCCTGAGCGCGACGGGCGAGGCCACCGAGCGCGCCGTGGCGGATGCCCGCCTGAAGGCCGCGCTGGCCGTGCTATGCACGCTGCTTGCGGCGGGTATTTGGATGCACAGGCGGCATCGCATCCAGGATCGCGTGCGCGCGCAGGAAGCCATACGCCAGGAGTTGGAGTCCCGCGTGGCGGCGCGCACGCGGGAGCTGCGCGAGGCCAATGCACAATTGCGTGCCGAGATGGAAGACCGGCAGCGGGCCGAGGCCGAGCTGCACTCGTTGCAGGAGGAGCTCGTCCAAGCCAACAAACTGGCTTTCCTGGGGCAAATCACCGCCGGCGTCGCGCACGAAATCAACCAACCGGTGGCGGCCATCCGGAGCTATGCCGACAATTCGGCGGTGTTCCTGGAGCGAGGCGTCCTGGATCGCGTGCGCGGCAACATGGCTGCGATCGCTGCGCTGACTGAGCGGATAGGCGTCATCACCGACGAGCTCCGCACTTTTTCCCGCAAGAGCGCCCCGGTGGCGGACGGCCGCGTTCCGGTGGAGGTCGCCATCGACGGCGCGCTGACCTTGGTGGGGTTTCAGTTGCGCCGTCGCGGCATCGCGCTTCACCGCTCGGCGTCCGAGCCTGGGCTGGCCGTGAAGGCGGAGCGGGTTCGCCTCGAGCAAGTGCTGGTGAATCTCCTGCAGAACGCGATCGATGCGCTTGAGCAGGCTGCGGAGCCCCGGATCACGGTGAGCGCCTATCGGGATGGTTCCCGCGTCGCACTCGTCGTGGCCGACAACGGCCCGGGCCTTCCCGAGAGCATCACGGCATCGCTGTTCACGCCTTTCCAGACGACTAAGCCGCGCGGCCTAGGCTTGGGCCTGGTGATCAGCCGGGACATCGTGGCCGATTTCGGCGGCTCGCTGTCGGTCCAGTCCCAGCCCGGATGCGGCGCCCGTTTCACCATTCACCTTCCCGAGGCCACCTCGTGAACGCCGATCGTTCCTCCGTTCCGCCGAAGCCGTCTACCGCTCCCGTCAACCGCGTACTGTTCGTGGATGACGACCCCGCCATGCGCGCGGCCAATTTGCAGACGCTGGAGTTGGCCGGGTTCGACGTGGAGGCCGCGGGCGGGGCAGCCGAGGCGCTGGATCGGGTATCGGCCGATTTCCCAGGGGTGGTGGTGACCGACGTGCGCATGCCCGTCATGGACGGCCTGGAGTTGTTTCGCCGCCTGCGCGAAAAGGATCCCGACCTGCCAGTGATTTTCATTACCGGCCACGGCGATGTGGACATGGCCGTGGCGGCCATGCACGACGGCGCCTACGACTTTCTCGCCAAGCCCTATCCGGCCGAGCGGCTGGCGACGACGGTGCGCAACGCGCTGGACAAGCGCCGCCTGGTACTGGACAACCGCCGGCTTACGCGGCTCGCGCAGGAAGCGGGCGAGAACTTGCCCTTGATCGGCGAAGCACCCGCCATGCAGCGTCTGCGCAAGACCCTGCGGCACCTGGCGACTGCGGACGTAGACGTGCTGGTGCTAGGCGAGACCGGCGCTGGCAAGGAAGTCGTCGCCCAGGCGCTGCATGCCTGGGGCGCGCGCCACGCTCATCCTTTCGTCGCGCTCAATTGCGGGGCGTTGCCCGATACGGTCCTGGAAAGCGAACTGTTCGGCCACGAGGCCGGGGCCTTCACCGGCGCACAGCGGCGGCGGGTTGGCCGCATCGAGTACTCGAGCGGCGGGACGCTGTTCCTCGATGAAATCGAGAGCATGCCCCTGTCGGCCCAGGTCAAGCTCTTGCGCGTGCTGGAAACGCGAACCGTTTCGCCACTCGGGACGAACGAAGTGCGGCCCGTGGACTTGCGCGTCGTGGCCGCGACCAAGGTGGACCTCAGCGATCCTGCCCAGCGCGGTACGTTCCGGGCAGACTTGTTTCATCGACTGAACGTCGTGACGGTCAGGGTGCCGCCCTTGCGGGAGCGCAGGGAGGACGTCCCGCTCTTGTTCGCCTATTTCGCGTCCCAGGCCGCTGCGCGCTTCAAGATGGAGCCGCCGGCGGTCACGCCCGCCGTCCGTCATCATCTACGCACGCATGCCTGGCCCGGCAACGTGCGCGAACTCATGCACTACGCAGAGCGCGTGGTGCTGGGCATCGAGGAAACGGGAGAGGACGATGCGCCGCAGCAGGCTTCCCTGCCTGAGCGGGTGGAGCGCTATGAGGCGGAACTGATACGGGAAGCGTTGGCGCGGCACCGGGGCGACGTCAAAGCCACCTTGCAGGCCCTGGGCATCCCGCGCAAGACTTTCTACGACAAGCTGCAGCGGCACGGGATCGACAGGAGCGCCTTCGTGCCACGGGAAGGCTGAGGGGAGATTGCGGCCCCGGCCGGAGCCGCAAGATGCGAAAGATCAGCCTATGCCGGGGACGACCGTCGAGAACCCGGCGTCGACGTGCGTCACCTCGCCCGTGATGCCCGCTGCGAGGTCCGAGAGCAGGAAAGCCGCCACATTGCCGACGTCGTCGATGGTGACGTTGCGGCGCAGGGGGGCGTAGGTTTCCACGAAATTCAGGATCTTGGAGAAATCCTTGATGCCGCTTGCCGCCAGCGTCTTGATGGGGCCGGCCGAGATGGCGTTGGCGCGGATGCCGCGGGGGCCGAGCGAAGAGGCGAGGTAGCGGGTGGCGGCCTCGAGCGCGGCCTTGGCCACGCCCATGGTGTTGTAGTTGTCTACCACGCGCTCCGCGCCGAGGTAGCTCAGCGTCAGCACCGCGCCTGGGCCCTTGCCCTCGGGACCTTGCAGCAGGGGCAACGCAGCCTTGGCCATGGCGGGGAAGCTATAGGCCGAGATGTCGTGGGCGATGCGGAAATTCTCGCGCGTGAGGCCGTCGAGGAAGTCGCCGGCAATCGCTTCGCGCGGCGCGAAGCCGATGGCGTGCACCAGGCCGTCGAGCTTGTTCCAGGTCTTGCCGAGCTCCGCGAATACGGCTTCGATCTGGGCGTCTTCCGCGACGTCGCAGGGGAAGACCAACTGGCTGTCGAATTCGGCTGCAAACTCGGTGATGCGATCCTTGAAGCGTTCGCCCACGTAGGTGAACGCGAGTTCCGCGCCTTCGCGGCGGCAAGCCTTGGCGATACCGTAGGCAATGGAGCGATTGGACAGCACCCCGGTGACCAGGATGCGTTTACCGGCGAGAAAGCCCATGTTCGGAGGGTTCCTGTGAAACGAGTAATCAATAGCGAGAGTATACGGCCCGCCCGCACGCTGCTGCGTGCCGGCGGGTGCCTCCGCCTCACCCCCTGACGCCCGTGCCGGGTATTTGCAGGGTTTGGCCGACGTTCAGCGAGGAGCCCTTGATCCGGTTCAGCGAGCGCAGCTGATTGACCGAGGTGCCGTATTTGCGGGCGATGGAGCTGAGCGTTTCTCCCTTGCGGACCTTGTGCGTGCGCACGTTCGCCTTCGCCGCCCGGCTCCCGGTGGCAGACGCCCGCATGGGGGTCGGGCCGGTGCTCGCCACCAGCGTCGGTTCGGCCTGTTTGCCGGTCGGGACCATCAGGATGTCGCCCGCGCCGATTTTCGAGCGCGAGCCCAGGCCATTGGCCCGGCGCAGGGTGGCGACCGAGGTGCCGTATTTCTTTGCCACGCTGGCCAAGGTTTCGCCGCGCTGCAGCTTATGGGTATGCCAGGACGACAGCGCGCCGTTGTACGCCCGGAGGTTGGCCTCGAAAATGCCGATGCGGTCAGCCGGCAGCAGCAGCGTCGGCTCGTCGCTGCCGAGGATGACGCCGCGGTTGAACGAGGGATTGAGCGCCTTGAATTCTTCCAGCGGCATTTCCGCGAGCTGCGCGGCGAGCTTGACGTCGATGTTCCGGCTCTTGGTGATGGTGACGAAGTACGGCTGGTTCTCGATCGCCGGGAGCGAGATCTGGTAGGCCTCGGGATCGGAGATGATGTTCTTGATGGCCTGCAGCTTCGGGATGTAGTTGCGCGTTTCGTCGGGCATGTCGAGCGACAGGTAGTCGGTCGGCAGCCCGCGCGCGGCGTTCTTCTCCATGGCGCGCTTGACCGACCCTTCGCCCCAGTTGTAGGAGGCGAGCGCCAGGTGCCAATCGCCGTGGAAGTCGAACAGGTACTGCAGATAGTCCATGGCCGCCTTCGTGGAGGCGATGGGGTCCCGGCGCTCGTCGCGCCACCAGTCCTGCTTCAGGTTGAAGCCGCGTCCTGTAGCCGGGATGAATTGCCACAGGCCCGAGGCCTGCGACCGCGACAGCGCCCAAGGGTCGTAGGAGCTTTCCACGAAAGGCAGCAGCGCGAGCTCCGTGGGCATGCCCCGCTGGTCGATTTCTTCGACGATGTAATAGAGGTATTTGCCGGCGCGTTCGGCCGAGCGCCGCAAGTAATCGGGGCGCGACGCATAGAAGTTCTCCCACTCCTTGACCAGCGGGGTATCGATGTTCGGCACCGCGAAGCTGCGGCGGATGCGGGTCCAGATGTCAGGCGGCTGGACCGTCAGGTCGACCGTGGCGGGCTGCAGTCCTTCATCGCTGGAGGCGCGGTCCAGCGGAGCGTCGATGCGGCGTCCCGTCCCACGCGCCGCATCCGCCGCGCGGGCGGTGCGTTGGGACGAAAATCCCGCCGGCGCGGGCTGGTGCGCGGCAGCATCGATCGCGCCGGGCTGGGCGACCGGCGCCTGGCCGGCGGTGCCGGAAGCTGCCGGGCCCTGCACCGAGGCGCAACCGGCCAGGGCCATCACGCACCCGGCGAGCAGGGGACTGAGCGAAGAGGCTGGACGGCCAAGAAGGACGCCCGCCCGCAGATTCCATAGGCCGCGGGGGCGCAATTGCATGTTGATGTTGTCCTTGACCACGTGCCTCGCTTGGCCTCGTCAACGGGGAGACGGGGCCAGGGGAGACAGTTTCAAAAAATTAAGGAGCCGCAGGCTCTTCCAGGTTGGCCAGGAGGCCTCCGGCCACGGGAATGATGGGGTATTTAGCGCGGCATAGTACGAACCGGCAGCAGCCCTCGTCAACCCGTTTTTACAACTTCACGGCTTTTGGCAGCGATTGCAAACAGATGGGAGCAAGATGCGCACAGCTCTACCGGAAATGGTTTTTCCACTCGCGGAGCGCAGCGAAGACCTCCACCTCATCCGCCAGCGGCTTGCCGGCGTGGGCCGCCGCCGCCGCCGCGACCTGGGGATGCGCCGTGCGCAGGAAGGGGTTGACCTGCCGTTCGAGACCCAAGGTCGTGGGAACGGTGGGCTGGTCGCGATCCCGCATTTGGCCGGCCTGCTCATGCCATTCGCGAAGTGCGGCGTTGTCCGGCTCGACGGCGCGCGCCCAGGCCAGGTTGGACAGCGTATATTCGTGCGCGCAGTAGACGCGGGTCTCGTCCGGCAGCGCGGCCAGCTTCGCGAGCGATTCATGCATTTGCCGCGGCGTGCCCTCGAACAGGCGTCCGCAACCCGAGGCGAACAGCGTGTCGCCGCAGAATACGAGCGGCTCGACGCCTCCCGCCCGCCCGGCGTACGCGATGTGGCCTGCCGTGTGGCCAGGCACGTCGAGGACTTCCAGGTCCAGGTCCAGCTCGGGCAGGGTCACGCGGTCGCCCTGGGAGAGCCGGCGGTCGCAATGGGGCAGCTTCTCGCTAGCCGGGCCGAATACGGTGGCACCGGTTCGTTCGACCAACTCCAGGACTCCACCGACATGGTCCTTGTGGTGATGAGTCAGTAGAATGGCACGAAGCTGCACCCGCTGCTGCTGCAGCGCCGCCATGACAGGCGCGGCGTCGCCCGGATCCACGACGGCCGCCAGCGTACCTTGCCTGACCAGCCACAGATAATTGTCATTGAAGGCAGGGATACCGCTAATTCCCGCTCTTGTCCCGGCATCGTGGATGCCGGCCGAATGCTTGCTTTCTTTCACCGAGTCTTTCATTTCGATGCTGCCGTCTGACGTCCAGGACACTCCGATTGTAGAACTAGCTGCGTGGTTGGCGACCGACCCCGGCCGCCATGCCCTGGCTTGGGAGCAGGAGCGCCTCGACGAGGCAGTCTCCGACGTGTTTGGCTTCCATGCCATGCAGGCGGGATTGGCCGAGCTGGATGCCTTGCGCGCCAATCGCATGCCGTTCAAGGGGTACGTCGCCGGGGCCATGCCGACCGAGGTCCAGCGACAGCGCTGGAACGCTTTCGTGGTTGCCGACGTGGAGGCCTTGCCGTTCGATACGCAAAGCTTGGACCTGCTGGTGTTGCCCCACACCCTCGAGTGTTCGTCCGATCCGCACCAAGTCCTGCGGGAGGCTGAACGCGTGCTCATCCCGGAAGGCCGCCTGGTGATCACCGGATTCAACCCCTGGAGCCTGTGGGGTGCCGGGCGCATGCTCGGGCGCGGCCGTCCATTCTTGCCGGCCGGCGTGCAGCCGTTGTCGCCGGTGCGTTTGAAGGATTGGCTGAAGCTTTTGTCGTTCGAAGTGGAAAGCGGCCGCTTCGGGGTATATGCGCCGCCGTGCCGGACGGACAAATGGCTGCGCCGATACGCTTTCATGGAGCGCGCGGGAGAGCGATGGTGGCCCGTTTGCGGTGGGCTTTACGTCGTTTCCGCCGTCAAGCGCACCGTTGGCATGCGCCTCATCGGGCCAGCTTGGAAAACCCACAAGGCGCCGCGGCGGGCGGCGGTGGCAGCGGCCCGCAGGCAGGCGAGCGCCGAAAAAAGCCGTCTGCCGTAGCTCCCGCAAAAGACTGTCGTCTGGTCCCGGTGCGGTCCTGCCGAACTTGTTTCAGATGGCAAGCAGCGACTCCCGGGACCGGACGGAAGGGGCGCCGCTTAGCGCTGCTGGGCGTTGGCGGCCAGCGCGAGCGTTTCTGCGCGTCGCTGCAGCCACCACGCGTAGTTGCGGGGGAGCAGGTTGTGCGGGTTGGGTACGCCCAGCGTGGCTGCCGCATGCACGGCCCAGTTCGGGTCCCACATCATTTCGCGCGCCAGCGCAACGAAGTCGCAATCGCCCGCTTGCAAATAGCCTTCGGCTTGCTCGGCTTCGCGGATCAGGCCCACGGCCATGGTCCGGATGCCAACCTCCCTGCGGATGCGGCTCGCGAACGGGACGTGATAGCCCGGCACGCGAGGCACGACGTGCAGGGTGAGCGGACCTTCGATGCCGCCCGAGGAGCAGTCGAGAACGTCTACGCCGCGCTCCTTCAGGCGGGCGGCCAATACCACCGTGTCATCCATGCTCCAGATGCCGCCCCGTCCGTCCACGCACGAACCGCGGAAAAACAGGGGCCGGTCGGCCGGCCAGACGGCGCGTACGGCTTCGACGAGCTCCAGGCAGAAGCGCATGCGTCCTTCAATGTCGCCGCCGTATCCGTCAGTGCGATGGTTGGTGATGGGGGACAGGAACTGCTGGATGATGTAACCGTGCGCGCCGTGGATCTCGCAGATGTCGAAGCCGGCATCGAGGGAGCGCTTGGCAGCGTCGACGTGCAGCTGGATCACGTAGCGGATGTCGTCGTGGTCCATTTCCTTGGGAACCATGGCCCCTTCCTTGAAGGGTATGGGGCTGGGCGCCAGGCCCGCCCAGGGCGGACGGCCCACTTTCGCATCCTCAGGGCCCAGCGGCGCGAAGCCGTCCCAAGGTGCGCGCGTGGCGACTTTGCGGCCCGCGTGTCCCAACTGGATGGCGGAGGCCGCGCCTTGGCTGCGGATGAAGTCAGTGATGCGGCGCCAAGCCTTGGCCTGGGCGTCGGTGTAGATGCCCGGGCAATCGTAGGTCTTGCGAGAGCGTTCCGAAACCGAAGTTTCCTCGCAGAAGATGATGCCCGCGCCGCCGGTCGCGAATTTGCCCAAGTGGACCAGGTGCCAGTCGGTGGGGCAGCCGTCCACGGCACTGTATTGGGACATGGGAGAGACGACGACGCGGTTCTTCACGGTCAGCCCGCGCAAGGTGATCGGCTGGAACATCAAGGGAAGCTTGGCGGTGTCATTCGCGGTGTCGGTCATGATGGGTTCACTCATGGAAGGGGGTGGGGCCAGCAAGCGCTCAGCGCTTGAGAAGACGGGAAAGAACGTTGGCCAAGGTCTTGTCGAGGTGATCGGCCATGGCCTGCCGCGCGCGTGCGGCGTCACCGGCGGACAGGGCCTCCAGCAATGCCAGGTGCTGGGCCACGGAGGCACGGAAGTCCTGTGGCGCCGGAGGCGTTGCGAACAGCATGGACTTGCGGCGCAGCTCCTCGATCAGCTTGGCCATGGTTTCGTTGCCGCACGCGGCGCAAATGGTGCGATGTAGTTCGAGGTCGAGCGACACGCGCTCATGGTTGTCGGGGTGTTCCTCTTCGGCCAGCTGGGTCAGGCGTTGGCGCAGGTCGTCGACCGTGGCGGGATCGATGGAGCCCGCAGCGAGCGCGGCCGCCTCTGCCTCGAGTACCTTGCGGATCTTGAGCAGGTCGAGGAATTCTTCGAGCGTGATGCGGCGCACCTCCAGCACGCCGCGATTGCGGCGGATGAAGCCTTCTCCCTCGAGCCGTCGCAATGCTTCACGCAGCGGCGTGCGCGACACGCCCAGCTGCAGCGAAAGCTGGCGCTCTGATATCGGCGTGCCGAGCGGGATCTCATGCTTGAGGACCATGTCGTAGAGTTGCGCATGGACTCGTTCGACCAGCCCTCCCGGCTCTGGGGCGGCAGGGGCGCTTGCGTCGAGCGTCTCGGGTTCCTGTACCGTTGGCCGCCGCCGGGCGCCGGCGTGTCTACTGCCTGCCGTTGACCCCGGAACGGGTACTGCGCGCGTTGGGCGCGTTGGAATAGTCGGGTTTGTACTAGGGGTGGACCGTCGCCGGGCGGGCGGTCCGGGCCTCGCTCCTTGGCGTCGTTTTCCGGGAACTCCGCCGGGCGGATTAAGGGTCTACCCGAGGGTCCGGCGACCGGCGGCGCGAGTTGTGGGAGAAACCCGCCATTTCCCTGATTTTTTCTTTGATTGGCAGGCGCGGCATAGCCGCAAGCGCCCTGGTCCGATGTTACAGTGCGCGATACGCCTCGTTGTCCATTGTCTGCACGTCAGCATGAAGATTTCCGCTCCGTTCGTCGCTGTCCTTGCCCTGGTCGTCGGGGCCGGGATTGGCTATTTGTCCCCGCGCTTTTTGGCCGATGGCGGACCTGCGGGGGCGCCTGGCGCCGCTGCGCCCGCCAAGCCCGACAGCGCCAAAGCGTCGCCGGCCGTGGTCGTGGAGGTCCAGAAGGTGGTCCAGCGGCCCTTCGAGCGGGGCATCACGGCGGTGGGCAGCCTTCGGTCTGACGAATCCGTCACCCTGCGGCCGGAAGTGGCAGGCCGCATCAGCCAGATCCTGTTCAAGGAAGGGCAGCAGGTACGCAAAGGGCAGGTGCTAGTGAAGCTGGACGACTCCGTGCCTCGCGCCGAGTTCGAACAGGCGCGGGCCAATTACACGCTAGCCAAGAGCAATTACGACCGTGCCGTCGAGTTGCAGCAAAAGGGATTCATCAGCAAGCAGGCCAAGGACGAAGCCGACCACGCCATGAAGGTGCAGCAAGCCGCGATGGTGCTGGCGCAAGTCCGCCTGGACAAAAACGAGATCCGCGCGCCGTTCGACGGCGTGGTCGGATTGCGCAACGTTTCTATCGGCGACTACGTCGGCGTCGGGCAGGACCTGGTGGCGGTGGAGGCCATCGATCCGCTCAAGGTCGATTTCCGCATCCCCGAAATCTACCTGCCCCAAATTCGCACCGGGCAGACCCTGGAGATCGCGCTCGACGCCATCCCCGACAAGACGTTTACCGGCACCGTCTATGCCATCAGCCCACAGATCGACCCGGCGGGGCGCTCCATCGTCATGCGGGCCCAGGTCAAGAACCCCGGCGGGCAGCTGCGCCCCGGCATGTTCGCGCGCGTGCGGCTGCTGCTCGACAAGCCGACGTACGCGTTGGCCGTGCCTGAAGCGGCGCTGGTGCCGGTCGGGGACGATTTGTTCGTCTTCAGGGTGAAGGAAGGACGCGCCGAGCGTGTACAGGTGGAAGTGGGGCAGCGGCGCGACGCCTACGCGGAAATCACGTCCGGTCTGGCCGAGGGCGATGTGATCGTCGTGGCCGGCACCCAGAAGTTGCGCGACGGGGCGGCCGTGAAGGTGCTCGGTACCGCGGCATCTGCTCTCTGAGTTCGAGGCGGCAGCATCATGGTCCTGTCCGAAGTCTGCATCAAGCGTCCGGTTTTCGCCTCGGTCCTGTCGCTGCTGATCGTGCTCGTGGGCTTGATCTCGTATTCGCGCCTCGCGGTGCGCGAATATCCGCAGATCGACGAGCCGGTCATCTCCGTCAGCACCGTGTACAAGGGCGCCTCCGCCGAGGTCATCGAGTCCCAGGTCACCAAGCCGCTCGAAGATTCGCTCTCGGGCATCGAGGGCGTGGAGGTCATGACCTCCACCAGCCGTTCGGAACGCAGCAACATCAACGTGCGCTTCCGGCTCACGATATCGCCCGATGCCGCCGCGGCAGACGTGCGGGACAAGGTGGCGCGCGTGCGCGGCAGGCTGCCCGACGAAATCGACGAACCCATCATCGCCAAGGTCGAGGCTGACTCGCAGCCCGTCATCTTCCTTGCCGTGGAATCGGGTTCGCTTTCGCCGATGGAAGCGTCCGACTACATCAACCGCTTCATCAAGCCGCGGCTTTCGGTGCTCCCGGGCGCGGCCGAGGTGCGCGTGTTCGGCGAGCGGCTGCCCGCCATGCGCATCAACGTCGACCGCTCCAAGCTGGCGGCCTACCGGCTCACCGTGCAAGACGTCGAAGATGCGCTGCGCAAGCAGAACGTGGAAATCCCATCCGGACGCATCGAATCACGGTCGCGGGAGTTCTCCGTCGTCGCCGCGACCAACTTGCGCACCAAGGAGCAGTTCGAGGACGTCATCATCGCCAACGTGGGCGGCTACAACGTGCGCATCCGCGATGTCGCCACCGTCGGGCTGGGACCAGTGGACGAGCGTGTCACCTCCCGCTTCAACGGCAAGCCGGCGCTCAACATCGGGATTATCAAGCAGTCCACGGCCAACCCGCTGGATTTGTCCAAGGCGGTGCGGGCCGAGATGGAAGAGCTGAATGCCACGCTGCCGTACGGCATGAAGTTGAACATGGCCTACGATACCTCGGTGTTCATCGAGAAATCCATCGAGTCGGTATTCCGGACGATCGTCGAGGCCATCATCCTGGTCGTGCTGGTCATCTTCCTGTTCCTGCGCAACCTGCGGGCCAGCGTCATTCCCATCGTCACCATCCCGGTGTCGCTGATCGGCGCCTGTACGCTGATGTACGCCTTCGGCTTTTCCGTCAACACGCTGACGCTGCTGGCCATGGTGTTGGCAATCGGCTTGGTGGTGGACGACGCCATCGTGGTGCTGGAGAACATCTACCGCCACATCGAGGAAGGCAAGTCGCGCTTGCAGGCAGCGCTGCTCGGGTCGCGCGAGATCGGTTTCGCCGTGGTGGCGATGACCTTGACCCTGGTCACGGTGTACGCGCCGCTCGCGTTTGCCACGGGACGCACCGGCCGGCTGTTCATCGAGTTTGCGCTCGCCCTGGCAGGCGCCGTGCTGGTGTCCGGCTTCGTCGCCCTGACACTTACCCCGATGATGTGTTCGCTGATGCTGCGCCACCAGAGCTCGCACGGCCGGGTCTACAACTTCATCGAAGCCTGCCTGAACGGCTTGACCCGGGGCTACCAGCGGGCGCTGGGCTTCGCGCTCGCGCACCGGGCTTGGGTGGTGGTGCTGGGGCTGGCGGTGGGCGCGTGCAGCATTCCGTTGTTCAAGACCATCAAGAGCGAACTCGCCCCGGTGGAAGACCGCGGCGTGATCTATGGCCGGGTGGTGGCGCCCCAGGGGGCGACCGTGGGATACACCACGTCCTACCTCGAGCGCATGGAGGAGATTTACAAGGATATCCCCGAGATGGCCGCGTACCAGGCCGTCGCAGGCTTCCCCGTGGTGACCGACGGCAACGCGGTGCTGCGCCTCAAGCCGTGGGAGGAGCGCACGCGGTCGCAGCAGGAGATCGCCCGCTCGCTGCAGCCACGCTTTGCCGCGCTACCGGGCGTGCAGGCCTTCCCGGTCAATCCGCCTTCGCTCGGCCAATCGCCCCGTTCCACGCCGATCGAGTTCGTGATCATGAGCCAGGTCTCCTATCCGGAACTGGCGGTCATCGCGGAAACGTTCCTCGCCGAACTCGCCAAGTACCCGGGCGTTCAGAACGTGCAGACCGATTTGCGGCTGAATACGCCTGAATTGCGCGTGCAAGTCAACCGCGACAAGCTGGCCGACGTGGGCGTGGATGTGGACCGCGTGGGGCGTACGCTCGAAACCATGCTGGGTGGCCGCCAGGTCACGCGCTTCAAGGACAACGGGGAGCAGTACGACGTGCTGGTGCAGGTCATCCCGCGCGACCGCTCCAACCCGGACGACATTTCGGACATTTACGTCCGTGCCCGCAACGGCGAGATGGTCCAGTTGGCCAACCTGCTGTCGGTGCGCGAAGGGGTGTCGCCGCAGACGCTGAACCACTTCAACCGCATGCGCTCGGTCACCATCACGGGCTCGCTCGCCCCGGGCTATGCGTTGGGCGAGGCGCTGGAAGTGATGGACGAGATTGCCGCGCGCGTGCTGCCGGCTTCCGCGCAGACTGACTTGAACGGCCAGTCCCGCGAGTTCCGCGATTCATCCGGCAGCATTTATATGGTGTTCGCGATGGCGGTTGCCTTCATCTATTTGGTGCTGGCTGCCCAGTTCGAGAGCTGGCGCAATCCGCTGATCATCATGCTGTCGGTACCGCTGTCGATGACGGGCGCCTTGCTGGCGCTGTGGCTGACGGGCGGGACGCTATCGATATATAGCCAGATCGGCCTGGTGACCTTAGTCGGGCTGATTACCAAGCACGGGATCTTGATCGTCGAGTTCGCGAACCAGCTGCGTGACCAGGGCAAGGAGCTGCTGGAAGCAGTGGCCGAGGCGAGCGTGCTGCGCCTGAGGCCGATCCTGATGACGACCGGCGCGATGGTGCTGGGCGCCGTGCCGCTGGCCCTGGCCAAGGGGGCCGGTGCCGAGTCGCGGGTGCAGATCGGATGGGTGATCGTGGGGGGCATGAGCCTGGGCACGATCCTGACGCTGTTCGTGGTGCCTTGCGTCTACGCGCTGATCGCGGGCAAGCGCAAGCGTCCGCTGCCCGTGGGTGAACATCCGGTCGAGGTCGATGCGCATGCCGCGCCCGTTCCTCCTGCGCCGGAAACGGTAGGTTGAGCGAGCGCGGCGCGCCAAATGTCCTACACTTGAGGGCCACCGCCATTTTTTGATGCCCACTCATGCGCTACGTCGTCCTGGATACTGAAACCACCGGCCTCGATCCACTCCAAGGACACCGCATCATCGAAATCGGCTGCGTCGAGATCGTCAACCGCCGGGTCACCCAGCGCCACTTCCATACCTATCTCAATCCGGACCGCGACAGCGACCCCGGTGCGCTGGAAGTCCACGGACTGACCACCGAGTTCCTTTCCGACAAGCCCCGCTTCGAAGATAAAGTCGACGAATTCCTCGACTTCGTCCGCGACGCCCACATCATCATCCACAACGCCGAATTCGACCTGCGCTTCCTGAACGCCGAGCTGGCGCGCCTGCAGCGGGGCGACTTCCGGGACCACTGCCTGGGCATCATCGACTCGCTGCAGCACGCCCGCGAACTGCACCCGGGCAAGCGCAACTCCCTGGATTCCCTGTGTGACCGCTACGGCATCTCCAACGCGCACCGGGTGCTGCACGGGGCCTTGCTCGACTCCGAACTGCTGGCCGAGGTCTGGCTCGCCATGACGCGCGGCCAGGACAGCCTGGTCATCGACCTCGGCGACACCACCGTGCAGGAATCGGCCGAGCTCGGCGCCTTCGACCCGTCCACCCTGCCGGTGATCACGGTGAGCGAGGCCGACTTGGAGGCCCATCGCGCTTACCTGGCCGGCCTGGACAAGGAATCCAAAGGCCAGACGCTCTGGCGCAAATGGGAACCACTTCCCGTCGAGCAGGAAACTGTGGTATAGTTATGGGCTCCCGCCAGTGCGGCGGGCTTCACACCGAAGCGCCTCGGCGAGGTCGCGTCTTCGGGCGGTTAGCTCAGTGGTAGAGCACTGCCTTCACACGGCAGGGGTCACTGGTTCGAACCCAGTACCGCCCACCATCGATTTCCCCAAGAAAGAAAACAAGTCCGGCCGACTGCGCAGCGTTGGTGGGATTGTGAACGCCCCGGTCGCTGCCCGGGGCGGCAAGACGCCTACGCATCCAAACGGCCAAGGTGAACCGGCGCGCGGAACGCGCCCGCGCCAGGCCGGCTGCCGCGGATCAATCCTTATCCAAGCTTGAACGGATCACGGGGTGCTCCGCTCAACTCCACATACACGGACTTCGTTTCGGTGAATTCGCGTATGGCGTCCATGCCATTCTCGCGGCCCAGGCCGCTTTCGCCAAACCCACCGAAGGGCGCGGCGAACGATATGACGCGATAGGCGTTGATCCAGACTGTGCCCGCGCGCAGCTGGTGTGCCACCCGATGCCCGCGGTGGATGTTCTGGGTCCAGACTGCCGCTGCAAGGCCGAACCGGGTGTCATTGGCGATGCGGACGGCATCGGCTTCGTCCTTGAACCGGATGACGGACAGGATCGGACCGAACACTTCTTCCCTGGCGATGCGCATGCGATTGTCCACATCCGTAAAGATCGTGGGCTGTACGAATAGTCCGCCCAGTTCGGGGTCTACTCCGCCGCCGCATGCGAGCTTGGCGCCGTCCTGCTTGGCTATGGAAATGTACTCGAGCACCTTGTTCAACTGAGGCACGTTGGCGCACGGCCCCATTTCCGTGCTTGGGTCCATCGGGTTGCCCAGGCGTATGGTGCGCGCCTTGGCAACGAGTTTCTCCACGAATGCATCATGGATGTCTTCCTGTACCAGCAGGCGCGAGCCGGCCATGCACGTCTGCCCGGTTGCCGCAAAAATGCCGGCTACCGCGCCGTTTGCGGCGACGTCGAGATCGGCATCATTGAAGACGATATTGGGGGATTTTCCGCCGAGCTCCAGAGAGACGCGAGTCAGGTTCTTGGCAGCTTCCGCTGCGATGCGCTTACCGGTTTCGGTCGCGCCGGTGAAGGCGATCTTGTCCACGCCAGGATGGCTGACCAGTGCGGCGCCAATCGAACCCTGGCCATTGACGACGTTGAATACGCCCGGCGGGAAGCCTGCCTCATGAATCCGCCGCGCCAGTGCAATGGTGGATACCGGGGTGTGCTCGGAGGGCTTGACCACGAATGTGCACCCCGCGGCCAAGCCGGCCGCCAGCTTGAAGATGAGCAGTAGGCCAGGTGAGTTCCACGGGGTGATGGCGCCCACGACGCCTATGGGTTCGTGGCGCGTATAAATCATAAAGTTGGGGCGGTCCGAAGGAATCACGTCGCCCTGCAGCTTGTCGGCCAGTCCGGCGTTGTAATAGAACCATTCCGGCAGGTACTGCCACTGCCCCAGCATCTCTTTGTACAGCTTGCCGTTGTCAGTGGATTCGATACGGGCGAGCTCCTCGGCGTCCCGTTTGATGATATCTCCCAAGCGACGCAGTAACTCGGCTCTTTGGGTGGCCGTCATTTTGGACCACGGGCCATTCTCGAACGCATCGCGGGCCGCCTTGACGGCGCGATCGACGTCCTCCACCGTCCCGTCGTTTACCCGCGCCCATACCTTCTGGGTGTAGGGATTCAGGGAATCCATCGGGTTTTGGAGCGGCTCTTCCCGGCCATTTATCCAATTCCCAAATTCGGGTATAGCCACGTCGCTCAACGTATTCATTTTTCTTCAGTCTCTCCACTCACAGGAAATTGCCGGCTCAAAGAGCGAGCGTCTTGATGGGGTAGTATTGCGAGCCGCATTTCGGCAGGCAAACGAAAATTTCACGGGCAGATATGACGATTTTTCATGCGCGCCCTGCAAGCAATTTCCTGCATACCGGTAGTGGATATATTTCGTTGGCCTAGCCTTGCCAGATTGCCTAGCATGAAAAAAACATAAATGGCAATGCAACGCCACCAAGAGGAAAGCAGAGACAATGGGCTTACACGGCCGTTTCAGACTGTGCCCACCCAACGCGCCAGGCTACGCTGTGGGCATCGGCAGCATTGCCTCAATCCTCGTCAATGCTTTGTCGGCGCTTCGCGCCGACGGCACTCCGCACCCGAGACGCGCCACCCGGCCTTGGCGCCGGCCGCCCCATCCGGCAGGCAGCACGCCCCATTGGGAGGGTGGTCCGTTCGTGGCCCAGGGGGTGACGCGCCTCAGGCGCGGGGCGCCTTTCCCTCCCGCTCCAATAGCGCGCGCTTCCTTTCCACGCCCCAACGGTATCCCGACAACGCTCCATCGCTGCGTACGACACGGTGGCAAGGAATCGCCACCGCGAGGGCGTTCGCGGCGCAGGCGCGCGCGACGGCGCGTACCGCTTTGGGCATGCCGAGGCGGGCCGCGATTTCCGCGTACGTCATGGTGACGCCGGGGGGGATCTGGCGCAGCGCTTGCCAGACACGTTCCTGGAAAGCGGTGCCGCGTACGTCGAGCGGCAGGTCGAGTCCGACGGCCGGCGCCTCGACGAGCCCGACGACGCGGGCGATCACCCGTTCGAAGTCCCGGTCGCCGCCGACCAGCGTGGCGCGCGGGAATTGGTCCTGCAGCTGGCGCACGAGCGCGTCCGGGTCGTCGCCGAGCAGGATGGCGCAAATGCCCCGTTCGCTCTGGGCGACGAGGATGGCGCCTAGCGAGCATTGGCCAACGGCGAAGCGGATGCGCATGTTCGCACCACCCTGGCGATAGTCTTTGGGACGCATGCCCAGCAGGCGGTCGGCGGCTTCGTAGAACCGGCTATTGGAATTGAAGCCGGCCTCGTAGATGGCGTCGGTGACCCGTCCGCCCGCGTGCAGCGCGCGGCGCAGCTTGTCGGCGCGGCGAGCCGCTGCGTAGGCCTTGGGAGTGAGGCCGGTGACGGCTTTGAACACGCGGTGGAAGTGATGGACGCTCATGCCGGCTTGCCTGGCAAGTTCGCTCGATGCCGGAATGGCGTCCGAGGCATCGATGAGGCGGCACGCCTCGGCCACCTGTGCGGCGCGCCGGGCTGCGATCGCGCTGCGGTCGGATGCGTGCCGGCGGCTGGGGCTGCCCGGGCGGCAATAGACCCCGGTGGTCTTGACGGCGTAGACGAACCGGCCGTCCACGGGGGGATCGCGCGCCAGCACGGCGGCCCAGCGGGGGTCGGCATCGGCCGGGAGCGGCGTCGTGGGCGAGGGGGCGGACGTCATGGCGGTTTCCATTCTTCTGGTCATGGAGGAACTGTAGCGCCCCAGTCGGCGGCGTTCACCCCGGCGCTTGCCCTCAAATTCGCGGCGCAGGTCAGGCGCGGCGTTGAGCGCGGGTGGTCGCCAGCCAGGCCAGCCCCCAGCCGATGGCGATGCCGATTCCGTCCGCCACGACGTCCGCCCCCCCGGCCGAGCGCGTGGGCGTGAGCGACTGCAGGAGCTCGATCAAGACGCCAAAGCCCAGCAAACCCAGCGCCTTGGGCCAGAAGCGTCCCGCAGGATATGCGAGGCGCGCGAGCACCGTAAGCGTGGTGAATCCCAATAGATGATTGGTCTTGTCCCAGCCCGTCGTGGGCATGGGCGTGGTGGAAGGCAGTAGCGAGAGCACGAGTATGCCCAGCACCGTGGCCCAAAACAGCGGCTTCCAGCCGACGAAGGCGGTTAGACGAGAAATCATCGGGGTCAGGATGGGGAAGGGGCGGCGCGCATGCCGCGAGGTTTTCTTTATTATCGCCGCAGGCCCGGCGGTTTGCTCTAGCCTGTAGGGCGTAGGCCGCCCCGGGCCAGCCCCGGCAGGCCCCTTTTCAATGTTGGCGGCCGGGGTATTGGCTGATGCGGCAGGCGTGCGGGCTACTATTGGATTAATACCGTGTTGCCGTATTTGTCAGTTTCAGGAGCTGAACATGCCTTCAACCCCGATGCGCTTGCCGGTCTATATGGACTATAGCGCGACGACGCCCGTCGACCCACGCGTGGTCGATGCCATGGTCCCCTACCTGTACGAAAAATTCGGTAATCCCGCTTCTCGCAGCCATGCCTACGGGTGGGAGGCGGAGGAGGCGGTGGAAACTGCACGCGCCCACGTGGCGGCCCTGATCAACGCCGATCCGCGGGAAATCGTCTGGACGTCCGGCGCCACGGAGGGCAACAACCTCGCCATCAAGGGCGCCGCGCAGTTCTATGCCGAGCGCGGCAAGCACATCATCACCGTCAAGACCGAGCACAAGGCCGTGCTCGACACTTTCCGCGAGCTCGAGCGCCAGGGGTTCGAAGCGACCTATCTCGACGTGGACAGCGACGGCATGCTGCCCATCGAGCGCCTGGAGGCCGCCATGCGCCCAGACACGATCCTGGTGTCCGTCATGTTGGTCAACAATGAGATCGGCGTCATCCAGGACGTGGAGGCCATCGCCAAGCTGTGTCGCGAGCGCGGCGTCATCTACCATTGCGATGCGGTCCAGGCGGCGGGCAAGATCCCCATCGATGTGCAGTCCTTCCCGGTCGACCTGCTGACCGTCACCGCACACAAGCTCTACGGCCCCAAGGGCATCGGCGCGCTGTACGTGCGCCGCAAGCCGCGCGTTCGCCTCAACGCCCAGATGCACGGCGGCGGCCATGAGCGGGGCATGCGCTCCGGCACGTTGGCCACGCACCAGATCGTGGGCATGGGCGAGGCCTTCCGGCTCGCCAAGCTCGAGATGCCGCTGGAGTCTGCGCGCGTGGGCAAGCTCCGCGACAAGCTGCTGGCTGGCCTCATGGAAATTCCCGAGGTCTATGTCAACGGCAGCCTCGAGCACCGGGTGCCGCACAACTTGAACATGAGCTTCAACTTCGTTGAAGGCGAGTCGCTCATCATGGCGATCAAGGATGTGGCGGTATCGTCGGGGTCTGCCTGCACCTCCGCGTCGCTCGAACCTTCTTTCGTGCTGCGCGCCCTGGGCCGCAGCGACGAGCTGGCCCACAGTTCCATCCGCTTCACACTCGGGCGCTTCACCACCGAGCAGGAAGTGGATTTCGTGGTCGACCTGGTCAAGGCCAAGGTCGCCAAGCTGCGCGAGCTCAGCCCCCTCTGGGAAATGTACCAGGAGGGCATAGACCTGAATTCCATTCAGTGGGCTGCCCATTGAACCGCTAACGCCCACGGGCCGGGTGTCTTCCCGCAAAGGACCGCCGCGCGCGGTCCTTTGCGTTTCGTCTGCCGAAACGGTTTAAGATTCCTCCTCCTTCGCCGCCCGCATGAGGCTATGCTGCGGCGTTCATTGTCCTGGTTTGTATCGGCTTCAGCAGTCATGTCTCAACATTCCGCATCAGGCGCCGGCGCGTTGGCCGGCATTCGCGTTCTCGACCTTACCTCGGCAGTGGTCGGCCCGTATGCGTCCAAGATCATGGCCGACAACGGGGCGGACGTGATCAAGGTCGAATCCAGCGATGGCGACGTCATCCGCTGGATCGCCGGACCGTCGCCCACGCCCGGCATGTCGGGCAAGTTCCTCCACCTGAACCGGGGCAAGCGCAGCATCGTGTTGGACCTCAAGAAAGCGGAAGGGCGCGAGGCCGTCATGCGCCTCGTCGCCCAGTCCGACGTGCTCTTGATCAACATGCGTCCCAAGGCGGTGGAGCGCTTGGGCCTGGCTTATGAGAACGTCTCGCGCGTCAATCCGCGCCTGGTGTACTGCGCCATGGTGGGGTTCGGGCCCGGCCCCTATCGGGATACCCCGGCCTACGACTCCATCATCCAAGGGGGAGCCGGCGTGGCTGCGCTCTCAGAAATGGCCACTGGCGAACCCCGGTACGTGCCCTATGTCGTGGCCGATCGCACGGTGGGGCTGATGGCCCTCAATGCCGTCCTCATGGCGCTATTGCAGCGGGAGCGGACGGGGGCCGGCCAGCAGATCGAAGTGCCGATGTTCGAGAACATGGCGGCCCTGGTGCTGAGCGAGCACCTTTACGGCTCCACTTTCGATCCGCCCTTGTCGCCCCCGGGCGACCTGCGCCTGATCGATCCCGAGGCCAAGCCCGTCAAGACGCTGGACGGATATATCTGCCTGACCACCAACACTGACGCCCAGGCTTTCGCCTTGATGCGCGTCATGGGACGTCCCGAGATGCAGACGGACCCGCGCTTTTCCACCAAGCAGGCGCGGGCAGCGCACAGCCGGGAATATTTCAGCATCCGCGCGCAGGAAATGGCCAAGCGCACGACGGCGGAATGGCTGGCCTTGCTCAAGGAGGCCGACATCCCCGCCATGCCCTACAACACGCTGGACAGCCTGGTGGTCGATCCGCACATCCAGGCCGCCGGGGTATTGCGCGCGGCCGAGCACCCGACGGAAGGGCGCATGTGGGACCTGTCCGACCCGACCTACATGAGTGCGCGCGGGGAGGTCGAGCTGCGGCCCGCCCCCAGGCTGGGCCAGCACGGGGCCGAGATCCTGGCCGAAGCGGGCTATACGCCCGAGGAAATCGAGTCGCTCTCCGCATCGGGCGTGCTGGGAACGCCGCGCTGATTGTCCCGGAGCTGCCGATAGGCCTGGAGGATGGCGTCCGCGGTCTCCCAGAGCACTGGCACATGCCGCTTCTGGAAAGACGCCGTCATGGTGCTGCCGAAAGTGGTCATGCTGAGCACGGCGAGCAGCTCATCGCCTGCGCGCAGCGGGACCGCGCAAGTCGCGCTGTCCCCGGGCGTGGCCGGCTGCCGCACCGCGTAGCCGCGCTGGCGCGTTGCCTCCAGTATCGATTCCAGGCGGGGCGGCACGCCGTCCGGCAGCAGGAAGCGGCGCTCTGGCTCTGAACAGAACGAGAGGTAGGCGATCCCGACGCAGGATTCGGTCACCGGGTGCCTGCGCCCGTACGTGGTGGGCAGGTAGGCGAGGGGGCTGTATGGCATGGTGCTGTAACGCACCGCCATGCGGTCGCCGTCGAGCGTGGAGAGGCCCAGCGGCCATTTGATGCGACGGGTGGCGTCGATCATGCAGGGTATGGCGGCGTCGACGATCAGCAGGCGCTCCGAACACCCGTCGCTCAGTTCGCGTACCTTCGCCGTCAGCTGATAACTGCCCCGCCCGTCCACTTCGCGCACGTAGCCGTCGGCACGCAGGGTTTCGAGGATGCGGTACACCGTCGGCTTGGGCAGGCCCGTGTCGCGGTGCAATTCGGCCAGCGTCGAATGCATGCGTCCGTTGAGGGCGCGCAGCACCAGTAGCGCGCGAGAAACCGAACGTATCATCGAGACGGCCTATGCATGAGCGTGGCGCCCGGCCGGCTGCGCCTCACGCGCCAGCGGCCGGCGATCCCTCGGCGGGCACGCGTGCGAAGATCAGGTCCCAGACACCGTGCCCCAGCCTCAGGCCCCGCGTTTCGAACTTGGTTTGCGGCCGCCAGGCCGGGCGCTCGGCATAGCCTTGGCAGGTGTTGGCCAGTTGCGGCTCGCCGCCCAGGACCTCGAGCATTTGCTCCGCATAGGGCTGCCAATCGGTGGCGCAATGCAAGTACCCGCCCGGCGCGATGCGGCTCGCGAGCAGCTGCACGAAGGGCGGCTGGATCAGGCGGCGCTTGTGGTGACGCTTCTTGGGCCAGGGGTCGGGGAAGTAGATGTGCACCCCCGCCAGGGAGTCGGGCGGGATCATGTCGCGCACGACTTCCACGGCGTCGTGCTGGATGATCCGGACGTTGCGCAGGCCGGAGTTTTCGATGCGCCGGAGCATGGCGCCGACGCCCGCATTGAAGACTTCCACGCCCAGGAAATTGCGCTCGGGTTGGGCGAGCGCGATCTTCTCGGTCGTTTCGCCCATGCCGAAGCCGATCTCCAGGATCGTCGGCGCTTCCCGGCCGAACACCTGGGCGAAGGAGAGGCGCCGGGCGGCATAAGGAAGGCACCAGGCGCCGGCCAGCGTCTCCAGCGCTTCCTTCTGGCTGAGGGTGATGTGGCCGCGGCGGTTGACGAAGCTGCGGATGTGCGTGCCGGGGCGCGCTGGCTTTGCCGATTCCGCAACCGGCGGCGCGAGCTCGGCCGGCGGGTCGGGCAAAGCGGGAGATGGGGTAGTCATGTTCATCGTGGTCTTAGCCTCCGCCGACCGCGACGACGATCTCGATGCGATCGCCGTCGGCCAGCAGGACATGCTCATGCGCGCTGCGCGGAACGATTTCTCCGTTGCGCTCCACGGCCACGCGCTTGCCTGCGTACCCGAGCGCCTGGATCAGATCGGCCACCGAGGAGGGGGCCTCGATCGTGCGCGATTCCCCATTCAATACGATATTCATACCCAGGATTTTAGTCGGTCTGCAGGAGGGCGGGGTGGCACCGTGCGCGGGCCGCCCTCGTGGCTGCGCCCGGTGAGGGGGGCTAGGGTTCACCCTAGGTCCCAGCACGCGGGGTGTAACCTATTATTGCTCCATACCATATTTAAACCATGGTTTTATATATGATACAAACTTGGGTCGCGCCGGTTACCTGACGCCTGTCGGCTTCCAGCGACCAGACCGGTTCCATGTCTGGGCGACCCGCCCACCGGAGCTTCTCTGATGAAACGTCGTGAATTCCTCGGCGGCCTTGCCGCTTCCGCCGCCCTATTGCCGTTCCCCGGCGTGGTTTCCGTCGTGCACGCCCAGGAAAAGGGCAAGCTCACCTTCTTGACCCCCTCGGCGTTCTCGCTGGCATTCTCGCCCATTCTGTATGCGTCCGCTGCGGGGCTTTTCAAGAAAGAAGGCATCGATGTGCAGGTGGAGGCCGGCCGCGGTGCCGCGCAGGTCGTGCAATTGACGGCGGCCAAGCAGGTGCAGACCGGCCGCACCGGCGGCGCCAACTACATGATGGCACGCGTCAACAACAATGCGCCGGTGATCGCCATTGCGACCATTGCCCAGCGGTCTCCGTTCGCAGTCATTTCGTCCAAGGATGCGCCCATCCGGAATCCGCAGGACCTGGCGGGCAAGACCATAGGCGTGCAGTCCGCGGGCGGTTCGATGGAGGCCACGCTGGACTTGCTGCTGATGCGATCCAAGATTGATCCGAAGTCCGTGCGGCGCGAGCGCGTAGCGGATTCGGCAGCCTCGTTCGGCATGATCCAGGCCAAGCGCGTGGATGGTTTCCTTGGCAACATGAGCGCCGCCATCCGCCTGACGTCCCAGAACTACCCCGTGGCGACGATGCCCATGGATGACGGGGTGCCCGGGCAGGTGTACGTGGCGGAGGAGTCGGTGCTCGCCGCCAATAAAGACCAGTTCGTCGCCTTCCTGCGCGCGGCGTATCGCTCCGTCCAGGAGCTGATGGCCATGGACGACGAAGGCTTGAAGAAGGCCGTGGCGCTGATGCGCGGCAAGTTCGACATTCCCGGCGCGGACAACGAGTCGATCGCCGTTGCGGACATGCGCGCCAACCGCGACCTGTGGACGACCTCCGACCCCAAGAAGCTCTTGCGCTGCAATGAGGCGCAGTGGAAGGAAGGGGAGGAGCTCCTGCGCGGGGCGGGCATGCTCAAGCAGCCCACCACCAAGCCGCTCTATACCAACGAGATCTGGGAGGCTGCCAATGGCTGAGACGCCCGTGCGTGCGGTGCCGCCCGCCGGTAACGTCCACGTGCTGAACGCCGGCCGCGAGCCGGTGGTGCGGCTCGAGGGCATCTCGAAGCGCTTCGAGACCAAATCGGGGGCCGTCCAGGCGCTGGAGGGCATACGCTCGTCCATCGGGGCAGGCGAATTCGTCGCCGTGGTCGGGCCATCCGGCTGCGGCAAGTCTACGCTGCTGCGCATTCTATGTGGCCTGGAGCAGCCCACCCAAGGCAAGGTGGATTGGGGCAAGGAGGGTCATGCGCCGCGCCTGGGCGTGGCCTTCCAGGAGCATCGCTTATTGCCTTGGCTCAGCATCGAGCAGAACGTCATGCTGCCCCGCCTCATGCAGGGCAGCGCTTCCGCCGCCGATCGCGAGCGCGCGCACGGGCTGTGCAGGCTGGTCGGCCTGAGCGGGTTCGAGAAGCGCCGCCCGGCGGAGCTGTCGGGCGGGATGAAGCAACGCGCCTCGGTTGCGCGCGCCCTTTTCACCGACCCCGAGTTGCTGTTGCTGGACGAGCCCTTCGGCGCGCTGGATGCGCTCACGCGGGAGCAAATCACGGCCGATACCGAACGCATCTGGATGGAACGGCAATTCGCGGCGCTGCTGATCACCCATTCCATCAGCGAAGCCGTCCACCTGGCCGATCGCGTGATCGTGATGTCCGCGCGGCCCGGCCGCATCGTGGCGGAGTTCAAGATCGATCTGCCGCGCCCCCGCACCGAGGTCTTGGGGTCGCCAGAATTCGGCAAGCTCTGCAGCGATATCCGCAAGAAACTGGAACTTTGAATTCCCGCGGCTGGGGAAGACTGAAATGACTCGAATCGTTTTGCAGGTGTTCGCCGTCGTGGCGTTCTTCCTGATCTGGAAAGGGTACGTCCATTTCTTCGACGTATCGCCTCTGGTGCTTCCAGCTCCCGAGCTGGTGGTCGTCGCCTTGTTCCGCCTCCTGGGCCAGCCCGACACCTATTACCATCTCGGCGTCACGCTTGCCGAGTGCCTCGGCGGCTTTTTGTTCGCTGTCGTGTTCGGCACCGTCATCGGCCAGCTCCTGGGCCGTGTCGCCCTGCTCGACACCATTTTCAAGCCGTTCGTGATCGCCTTGCAGGTCACGCCCAAGGTGGCGCTGATACCCCTGTTCATCCTTTGGTTCGGCTTCGGGCTGGAGTCGAAGATCATCGTGTCCGCGGTGCTTGCCTTCTTTCCCGTGTTCGCCAACAGTTACCTGGGCGCGAAGTCCGTGGACCGCGGCCTCTCGGAGGTGTTCACCGTGGGCCAAGCCAAACAGTCGCGGCGCTTCCGCCTGTTGGTCATCCCGAGTTCCTTGCCCTACATCCTGACGGGCATGGAAATGGCCATCGTGCTGGCCATCATCGGCGCCGTGGTGGGCGAGTTCGTCGCGGGCACGCGCGGCCTCGGCTATCTTGCCACCATCAAGCTGCAGGAGCTGGAGGTCGACACCCTGTTCGCAGTGGTGCTGCTGCTGGCGGCGATCGGCTTTTCTCTTTACTTCATCGTCGGCTCGCTGCGCCGGATCATGATTCCCTGGCACGAATCCGCGAGCAAGGTCGCGATCTGAGGGCGGGGCGCCCGTCGGCCAGGGCGGGCGCTCCTTCGGCGCGCCATGCGCGCCGGCGCGTTACTCGCGTTCCAGGATCGCCAGGCCCCCGAAGCGATCGATGAGGAATATCAGTCCGCGCTCATCGACATAGACGTCGTTGCTCGACGCCCGCTCGTGGCCGGGCGCCGGGTCCGGGATGTAATGCGCCACCTCGCGCAGCGAGCGCGGGTTGGAAATGTCGATGAAACGCACGCCTTGCGCGAACCACGCCACGGGAACTTCCAAGCCAGGGATGAACTCGACGGGCTGGTGACAGCCTGATTTCCCGGGGTTGTCCTGTCCGTCCAGCCCTTCGACCTGGAAACTCGCCACGGGAACGGGCCGCGTTTCGTCCGAGATGTTCACCATCCAGAGCGCCGCGGGCATGGTCTGGCTGGGTACGTCCGTGGTAAGAGGATTGACGTCTTCGTCTGCCACGATGGCCCACCGGTGCCCATGAATGCGTTGCTGTACGGGCACCATGGAGTGCGTAGGCCAATGGAAGGGCGGGCTCCAATCGATCTGGGACACCAGGCGAGGCTTGGCGATGTCCGAAATATCCAGGATGACCGCGCCTCCGTGCCAGTAGCTCACGTACAGCCGGTCTCCGTCGCGAATCGCGTGGTGGCAGCGGTGCTGGTATCCCTTCCAGGTGCGCGTTTCCCCTCCCGCCGCCCATTGCCCGGGCATCCACCACCTCGACACCTCCACCGGGTTGGCCGGGTCCGCCAGGTCGAGGATCATGACGATGTTGCCCAGATAACCTTCGACCTCGGGAGAGATATAGGCGTAGCGGCCGTCGAAGGTGAACCGGTGTATGCCGCTTCCGTCGCAATGCCACATCGCAAGCTGCCGGGGCTGGGACCGGTCGCGGACGTCGAATATGGCAAGGCCTCCCCGCTCTTTTGCCAGCGTCGCGTCGGTGATTTCCCGGTTCACCAGCATCAGGTCGCCATGTACCTGTACCTTGTGCGAATGCAGCCCTTCCGCGACCGGCACCGTGGCGACCTGCCTGGGGCGGGTCGGCTCCCGTACGTCCACGATGGTGGTGCCCGTCGGCCCGGTGATGTGGCCGATGTAGGCGAACCCGTCCTTGACCACCACCTGTCCGCCGCCGGGACATGGAAAGACGGCGAGTTCGCGCACTCCTTTCGCACTAAGCATGATGCTTTCCTGAAGAAGTCTGCCGACGAGCGGCTTCAGTTGACATATTTGCCGGTCTTGGCCGCGATGCGCTTCCAGTTCTCGACTTCGCTCGCGATACGCTGCATCACTTCGTCGGGCGAGGCTTGTCCGAAGGTGACGTCGATGCCTTGCGTCGCCAATTTGGCGCGCACGTCGGGCGTGGCCAGGGCCTTGGCGAACTCCTCGCGCAACCGCTGGGCAACGTCAGGCGCCGCACCCTTGGGCAGGAAAAGCCCGTACCAGATGTTGGCGTTGAAACCCGGCACGCCGGACTCCGCGACGGTGGGGACCTCGGGTAGCTCGGCCACGCGGCGCGCGCCGCCGACGGCCATGGCCTTGATTTTCTTGTCCCTGATCAAGGGCAAGAAAACCGTGAGCGGGCCAGAGGTCAGGTCCAGCCGGCCGGAAGACAGGTCGGTCATCGCATTGCCGGCGCTCTTGTAGCGTACCGACAAGAACTCGAGTCCCGCCGCGTCGGCCAGTAAATCGAACACGAGTCCGGAAGTGCCCCCGGCGGAAAATTTCCCCGGGCTCTTCTTGATCTCCGCCATGAGCTCGGGGAAGGTGTTCCACGGAAGGTCGGGACGGGCGACCAGCAGCACCGGCGATTCGCCCACGGCGCCGATGGGCGTGAAGTCTGTCAGGATGTCGTACCCAGGCTGCCGGAAGAATCCCGCGTTAGACGTATGGATGCCGCTCAGCAAGCCGATGGTGTAGCCATCGGTCGGGGCCTTGGCCAAGAGCGCCGCGCCTATGTTCCCCGACGCGCCGGGGCGGCCTTCCACCACGATCGGTTGTCCAAGCTGCTTGGACATCTGTTCCGCCATGATGCGTCCGACGGCCTCGTGCCCTCCGCCCGGTACGGGCATGATCATCTGAATGGGACGGGTCGGGTAGTTCTGTGCCTGGGCGGCGGGTGCCGCTGCCAAGGATGCGGCGGTCAGCAGCATCGCTGCCCACGGGCGGGCGGCGGTACTCCGGGCGTGTGCCATCGAGTGTCTCCTTTGGGGTGCGACCGCCCCGGGTGCGCGAATCGGCCCCAGGGTTCTCGTTTCACTTGGTCGTGCGCGTTGGGCGCGGGCCTATTGGACACCGGGTACTAAGGGAAATAAAGACAGAAAAACTTTTGGACTGATAGCGAAAAGTGATTAGTTTGGCCGGATGCCCGGCTTCGCTCGCCCATGGCGGAAAGCCGTTTCCGGGGCCGACCCGGAGACGACGAGGTGGCGCGGCGTGCGCCGGCAGGCGGGACGCCGGGGCGGTCCCGGAGGGGTCGATGCGCCCTCGGCGCCCCGGCTTCGGGCGCGCCGTTTGCCGGCCTGGGAAATCGGGCTTAGAATTGCGTTCCTGCCGCCATGCGGCAGCGCTTCCGTCCCGGTCCTGCCGGGGCGTCCTGCGCGGGTGTAGTTCAATGGTAGAACGGCAGCTTCCCAAGCTGCATACGAGGGTTCGATTCCCTTCACCCGCTCCAGCTTTTCCTTTTTTTCCCGCCCCCTCGACGCCTTTCTTCCCCCGCCTTCCGCCGGGTTGCGTGCGGTGCAGCGCTTGGATGCGCGGACGTGGGACGCTTGCCCCGAACTTGGGACGGCAGGCCTGTACTTTCTGCCCCCGTTGGAGCCCGTCACTGCGTACATTCAGGGCGTCTTGATTTCGGCCAGGCGTTTCTTGATCGAGGGATCAAATGGGCGTTTTTCATCAGCGCGCGAATTTGCGCAATTTCTCGGCACGCATGCCGCGCTTCGGGTGCGGCCTGGCGCTGGCGTTGTTCTTGTCCGGTTGCGGAGGAGACGGCGATCCGGTCTCCGAGGCCGAGCCACCGCCGTTGGGCGGCGCGCCTTCCGGCATTGCTTGCAAGGACTACGACGGCAAGCAGATGATCGTCAAGGCCAAGACCATCACTATCCATAACAACACCAAGGGCACGATTTATCCCGTCCTGGCGACGAGCAAGAATGCGGTCAACGAGTGGATACAAGGGTGCTTCCGGACCACGGAGCCACATCCGGCCACGCACGTCTACAAGTTGTATGTCAACGAGGGCAAGGGCATGGCGCCCAACTCGTTCGTGACGATCACGCTTCCCTTGTACAGCGAGCCGGCCAAGGGCACCTATATCACCTGGTGGAACGGCGGGCGCGTGGTGCTGGCGGACAAGAACGACCGGCTGCGCGACGGGAGCGACAAGAAGCTGGCCACGCCCAAGGACGTGACGTGCAAGGCCCAAGGGACGAGCTGTGCGCTCACGACCTATTCCAGCGAGGTCCAGTTCCCGGAGAACGTCTACGCCCAGCTGTCCGAATACACCTTCGGCGACTCCATCATTCCCGAGGGCCAGACCCTGCGCCTGCTGAAGCCGGAGAACGTCGGCTACAACATCTCATATGTGGACCACGTCTACATGCCCGTGGCCATTGGTCCCAAGAACAACCCGTACATCGGCTATAGCGGTTCGACCCAGGATTTGCCCGCCTTCCGGCAGCACCTTGCCTCGTTCCTGGATAGCGACACGGGCAAGGGTTGGCCCGTCTACAACCTGAGGGAACTGAAGCTGCCCGGCGGTTACAACATCTTCGCGCAGCGCTCAGGCACGCTGCCGCCCACCGACGACGTGCCAGTCAAGCCCAAGGACGGTTTTCCGCCGCCGACACGAGCATCCCGGGATGGGACCACGCCAAGATCCAGTCCATGTACATCCACGAGCTGCAATACAACCACCTGCATGAAACAGACTTGAACCTGCGGTTCAACCCGTACGTCGAACTGATCCACGACGACCTGAACATGAATGCCTATGCGTTCTCGGTGGATGACGCGGTGGGCTTCATGAGCGAGTTGGGCGACGGCTTGGTCTTCACGGTGGGCGGCCCCAAGGGCCTGGAGAACGAACAGCAGTTCAGCTATGCCGATGGGTTTTCGCTCGCAATCGGGGTACCCAAGTCCATGGAAGGCCACGCCAATAAACCACTGATCAAGAAATATGGGGTGTGCGCGTTGAACCACGATCCGGCGGACCGGGACTGCAAGATGGACAAGCAGGACGTGGTGATGCCGACCAATAGCCAGATTGCCGGATTCCGGGTCGGCACGGTGTCGTCGTACCCGATCAAGGTTCGGTTTACCGACCTCGACGACAACGTATACACCATCCTGGTCAAGGCCAAGTTCGCGGCCTGCACGGATGACATGGACGTTTCCAAATGTCCGGCCAATCGCCCGGAGATCGTGGACAAGGCCGAATGCAGCGTGGTCACCAGCAAAGGGCAGAAGCATGCCAAGTCGAATGACTGGTGCCTGAACGCCAATCCGAACCAGCAACGGGAAAAGCAGCTGACGAAAAACTACTTGAGTTTCCCGCAGCCGGTGGGATACATGGACTGAAGGCGCTGCGGGGCCCTGGTCGAATCTACCCGCGCCGCGCTGGGCTTTCGCTAGCGATTAATCACGAAGCCCGTGTCGATGACGCCGTACACGGTGACGCCGTCGCTGCTGGAGGCGTGGTCGTCGGGCGACCGGGGGCCCGGCGTACACGCCACGCACAGGGCAAGCAGGAGCGTATACATCAAATGGCGCGTCATGGGGTTTCCGATTTCGACAGAGGTGCGAGCTGTGCGTATTCCGGAATGCGCCGTCGTCCATCGCCGCTTCGGGCGATGGAACGTCAATGCAGGCGGGATGCCGGAATGCCGCGTCCGTCGAAGTCGGGGCCCCCTGCAATGAAGGCGCGCAGGCGCTCGTCGGTAATGAAGCTCGCGGAAGACGAAGCGCGCAACAGTTCCTCGGGAGGCATGGGTTTGGCGATGGCCCAGCCCTGTACGTAGTCTACGCCTAATTCGGCAAGCGCTTCCACCGTCTCGTAGTCTTCGACCCATTCGGCGATGCTGCGCATGCCGAGATTGCGGGCGAGCTCGACGATGGCCTCCACGATCGCGTAATTGGCCGGGTGCTCATGCATGCGCTTGATGAAGCTGCCGTCGATCTTCAGCGCATCGGCGGCGAATTCCTTGAGGTAGGAGAACGAGGTGTATCCGGCGCCGAAATCGTCGAGCGCGATCTTCGCGCCGCAGGCCCGCAGGCGGTCGATGAAGCGGCGCGAGTTGGCGATGTCGTGCAAGGCAACGCTTTCCGTAATCTCCATGCACAGGTATTTCACGACGTTGCCGAATCGGGACAGGATGCGGAACGTGTCCTCGATGAAAGCCTCGTCGTTCATCGACGCGCCGCTCAGGTTGACGCAGACGAAGCGGGTGTTGGGCAGGCGTGGCAGGTTTTCGGTCAGCCAGACCAGGGTGGAGGTCAGCACCCATTTGTCCAGTTCCCCGATGGTGCCGTTGGCCTCGGCCGCGGCGATCACTTTCCCTGCGGGGATCATGGCGCCCGATGAGTCCTGCATGCGCACCAGCACTTCGAAGTCCAGCGAGGCTTCCGGTGCGCGCAGCGACATGATGGGCTGCATGACCAGCGACAGGCCGGTGGGCGTGAAGGTGCTGCCGAGTTCCTCGATGAGGCGCAGTTCCTCGGCGCGTTCCTGGAAGGCGGGGGCGTTTTCCTTGTAGATCACCAGGTGCCCATGCTTGCCCTTCTTGGCTTCGCGGCAAGCGCGGTCGGCGGCCGACACCGCGTCCTGGACCCGCATCCCGGGCGTGACTTCGATCAGGCCGATGGACACCTTGACCTGGAAGGACCGGCGCCGCAACTGGAACGGCATGCTGCAGATGTCGCTAATGACGCGGCGGCACAATTCCGTGGCGGGCAGCATCGCGGTGTCGCGGAGCACCAGGATGAATTCGTCCCCCCCGATGCGGCCGACGTAATGATTGTCTGCAAGCGACCACTTGATCCGTTGGCAAACCTGCTTGAGTACCTCGTCGCCGGTTTGGTGGCCGTAGAGATCGTTGATCAGCTTGAAGCGGTCGAGGTCGAGGTAGGCCAGCGCCACCGGGCGGGACGGATCGATCTGCTTGAGCGAGTTTTCCAGTACTTGCTCGATGCCGCGCCGGTTCAAGGCGCCGGTCAGCGAATCGTTGTTGGCCAGGAACCGCAGGCGCTCGGTCGCCTTGCGGCGCTCAGTGATGTCCTGCAGCGAACCTTCGATGCGGGTTTGGGCAAGCGTGGCCTTGGCAAGGTACCAGCGCGCCTCGTGGCCACCCATGGGTAGGGCCTGGATTTCGGCTTCGCCGCCGCGTTCGGCGATCTCCTTGAGGCGCTCCCACGCGCCGGCCTCGAAGAAGTTTTGCCACCGCTGTTCTTGCAGCGGCCTGCCGGTCAGGCCCAGTTTTTCCTGCATGGCGGTGTTGGCGCGCACGAAGCGGCCATCCGGCTCCAGCGTGAACAGCCCGACGGGCGTGACCTCGTAGGCACGCTGCAGCTCGGCCTCGGCATGTTCGCGTTCGACTCGCTCGGTGCGCATTTGCTCGGCAAAGGCGAACGCCGCCACCAGGCTGGATGCGAGCGCGGCGGTGACGCTGTTGAGCGTGCCTATCAATGTCTTGAAGTCGAACGCGGCGGCGATGACTTCGGAGAAGCTGGAAAACAGCACGATGCCCAGGGCCGCCGCATACCACAATGCAGTGCGCGAGCGCGTGATGATCACCATCCGCGCGAGGAAGAAGACGACGACGAGGATCCCGAACGACACCACCACCCACATGGCTGGCAGGAACCGCGCGAAGTCGAGGGTGAATGCGAACGCGAGCAGCAGCACGCCCGCGCGCGACCCGGCCCGCAACAGCCATCCATAGCCGACCCGGCTGAGCTCGGTCTTCAGGAATTGGCTGAACAGGGTATAGGTGACGATGTAGTACGAGGCGATGGTCAGCTTGCGCACCATCGGCATCCAGTCTGCGGGGATGGCGCGCTCCAGCCATTGGGTATCGAAACCCATGGTAATGCCGCCCAGCCGCAGATTGCCCACCAGCCAAATCGCAAAGAGCACGTAGCGCGCATCGCGGTTGATCAGGGCCGTCATCAGGGTTAGCACCGCCAGCGTCAGCAACCCGCCCTCCAGCACGCCCGTGGAATGGTGGTACGCCACTTCGGAGAGCGCGAGCTCGTCTCGTGGCCAGGCCTGGACCGTAATGCGTGCCGGGCCGGAGAAGCTGCCACGGCAAAGCACCTCCCGCGGTTGGGTCGATGTCCCGAGGTCTAGCGCGAAGCCGGCCTTGATGGGCTGTAGCTGGCCGGTGGACACCGTGCGATCGGCTGATCCCAGCAGCTGCATGCCTTGGGCGTCCCAACAGGCCACCTCCTTGGCGTGGCGCGACGGGAGTTCGACGACCTGCGGCGCATTCGACGGCGGAACGCGGAATTGAAACCAGAAGGGCATCTCGGACAGCCGTGTGTCGTGGAACGTCACCGGCTGCACGTTGGCGAGAGCCTGCGCCGCACCAGCGGGAGAACGGTCCGGGTCGGTGTCTTGCATCACCGCGAACGACAGGGAGCGGTTCCCGTCGGCGGTGTAGATGTGTTGCCCGAGCAGGAGGGCAATGAGCGAGAAGACGAAGATGGCAGCCGGTACGACGTAGTAGGAGAAGTTGCGCAGGAACCAGTCGATCTTCGCTGTGATGCCGGTTGGGGGTTCCGCGGAACGGTGCTGCATGTTCGCCTTTCGCTCGTGGGTGATTGTCGATGTCGCGGCGGTCCGCCCGAAGGCGGACCGCCTTGCTTGCCGATTTCAGATTTGCGGCTGCAGTACCGCCTCCTCCCTCTTCGGCGCATTGCGTAGCGCGTCAATGTTAATCAAATTCCCGTCAATCCGAATGTCCGGATGATGGGTCTTGAACACAAACTGGTACAGCGGGTGCCTTCCTTCCCGCCAGCGCTTCTCGGCCGTGGCGACCTCGAATGCCAGGACGCGGTGCGGAATATTGCCGGCATGCCGCATGGGAATGAAGCCCTGGCCCGGAAAGACCTCGCGGAACATGAGGGCTTCATATTGGCGATCCAGCGGCGAGCGGCCGGCGATCACCATCCAATCGATCCCCGCGTAGACGCAGAAAAGAAAATACGCCTTGAAAAGCGCAGTCTTGGCGACCCGGCCCGTGCGTTCGCTGGCTACGCCGAGGCGGGTCGCCTCGGCCAGTGCGTGGCCGGCCAGCCAGTCGGGCAAGGTGACTGACTGCTCGAGCCAGAGCGGCCCGCACATATTGGTCTGGATCCGCATGGTGCCGAGCGGTGCGCCGTCGAGCTTGGACTCGGCCAGCAGGACGACGGAGCCGGGGTCGTGGTCGTAGGCCTCCGCGGCGCCGAGATGCCTGGCGATTTCGGGCACGTGGCGGGCGTAGGCCGACTGACGCAGGGCGATGGCTTTTTCGAGGGCCCCTTCGTCGCGGGCGATCCGCACCGTGAACGGCAGGACTTCCGTCGTTTGTTCGGAAAGGGGCAGGAGTTGGCCCGAATGCCGGGCGTACGCGTTTTGGTGAGACATATTGCTTCCTCGTAAGAGCTAGAAGTTGCTCCCATTGCGGATATCGCAATGGCGTTACGAGATTCGCACGTCTCGGCCTGAAGGTGGTTACAAAAGCGTAGGAATGAGGGTCAGCCAGGAGGACGAGTCCGCCCGGCCTGCGCGGGGTGTCAGCCCCCGCTGAGCGAGGTCCAGACCAGGCTCGCGCCGGCCAGCAGCAAGAGGCCGCACACGAGCCATTCGACGGCCCGGCGCGGGATGCGGGGGGGATGGCGGGACTGCCACCAGGAGACCCCGGCGACGACGGGCACGGCGCAGGCGGCAAGGAAAAGGGAGTGCCACGTCAGCTGCCCGCTTCCCGCCACCAGGACAAGGCGCAGGGCGGCATTGGCCGCGAACATCATGAACAGGCATTCCCGGACGGCGCCGCGATCCATGGGCTGCCGGTAGAGGTGGTAGACCATGGGCGGCCCCGACGTGGAAAACAGCCCGCCGAGCAGGCCGGACAGGCCGCCGAAGAACCACAGGGCCGGCTTGCCGGATGGCCGCTCCCGCGGGCCCCCCTGGATGAGCAACAGCACGGCACACCCCATGATCGCCAGGCCCAGCAGCAGGCGCAGCGTGGTGACTGCGTTGGTGCTCAGCCATTCCAGGAGCACCACCCCGGCCAGTACGCCGAGCAGGCTGCTGGCCAGGACCGGACGCAACAGTTCCCAGTCGAAGCTGACGCGGTTGTAGCGCCAATAGGCCCAGGCATTCACCAGGCTCAGTACGCTGGCAACATTGGCGGCATCGGGAATGGGCATCAGCCCGAAGGCACCCACCATGCCCAGCAAGAGCAGCGCGAAGGCGAAACCGGTCAGGTTTTGGCAATAGGCGGCGACGCCTACGCTGGCGAGAAAGAGCAGGACGGTCGATGCAGTCATGCTTGGGCCCAGGCGTCCGGAAAGGCTCCGCACGCCATCGTCAACCGGCCTGGAGCGTAGCGGAAATGCTGGCTGCGCTGCGTCGGGCGTGCTGGGCTAGGGGTGAGTCGGGGCACAATTCGTCTTCGAGTGCGAGTCCGGCCACGATCAGCGCGGCGACCGCTTCTCCATCGCGGCCGTAGATAGGGCAGGCGAGTGTGCCGACGCCAGGGCGCATTTCGCTGAGCGCGAACGAGATGCCGTGGCCGGCCCGGATGGTTTCCAGCTTTTCGCTGACGGCGGCGTAACGCTCTGCGCCGATGTGCGCCGCGCCTTTTTCGGCTGGCCACGCCGCGAGGATCGCGCGTCCGCTGACGCTGGCGTCGAGCGGAAAGTGCGTGCCGATGTCGGCAATGATGTTCAGCGGCACCGAAGGGGTCCAGATACGTTCGATGATGACGACTTCGTCGAGCGCTGGGACCGAGATGGAAACGACGGCCCGGCGCTTGCCCACCCCCTTTTCCTGGAGCTCGATCGCGTGCGGCAGTGCTGCCCGGCGTATGCCCAAGCGGTCGTGATGGGCGGTGCCCAGTACCAGGCACTTGGGCCCGAGCGTATAGGTGCCCTCGCGCGCCTGCACCATGCCCCAATGCGCGAGCGTGCGCAACACGCGATGCACGGTGGTGCGGTCCAATCCCGTCGCCTGGGCCAGTTCTAGCGCCGAGGCGCCCCGGGGCGTGCGCATGAGGATGTCGAGCAGCGTCATCGCGCGGTCGATCACCTGGACGCGGTTGCCGGATTGGGCGGCGGGGGCGGAAGGCGGGCGAAGCATGGGGCGTGGGGAGGCGTTGACGTGGCGACATGGTATCGCTAATCTCGAAGTGCGTATTACAATCTAATTGTGCGTAATATGCACATAGCAACACTGTATAACCGGCGGCGGAAAAACCGGGTCCCCGCGCCGTATCATGCGTCGCTCTTCACTATCCGGGCTTGGCCCGCGGGAGTTCGCCATGTCGCTGCCACGTATTTTGCCGCGCGTTTCGCTGTCCCTGCTGCTAGCGGTTTGCCCGCTCGTCCAGGCGGCATCCTATCCTTCCAAGCCGGTCCGGCTCGTCGTGCCTTTCGTCGCGGGCGGGGCCGTCGATGCCGTGGCGCGCACCGTCGCGGCTCGCCTCGAGGCGGACCTGGGCCAGAAAGTCGTGGTCGAGAACCGCGCCGGCGCGTCCGGCAATATCGGGGCCGACCTGGTCGCCCGGGCCCCCGCGGATGGCTATACCTTGCTCCTGACCGCGTCGACGCTCGTGATCAACCCGCTGATCATGAAAGAGCGGCCGCCCTTCGATCCGGTCAAAGACCTGGCGCCGCTCGCCCTGGTCGCTTCCGGGCCGCTGTTGTTCGTGACGCCCCCTGCCACCCAGGTCGCGACGGTGCAGGATTTCGTCGCCCGGGCCAAGGCTGAGCCGGAGAAATTCAACTTTGCGGTCGGAGGCTTCGGTGCTGCCGGGCATCTCGCCGTGGAGTCCTTCAAGTATCGCGCTGGCCTGAAGGTCCCGACCATTTTGTACAAGGGGACCGCTCCCGCATTGGTCGATCTAATGGGAGGCCAGGTCAGTGGGATGATGGATCCGCTGCTGTCGTCGCTGCCCCCGGTCAAGGCGGGCAAGCTCAAGGCGCTGGCGGTCACCGGTCAGCGGCGCAGTCCGTTGGCGCCGGACGTGCCGACCTTTGCCGAGGCGGGATATCCCGAAGTCGATTTCTTTACCTGGTACGGGTTCTGGGGGCCGGCGAACCTTCCGGCGCCCGTGGTGGAGAAACTCGAAGCGGCCGTCAAGCGGATCGTCGCCGAGCCGGAAACCCGCGCTTGGTTCGCACGCCAAGGGCTGGAGCCGGCCGGCGTGACGGGAGCCCGGTTCCGCGCCTTCATCGACCAGGAGATCGCCAAGGCGCGCGAGATCGTGCAATTGGCGAACATCGTCGAGCAGTGATGCCGCCTGCGGCCGGGCCGCAGGCTTTTCCCTTCAGGAGGGCCCGCGTTCGGCGAGCAGGGCGCGCACCTTGGCACGCTGGATCTTGCCGTAGTGGGAGCGGGGAATACTCGTCACGAAGCGGATGATCCGGGGCTTCTTGAAGCCTGACAGCGATTGCCGGCAGTGTTCCACCAGCGTTTCCGCCTCGATGCGCGCGCCCTCGTTCAGCACGACCGCCGCGCCGATGACTTCTCCCCATTCCGGATCGGGCAGGCCGGCGGCGGCTGCGTCCGCGACGGCGGGGTGCGAGCACAGGGCACGTTCCACCTCGTCCGGCAGCACCGATTTTCCTCCCGTACGGATAACCTCTTTGAGCCTGCCGGTAATCCGCAGGATGCCAGATTCGTCGAGCACGCCCAGGTCGCCCGTGTGGAACCAGCCGCCGCGGAAGACTTGGGCGCTCAGTTCGGGCTGCTTCCAGTAGCCGGCGGCGACGTGGGCGCCGCGGATCAGCACCTCGCCTTCCACGCCGGCGGGCGCCGGCTGCCCATCGGACTCGATGCGAACTTCACAGCCGAAGAGCGGGCGGCCCACGCTGCGCATCGCTTGCGCGCGCGTGGTGGGGTCGGCCAGCGCCTGGGGCGGCTGGTAGCACGTCCAAGACGCTTCGGTCAGCCCGTAGAGTACGCCGAAGCGAGGACCAAAAGCCTCGATGGCGGCTTCGAAAATCTCCGGCGGAATCGCTGCTGCGCCCACGTCGATGCTGCGTAGCGCGGACAAGTCATAGTCGGCGGGGCAGGTTTCCTTGAGTAGCCTGGCCAGGTGCGTCGGTACCAACGAGGTCGAAGTGGCGCGGTGATGTGCCAACAACTCCAGGAAGCGCCGGGGCTGGAAGCGGCCTGCGAGCACGACCGCGCCGCCGGCCGCGAGCTGGGCCAGTACGATGATGGCCGCTATCGGCCACAGCGGCCGCATGTTGAGCATGACGTCGCCGGGCCCTTGGCCACGCGCCAGCACGATGTTCTGCAGCGCGGACGTCAGGCTGCCGTGCGTGATGACCACGGCCTTGGGTGCCCCCGTGCTGCCTCCGGTGTAGTTGAGCGAAGCCATGGCCTGCGGTCCGGGCAATGCGGCGGGCAGTGGCATCGTAGGGTTGTCGGCTGCCAGTGGCCGCAATTTCAGGCCGGGCACGCGCGCTGCGAGCGCGCGTGCGCGTTCGGCATAGTCTTCGCCGTAAGCGAGCATGCGCGCCTGCGCGTCGGTCAATTGGGCCGCCTGTTCTTCGGCGCTGAGGGCAGGGTCGAGCGGGACCCGCACCAGTCCGGCTGCCATCACGCCATAGTCCCACAATAGGTATTCCGGCGTGTTGTCGCCAAGAATGGCGACGCGTTCCTGTTCGTCCAGTCCGTCCGCGCGCAGGGCATGCCCCAAGCCGAATGCGCGCGAGGCCAATTGCGTGAAAGTGAGGGCGCTGCCGTCCCGGGCGTCGATGAGCGCCGGTTGATCAGGCCACTGTTGGGCGCAGCGCAGCAGCAACGCGCCGACGTTCATGACCAGCCCTGCATGACGACCCGCCCTTCCACGCCCTTGGTGTCGAGCAGTTCATGGGCGCGGCGGATTTCGGAGAAGGGCAGTTTCGCCGAAACGATAGGCCGGATCTGTCCCGCCACGAGCATCGCCAACGCCTGGCGGATATCTTCCAGCGTGCCGCTGCCTGAGCCCATGACCCGTATGCGCCGGCCGATGAGCAAGCCAGGCAATACGTCCACGGGATGGCCATCGATGTTGCCGAGGACCACCACTGTGCCGCCTTGGGCCATGGCACGCAGGGTTTCGGGCAGCGTCATGCCCAGGTTGTCGACTGCGACGTCCACGCCTTGCTTGCTGGTGAGGCGCCAAGCTTCGGCGCTGAACTTGAGGTCGGGGGATACGATGACTTCGTCGGCACCAAGTTCCCTGAGGTGGCCTGCCTTGGAGGGGCTAGACGTGACGGCAATGGATCGCGCGCCCAGGGCGCGCACGATCTGGATTTGGTGCATGCCCAGCCCGCCACTGGCCCCGGTGATGAGGACCGTGTCGCCCGGACTCGTGCCGGCCAGGGTGCGCAGCGCGCGCAGGCTGGTGCCGATGGGGCAGCACGATAGCGCCGCGGCTTCCCACGGCAATCCACGGGGAACGGGTATCGCCATCGGGGCGGGAACGCAAACATACTCGGCATAGCCGCCCACCGTGTCGACGGCCGGCAGGCCGAGCGCGCGGCACATATCCTGGCGGCCCCGCAGGCAGTTGCGGCACATGCCGCAGAACTGGCGCTGGTAGATCACGACCGGATCGCCCACGGCGTGCGTGATGACGCCTTCGCCCACCGCGACGACCTCTCCGGCGGTCTCGTGTCCCAGCACCACGCCCGTCTTGGCACCCGGCAACTTGCCGGCGCGGTGCAGAATGTCATGGTGGCAGATGCCTGCGGCCTGGACGCGGACGAGGACCTCCCCCGCCTTCGGCGTAGGGGTGGGGACGTCCCGGATCTCCAGCGAGTCGGGGCCCCCGAAAGCGGAAAGGAGTACAGCTTTCATGGCGTTTTCCCTGGTTTATTAATGTGCATTATATGCACATAATGTTTACTATATACACATTGCGCTATAGTTTGCACAGCGGGACATAGGCTGTCAACGCGCGGCAGCGCACTTTCCGACGAGGCATACATGGGAATCGATTACCGGTCGCTCGAGGGCGACATATATGAGGTTGTCATCAACCGGCCTGAACGCATGAATGCGTTGGACGTGCCGGCCAAGCGGGAGCTGGGGCGCGTCTGGCGCGAGGCGGCGGAGGATCCGGCCGTCAAGGTGCTGGTGCTGCGCGGCGCAGGCGAAAAAGCCTTTTGCGCGGGATCGGACATTAAGGAAATGCAGGCCACGGGAACGATGGTCGACACCCGGACCCTGATGGACGCCATTCCCGGAATAGGCGTTGAACTGAACAAGCCCGTGGTGGCGGCATTGCACGGATACACCATAGGCATGGGCCTGACCCTGGCCATCCACGCGGATTTCCGCATTGCCGCGGAAACCGGCAAGCTGGGGTTCCCGGAGGTGCAGCACGGCATGCTGTCCGGCGTCAGCGCCGTGACTCTGCCGGGATTGGTCGGCGAGCCGCGGGCATTGGATCTCATGCTGACCGCGCGCTTGGTCGACCCGCAAGAGGCACTGCGCATCGGCTTGGTCGACGAAGTCGCGCCCGATAGCTTCGCCGCCGCGCTGGCGCTCGCGCGTCGCATCGCCTCGAACTCCGCCGCGGCCGTCGCGCAGACCAAGCGGCTGATTCTGCTCGAGCGCCGCCGCCGGGCGCGCGAGCACGCCGCGGTCATCGACGATGCGCGGATGGCCGTCCTGGATTCCAAGGAGTTCGGCGACGTGGTGGCGCACAAACCCGGGGCGGGCCGGGTGCGTTGAGCCGCGGGCATTGCGGCCGCAGAGCGGGTCAGGCGTCGGTGCGGCGCACCCGTCGCCCTGGGGCGAGCAGCTTGCCAATGTCCAGTTCCGCCAGCAGCGCGACGGTGCCCTGCGCAAGCTGTGACTGGGGCCGGTCGCGCGCCGTGGCCAGCACGAGGTTGTTGAGCATGCGGGGCTCGACGATGGTCGAGACCTTGAAGGGCTTGCCGCCTATGGTCTTGGAGACCGGGGCCGCGCTGCGCGGGACGATGGCGTAGCCTTGCCCGGTCATTGCCAGTTTGAGCAGCGTGTGCACGGCATCGACTTCGGCGACGATATTGAGCTTGATGTCGTGGGGCCGGCAATTGGCCTCGATGACGTTGCGAACTGCGTTGGGAATGCTGGGCACCAGCACCGGATATCGCTCGAGCTCCTTGGCGGCAAGTCGCGCCGGTAGGGGAAAGGCGGCCGTGGGGCGGCCGCACAGCATCATCTCTTCGCGATAGAGGCTGCGGTACTCCAGTTTGGGGCTCGGCGGCGGATCGAACAAGAGCGCGATCTCGATCTTTCCGAGCAACAGGTCTTCGCGGAGCGCCACGCTCAAGCCTTCCGATACCGAGATCGAGGCTTCCGGATAGCGGCCCCGGAATTCCTTGACCAGCGCAGGCGTCAGCACGTGCGCGATGCGCGGCGGAAGGCCGACGGTCAGCCTGCCCGTGGGCTGTTCGCGCAGGGCCTGGATGTCTGCCTGCGCCTGGCGCGTCAGCTTCAGGATGGCATCGCCGTAGGAGAGCAGGCATTTGCCAGACTCGGTCAGTTCGACCCCGCGCCCGGTGCGAACCAGCAAATGGCTCTTGAGCTCGAGTTCCAGCAGGCGGATGTGGCGGCTCAGGGTTGGTTGGGAGACGCCGAGCACCATCGCGGCGCGCGTCAGGCTGCCCAGTTCTGCCACGCGCACGAAGGATTCGAGCTGCTGCAAGTCCATTATTTAATTTTCAGATATCAGATGTAGCCGCTATTTTATTGATGAAAATAAGTGGGGTGCGCACAATGCTGCCTCGACCAAGACCGTAGAACGTGCGCGGCTGCCCGCGCGCCGCGCGGCACGCCTGAGGAGACCTTATGAATTTTTCGCGCAAATTGCTGGCGCCCGCCGCCGCCATGGCCGTGCTGGCCGCTGCCTGGAGCCCGGCCGTCCATGCGGAGGATTACCCGAACCGCCCCGTGCGCATCGTGATTCCTTTTGCGCCTGGCGGGAGCAACGACATCGTGGGCCGGCTCATTGGCGAAGAGCTGGCCAAGCGGCTGGGGCAGCCCTTCATCGTGGACAATCGGGGGGGCGCTGGTGGCACCATCGGAACCGATCTCGTGGCCAAGTCCCGGCCCGACGGCTATACGCTGTTGCTGATTTCCACCCCCCACACGGCAAACGCGACGCTTTACAAGAAGCTGCCTTACGATCCCAATAAAGACTTTGCGCCGATTGCGAGGATGGCGACCGCACCGCTGCTCATCTCGGTGTATCCGGGCCTGCCGGTCAAGACCCTGTCCGAGCTCATCGCCTATGCCAAGGCCAATCCCGGCAAGCTCAACTATGTGTCTTCGGGCGTAGGCAGTTCGCAGCACCTCGTGAGCGAATTGTTCCAGATCCGCGCTGGCATATCGATGACGCACGTGCCCTATAAGGGGGCGGGCGCGGCGCTCGCCGATGTCGCGGCCGGCCATGCACAGGTGTCGGTGGGAACCGTGTTGCAGGCCTTGCCCCACGTCAAGGCGAACCGGCTGCGGCCGTTGGCGGTGAGCGGCCCGCAGCGCCAGGCAGTGCTGCCGGATGTCCCGACCGTCGACGAGGCCGGCCTGTCGGGCTATGACGGCGACAACTGGTGGGGCCTGCTCGCTCCCGCAGGCACGCCGCAAGCAATCGTGGACAAGCTCAGCAAGACTGTGGCCGATATTCTTGCAGAGCCCGAGATGCGCCGGCGCTTGGAAGCGGAAAGCGCGACCGTGGCGTATCTCGCGCCGGAGCCGTTCGGAAAATTCCTGGCTTCGGAAACCATCAAATGGGCGGAGCTGATCAAGCGCCTGGGCATCCAGGCCGATTGACCGGGCTGCCGTGTCCCTTCCTCGGGGGCATCGCCCCCATGGGCGGGACCTGATAAGGTAGAACGCGCCGCGCGGCCACCCGTCGGCCGGCGCTTTTTTCAGGATGATGTCTATGACTACACCCGCTGCGCTGCTGCTGCGGTATTCTCCTGCCCCCGCTGATGCGGCGGCCGTCGAAAAGCTGGCAGCTGAGGCGGTCGCCGCTTATCCGGGGCGCTTCGAACGCGTCGATGCCCATCGCGCGTTGGACGGTTCCCATCTTTATCTTTATTTCTGGTCGGGTAATCCGGCGGTTTCGTCGATGGGCGGCGAGTTGTCCCGAATGGCTGCCGGCGCCGTGCCGGGCGGCGCGCCCGACGCCTTGTATCTCGTCCCGGTGCAGGACTTGCCGGGAGCATCCCGTGGCGAGGCCGCGGGATATCACTACGTGGTGGAGACTGACGTGCTGCCAGGGTCGGCGGAGGAGCTCAACGCCTGGTATGAACAGGAGCACCTTCCCGGCCTGGCATCGGTGCCTGGCAACGTGCGCTCGCGACGGTTCGTCACGGTCAATGCCGAGGGCACGCAGCGATCGGTGGCCTGTTACGACGTCACCACGCCGGCGATCAAGGAGCACCCCGCATGGCTGGCCGTGCGGGAGACAGAATGGAGCAGCCGTGCGCGCGCGCATTTCCGGAATACGAAGCGCGTCATGTGCGAACGCATCTTCGTGCTTGAGCCAGGCAAAGGAGCATCATGACTGTTGGACGAGCCCACGGCGATTCGCATCCTTTGACGGATGCCCGCATTACCCAAATCGAGACCATTCCGCTCAAGGTCGCGCTGGAGCGGCCCGCCACCGGGTCTACGCTGAAGCTCACGCACCGGTGCACCATCGTGACCCGCGTTCATACCGACGCAGGGGTGGTAGGCGAATGCTTCAACGGCAATGACGATGAATTGCAGCCGGCCATCATCCACCTGATCCAGAATGAGCTTGCGCCCATGCTCATCGGGCGCAAGGTAGCGGCCATCGACGATGCTTGGGCGGCCACTCGCCGCGCGACGGAGCCTTTCCTGCGCGACCGCAGGGTGGCACTGCGGGCCCAGGCCTGCGTGGACAGTGCCCTGCACGATGCGGTGGGCAAGTTGGCAGGCGTGCCCATGCACATACTGTGGGGCGGCGCGCGGGAGCGGGTGCCCGTCGTCGCGTTGGGCGGCTACTACCGCGAAAAGGGAGACCTGGAGGCATTGGCCGACGAAGTGGCCGAGCTCAAAGGCTTTGGCATATACGGGCTCAAGCTCAAGCTGGGGGGCAAGACGCCGGCCGAGGATGCGCGCCGGGCCGAGGCCGTGCGCAAGGCCGGCGGCGATGATTTCGTGCTCGCCTGCGATGCCAATCAAGGCTGGACGCGCGAAGATGCGATCGAGTTCGTGCGCCGCACGCGCGACCTGAACATCGCGTGGTTCGAAGAGCCGTGCCGGTGGGACAACGACCGGGCGGACATGGCGGTGGTGCGCGCGGTGGGCGGAGTGCCGGTGGCCGCGGGGCAAAGCGAGCTGTCGCGTTTCGGCTGCCGCGATCTCATGGTCGCCGGCGCCATCGACATCTGCAACTTCGACGCGAGCTGGGGCGGCGGCCCGACCGAATGGCGGCGCGTCGCGATGCTGGCATCGGCGTTCAACGTTACGGTGATGCAGCACCTGGAGCCGCAGATCGGCTTGATGATGTCCGCAGGGGTGCCGAACGGGCGCTATGCCGAGGTGATGCTGCCGTGGCGCGATCCCTTCTTCTACCGGCTCATCGCCAACCAACCCGAACGGCCCTTTGTGGATGGGTTCTATACGCTGCCCACCGCGCCCGGCTGGGGCATGACCTTCGACACGGACTACCTGGCGTTTGCCCGCCGGGCTTAGCGGCCTAGCGCGCGGCGAGCAAATCCTCGACCGCGCGCGCCGCGGCGAACAGGCGCCGGTCTTGCCCATGCGTTGCCGCCAGCATGAGCCCGACGGGCGCCGAGCCCGGCTCGTGGCACGGCAGGGAGATCGCGCAGCCGTCCAGGAAGTTGATGAAAGTGGGGTTGCGCAGCATCAGCAGGTTGATCCGCGCATACGCGTCATCGTCGTCGAGTTCCGAGAATGCGGGGGCGATGACGGGCGTGGTTGGGCAGGCGATCAGGTCGATCGCTTCGAAATGGCGGCTGACTCGTCGTATCCAGTCGCTTCGGCGCGTTCTCAGCTCGGCCACGTCTTCGGGCGTCATGTGCGCGCCTTTTTCGATGCGGGTTTTCACGCGCGGATCGTAGAGATCGCCGCGCCTGGCCAGCATGTCGCGATGCAAGGGATAGGATTCCGCTGCCGTGAACCCGCCTTTGGCGTTGATGGCCGCAACTTCGCCGAACTCGGCGAACGGGAGCTCCACGACCCGGGCGCCGGCCTGCGCAAGGCGGTGCAGCGTCGCCTGGAATGCAGCAGCGACGTGGCGGTCCAGTCCGTCCAGCACGGCGGTTTGTGGAACGCCTATGCGCAGGTCCGCTAGCGGGATGCGCTCGTGGAGGTGGACAGGGTCGCCGGAGAGCACGCCGTCCACGATGGCGCAGCAGTTTACCGTCGCGCCGATGCCGCCAATGCTGTCCAGCGTGGTCGAGAGTGGGAAGGCGCCTGTCGTCGGCACGCGCGAGGCGGTCGGCTTGAAACCGGTCAGCCCCGTCAGCGCTGCCGGGATACGGCAGGATCCGCCTGTGTCGGTACCGAGCGCGACGGCCGCCATGCCGTCCGCGACAGACACCGCGGCGCCCGAAGACGAGCCGCCGGGAATGCGGCCGGTCCCGCGATCATAGGGGTTGCTGGGCGTGCCGTAGTGCGGATTGAGCCCAAGCCCGGAATAGGCGAACTCCGTCATGTTGGAGCGCCCCATGATGACGAAGCCAGCCTTTCGCAAGCGAGCGACGGCCACCGCATCGGAGCGCGCCGGTTCGGCGTCGGCCAGCACGCGTGAGCCGGCGGCAGTAACCTCTCCGGAGATGTCGAACAGGTCCTTGATCGAGATCGGAATGCCCGCATAGGGGCCGGGCGCATCGCCGCGGGCACGCGCCTGGTCGATGCGGTCGGCCGCGTGCCGTGCTTCTTCCGCGTCGACGCGGATGTAGGTGCGTGCCCCTTCGCCCGAAGGGTCGGTGATGCGCGCCAGGCAGCGCTCGACCAACTCACGGCTGGTCGTGCGTCCCGAGGCAAGTGCGGCGCTCAGGGATTCGAGGGAAGGGGCGAGCAGGTGCATGGGGCGATCCACGTTGAAAACGGCAGTCTCAGGACGCGGCGCAGGTACGTTCAACGCTCTTGGATCAGGAAGATCCCCTGGCCGCGCCCATGCAAAGCCAAGAGTGTATGTCGAGTGATGGCAGCCGCCTGCGATTTGAGTGAACGAGATCAGCGGCTGGGGTCTAACCGCGTCTCGTGCCGAGAAAGCGGGGCGTTCAGGCGCCGAGCGACAGCCGGTGGCGCGCCAGCAGATCGGGGGCGATCCAGGCGTCCGGGTCAGGCGCTGCAGGAAGCGTGATGCGACCATCGCGGATCTGCGGGGCTTCGGCGACGATTTGTTCCGTTAGGGTGAGGAAGAACGTTTGCTCGGCCGCGAAGGCGCATGCCGACGGCGGCACGGCAGCGGCGTGCTGGAGGTTGATCAGCGTGCCGAGCGCGCTTTCTGCATAGATGCCGGTGGCGACGCCGGCGCCGTGCCGCGCGGCGAGTTCGCCGATGGCGATCGTCTCGCTCATGCCTATGCGGCCCGGCTTGGCGCTCAGTGCACGCGCGCCGCGTTCGAGGAACAAGGCGGCGTCGGCCGCCGTGGCGCATGCGCTGTCTACGATGATGGGCAAGCGCGTGCCGCGTTGCAGGGCTTCGAAATGGGCGTCCGGACGCAAGGCGCAGGGGTCTTCCGCGGCCTGGACGCCTTCGTCCTCGAGCAGTCGCAGGTAGGCCGCCGCATCACTGCGGTCGTACGCCGAGTTGGCGTCGACGTTGAGGATCGCATGATCGCCGAGCGCCCGGCGTATCGCGCGCAGCGCTTCCCGGTCCACGTCCATGCCTTGTCCGCCTTTGATCTTGAACGAACGGATGCCATAGCGCTCGGCGGCTTCGGCCGCCTCGCGCGCCATGGCCCCGGGAGCCTGGCGGGTGACCGTCCAGGCCACTTCCACGTCTCGCCTTCCGTTCCAATACTGCCAGAGCGGCTTCCCCGCATGCGCGGCCCGGAGCATCCACGCCGCGCTTTCCAACATGCCCTTGGCGAGCCGGTTTTCCGGGAGTGGCGCCAGGGCTTGGCGCAGCGTTTGGGGGGCAGACAAGTCCAGCCCCATTGCGGCCGGCATGACCAAGTCCTTGAACGCCGCCGCCAGGGACGCAGGCGAGACGCCGGACCAGGTGGCCTTGACCGTCCCTTCGGCCAAGCCGGCCATTCCGGCGTCGGACTCGATGCGCAGCAGGGCATATACGCCCGCGTCTTCGATCGCATTGGCCCATACCACCTGACGGCGGTAGGGAAGGCGGTAGAAGTCCAGCGACCAGCGGGCGATTTTCATGGCAAGAGGCTTAGTCGACCTTGATGTTGGCCTGTTTGATCACCTTGGCCCAGACGGCCATTTCGCGCTCGACGTGCGCCTGGAACTCCTCGGGCGTGGTGCCGAGCATCTGCACCCCTTCCGACTTGAACATTTCCCGGAAATCCGGGGCCTGCACGATGCTGTTGAGCGCGCGGTTCAGCTTGTCGATGATGGGCTTGGGCGTGCCGGCGGGCGCAACGTAGCCCCACCAGCCGGAGGCGTCGTAGCCGGGCAGCGTTTCCGCGATGGTCGGGATGTCTGGCAGGACGTTCATGCGCTCCTTGCCGGTGACGGCTATGGCTTTCACGCGGCCGGGCTTCAGGTAGGCCATGGCGCCGGTGTACGTGCTGAACGTGAGCTGCACCTGGCCGCTGGCCACGTCGTTCAACCCCTGGGCCAGCCCCTTGTAGGGCACGTGCATGATGTCGACCTTCGCCATGTCCTTGAACAGCTCTCCCATGAGGTGGGCGCTGCCGCCGTTGCCTGTCGAGGCGTACGACAATTGGCCGGGCTTGGACTTGGCCAGGGCGATGAGTTCCGGCACGGTGTTCGCGGGCAGGCTCGGGTTGGCGATCATCACGTAGGACGACGTGCCCACCAGGGAGATGAAGCTGAAGCTCTTGATCGTGTCGTAGGGCAACTTGGACATCAAGCTGGCGTTGATCGAGTGCGCCGCCGCCGTTTGCAGCAGGGTGTAGCCGTCGGGTTCCGCGCGCGCGACGAATTCGGTGCCGATTACCGTGCCGCCGCCCGGCTTGTTCTCGACGACGACAGACTGCTTGAGCACTTCGGACAGCCGTTGCGCGATGCGCCGGGCCAGCACGTCGTTGATGGCGCCGGGCGTGTACGGCACGATGACCCGTATGGGGCGGGAGGGATAGTCTGCGGCGGGGTCGCCTTGGGCGACGACGGGCAGGGCGCAGGTCGCAGCCACGGCGGCTGCAGTCAGCTTGAGAGCGAAACGAAGGTTCATGGAGTCTCCTCTTGAAGAGCCTGTCACGGTACCTGTATCGCGGTATGCCCAGGACACTTCAGGTTGTTGAGTTAGTCAACTATGGATAATATCAACGATACCGTAACAAGTTGAATCTTTCAACTACATGGGCTTGACTTCGGTCAAAGGCGCGTTGCTCGTAAGGTTTCGCCCGGGAATAGCCCTCCCGGGGGGTACGATGCGCGTTCTCTTCCCATATTGATGCCGCAGCAATGGCTTTGTTATCCATCTTGGATTTGTCTCCCATACGCGAAGGAGGAGACGCCGCCGAGGCGTTTCGTCTCACCCGCGAGCTCGCCCAGCATGCCGAACGCTGGGGTTATCACCGGTATTGGCTGGCCGAGCACCACAATATGCCGGGGATTGCCAGCGCAGCAACGTCCCTGGTGATCTCCCACGTTGCCGCGGGTACCGAGCGCATGCGGGTGGGGGCGGGCGGGATCATGCTACCCAATCATTCGCCGCTGGTCATTGCCGAGCAATTCGGTACGCTCGCGTCGCTATACCCGGGACGCATCGACCTCGGGCTGGGGCGGGCGCCGGGTTCGGACCAGCCGACGGCGAGGGCTTTGCGCCGCAGCCAGGGCGATACTGCCGACCGCTTCCCGCAGGACGTGCTCGAGCTGCAGGGCTATTTCCGGTCGCCTGTGCCGGGCCAAGCCGTTCAGGCCGTGCCCGGCGCGGGCTTGGACGTGCCCTTGTGGCTCCTGGGCTCGAGTTTGTTCAGCGCACAGCTGGCGGCCCAGCTGGGGCTGCCTTTCGCGTTCGCTTCGCATTTCGCGCCGGGGTACTTGACCGCGGCGCTGGATCTGTACCGTACCCGTTTCCAACCGTCCGCAACTTTGGAACGCCCCTATGTGATGCTGGGCGTCAACGTGTGCGCCGCCGATACGGCGGCCGAGGCGCGCCGCCTGTTTACGTCGCTGCAATGGCAGTTCGTCAGCCTCATCCGGGGCAGGCCGGGGAAGCTGGCGGCACCCGTGGATGACATCGAGGAGCGGTGGAGCGAAGCGGAACGCGCGCACGTGGAGCGGTCGCTTGCTTGCTCCATCGTCGGCGATGAGGCGGACGTCCAGGCGGGCTTGGCGGCGTTCGCCGAACGCCACGGGGCGGACGAATTGATGGTGACGGCCCAGGTTTACGATCCGGCTGCGCAATTGCGGTCGTTCGAGATTGTGGCGTCGGCCAGCGAGCGCCTGGGCTGGATCGACCGTGCGCGGTGAGGCAGGTTTAGTCCTCCTGCTCGGGCAGGCGTTCGCCGCGCAGCGGCAACTGCCGGCCGAGCCAGAAACCGTGCACGAGGTGGTCGCGGCGGGGAAACCCGGTGTCCGGGTGGATCAGCACGTCCAAGCCGCGGCGGTTGAGCATGAGCCAGGGTACCAGGGTGGAAAACGTATCGGGCGCGAACACCAGCTGGTACATGGCTTGGGTGTGCGGACCGACGGGGACGTCGTGCCAGCGGCCGGCCTGGACCGGGAAGCGGGCGCACACTTGCTCGCGCACCGCGGCAGCGTCTGGGCGGGTCGTCGCAGGGTCGTAGTAAACGTGGGCGTGGTACACGCGGATGAGGCCGATGTCTTGCGGGCTCGTTTCCATGGCAGAGGGCTGGTAAAGTGCCGCCGCGGCGGACGCGGTGTGCGGTTCGTAGGGGCGCGGCGCGCCGCGCATGGTTTGATTCTATGACGGAGTAGCAATGGATCTTGGTCTTGCAGGAAAAGTGGCGGTAGTGACCGGTGCCACCGCCGGCATCGGCTTGGCGACGGCCCTCAAGTTTGTCGAGGAAGGCGCGAAAGTCGCGCTCTGCGCCCGCAATGCCGACAGGCTCGCCGCGACGGTTGAGCTTCTGCGCGGCAAGGGCGGCGACGTGCTGGGCATACCGGCCGACGTCTCCAAGCCGGAAGATGTCGAGCGCTTCTTTGCGGCCGTCGCCAGCCATTTCGGCCGCATCGACATCCTGGTGAACAATGCCGGCACGTCCATGCGCGGACCATTCCTGGAGGTCAAGGACGCCGATTGGGATGCGGACCTGGAGCTCAAGCTCTACGGGGCCATTCGCTGCTCGCGGCTCGCCGTCGAACACATGAAGCGCCAGGGCGGCGGCCGCATCGTGAACATCTCGACCATAGGGGGCAAGCAGCCCGGCGCCGCGTCCATGCCCACCTCTGTCTCGCGCGCGGCCGGGCTGGCGCTGACCAAGGCCCTGTCCCGCGAGTTTGCGGCCGACAATATCCTCGTGAACGCCGTCTGCATCGGCAAGATCAAGGCGGCGCAGCACGAACGCTCGGCCGCGAAGAAGGGCAAGGAGCCGGAGGCGCTGTACCGGGAATTTGCGCGGGATATTCCCCTCGGCCGGGTGGGAGAGGCCGAGGAAGCTGCCAACGTCATCGTCTTCCTCGCGTCCGAGGCGGCAAGCTATGTAACGGGCTCGAGCATCAATCTCGACGGCGGTGCATCGGCCGTCATGTGAACGGAGCCTCGGCGCCGCGTGCAGCGGTGCCGATCCTTTCCCTTCCTTGCCAAACCGTGCGTGCGGCGATATAGTTAGTTCTGCTAACTAACTATATCAGGCGGCTGCTTGCCGCATGCCGATGCCATGTCCGACCCGTCAAGCAACGATGCCTTTGAGCTGGCGGCGCAGCTGCGTCCTGCCATCTTGCGGCTCAACCGGCTCTTGCGCCGGGAAACGCAGGCTTTCGGTGTATCGCCGTTGACGATCATGCTGCTGGCGACCATCGACAAAGAACCGGGTATCGGCGTCAACGACTTGGCCCACCGCGAAAACATGCGCGCGCCGACGATGAGTAAACACATCAAGCAATTGGAAGAGGCGGGCTTAGTCCGCCGCGACCTCACGCTTCATGCGGACAAGCGACGCGTGGGGTTGGCGATCACGCCACAAGGCCGCAAGCTCGTGGCCGACGTACGCAAACGCCGCACCGATTGGCTCGCCGGGCGCATTGCCAAGCTCGAGCCCGAGTCGCGCGCTGCGCTCGGGGCAGCGGTGGACGCCCTGCGGCGCCTCGGGGAGTGAGTGCATGGCCGTCACTCCCGGGGCCCGCCCTTCATTCTTCGGCCGCGTGCGCCAGCGGTTGTCCCCCATGGTGGTGCCGCTCATCATCGGCTGTGCGCTATTCATGCAGATGCTGGACTCCACGGTCATCGCCACTGCGCTGCCGGCGATGGCCGAGTCCTTCGGGGAAGACCCGGTGCGGCTCAATGTCGCCATCACGGCTTATCTATTGAGCGCGGCCGTTTTCGTTCCCATCTGCGGCTGGGCCGCAGACCGGTTCGGGGCGCGGCAGGTGTTCGCGGCGGCCATCATGCTCTTTACGCTCAGCTCGACCCTGTGCGGCATTTCCCAGTCGTTGGGGCACATGGTGGCCGGCCGCATGTTGCAAGGGTTCGCCGGGGCGATGATGGTGCCCGTCGGCCGCATCGTGCTATTGCGGACGGTCCAGAAGTCCGAGCTCGTGCGTGCGATGTCGTTCCTGAGCATGCCGGCGCTGCTCGGGCCTATCTTTGGGCCCGCTGTGGGCGGTTTCCTGGTGGAGTATGCGTCTTGGCGCTGGATTTTCTTCATCAACTTGCCCATCGGCATCGCGGGCGTGATCCTGGTGCTGCGCTACATCAAGAACATCGAGGGCGGAAAGCCCTTGCCGCTGGATTTCCTGGGGTTCGTCCTGACGGCGATATGCATGGGCACACTGGTGTTCTGCTTCGATGCGCTGGGGCACGACGTGCTTGCCCCCGCCACGGTGGCAGCGTTGCTGGGCGTGGGCCTTTTGTGCGGGTTCCTGTACGTCAAGCATGCGCAACGTTCGCCGCATCCCATCCTCGATTTCCGCTTGCTCAAGATCCCAACCTTCTCCATTTCGCTGCTGGGCGGCAATCTGTGCCGGCTCGCCGTGGGCGCGGTTCCCTTCCTGCTCGCCATGCAGCTGCAGGTAGCGTTCGGCATGGGGCCGTTTGCGGCGGGGATGTTGACGTTTGCCGGGGCACTGGGTGCGTTGATGATGAAAATGACTGCCGGCCCCATCATCAAACGCTATGGCTTCCGCCGCACGCTGGTGGTGAACGCCGTCTTGACCGGCGGTTCCGTCATCGGCTGCGTGCTCTTTACCCCGGCGACGCCGCACCTGGTCATCATCGTGGTGCTGTTGCTGGGCGGGTTTTTCCGTTCGCTCCAGCTGACAGGGGTGAACTCCCTGGCGTACGCGGATATCGGGCCGGAGCACATGGGGCGCGCGACGGGCATGGCCAGCGCCGTGCAGCAATTGGCCATCAGCCTAGGCGTGGCCATCGCTGCGTTCGTGCTCAAGGTAAGCATGGTCGCGCGTGGCACCACCTCGCTCGACGCCTGGGACGTCGTCCCCGGCTACCTGGTGATAGGCGGTGCCATGATCGCCTCCATCTTGTTCTTCCGGCGCCTCACGCCCGACGCGGGCGCGGAGGTCAGCGGCAAGGGCTAGGCGCAGGCGCCTTATTCGACCGTATTGCGAGTCATGGCGGCAGGGTTCACCCATTGGTCGAACTGCTCGGCCGTCACGTAGCCCAGCGCCAGCGCCGCCTCCCGCAGGGACAAGTTTTCCTTATGCGCCTTCTTGGCGATTTGGGCGGCTTTGTCGTAGCCGATATGCGGGTTGAGGGCCGTCACGAGCATCAGCGAGCGCTCCACCAATTCAGCGATGCGCTCTCGATTGGGTTCCAGGCCCGACACGCAGTGCTTGTCGAAGCTCTCCATGCCGTCGGCCAGCAGGCGTACGGACTGCAGGAAGTTGTGGATCAGCAGCGGCTTGAAAACGTTGAGCTCGAAGTTGCCGCTGGCCCCGCCGATGTTGATCGCCACATCGTTGCCCAGGACCTGCGCGCACAGCATGGTGAGCGCCTCGGCCTGGGTCGGGTTGACCTTGCCGGGCATGATGGAGCTGCCTGGCTCGTTCTCCGGTATGCGGATCTCGCCCAGGCCGGACCTGGGGCCGCTGGCGAGCCACCGCACGTCATTGGCCAGTTTCATCAGGCCTGCGGCCAACGTCTTCAAGGCCCCGTGGGCGAAAAGCAGTCCTTCATGCGAAGCCAAGGCTTGGAATTTATTGGGAGCAGACTCGAACGGCAGGCCCGTCTCCTTGGCTAGCTCCGCGGCGACGCGCGCGCCGAACTCCGGATGCGTATTCAAGCCGGTCCCGACAGCCGTTCCCCCGATGGCGAGCAACAGCAATCCCCGTTGCGCATAGCGGATTTGTTCCTCTGCCAGGGTAAGCTGCGCCTCGTGGCCAGATAATTCTTGGCCTAGGGTGAGCGGCGTAGCGTCCTGCAGGTGAGTCCGGCCGATTTTTACCACGTCGGCATAGGCCTTGGCTTTGTCTGCCAGCGTCTTGCGCAGCCGGGCGAGGGCGGGCAGCAGCCGGGTGTGCACTTGCAGCGCCGCCGCCACGTGCATGGCGGTGGGAAAGACGTCATTGGAAGACTGGCCGCGGTTGACGTGGTCGTTCGGATGCACGAGGCGGCCCTGCCCGCGCTCCCCGCCCAATAGCTCCGAAGCGCGATTGGCCAGCACCTCGTTGAGGTTCATGTTGGTCTGCGTGCCGGATCCGGTTTGCCAGACGCTGAGGGGGAACTCGCCCGGCCACCGCCCGGCGATGACTTCGTCAGCCGCCGACTCGATGGCCTTGGCAAGGCGCGGCTCCAGCAGCCCCAGCTCGGCATTGACGCGGGCGGCCGCGCGCTTGACCCGCGCCAGGGCCACGATGAGCGGCTCGGGCATGCGCTCGGTCGAGATAGAGAAAAACTGCAGCGAGCGCTGGGTCTGGGCGCCCCAAAGGTGATCCGCAGGTACTTCGATGGGACCGAAAGTGTCTTTTTCAACACGGCTGCTCATGGCTCATCTCCCTTACCACCCGTGCGCGTTACCCGGGCGGTTCATTCCAATCCGTTGTGCGGTTTGCGAAAGCACGTCAAGCTCCGGCGCGGGCCGCAGCCGACGCGCAATGGAAACTAGTGGTGTGAGCCCAGGTTAGCAGAAGACGCCGGCCGGCCCGGCGCGTCTCTGTAACGATCGTGTGTGCGCCGGCCCCTGGCTGAAACGGTGCCTGGCCGGCGTGCCTCGCTCACCTGACGGCAGCCACGACCTGCGCTATGGCGGCCGTGAGCTTTTTTACGTAGGGAATGTGGAGGAATTCATTCGGGCCATGGGCGTTCGACTGCGGGCCCAGCACGCCGGTGATGAGGAATTGTGCGTCGGGATACTTCTCACCCAGCATCCCCATGAAAGGAATGGTCCCGCCTTCGCCAATCCAGGCTGCGCTTTTCCCGAACGCCGCCTGGGATGCCTCGTGGATGGCGCGTTCCAGCCACGGCGCCGTAGGCGGGGCGTTCCAGCCGCTGGCGCTGCCTTCGGCTTCGAAGCGCACCTTGGCCTGGTAAGGCGGATCGCGTTCCAATGCGGTTTTCATCGCCCGCGCGGCACGCTCGGCGTCGACGGTTGGCGGCAAGCGCATGCTCAGCTTGAGCGAGGTTTTCGGACGCAGGACATTCCCGGCAGCGTCGATCGAAGGCAAGCCTGCGGCCCCGGTGACGGAGAGCGCCGGGCGCCAGGTGCGGTTCAGGATGCCTTCTGCCGGGTCGGTGGTCGTCGGCTGCGCATGCGCATGCGCATGCCCTTCGGGGCCGTGCGAGCATCCTACCCAAGGGAACTGTTTCCAGACCTGGTCACCGAGGATGTCGCCGGCGGCCTTCGCCTGCGCCAGGCGCTCGGCGGGAATCTCCGCATGGAGCTCCGGCAGGATGACGCGCCCGGTGGCGGGGTCGTCGAGCCGGTTGAGCAGTTGGCGGGCGATGCGAAACGAAGAGGGGACGAGGCCGCTCGCCATGCCGGAATGCACGCCTTCGGTCAGCACTTCTACCGTGAGCACGCCGCCGGCCAGGCCGCGCAAGGATGTCGTTACCCAGAGCTGGTCATAGTTGCCGCAACCCGAGTCCAGGCCGACGACCAATGTGGGGATGCCTATGCGCGGCGCGAGCAGGTCGAGGTAAGCGGGCAGGTCGTAGCTGCCGCTTTCCTCGCAGGTCTCGATCAGGCCCACGCACCGCGGGCGCGGCACGCCCTGGCGATCCAGCGCCGATAGGGCCGTCAACGCGGCGTAGACGGCGTAGCCGTCGTCCGCGCTGCCCCGGCCGTATAGCTTGTCATCCTCGATCCTGGGGGTCCAGGGCCCGAAGCCTTCCCGCCAGCCCGTCATCTCCGGCTGTTTGTCGAGGTGGCCGTAGAACAGGATGGTCGTTTCGGCCCCCAGCCCCTGTGTCGCGGGCGCTTCGAAGTACAGGCACGGGGTGCGGCCCTCGATGGAGACGATTTCCACCGACAGCCCGGTGACGGGTTGGGCGCGGGCCCACGCGGCAGCCGCTTCGACGACGGCGGCCAGGTGCCCGTGCGCCGCCCAGTTCGCGTCGAACATGGGCGATTTGGCGGGTACCCGCACGTAGTCGGACAACAGGGGGATCAGCTCTTCGTCGTAGCGGCGCGCGATGTGGGCGGCCAGTTCGGATAGGTCCATGGCGATCTCCGGTGAAGCTGGGAGTTTAGTCCTTGTAGAAAAGGGAGTCGCATGCCGTCACCGTGCAAAAACTGCATGTAACTTTTTCTCTCAACCCGACGGATGAGCATGTAAAACTTATAACCACCCTCGGCCGGCTTGCGGATTCCCCTAGCAATATCAGGCTTTCGCGGGAGCAAGGGCCTGTTGGTACGGAATCTGCTCGTAGTCAGCCCAGACGTGACCGTAACCTCGCAGCGCAGCCGGTGATGCGGGGAATACGGGAAAGCCAAGGAGATGGATCATGTTGCGTTGGGCTACTATCTTTTTCGTGGTTCCCTTGTTGGCGATCGTGGCTGCCTGGACGGGCTTCGCGGCGAGCGCGGCCTCTGTCGCGCTAATCATGTTCGTGGTGGCGGTGGCGGCGTTCATAGCCACTTTTTTCCTCGAACCACCGGATGACGTCGAAGAGAACTACGATACCGAATGGTCTCGACAGCATTGAGCCCCAGGGGGCTTCCCGTCATGCAGCCGGGCGACGACCAATGAGCACGGCTGCGCATCTTTCCACGGCAGCCCATGCTTCCGATGCGTCTTTCCGTCGCCTGGCGGACCACGCGCCCTGCATTCTCTGGTCCGCCGCCATAGACGGCTCCTGGACCTATGTGAATCCCGCCTGGACGCGGCTAACGGGGCAGCCGGTCGAGCAGGCGCTGGGCTGGGGATGGCTGGAGCGAGTGCCTGCGCCACACCGCCGGCGGCTCAAGTCGGCGTTCACCAAAGCCGCTGTCGTGGCATCGCCTTGGGAACTCGTGCATGGCGTGTCGGCTGCGGACGGTGGTGTGCTCGAAGTGCATACGCAGGTCCAGCCCAGCTTCGAAGCCAATGACCAATTCGTCGGATTCAGCGGGACCTGCACTTGGCATCGCGAAGTCGACGGCGGTGAACCCGCCGGTGCGGGTGAGGATGACTTCGGGTCTGCACATATGCTCGAGCTCCTGCCATATGCCGTCATGGCTTATGACTCCGAGTTGCGATATGTGTACGCCAATCGCGCCGCAGGCCAATTATTCGGGATCGAACCCCATGCATTTGCCGGCAAGGGGGCAAGAGAGCTAGGCGTTGCGCCCTACATCGCCACCGCCTACGAGCAGGCCGCGGCGCAAGCCATGGCCTCGCGTACCCCCCAGAATTTCGACTATCGCATCGATACCGGCGATGACACCCGGTACTTCAGGGTGAGCGTCGTGCCCGATCCGCTTGGCGCACGCGCCGTGGCCGTCACGTCGGACGTCACGTCCTGGGTTCAAGCGCAGGTCGAGTTGGATGCCCTGGTGTTGCGCGAGCAGGCCGCCCGCACCCAGGCGGAAACCGCAGCCAACGTCCGCGATCAATTCCTGGCCATGGTGTCGCACGAATTGCGCTCGCCCCTCAATGGCATCCAGAGCTGGGCGCATGTGCTCGAAAGCCGCGTCGACGTCAACCAGCCTGGCGTGGCCAGGGCCTTGGCAGGCATTAAGACGGGCGTGCAGCAGCAAGTCGGACTCATCGAGGAGCTGTTGGACGTGACCCAGGCGATGACCGGCCGGCTGCGTTTCTCCAAGACGTTGTTGTCGCTTTCTCCTGCAGTGCAGGGGGCCTTGGCCAAGGCCGAGAGGCTGGCGGCGGAACGCGGCGTGGCCTTGCGCGCGGAGTTGCCGGCGACGCAAGTGCAAGTGTGGGGAAACGGAGAGCGCGTGGAGCAAATGGTGGGCCACTTGGTGACCAACGCCATCAAGTTCAGCGCGCAGGGCAGCGAGGTCTCGGTGCGCGTCGCGGTGGCGGGCAACGAAGCGTGCATTGCAGTGGGCGATACCGGCAAAGGCATTTCCAGCGACGTGATGCCCTATTTATTCGACCCGTTTCGCCACCAGGATGCGCTCCGCGCCCGTCGCGCCGAAGGGCTGGGGGTGGGGCTGACGCTGGTCCGCCATCTGGCCGAGCTGCACGGTGGGCGGGTGGCGGCGCAAAGCGCCGGAGAAGGGCAGGGCGCGGTATTTTCGATTTACCTGCCTTTGGCCAAAGAAGGGGCGCAGGCGGTGCCAGCCCCCCCGGAGATGTCCGCCGCTTCCTCGTTGGATGGATTGCGCATCCTGCTGATCGAAGACCACGACGAGGGGCGCACCGCCTTGACGGAATCCCTGCGCTCGGCAGGCGCTGACGTGGTGGCATGCGATTCCGGGGGGCAGGCCCTGCGGTACCTGGGCGAGGCGTCGGGATGCGGGATGCCACACGTGATCGTCAGTGACCTCACGATGCCGGGGATGGACGGCTGCGCTACGCTCTGCCGCATTCGTGAACTTGAACGCGGCGCACCCGATCGGTTTCCCATGCCGACCCCGGCCATTGCGCTTACCTCGGCTACCCAGGCAGAAGACCGCATCCGCGCGCTGGCGAGCGGCTTCCAGGTCTATCTCGCCAAGCCGGTGGAATTCTTTCAATTGGCGGGCCTGATCCAGAGCCTTGCCCGGACCGCCTCTCTCGAACGTCGGTGAGGGCGGTCCGGCGCAAGGCCGTCAGGCGTGCGCCCGCATCCGGTCACGCAGTTCCCTGACCTGGTCGTGGTTTCGCACCACGCCTTCATATTGCAATTGAATGAGGGCGAGCAGCTGCGGCGGTAGGTCTTCCTGGAGAGCCGCTTGATAGCGGCTCTTGGCCACGTCCTCTCCCCGCTCGCATTCTTCCAAGATGGCCAGGTCGGTACGGCCCGCTACCGCAGTCTTCAAGCCTATCCAACCGCGATGTAGCACGCCTGCAGCTGTCCCGCTTTCCTCGGGTTGCTCGCCCAAGCCGGCCACGAGTTCCTGCAGCTGGGCCGCTGCTGTCGAGCAATCGGCGGCTCGGCGCGAGAAGAGGTTCTTCAAGTCGGGATCATGCGCGTCCTGGGCGGCCTGGCGGAAGCCATATTCGCCGTCCTTGCAGGTCTCGATCAGGTCATTCAATACGGTCGCGACATCTCGGGCCATTGTCATCTCCTGGTATAGAACGTCGGATGCCGGGCGCGGTTGCGGCCCGGCATGCCCGGTTCAGCAGGAAACGGGCCCGAGCGTCATTTCTTGGGATGCCCCGGCTTGAGCTCCCAATCTTTGTCGTCTTTGCGCGTCTTGATTTCGCGATCGGCGTCGGCGGCGGCTCCCGGGGCAATCGGATCGCTTGCCGGAAACGTATCTTCCAGGGAGTCGTCGAGCAGTTCTTGGTAAGTCGGCAGGCTTCCGTCGGTTGACTTTGCCTGCTCAGCTTTCTCGTTTTCTTTCGAGGGCTTGCTCGCGGGATGCTTGGTTTCCGCTTTCATGTCGTGCTCCTAGTCGGCCTTGACTCGAGCAAGCCGCAAGAGACGTGCCCGGCAGCGGCAGCAGCCTTCCGGGGGAAGCCTAGGAGGACGGCCCGGCGTCGTCCCGCCCGGCGGGGGCGGCGGGCGCTTTGCCGGCCTCCTCTTTTTCCGGGAGGAAACGCGCCTGCGGGTTCGCCATCTGAATGCCGAGCTGGCGGAAGCGGCGGTAAATCCGTTCGTTGAAACCGCGCTGCACGGCCCAGCGGCCGCGGTCGATGGCGCGGATCTGCCCGGCGAGTGTAATGGACGCACCGTCTACCTGGTCCACGCCCCACAGTTCCAGGCCGCCCAGCATCAGGGGGCCGAGCTGCGGGTCGTTGCGCATTTGTTCGCCCACGTTGCGGATCGCGGCGATGACTTCGTCCAGATTCGAGTCGGCGGTCACGCTCACCCGGATCGAGGCGTTGCCGATCCCACGATGGTTGTTCGTTACCGTGCCCACCGAACTGAAGGGCACGACGTGCAGGGAGCCGTCTCCGGCACGCAGCCTCACCGTCCGTATGGAAAGATTTTCCACCGTGCCGGACACGCCCGCCAGCGTGACAGAGTCGCCGACTTGCATGGCATTCTCCATCAACAGGAAGATGCCCGTGATGAAATCCTGGACCAGCTTTTGCGATCCGAACCCGATCGCCACCCCGATGATGCTCGCGCCGGCCAGCAGCGGCGCGATATTGATGCCGAGTTCATTGAGCGCAGTCAGGAGCACGACGAGCGCGATGGCGATGAAGAGCGTGGTGCGCAGTATGGGCACCAGCGTGCGCAGCCGCGTCGCGCGGACGAGATCCCCGGCCTGCGTCCACCGCGCCATGCGCCGGTTGATGGACAGGTTGACGGCTTCCCACGCGACGAGCGCGAGCACGCAGGCTACGCCGATGGTAGCCGCCGCGGATGCCAGCCGGCGGCCGATGGTGCCGGGGGAAAACCAAGCCATCGCGTTGATGCCCCAGACCTCGAGCAGTGCCACGGCGGCAACCAGAGACACCAGGCCCAGAACGGTGCGTTGTGCCAGCTGCCGATAAGGGTGGGGCGCGGGCGTGCCGGCCTCGGCCGGGGCGTTTCCGTAGAAAAGCCGGCCGAGCGTGCCGAGCAGCACCATGGACGTGACGACGGCGGCCAGTAGGACCAGCGCCGTGCGCCAGGCGTAGCTCAGCAATTGGAGGAAGCCGCTGTCTGCGCCCAGCGCCCAGACGATCCAAAGCCCGGCGATGATCGCTACCGCGGCCGGGGCCCAGGCATCGGCTAGCAGCGTTCGCAGGCCGATGTCTCCTTCGCCGCGTATCCATCGCGCGACGGCGTGCCGGCGCTGGAGGACCATCACAATGAGCATGCCGTGCACGAGCAGTCCCACGAGCCGGGATATCGCATTGCGCGCGTCGGTGCCGGCCCCGAGCGCATAGGCGATCTCGCTTGCGGCGACGCCGAACGCCGCCGTGGCCACGATGCGCAGCAGTCGCTTGTCGAGGTAGGCAGCGGCTTCGTCGCCCAAGCGGGAAAGGCGCAGGCCGGCGCCGGCAGGGAAGGTCACCAGCCGCAAGGCAGCCATGGTCAGGCGCGTCGCGACGTAGGCGGTGACCAGCGGCAACAGGTAGGGATAGAAGCTGGCCCGTGGCCCCCCCAGCAGCGCCGTCAGGATGGAGGTGATTGCCAGGAAGGCAGCGAGCGGCAGCAGCGACAGTATGCCGTGCGCCAGGGCGTAGGGCAGTCGTCGCAGGATGCGCACGTGCTGGTCGTCCGTGTCCAAGGCGCTCCCGGCGCTTTGGCGGCGCGTAGCGAAGTCCAGCACGACGCGGCGCGGATGACGCAGCGAGCGCGAAACCAGGGCCTCGGCACCCAGCGCCAAGCCGAGCGTAAGGGCCAGTGCGCCGATGATCCGGAGCGCCCCGGTGCGCGCCTCGGGCGTGCCGAGGTGCTCTTCCCACCACTGGCCTGCCGACCGGAGGGCCAGGACCGTGTCACCGGTCCGCCTCAATTGGTCATAAGCGGCGTGCAGCCATCGCCCGGCTTGCGCAAACGCCTGGGCAATCACGCTGTCTTTCTCGATGGTGATCGGCCGCGCCGGTTCTTCCGCGGCCCCGCCCGGCGCTTCCACTTGATCCGCGGCCTGGGAAATGACGCTCAGCGTGCGTTCGAGTTCGGCACGTTTTGCATCGTCTCGCAGGATCTCGAGCACTTGGCGGGCTTGGATCGGGGGGACCGACTTGACTTCGGCCTCGGCGGCGCGGAGCGCCGGCAGCCACGCCGCGGCGCACAGGAGGACCGCGGCGATCCGGAAAAGAGAGCGTCGTGCGGACATGGGAAGCGAGCGAAGTGAGGGGAACCCGATTCTACCCATGCCTGTTCCTCCCACCGGGGCCGCGTTTCAAGGGGCAGGGACGCTCCATGCACGCTGCGAAAAAAATTGCTATAATTTTGCCTCTCACGTGGGGGCTGTTAGCTCAGTTGGTAGAGCAGCGGACTCTTAATCCGTAGGTCGTAGGTTCGATCCCTACACAGCCCACCAGGAATTTCAAGCGCTTAGGCCAATCCTTCGGGGTTGGCCTTTTGCTTTGGGTTACACCGGGGTTACGCTCACGGCTGTTGTGTCTTGGCTACGCCGAACGAGAGTCATGTCCCCTCGCCTGATGACCAAAGAGATGCTAGGCAGCTTCTCCGTCGAGAAGTACTCGGCCCTGCAGAGTTTTTCCCTTCTTCACTGGCAATCCTTAGTCGTTCACCGTCGGACGCTATGGGATCTGGCGCAGTCGGTAGGGCGGGTTATCAAGAAACCAGAGTCGGGTCCGCTCAGCTCCTCGACGTTGGATGAATGGGAGCGCCTGGGAATTAGTGAGCTTTTTCCGGGCTACTCTAGGCAAGGTCTTATCGACCGTATAGGTGGAGGATTGGCGGTCCTGCGCCGAGAGGCCAAACAAATATGGGCGGGCTTGGCGAAGGAGCCCCTCTCCATAGGGGGGGGTGGTCCGGAGCCATGGGCGCACATGTTCCAGATATTGCCGGCTCCAGGCAGCACCGTGAACCTCGAAGACATTCCACCGGACGCTGCCGTCGGAGAGGTCGACCCCCATGATCCAGACGTTCAGTTCTTTGGTGCAATCGGCAATGTGCCGTTGGGACGCCGTAACGCTGTCCATGACGATCCAGGTGGGCGCAATTTGGTCTATCTCTCCGTTGACGTCAGTCAGCCCAATGACAGGTTGATACGGGGGTTCGCCGAGTGGCTGAGGTTCTACCGCAGCGTTGTCGGCGAGGACATACGTGGCATCAGCGGGACAGTCCGACCTGAGGAAAAAGGAGGCATCACTACTCTGTGGCGCAATTGGAAATTGGTGCCGTATGTTGATCTACGCATCGGTGCCATGCTGCTCGGGGTGACGCTGTCAGACCAGCTGCTGCATTCCGTGCTCTTTCCAGAGAAGGCAGAGGTCGGTACGAACGCCTGGGATAACTTCAAGAAAGATCTCAAGAAACATCTTCGAGGATTCTTGAACGACAAAGGGGACGAGCTGCTCTCGCTCGTTACTTGAGGTCGAGGGGGGGAGATCTTCGTACCGAAAAAAGCCCTCTCCAAGCGACGACGAGCAAGCGACATCATTGACTTCGAAGAAGGCGGTATCCCGCCGCTTTCACAATGGAGTCTTGTCAATGATGATTGCTAACCGTCCTCCTATTAATCCTCGCGGCTCCGACATTCTTGTTAGCGGCGCCTCGTGTGACCGCCTTTTGACCCGCGCTGAAGCGGCGGAGTACCTCGGAGTAAGTTCTGCCACTCTGGCTACCTGGGCCAGTACCGGCCGCTATGAAATCCCCTATGTCAAGATCGGCCGTTGCGCCCGCTACCGTGTTCGGGATCTCGACGAGTTCTTGGACCGTTGTACCAGGCGACCCGTACTTCCCCATGCTGTGAACTCTGTTTTCAATTGGGCGCAATTCGGGGGGGTGAAATGACGAACGTCATCCCCGAGGAACTTGCTACTTCTCCGTCCACGGTCCCCGATCGGCGGTCTACTCCGCGCCAAACGGAAGGTCGGGGCGAGGTGTTGTGTCGATTCATTCGCCACGAAGCATCCTCCATCGCTGACGAGGGACGTCTTGTAAGTCAACGGGCACGTAACTGCGCCGAGATTCAACGCGAGGGCTTTTCCGGGTGTCCGGCCGGTGGTTGCGTCCTCCCTTCGGGGGACATGGCTGGATCGCCGAGCGACTTGGACGCTTGGCAACGGTGCGACCGGAGTCGTATTGCACCTCTTGTCATGGCGCAACATATCATCGCCAACGAATTTCCCGAAGGGCTGCGGAAAATTGACAAGCGGCTGTATCGTTTTTCCAGCGGAATCTGGACGCAGCTCGATGACGAAACTTTGCAAGAAGTAGTGTTGCACCATCTGGGAATCAGTGTGACGGTATCGCAGCTTAAGAATGTGGTCACCGCAATCGGGTGGCTGGGGCAGCGGGTCTCTACCCTGCGCCCTAGTCCTGACTACATATGTTTTCGCAACGGGACCTACGATGTGAGGGCTGGGCGGCTGATTGACCACTCGCCCACTTTGCCGCTTCGAAATCGCATCGAGTTTGACTACGATCCTCAAGCTCAGTGCCCCCGGTTCTTGCAGTTCTTGGAGTGGGCGTTTGAAGGGGATCCTGACAAAGAGGCCAAGATTAGGCTGATGCAGGAATGGAGCGGGCTGTGCCTTACAGCCGGGACTCAGTTCCACATCATGCTGGTACTGCTGGGCGATGGTGCGAACGGAAAATCCGTTTTCGCCGAGTTGTTGCGTCGTATGGTCGGATTTCAGAATACCACGACTGCGGAGCTTTACCGCTTTAGGCACCCGTATGTCCGGGCGGCGCTTGACGGTGCATTGCTCAATATCTCGTTCGATCTTTCGAGGCGGGATCTGGGTAACGAAGGAATTTTGAAGGCTCTGATCGCAGGAGAGGCGACGGAGGTCTCCCCGAAGAACCAGCCCTCTTATACGATCGAGCCGTATGCGAAGTTCATGGTCTGCACGAACCATATGCCGGTCATTAGCGACAACAGCAACGCGTTTCCTCGCCGAATTCGGGTCGTGCGCTTCAACCGCAGCGTGCCCGAGAGTGAGCGGGATCCATACTTGGTGGATCGTCTTGCCGAGGAGATCCCTGGCATTATCGCTTGGGCCGTCCGAGGTCTTCACCGTCTAATCGATCAGAACTACTTGACCCAACCTGAGTCGTCGGCCTTGATCTTGCAGGCCTTTCGGGATGAAGTCGACCCCGTCCGGCAGTTCGCAAATGAATGTTTGCGCCCCTCCGGCGATCGGACCGGGTACAAGGCCAAGGACGTGTTCCGAGCTTTCTCGGCATGGTGTAGGGATCACGGCTACAGGGATTGCGGGAACGTCGTTACATTGGGTCGGACTCTCTCGGCGTTGGGCTTCTCGTCGCGTAAGTCGAGTACCACGATCTACTTGGTACAGGCTACCGAGGAGGGGAGGGCCTACTTTGGCACGGAGGTGGTTGAAGGCGCACCTCAGTCCGGCGAAGCGTGACCTTTGTTGAGCTCCGTCTGGTCTGTATCGCCGACTGGAGCTGCGCTCTCGGGGCTATTTCGGGGTCATCCTTGGCGCGCTTTGGGGGGATGGGAAGATGGGAAGCGAACGTTCTTGACAGGTGGCCAGGGTGATTTTGCTCGCCTTTGGAGCGGGAAGTGATGTGAGTGCCGCCGATTAAAATCCTAGAGAGGCGGAACGATGGCAGCACGACTGCCGCGATTCAGCCCATTTTTTACCAAGGAGATGCAAGGTTGAATCCCATTCAAGAGGCTGTTCGCCGAGCGGGAGGCCCATCGAGGGTCGCGGCTGAGCTTCGGGTATCGAGCAGAGCTGTCAATAGCTGGCAGAACAAGGGCTACGTGCCGAAGTTAGATTACGCAGCACGCCTGGCGGAGCTGGCAGAGATGCCAGTCAATGTGCTACGGAAGCCACTTTAATGCATTCCTATCCACTTGAGATCGGGTGATCTCAGGGAAGAAAAAGATCGCCGAACGATCTGCGGTCGTCAAGGCGGCAGGAAGTGGCCCGGCAAGTTCAAAGCACTTGATCGGGCCAGAGTGAGTACCTCTATATGGATTTTAAACACATCAAGGAGTTGCTGAAGCAGTATCAAAACGGTTCGAAGATTGATTTCTCGGTCGTCAATGAACTTGCAATGGCCGAGATCGAGGATGTCCTCAACCACTTCGTTCCCGATGGAGAGTTGCAAGGCCGGGAATATGTGGCCTACAACCCCACGCGCGACGATGGTGAACTCGGCTCCTTCAAGTTCAACATTGAGACAGGAAAGTGGGCCGACTTTGCCACCGATGACGTAGGAGGCGACATCGTGAGTTACGTCAAGTACACCCAAGAGCTCGAGACGCAGTCGGAGGCGGCTATTGAGATCTTGAAGTTCTTGGCGAGCTCTGACTGCCACAGTACTGGTGCAGCTTGAATCGCACCGAGTTTTGAGGAGGCTCCAACCTTTGAGAAAATGGAGCCATGAGCAAGAACAACAAATTTTCGCCTGAAGTCCGTGAGCGTGCCGTTCGATTGGTGCAAGAGCATCGCGGTGAGTA